>Ga0207648_10004850_pt1 | contig 13717 bp, 10 predicted proteins | sample KBSMisM32_FD_184310 | JGI IMG/M metagenome (GOLD analysis project Ga0207648, IMG submission 184310) | Miscanthus rhizosphere microbial communities from Kellogg Biological Station, Michigan, USA - KBS Miscanthus M3-2 (SPAdes) (version 2) | ecosystem: Host-associated > Plants > Roots >...
TTGCGCTTGCCGTCCCGGCACTGGTCGTTCCGGTCCCCGCCGCGGCGCAGAACGGCCGCATCAGCGAGATCATCGTCTATGGTACCGATCCCTGCCCGCGCTCGACCGACGATGAGGTGGTGGTTTGCGCTCGCAAGCCGGAGAGCGAGCGGTTTCGCATCCCGGAACGCTACCGTCAGAGCGGACCGCGCCAGACGCGCGAAGCCTGGGCAAACAAGGCGATCGCTTTCGAAACCTATAGCAAGAATGGCATCAACAGCTGTTCGCCGGTCGGCCCATCCGGCCTTACTGGCTGCACCCAGCAGCTGATCAACCAGGCGTTCAAGGAGCGCGAAGAGCAGGCCGACCAGGGCTCGGTTCCGGCGGAGTGAGCCGACAGCAGGTTGCCAAGCGCCTGGCCTGTTCAGAAGTGATCCAGGCATCGACCTGCGCTTCGAGCGCGTCCAGCGGCACAGCACCCTGCCCCAGCACCGCATCGTGGAAGCGCCTTAGGTCGAACCTGTCGCCCAGCGCCTTTTCGGCCCTTGCCCTTAGCTCGCGGATCTTGAGTTCGCCCAGCTTGTAGGCCAGCGCCTGGCCGGGGTTCGAGATGTAGCGGTTGACCTCGGCATCGATATTGGCGTCGGTCAGGGTGGTATTGTCCTTCATAAAGGCGACCGCCTGTTCCTTGGTCCAGCCCTTGGCATGGATGCCGGTATCGACCACCAGCCGCGTCGCGCGCCACATTTCATAACCAAGCCGCCCCATGTCCTTCTGGGGGGTGTCGTAGAGGCCCATTTCGATCCCGAGCCGTTCGGAATAGAGGCCCCAGCCCTCGACGAAGGCAGTGAAGAATGCAGTATTGCGCCGCCAGTCGGGCATCTCCAGCTCCTGCTGGAGCGCGATCTGCATGTGATGTCCGGGAACTGCCTCATGCACGGTTAGCGCCGGGATTTCCCATAGCGGGCGCTGGTCTAGCTTGGTGGTGTTGACCAGATAGAAGCCGGCGATGCCTGCAGCCGGGCTACCCGGCTGGTAGCGGGCGGTGGTATCGCCCGGCGCAGTCGCAAGAGCCATCGGCCGAATCCCATAGGGCAGACGCGGCAGGCGGCCGAACAGGCTCGGCATCTTCCCGTCAATGGTCTTGGTCATCAGTGCCGTGGCCTTGAGCAGATCGTCGGGCGTGGTGACGAACCATTTGGGGTTGGTTCGCATGTCGGCAATCATCGCCTCGCGGCTAGGGAAGCCTGCTTTCTTGGCTACCTCGACCATTTCAGCGCGGATTCTGGCGACTTCCCTAAGGCCGAGCTGGTGGATTTCCTCCGGCGTCAGATTGGTCGTGGTCTGCGAGCGAACCTGGAAGGCATAATATTCCTTGCCTTGGGGCATGGCCGAGACGCCGACGCTTTGACGGCATTTGCCCTTCAATTCCCGGTCATAGAGATCGGCAAAGGACCGGTAGGCGGGATTGATCTTGGTGGTGATCAGCGTCCTGGCGCGGCCCTGGAGCGCTGTCCATTGATCGGCCGGGATGTTTGCCGGCCGCTGTACTGCAAATGGCACATAGAAACGCGACTGAGCTACGTCGGGCGTGATGTTACCGTTGATGGTCGATGCGAAGTTGGTCATCGTGACGCACGGCTGGACGAAGCCTTCGCGAGCCGCCTTTGCGCTAATCTCGCCGTAGCTTTGCATCCGGCGGGGCACCAGCTCGAGCCGGGCGAGATAATTGTCATAGTCGGCATAGCTGCGGAACGGGATGTTCTCGGCCATTCCGGCGAGGTTGTCGTGATAGCTGCCGAGGGTCGAATAGAGCAATTGCCGCTGGCCGTAGCGATTGCCCTCGATTGCATCTTCCAGTTGGCGCTTGAGCACGGCGCGGTTGGTCTGCTCCGATGCAGGAAGCGAAGCCGCCGGGATGGCCTCGAGACGCTTCAGCAACGCCGCATTCTCGGCGGCCACGCGATCCATTTCGAGTAGGCTGAGCGGTGCGAGCTCTCGGTCAAAGGCCTTGAATCCGACTGAGCTGGCGAACGCCGGATTGTCGCGCAAAGTCGCCGCCCAATAATCGTCCTGGAGCTTTTGGAAGTCCTCGGCCGGCCCGGCGAAGGCCGGCGCGGAGAGCGCCAGCATGGTGGCGGCGAGCAGCGAATGACGACGGCGCATGGCAATCCCCCTTTCTCGCGAAGCCTAGGCGACGTTTGGCAGCAGACAAATGCCGATTCGACGAAAGACTATTCATCACTACATTAGAGCAGAATAGGCCTCCTCCTGAGGAGAAAAACATGACCAACCGCGCCAAACTGGGGTTTTCCGCGCTTGCGGCTGCCGCTGCGATCGCCTTGCCGCTGACGGTCAGCTGGAGTCGCTCGGCCGAGGCGGCGTCAGACGTCCCGCCCGCAGCGCTGGTCGAGCCCGCCAAGGGGCATCGCGAAGTGGCGGTGCTGGCCGGCGGCTGCTTTTGGGGTATCGAGGGCGTCTACGAACATGTGAAGGGTGTCAGCGACGTCACGTCGGGCTTTGCCGGCCGTCAGGCCGCCGGTGCCGACTATGAAAAGGTTTCGACCGGCACGACCGGCAACGCCGAGGCGGTGCGGATCGTCTTCGATCCCACCCAGGTGAGATTTTCCGAACTGCTGCGGATATTTTTCTCGGTCGCGCACGACCCGACCGAAGTCAATCGCCAGGGACCGGATGTCGGAACCCAATATCGCTCGGCGATCTTCCCGCAGTCACCGGCACAGGTGAAGGTCGCCAAGGCCTATATCGCCCAGCTGCAAAAGGCTCATGTGTTCAAGCAGCCGATCGCTACGCGGATCGAGATCGGCGGGTTCGCGCCGGCCGAAGCCTATCACCAGGACTTCATGCGCAAGAACCCGAACTATCCCTACATCGTCATCAACGACAGGCCGAAGGTCGCCGCGCTGAAGCAGCAATTCCCATCCAATTGGAAGGGATGATCCTAGTGATGCTGGCCCTTTGCTATCATCAAATGGTGCGGCTGATGGTGACCGCCTAGCGTCAGAATGCCGAAGAAGCCGAGCGCCTGGATGCGCTGCGCGTCCGCGGCGCTTCCCGTGACGGTAACGATTGCGCCGTCGCCGATAGGCGTGGTCGTCATGTTCCAGGCGCCGGGCACATTCTCTCGCGTGAAGTGACTGCGCGTCATGTTTTGGATCGACGCGGCGACATCCGGCGCGCCCGTTACAAGGAATCGGGCTCCATTCGGCAGCTTTTCGGTAGTAGCGCGCGCGCGAAGGATGACATTGTCCATGTCGACCAGGTGAGCGCGCAGTGCCTCGACATTGACGGTCGACCAGTCGGTGGCGGGGTCCGCGCTCAAGATCTCCACCGCTTCGCCCAGTGCGGCATAGGCGCTCTGGCCCGGTTCGACGGGAGCTTGCATGCCAGCCGCCGGCGGCGGCGCGGCGGAATGCGCATGGTCGCTATGCTGAAGCGCGGCGGCGGCCACGAAAATTGCGAGTTCGATCATAAGAAACTCCCTTTCTAATGAGCGGCTTATTGCAGTTGATCGGCTATCCCGACATGATCGCAATCATGTCGTCGCCCCTGCACGAATTCTTCGCGGCCTTGCCTTCACGCAGCCAGCAATATGCTGCCGGGCAATTCCTGTTTCACCGCGACGATTCGATCGAAGCCATTTTCTGGATTGAGCGGGGGATCGTTCACCTTCAGCGCTGCTCAAGCGATGGTACCGCTGCCGTCATGCAGCGGGCAATCGCGGGTTCGCTGTTGGCCGAGGCATCGGTGTTTTCCCATCATTATCATTGCGACGCGGTTGCCGTTGACGCGGTGAACGCGAAGAGGATCGCAATGTCGGACGTCCATCGCGCGATGTGCGAAAATCCGGAATTCACTGCGGCACTGGCAGCGCATCTGGCGCAGGAAGTGATGCGATTGCGGTCGCGATCGGAAATCATGGCGTTGAAAACCGTCACTGCCCGTCTCGATGCCTGGCTAGCCTTTCACGACAACCAGCTGCCCCCAAGGGGCAAGAGAGTGGAATTCGCGCGGGAGATCGGCGTCTCACCGGAGGCGCTCTACCGCGAGCTTGCTCGACGAAGAGTCAAGGATGTTCCCTGAAGGACCGATGGCCGACGACATTATTGATCGGTGAAATCGTCGTCAGTGCCAAGTTGCGCGAGGCGCGGCGCTGGAAGCGACTTAGAGACCGACGCGGATAGAACCCCGCACCGTAGTCGGCGCGCCGGGTGCGATGTTGTTGTCGGCGTTGGCGGTTGGGAAATAGTCCGCGCCAAAGATATTCTCGACGTTGAGCTGCGCCTCGATTTGCTTGGTGATCTTGTAGAAGACCGCGCCATCGACTCGTGTGTAGCCAGGCAGCTTCACCTGGTTGCTGATGGTCGTGAAGGACCTGGAACGGGCGACCATCCCCAGGCCCAGCCCAAGCTCCTCCGTCACGTCATAGCGGTTCCACAGCGACACGGTATGCCGCGGGACCAGCGGGACTTCGCAATCGCCGCTTGGGCAGGCTGTGGTCGCTTCGGTTACTTCGGCCTTCTGCAAGGCGTAGCCGGCGGAGACCTGCCAGCGGCTTGTGACGTTGCCGGCGACATCCAGCTCAAGACCCTTGCTGCGCTGTTTGCCGCTAAGGATGAAGGTGCCGCTGCCGTCGGGGTTGGCGATGCGGGTGTTGGTCCGGTCGAGCTGGTAGATGGCCGCCGTTGCCAGCAGCCCGTCAATCGGCTCCCACTTGGCGCCGATCTCGTAATTGTCGAACCGCTCGGGCTTCAGCGTCTCGGTGTTGATGTCGAGGCCGCCGAACTGGTCGCCCGATTGCGGCAGGTAGGAGCGGCTGAAGCTGCCGTAGAAGGACAGCTTTGGATTGGGCTTGAGGACCACGCCGATGCGCGGCGATATGAAATGGTCGGTGCGGCCAAACTCCCCTCCCGCGGCACGCAGATCGTCGACCGTGAGGTTGAAACTGTCGAACCGGACGCCGGCAATAATCTCCAGCCATTCCGCCGGCCGGATCTGGTCCTGGGCATAGACCGCCGCGATGGTCGCCTTGGTTCGATTGTTGGCATCGCTCGCAATCGGGGCGAAGGTTACCAGGCCGTCGAGGTCGACCGTGGGATCGCTCAGCGGAACCACGCCGGCGCCTGGCGCGAAGAAGGCGGTGGTGCGAACATTGCGCGACCGTTGGCGACCGAGCTCGAAGCCGAACAACATGGTCTGGTCGATGCCACCAAGCCGGTTTTCCCAGATGAGATCGGTCTGGCTGAACAGATTTTTGCGGGTCGTGCCGTTGTTGTAGCCGTTAAGGGTCACGGTGTTCGCGGCCTCGTTGAGGTTAGCCGCGAAAATATTCTGATAGAATTTGTCGAAGTGGCCGTAGGACGTCCGATTGCGCAGCGTCAGGCCCTCGCCCAGCTCATGCTCGACTGCCAGAACGCCGATATGCGCATCGACCTTGGCAAAGCTCTTGTCCGGGTCGCCGAAGAAAGTGGAGTCAAAGCCCCTCAAAGGCTCGTCCAGAGCAACCGGGTCGGTGACTGAGGGAACGCCGCGGTCGGCGGTGCGGCGGTCATGGAAATATTCGTAGTTGACGTCGATCCGCGTCCGCTCGCCCGCCTCGATTCCAATCGTCGGATTCACGCCGTAGCGCGTGAGGTCGACATAGTGGCGAAAGCTGTCGCCATTTTCGTAAAGGCCGTTGATGCGGACGCCGGCCGCCTGGCCCAGCGGCTCGTTGACATCGGCGGTGAGCCGGAAGCCGCCTTCGCTGTCACCGGACAGCGCGAAATTCTCAAAGCCCGACGGAGTGCTGCGTTTGATCACGCGGTTGACGACGCCGCCGCCGCCGCCGCGGCCGAATATCATCGCGTTGGGGCCTTTCAGCACCTCGACACGGTCGACATTGTAGAAATCCCGGAAATATTGGACGTCGTCCCGCACTCCGTCGACGAAGAAATCGGCGGTGCTGCTATTGCCGCGCAGCACGACGGTGTCGCGATTGCCCTCGCCCGAATTCACGCCGGCGCCGGGAACGAGGTAGAGGACATCGGCCATCGAGCGCAGCGACCGGTCTTCGATCTGCTCGGACGTAACCACGCTGACCGCCTGCGGCACATCCTTGAGCGGCGTGCAGGTCTTCGTTGCCGCGCAGGTGTCCTTGGCGGCGTAGCCTTCGCGTTCGCCGACAACGACTATCGGGTCGGCTTCGGCGAGTTCCACATTCTCGCCGCCCGTGCCGACGGCGGCAGCGAAAGCCGGCGGAGCAAGACAGCTGGTGGCAAGAAAGACAACGGCCGACACGCGAAACATTGACTGAAATCCCCTTCAACCGGATGGTCTGAAGGTCGCCTAGCGTTATTGATAGTCATTCGCAATAGCGAAGCTGGGAAAACGATTAGCCCGTCGCGCGCCGCTCCAAAAGCAATGGAAGCCCGCCTGCAGGGCGCAGTGTAACCATCCCCGCCGGGCGAACCGAATGGCCTGTTTCGGCAAACCGCCATTCGCCGAGCCATTGCGCGAGGATGGTCAGCGCCTCGGCGGTTGCGAACTGGGCGCCGACGCAGGTCCGCGGCCCGCCCCCGAACGGCAAATATTGGAAGCGGTGGCGCCCGCCTTTCTCGGCAAATCGGTCGATGTCGAACGCATCGGGATTGTCCCAATATTTGCGGTGGCGGTGCAGCATCCACGGCCAAATCGACACAATGTCGCCTGGCTCCACCGCATGGTCGCCGATGCGATCCGGCTGGACCGCTTGCCGATCGAAGCGGGGCACCGGCGGATAGAGCCGCATCGACTCGCTCAGGAACAGCCGCAGCCGCGGCGCCCGATCGGCGACATCATCCGCGCCCTCGATCAGCGCGGTTTGCGCTTCGGCGGCCAGCTCTTCCTGCAACTCAGGCTGGGCGGCTAGCAGGAACAGGCTCCAGCTGATCGCATTGGCGGTAGTCTCATGACCGGCAAGGTAAAAGGTTGCAGCATTGTCGATCGCCAGCGCGCGCGCCTCGCCCTCAGGGAAGCGCTGCCGCAAGGCGTCGATCAGGCCGGTCAGGAAGTCGGGTGCGACCCGGGCATTCCAGCGGTCGTCGACCACCTCGGCCAGAGTCCGCCGAAGGAACACTTGCCCCCGCTTTCCGGCCCGTCCCTTGGGCGTGACCGGGATTTGCGGCAGCCTCAGAAGCGCCAGCATCCGCGCCTCGGAGAAGCCTTCGATCGCCGCGGCGATATGCGCCATCGACGTTTCCGAGATCAGCCGCGGGTCGCCGCCGAACAAGGCGAGCGCGATCACCGTCATCGTCGTCCGCGTCGCTTCGGCCGCCATATCGCGCCGTTCCCCATCTCTCCACCGCGCCGATGCTTCCCGCGCCGCCTGGACGAACATCGACCGCTGCGCTTCGACCGCGGCGGGAGAAAAGCTGACCGCGACAATCTTGCGCTGCTCGCGCCACAGTTCGCGATCGGAGGTCAGCAACCCGCGGCCGATGATCGGATCGAGCAGGGTTTTGACGATATCGGGCTTTATGTAGTTCGCCGCATTATCGAGCAGGACATGGCCAATCAGGTCGGGGTCGAGCAGGATGTGGACTCGAAAGCCAAGGATGTCGCGCTTCAGATAGTCGATCTCGAAGGCGCGTTCGGACCAGCCAAAGACTGACGTCCTTGCTCGTTCGCCGAAGAAGCCGCGCCAGGTCGCAACCGGCTTTACCGGCCGCGGGGGGAAGGGCGGGATGAAGGGGCGGCTCACTCCGCCGCCAATAGCTCCTCAGCACCGCCGAGGTCGACCGATACCAGCCGGCTGACGCCGCGCTCGATCATCGTCACACCGTACAGCCGATGCATCCGGGCCATCGTCACCGCATTGTGGGTGACGATCAGGTAGCGGGTGTCGGTCTCTCCGGTCATGCGGTCCAACAGATCGCAGAAGCGGTCGACGTTGGCGTCGTCGAGCGGCGCATCGACCTCGTCGAGCACGCAGATCGGCGCCGGGTTGGTCAGGAACAGGGCGAAGATCAGCGCCACCGCGGTCAGCGCCTGCTCGCCGCCTGACAGCAGGGTGAGCGACTGCAGTCGCTTGCCCGGCGGCTGTGCCATAATCTCGAGGCCGGCCTCGAGTGGGTCGTCGCTCTCGACCAGCTCGAGATGCGCTTGGCCGCCATCGAACAGGGTCGTGAACAGACTGCGGAAATGAGTGTTCACCTTCTCGAACGCGTCGAGCAGGCGTACGCGGCCCTCGCGATTGAGGCTGCCGATCGAGCCGCGAAGGCGAAGAATGGCCTGGGCCAGCTCGTCCTTTTCCGCGACATTGGCCTCGCGGCTGGTGTCGAGTTCCGCCAGTTCCTGCTCGGCGACAAGATTGACCGGCCCGATCCGCTCGCGCTCTGCCGTCAGCCGGTCGAGTGTTTCTTTCTCGAGTTCCGGATCGCCGAGATGCTCGGAATCGAATCCGAGCCTTTCCGGAAGCAGCGGCGGCGGACATTCGAACCGCTCGCCGCAGACGCGAGCGAATTCCATCCGCCGCTCGACATGGGCATCGGCGCGCGCGGCCGCGCCGGCGCGTGCCTCACGAGCAGCGGCGGAGGCTTCACCGGCATCGGCCAGCGCCTTGGCTGCGACCCCGACAGCGTCCTGGCCATCGCGCTCCGCGTCAGCGGTCCTGGCGATTTCGGCTTCGCTGGCGGCGGCGTCGCGCTCGATTCTCTCGATATCGGCGGCATGGCGGGCGGGCTCATCGGCCAGCTCCTCCTGCTCATCTTCCATCGCCATCGCGCGGGCGGATGTTTCCGCCAGCCGCTTCTCGGCCTGCAATGAGCGCGTTCGCCACTCGCCGGATTCCCGGCCCGCGGCGGCGTGGCGTTCGCGATCGGCAGCGGTCTCGCGCGCCCGTGTTGCCGAACGGGCCCGGCAGTCAGCAACCGTTTCGCCCGCCGCGGATGCCTTGGTCCGTGCCGCCTCCACCTCAGCCTGGAGATCATCCGGGTCGGGCAGCGCGGCGAGGTTATGGGAGGCAACGTCAACGGCGTCCTTCGCCGCGTCAACAAGGGGGACCAGGTCTGCGCGCCGCTCCTCGACCCCCGCCCGCTGGGCATCGAGCCGTTCCAGGGCAGCGGTGGCGAGGTCGCCGGCTCGGGTTGCTTCTCGGCCGGAGCGTTCGGCTTCCGCTGCTGCCTTGCGCGACGCTTCCGCTTCGGTCCGGTGGGTCTCGACCGCTGCAGCGGCCGCATCGCGCACGCCCTGCGCGTCACTGACCGCTTGCTCGAGGCCAGGCAGCTGCCGGTCGATCTCTGCAAGTCGGTTGGCTCTCAGCAGGCGCTCCGCTGCCGCTGCCCCGCCGCCGACGCTGACGAATCCGTCCCAGCGGCGCATCACTCCGTCCAGGGTGACCAGTCGCTGCCCGACGGCAAGCTTCTGCCCGGTGTCGCTGTCGGCCACGCCGACCTGCGCCAGCCGGCGATGGAGGGCTGCGGGTGCCTCGACGTGGTCGAGCAGCCGATCCAGCCCCTCTGCCAGGCCGGGATCGCCCGCCTCGGGCTCGCTGCCCTGCCAGCGGCGCGGACCCTCTGCTCCGAGGATCGCCTCGATGTCCTCGCCGAGCGCGGCGGCCAGCGCCCGTTCGTAACCCGGGGATGCCTTGAGCTCGGTCAGGGCCGCTCCACCGCCATGGTCGAGCGCCCGTGCCAGCGCGTCGCGTTCGGCCTTCGCCGCGCTCAATGCAGCGCGGGCCGCCGCCAGGCCGCTTTCCGCCTCATCACGTCTGGTGGCGGCTTCTGCGCGCGATTGCTCAGCCTCGGTCAATGCCGCTTCGGCCTGGGCCAATTGCTCAGCGGCTTGCTCAGCTGCGCTGCCAGCCCGCTCGATCGCTTCGCGTTCGGCTGATCCGTCACCGATCCCGGCGATTAGCTGGGTCAGGCGCTCAGCGTCGGCGGCAAACCGTCCGGCCTGCGCCCTTGCAGCGTCAAGCGCGGCTTCCGCGACGCGGCGCTCGGCCCGCATCGCCGCCTCCCGAGCCAGCACTCCAGCCAAGGCCGCCTCGGCCTCGCGCGACACTGCCTCCGCCTGGGTCAGCTCGGTAGCAATCCTGGCTGCAATGCTCTCGGCGTCGGCAAGCCGTTCCTCGACAGCACGCCGTTCCAGGTCGAGCGTTTCAATCGCCTTGGCGGCATCGGCCTTCAGCGCCATTTCGCGCGCGGTCTCAGCCGAGAGCGCCTGGCTCAGCCGCTCAAGTTCGGCGAGCCGGCGAACCACCGTGTCGCGCTTGGCCCGCGCCGTCGCCAGCTCATGGGCCAGTGTGCGGCCGGCGTCGCGGGCGGCGACCGCCGCATTGCGGCGTTCGGCCAATGCCGCGGCGGCCTGCTCCTGCAGCGCCTGGGCTGCATGAACGGCTCGCTGAAGCCGGGCGACCTCGCCTTCGGCAGCCTTGGCTTCTTCGGCCGCCTCGGCTGCCGCGCGGTCGGCATCCGCCCAGCGCGAATAGAGCAGCTTGCCCTCGGCAAGACGGATTTTGTCGGTCAGGCCCCGGTAGCGTTCCGCGGCCCGCGCCTGCCGCCGAAGAGCCGACGCTCGGGCCTCCTGCTCGGTCAGCATCTCGTCGAGGCGCTGGAGGTTGGCTTCGGTCGCACGAAGCTTCTGCTCGGCGTCCTTCCGCCGGGCGTGAAGCCCGGAAATTCCCGCCGCTTCCTCCAGCATCATCCGCCGCTCGACCGGCTTGGCGGCGATTACCGCGCCGATCCGCCCCTGGCTAACCAGCGCCGGCGAATGGGCGCCAGTGGCGGCATCGGCGAACAGCAGCGAAACGTCCTTCTGGCGAACGTCGCGGCCGTCGATCCGGTAGGCGGAGCCGGCACCCCGCTCGATCCGCCGGGTGACCTCGCTTTCGCCGCCTTCGTCGTTATCGGCCTCGCCGGCATCGCGCTCGATTAGCAGCGAAACTTCGGCAAAGTCGCGCGCCGGACGCGTCGCCGTGCCGGCGAAGATGATGTCTTCCATCCCTCCGCCGCGCAGCGACTTGGGCGATCCTTCGCCCATCACCCAGCGGATCGCTTCCAGCAGGTTCGACTTGCCGCATCCGTTGGGGCCGACCACTCCGGTCAGCCCCGGCTCGATCCTCAGCTCGGCTGGCTCGACAAAGCTCTTGAAGCCGCTGAGTTTCAGTCGGCGGAAGCGCAACGCTGTACCCCCATCGCGTTCATTTAGCTGTTGAGCGCTTCCTTGAGCTTGGGTTCAAGCAGCTCCCAGGTCGCGGTCTTGTCGACCACTTCGCCATTGATCAGGAAGGTCGGGGTACCCGGGATACTGTAGGTCGTAACGGCGTCCGAATTCATCTGGACCAGCTTGTTGATCTCTTGCTCATTGCCCAGGCACTGCTCGCCCTTGGCGCGCGGTACGCCGCGCATCGAGGCATATTGCTTCAGACCGCCGAGGTCGGCGATGGTCGAGAATTGCTGGGCCGGCGGCATGCTCTGCAGCGCCTGGACCTTGGCCGGGTCGGCTGCCTGGATCTTGCCGACCCAGTCGCGTTGATCGGCGAACAGGTTGCGGGTCAGGCCGAAGAAGCTCGCTTCGCCGCCGCAACGTGCGAGCAGCGTGGCGGTCATGTCGAAGGGATCGCGAACGAAGTTGCGGAACTCCCAGCTGACCAGGCCCTTCTTGACGTAATTATCGACCAGCGACTTGCCGCCCTGCTCTTCGAACTCGGCGCAGTGCGGGCAGGTCAGCGAGCCGAATTCGACCAACTTCACCTTGGCATTTGGATTGCCCATGACGAAGCCGCCCTCGGCTGTCTTGGTGACGACCGTCGACCAATCGCCATTGTTGGGTGCGGGCACGGGCTTCGCCGCGACTTCGGCTTCGCTGCTGGTGGCAGTGCCCTTTTCGGCATTGCAGGCAGTGGCGAGCAGCGCCGCCGAGGCGAGGAACAGGATCGAGATTCTCATGGGGGTCATTTGCTCCGGATGATGGGAATAGGAGTGGGAGGAAGCTGATCGACGGCGGGAGCGCCGCGCGATCCAACGAGCTTGCCGGCAAGCGATTCGAGAACAGTACGAAGCTCCGGGTCGGCGATCTTCCGAAGGCCTTCGCCAAGTTCGGTCGGGACCGGCGCCGTGACCGGCCGTTCGACATTGGCCTTGGGCCGAGGGGCGCGACCCTGGCTGAAGGCGATCTTGTTGACCGCCTCATAACCGAAGAAGCGATTGACCCGCTCGATAATCAACGGCCCGAGATGCTGGATCAGCGGCGCATGAGCGCCTTCGACGCTGAGCGTCAGCGTACCGCCCGATTTCTTGCCGCCCGGAAAGCGGATCGATTCCGGGGTTGAGACCCGCGCATACCGCTCGCCAACGATCTCCGCCCAGCGACTGACAACCGCTCCCTGGACAAAGCCGAATCGCTTGAAGGTCACGCCTGCGACATCGCTGATCAGGTCGCCACAAGAGCGGGCATGGCCGACGCGAGTGCCATTGTCGTTGGATTCGGGACGGGAGGACTTCGCCATTTGAACCGACCATGCCATAGCGAATGGATGCTCGCCAGTGCCGCTGAACGACTGCTGACTCACTATGACCAGCACGCCCGGGCGCTGCCGTGGCGAAGCCCGCCGGGATGCGCGCCGCCCGACCCCTATATCGTATGGCTGAGCGAGGTGATGCTGCAGCAGACTACGGTGTCGACGGTGACGCCGCGCTTCCGCCGCTTCATGCAGCGCTGGCCGACGATTGAGGCGCTCGCCGCCGCTGACGACGAGGAGGTGCTGAACGAATGGGCAGGGCTCGGCTATTATGCCCGCGCCCGCAACCTCATCGCCTGCGCCCGCCAAGTCGCGACGCGCGGAGCCTTTCCGAACACTGCAGCGGAACTGCGCGACCTTCCCGGCATCGGCGCCTACACATCAGCCGCCATCGCCGCGATCGCTTTCGGCGAGCAAGCGGCCGCAATCGACACCAATGTCGAACGCGTCATCGCGCGTGTGCACGGGCTGAAGCAGCCCTCTCGCAGCGAGATAGAACGGCTCGTCCTCGACATGATGCCCGCCGACCGCCCGGGCGATTTCGTGCAGGCGATGATGGACCTCGGCGCGACCATCTGCCGTCCGAGAAATCCGCGATGCAGCGTTTGCCCGCTCAAGACCGAGTGCGCCGCCCTTTTGAGCGGGAATCCGGAAGCCTTCCCGGAGCGACGCGTGCGAGCCGAGCGGCCGCACAGATATGGCCTCGCCTACTGGATCGAACGCGCCGGCTCCGTCTGGCTCGTTCGCCGACCGGCTAAGGGCCTGCTTGGCGGCATGGCCGCGCTGCCCGGCAGCGAGTGGTCGGCCGAGGCGCCCGCGCCGGTCAACGCGATAGGCACCGTTCGTCACGTCTTCACCCATTTCTCGCTCGACCTCGCGGTCGTCCCGCGCGCCGAGCTGGAGGGTGAGGGCTGGTGGCACCCCGTCGACCGCCTCGCCGACGCCGGGCTTCCAACCCTCTATAAACGTGCAGCCGAGCTCGCGCTGGCGGAACAGCAGCATGCCGCCTGACGCCTTCTTCTCCGGTCCGGGCCTCGACCGCGCCGATGCCCTCCGCGGAAGCCCCGACAAGATTGCCGAGCTGGCAACTCGCGAAGACGCACGCCAACTCGTCTGGCGCGATGGCATTCCTGCAATAGACGAGAGCGGCCGCCTCGAATGGCAGGAGGTCGGCGACGCTCCATTATTCCTGGGCTTTGATGGCGAGGCTCCCCGCTTTTCAGCGCTCGCCGACCCGGC
>Ga0207648_10004855_pt1 | contig 13713 bp, 15 predicted proteins | sample KBSMisM32_FD_184310 | JGI IMG/M metagenome (GOLD analysis project Ga0207648, IMG submission 184310) | Miscanthus rhizosphere microbial communities from Kellogg Biological Station, Michigan, USA - KBS Miscanthus M3-2 (SPAdes) (version 2) | ecosystem: Host-associated > Plants > Roots >...
GCTTCATTTCGCTTATGGCTCGAATATGAGCCGCGCACTGATGAGTGGGCGCTGCCCTGGCGCGGAGGCGCTCGGAACTGCGACGCTCCCCGGCTGGCGCTTCGTTATCAATCCGGAAGGGTTCGGTTCGATCGCGCCGCGGCCGGGCGCGCGAGTATATGGCGTGCTGTGGCGTCTCACGGCGCGCGACCTCGCAGCCATCAATGCCTATGAGAGCGTCGATGCAGGCTTGTATCTGCGCCGGCGGTTGATGGTGCGGCAGGGCGGACGCGGGTCGAGCGCCATCACCTATATCGCGCGCTGGAAAGGCGAGGGGACGCCGCGGCCGGGCTACATCGCACTGGTGGTCGACGCGGCGCACGATTGGAAGCTGCCCGAGCCTTACGTTCGTTCGCTTGCGCGTTGGGCGCCGTCAGGATGGCGCGGAGCGCGCGCCCGGGACACGGGGGAATTGGGATGAACTTTGAGGCGATCCGTCACGTCGTCATTCGCGGCCGGGTGCAGGGCGTAGGCTACCGCGCGTTCACCGAATACACCGCGCTCGATCATCGCCTGGGCGGCTGGGTGCGCAACCGGCGTGATGGCGCTGTCGAGGCCGTTTTCGCGGGGCCGGAGGCGGCGGTCACGGCGATGGTGGAAGCGTGCCGCAAGGGGCCGCCCGGCGCGCGCGTCGATGCGATCGAGGAGGGTGCGGGAACGCCGGAAGCGCTTGCCCTGCGCGGCAGCGCGGGTTTTGCGGTGTTGCCCACGGCCTAGGTGGGGGCCAGTTGCGCGAGGAGAGCGATGTCCAGGTCCCTGACGCGCCCGGACGGCCACGGTTTCGGCGGCGGGTCTAGATCGCGGGCAGGCTCGAAACCAGCCTCTCGGCGGCGGCGTGACTGCGAGCGAGCGGGCCGAACAGCCCCTCGAATTCACGCTGCAGCAACGCATCGATCTCGGCCAAGGTCGTTGCGATGCCAAGGTCGGCGAGGCTGGTGACGCCGTAGCGTGGCTCGGAGACGCCACACGGCACGATCCCCGCATAGTGCGAGAGATCGCAATCGACGTTGAGTGCGATGCCGTGGAGCGTGACCCAGCGCTTGATCCTGACGCCGATCGCCGCGATCTTGCCCTCACGGCCGCCCCCCTTGTCCGGCCGCTGCACCCAAACCCCGATGCGGTCTTCGCGCCGTTCGCCGGTGACATCCAGGGCCGCCAGCGTGCGGATGATCCATTCCTCCAGGGTGGCGACGAAGCGGCGGACGTCGGGGCCCCGGCGCCTGAGATCGAGCATGACGTAGGCCACCCGCTGGCCAGGTCCATGATAGGTGAACTGTCCGCCCCGGCCGGCCGGATAGACGGGAAAGCGGGCTTCGATCAGTTGCCCCGGTTTGGCGCTGGTGCCGGCGGTGTAGAGCGGCGGGTGTTCGAGCAGCCAGACCAGCTCGGGCGCGGCGCCTGCGGCAATGGCGGTCGCGCGCGCCTCCATGAGTGCCAGCGCCGCCTCGTAGGGCACCAATCCCTGGCTGATCCGCCACTCCACCGGCGCCGAACCGGGTGCCGGATCCAGTCCGAGCCTCACATCATCGCGCGCGCTGACCACCACGTGATTATATCCCGATGACTTGCAATCGTCTCTGAGTGCGCGCGAGGGACCACGGTATCCGCCGAAAGCCGGTCTCTCTGAGGCCGCCCGCGGGCAAGCCACGTTGCGGGAAAGGTGCGGGAACTTACCCCCAGCAATCAGCAGATATGTGTCCCCGGACCGCGCCACCAGCTCCGCCACACGGGTCGTGGCCCTTGTTCCGCGGGAGTTGATTTGTTACATCGAGCGCCTTCGACGCGAGGCCTTCGGCTCGCGTTCATTCCTTCTGCGGTCGTGGCGGAATTGGTAGACGCACTAGCTTGAGGTGCTAGCGGGGCAACCCGTGGAGGTTCGAGTCCTCTCGACCGCACCAACAATCCCTTTTCACAACTGATTGCGGCATCCCACTGCAAGCGCTTGTGAAAATCCCTGGGCTTTGCGAGGCGGGCCAGCCATGCCTGGGCCGCGACAGCAGCGCGGCTCATGCCGCGGGCGTTCAGAGCGTCCGCCTGATCGCGGGACGGATACTGCATCGCACGGATAATCGGACGGTCGTGCGTTTTCTCCGGGTCGATCCGCAAGCGCCTGCACTGATGCCGCCGCGACTGGTCGCGCCATGAAGCGGGGTCGTCGGCCGTTCCGGACGCTTACGAGAGTCGCTGGCGGGGAAACGGCTCGTCCCATAATTGCGAAAATTCGCGATCCCATTGCGCATTCGTCTTGGCGCCGGTTGCCGGCTTGTCCATGGAGCGCTGCCGACCGCGGAGCGCCGCGACCGCTCTGGCCCAGGCGCTGGAAGGAGCAAATTTCTGATCAGCTTGATTGTCTTTCGCACCCGCGTCGTGGCGGGGAGCAAGGAGGACCAGAGGCCGTTCAACCTCTTCGCAGCCCAGACAATGCAGCGTGTGGCGTTCACAGGTCTCATCCCGCACCACCCGCGTGAGACGCATTTCCTCTCCGCAGGCCATGCATCGCATCGCACGTGCTCTTCTCAAATCGTTAACACGCATCGAACTCCGTGCATGCTCCTTGCGCAAGACGGTCTGCAAAAATGGCTGAGAACCTGTGGCTGCGTTGCAACGCTTGGCCCGCCGAAGAAGCGTCGACGCGCCAGGGAAAGCCGACGCGCGCGCTTCCGAAATACGGCCCTGACGGGTTTGGGTATTGGCTGACCGGCGATCGGACCGGGCCACCCCGGAAGAGGCAAAATTGCCTCGGTCCAACGCCGGCGATCGCGCCAGCGACATCTACCGCGGCGCCGTCTTGCCGGTGAACGCTAGGCCGGCGCGACCAAGTCGGCCAGTTTCCTGCGTGCGTAAAACATGCGGGTCTTCGCTGTGGCCTCGCTAATGCCGATGATCTCGGCGGCGTCCTTGACCGATTTGCCGTGATAGTAGACCAGGTCGATGACCTCGCCGTGCTCGGGGGACAGCCGCTCCAAGGAATGGCGCAGGCGTTCGGAGCGATCTTTTTTCTGCAGGACGACCTCAGGATCGTCCGCCGGATCCGCCACCGTCGATGCGATCGTCTCATCGAGTTCCGCATCGGGGCGGCGGCGCCGCGCCGAAAGCGCCTTGTAGCGCGCAATCGCCAGCAGCCAGGTCGAAACCGAAGAGCGTCCCTCGAACGAGGCGGCTTGCCGCCACACGTCCAGAAAAACGTCGCTCAGGAGGTCTTCAGCCAAGGCTTCATCGCGCACGAGTCGCAGGAGCCAGCGATAGAGTGCGACGCGATGCCTGCAAAAAAGCGTTCGCATCGCCAGTTGGTCGCCGCCGGCGATCCGCCGGATCAGCATTTCGTCGGATGAAGTCTCGGACTCCGAGAGCCGTACAGCCGACGGGGCGGCCGATCCCATACGCGTGGAGATGATACTCATGGGGCAATCCCCTTCAAACACGTCCCACCAATGACATTGGTTTACACGCGGTAAGTTCCAAGCCCCGTCGCGATCAACTGCGCGTGACACGCGGATGCAGTCGCATCGGTGGCCAATCGTCCGCTTGTCGCGGCGAGGGGCGGGCGCTCACGGCAATATTTTCCGGCTGACCGGCCCGCATCCGCAGATGACGGCAAGGCACACGATCAGGCTCCGCAGCACCTCTGCGCCGGGCAGTCGGTTTCCGCGAGCCGGCCGAACCGCGAATCAGCCGGGGCGCAGGGCCGTCACACTCCGCCGGGGGCGACGTAGCAATAGACCTGCCCCTGGATGCCGATGAAGATGATGCCGTGCCCGGTCGGGTTTCCCTCGTCCCATTTCATCTTGTGGTTGGGCACCGGGATTTTTGTCCCGTTCGGTATATCGCCCTTGCCGTCGGTGATGACCGCGATGTAGCCGCCGCCGTCGACCTCGAAGATGTCGGCCTCGTAGGCGTCGGCCTCGCCGCAGCAGGAGACTCTGGGGTTGTCGGGTTGTCTCAGCCCTTGAAACCACCTTCGCACGTGAGGCGGCGAGTTTTCCCACTGGCCGTTGTCTCGTGCCAGCGCACTCGGAGCAGCGTAGTCCAGAACGAGTAGAGCAGCGGTGATGGTGACGCACACAACCGATCGAGGAAGTCGCATGGCGTCCCTCCAGCAACGGGAAGTCCACCCTGCAGTATGAGGCTGATTCGGAGCTTTACTAAGAGATCAGTGTGCATGGCTGGTTGACGGCCGCGGCGCAGTCGAGCTGTTCACCGCACCGGTATCCTGGCGCATCCGCACCCCGCCTTCGCAGCCGACAGAGCAACAGACCTTTCGGATAAATTCATGAGCAGAAACACGTGCTAAGCGCGCGACCTTCGTCCGCTTTCGAACGCTGCCGATGGCCGTTCGTTCCGGTTCGCTGCCACGTGGGAGCGCCGGCTGCGGCAACCCGTTGTGGATGGAGGGCGGCAGCAGCGATCGCAGGCTGTATTCGGCGGCCGCTATAGGGAATCAAAATTGCGACCGGGTGGTGATCCGCTAAGTTTGCATCGTGGGTGACTCAAGGAGGATGGAATGCGTTCAATCGTGCTTGGAGCTATTGTTGGCGCCGGGCTGTCGCTTGTGAGCGCGGTGCCGACGGTATCGGCACCAGCCAACGTCGCGGCCATTGGTCAAGCGGCGGCGGATATCGGTACCGTCAGCCAGGTGCGCTGCTGGTGTACATGGCGGGGATGGCGCGGTTATTGCCGGCGCTGGCGCTGCTGGTGATGCGAGCTTGAGGTCGCCGCCGCCTCGATGACTCTGAACGCGAAGCGGGCGGTCGTCGCCCCGCAAGAGCCGGAGCGATCGACGGTTCGCCGGGTCAATGACCCGGCGAATTTGTTTTTGAGGGAATCGAAGGCGACAGCAATGGCCGGCTGCGCGTTCAGCGCATCTGCGGCGCACTCACCACATTGGTCGGCGGCCGCACCCCGCTCAGCTGGTGACCAAAGGCGCGCGGACGGGCCGCCGGCGCTGGTCCGAACAGGCCGTTGGACGGCTGCGTCGCGGCCGGCTTGGCCGCCGCGGGCTTCTTGGCCGCCACCTTCGGTCTTTCGGGTGGTCCCAATCGGAAGACGCGGGAATACTTGAAATTGTGCGCGCCCGGCACGGGCAGCACATGGGCATCCGCTGGTACCGAGTAGGCCACTGGGCGCGGCCACGGGGGCAACTGCGGCACCGTTGCGCTGCCGTCGCTGACGACCTTGCGCTCGAAGGTCTGTGCCATCGCGACCTTGGTCACCGGCCCGAACTTCTCGATGCCGAAACTGGCGGGACTCGGAGCCGCAAGGACCGGCTCCGGACTTTCGCCGGTAACCAGCGTGCGCGGCCAAATTTTCGGCTCGGGCGTGTGGCGCACGGCCCATAGCTCGGGCTCGGCCACTGTCTTCGGCCGATCCGGCGTCGCCGGCACCACGTGGACGATCTTGAAGCCGCGGGCTTTGAGCTCTTTCAGAATTTCAGGGAATGCAAGCGCGGTCGCCGGCTGAATGTCGTGCAGCAGCAAGATGCCCTTGCCGCGAGCCTCGATGCGGCTGATGGCGCGTCGCGTGATCTCCTGGGCGTTGATGTGGGTCCAGTCGTCGGCGGCGAAATCCACGCTCCATGTCATGTAGTTGTGTGCGGCGAGATATTGCTCGACTGAACTCTGACGCAGCAGGCCGGGAATGCGAAAGAACGGAGCGACCGCTTTGGGCTCGCCAAGTGCCCAGCGCAAGGAGGCGAAGCCGTCCTCGATTTCCTGCGAAGCCTGATCCACCGACATCTTGTGGAAGGTGAAGGGATGGCTCTGGCTGTGATTGGCGACCGTGTGGCCTTCGTTGTAGATGCGCCGCGCGATGGTGGGATAGCCGCGCACCATCCGCCCGACCAAGAAGAAGGTCGCCCTTACGCATTCGGAGGCGAGGGTGTCGAGGACTCGGCTGGTATACGGCGGCAGGGGACCATCGTCGAAGGTCAGGACGACTTCGCGATCCTTGAGCGGCAGCGATTCGTTGTACTGCATCGCGCCCAGGCGCACATGCTCGCTCGGGTCCACGACGATCGTGCGGCTGACCCCCATTGCGCCCGCAGGGCATTCGGCGGCGCCAGCGGCGTCGATGCCGATCATGGACGCCAATAAAAGCGACGCGGCGATGGTGCTGCGCATGCCCCCGTTTACCCCGGTTCTGGACAATCCCCGAGATACGCCCGGGCCCAAATGGTGAGTCATCGGATAAGGAGGTTACCCAAACAGTAGGGAGAGGCAATTTAATGACCCCTTAATGGCCTCTGTTAGGAGCGGCCTGTGGCCGCGGCGACATGGCGCCCGGGACTGACGCGCCACGCCGGCAACACGCAGGCGTCAGGGCGATGCAGCAACGACGTGAACGACGCGATAGCCGCCGCTCTTGAGGAACCGCAAGAAAGCGGGAAGTATCGCCGCGGTCTGCCTCTTGGTGTCGTGAAACAGCACAATTCCGCCACGATTTGCTTCGACCCGTCCGACGACGAGCTGAAGCTGCTGTCGCGGCGACATCGGATCCCAGTCGCTCGCCCATAGGTCCGCGCCGAACACCACGATGCCACGCCGTTCCAGACGGTCGAGCAGGACGGGGGAGGAGGCGAATCCGGGAAAGCGGAAGAACGGCGTGTGCGGGACGCGGCCGGAACGGCCGTGGAGCGTGGCGTCGACGGCGGCAAAGCCCCGATCGATTTCGGCCTCGGCGGCGCCCGGCGGCATCCGGTCCAGCAGCGGATGCGAGAATGTGTGGTGGGCGACGGTGTGGCCCTCGCTCACGGCGCGGCGCGCAAGCTCCGGATAGGCGAGCGCACTGCGCCCCAGCAAGAAGAACGACGCGCGCACACATTCGCGCTTGAGTGCATCGAGCACCTGCCCGGTCGTTCCGGCGGCCGGGCCATCGTCAAACGTGAGCACCACCTCCTTGGGCGCGAGCGCGAGCGTCTGCGGAAAGTGCTTGCGGCCGACCCGCGGCGTCACCGCCGCATCGACCGGGAGGATGCGCGTCGTACCGAGCGCATCGGTACTGCCGGGGCAAGGCGTGGCATCCGGCGCCGCCTCCGCGCGGGCCCCGTTCGTGGTGAGCAAAAGCGCGAGAAGCGCGATCGATGCTCGCATCTTCATCCGGTCACGCTGGTCAGGAGTCCCGGATGGCGTGCGCGAAGTGGGGGCGGCGTCGATCGTGCGCCGCGGACATGCCACTCCCGAGCCATTTTCTCTAGCGCCTCTGCGCCACGCTCTGCCAGGGCCAGACAAATCCGGACGGCGCGGCGGCGACCGGCGCGCGGTGCCGGAACGGCCACCGGTCGGCATCGCCCGGCCGCGAGTCGTAACAGCTCGGGGATGTCACCGGCTCGCCGGCGGCGAGAAGCTCCGAAACCGTCACGAACTCGTAGCCCCGCGCCTTCAGCCCGGCGATGACGGCGGGAAGCGCGCCTTCCGTGTGCCAGCCCCGGCCGTTGGCGTGGAACAGCACGATCGAGCCCGGAGCAACATTGGAGAGGACCTGTTGCTGGATCCCCAGCGCCGACAGTCCAACGGTCGGATCGCCGGACGACACGTCCCACTGGATCGGCAAGAGCCCCTGCTGCGCGACCTCGCTCAACGCCGCCGGGCTGCAAGCCCCGTAAGGGAACCGCATCAGCCCGAGCCGCCGTGGCGCACGCTCGTGCGCGAGCGCGTTGCCTTGCGGTCCCATGCACTGCTTGGCCTGCAGTTCCGCGCGGACCTGTTCATAGGCGAGCTGAGCATTCCTGATCTCGTCGACCAGCGCCTGTCCCGACGTGAGACGAAGGTTTTGGTGCTCCCAGGTGTGGTTGGCGACCTCGAACATGGGGTCGGCCATGAGCTGCTGGGTGCGCTCGCGATGGGAGAGCATCCACTTGCCGCCAATGAAGAACGTGGCCTTGATCCCCTTGCTGCGCAGGAAGTCGACGATACCGCCCTGGTAGCCCGAGATTTCGGACGGCTGCTCGCAAAGATCGAACGTGAGGGCGACGAGCTTCTTGCCCGGCGGCAGCTGGACGCGGCGTATGGCTCCGCGCGCCGCGACCGGGGAATACTCGGCCAACGTGCGTTTCGGCGCCGTGATACGTGCCTGCGCTACGCCCCTCTGCACCCGTTCCTCGCCCTGGCGGTGGACGAGGTCGTCCGGCGCCCAGCAGGCAGGCGCCGTTTCCGCTGCGGCCGTCGCGGTCAGTAGGCCAAGCCACAAGAGGGTCATGCGCGCGAGCATCGGGCGACATCCACGGAAGGGAACGGGAGAACACAACGCGCAACACGATTCGACCATAGCAAACCGTTGCGCCGAGCGTTGTTGCGCTTTTGCCGCGGTGGCTGGATTTCTCCGGCCGCACGAGAAGGCAGGGGCGGCCGCGGCAGGTCTTATGCCAGCCGTTTTCCCACCCGGGTGAGGCCGGCCGGCACCGGCCCGGCGTCGTGCCAGTTGCCGGTGCGGTACCCATTGGCGAGATAGAAGGTCAGCGACGTCGGATGGGCGTTGATGACCACCATGGTTCGGCCGAAGGCATGCGCCGCCTTCTCCGCGAGCTGGAGCAGGATCGCCCCGTGCCCTTGCCGCTGGAGGTCGTTGCGAATGCCGATCAGGCGGAGGCCGGCTTGCGTGGGATCGATGAGGTCGATGCGCACGGTACCGATGATCTCACCGTTGCGCACGAGGAGATGCGGAAGATGACCGGGCTTGAATTCGTCAGGGTCGTGCTCGTCGTAGGCGTGCCGCGGCAGCAGCGGCGCGAAGATCGCATCACGACGGATGGCGTGATAGGCGATCCAATCATCGGACGACTGCGGCGGTCGCAGCGTGTAGCGATCGCGGGGATCGGCCATGTCAGCTCGTGTCGAATTCGTTCGCGATTGCCAGTCTAGGATGCCGAGCGTACAAGCCCAACACATCCGCTCCATGATTTGCGGCAAGGCTTGACCGCGGCTTGATCGCCACAAGGCTCGGCATGATCGAGGAAAAAGACATGATCGCCGCGGCCCCCGTCGCATTGCGCGACGAGGATGGGGCGGTGCGCGAGGATTATGTCGAGCGGGTCGCGCAAGCGATTGCCGATGGGGATTCAGCGGCGTTGCGCGAGCTGGTCGGCGACCTGCACGAGGCCGACGTCGGCGACCTGATTGAGGCGCTGGATCCGGATCTACGCCCGCGCCTCATCAAGCTGATGGGACACGACTTCGATTTTTCCGCGCTGACCGAAGTCGACGACACCGTGCGCGAGGAAATCCTCGAAGAGCTGCCGGCCGAGACCGTGGCCGAAGGCGTGCGCGAGCTCGATTCCGACGACGCGGTTGCCATCCTCGAGGATCTGCCGAAAGACGAGCAGACCGAGATTCTCGATCAGCTTCCCGCCTCCGAGCGGGTCGCGCTGGCGCGCAGCCTGCTGTATCCGGAAAACTCGGCCGGCCGGCGCATGCAGTCCGAGTTCATCGCCGTGCCGCCGATCTGGACCGTCGGGCAGACCATCGACCACTTGCGCGAAACGCCGGATCTGCCCGATCGATTCTGGGAACTCTATGTCGTCGATGACGACCTCAAGCTTCAGGGCGCGGTCGCGTTGGATCGGCTGCTGCGGACGAAGCGGCCAGTGCCGATCGCGGAGCTGACGGACGAGGATCTGCGTCCGGTCCGGGTCACCGAGGACCAGGAGGACGTGGCGCGTCTGTTCGAGCGCTATGACCTCGTGTCCGCACCGGTCGTCGACGAGAACGACCGACTCGTGGGGGTGATCACCTTCGATGACATCGTCGACGTGATCGAAGAGGAAGCCGAGGAGGACATCCGGGCGCTCGGCGGTGTCGGCCGTGAGGAAGAGCTGTCCGACTCGGTCTGGCGCATCGCGAAGGGACGTTTTCCCTGGCTGTTCGCGAACCTGCTGACCGCGCTGCTCGCATCCTGGGTGATCAGCAATTTCGAGGACGCGCTTTCCAAGATGGTGGCGCTTGCGGTGCTGATGCCGATCGTCGCCAGCATGGGCGGGAATGCGGGCACCCAGACTATGACGGTGGCGGTGCGGGCGCTCGCGACCCGGGAGCTGTCGAGCACCAACGTCTGGCGGGTCATCCGGCGGGAGCTTCTGGTTGGCGTGCTGAACGGGCTTTGTTTTGCGGTGATCATGGGCGTGATCGCCGGGACCTGGTTTCAGGTGCCCGACCTGGGGCTCGTCATCGCCCTCGCGATGGTCACGGTGCTTGCCTCGGCGGCGCTGGGGGGAATCCTGATCCCTTTGCTTCTCATCCGTCTCGGAGCCGATCCCGCGGTGTCATCGGGGCCTTTCGTCACGACCGTGACGGACGTCGTCGGCTTCTTCTCCTTTCTCGGCATCGCCTCGCTATGGTTCGGGCTGAGATGATCACTGTGGGTCACTGACCTATTACAGCGAAGCGATCGGCCATTGGCTCGGAGCCAGCGGCCGACGACGTCTGCAATCTCTTGGCCAAACATGGGGAATCACATACTGCTGCACGTACCATGATGCGGGTCAGGTTGAAAGCCGACGGCCGGATCGTCGAGATACTTCCCGACGGACGGGAGCAGGCGCTCTCAACGCGGCTCGAAGCGATCCTCGCGCAGGCGGCCCCTCAGCCCGCGACCGACCGCCAAGCGGCCACGCCCGCTCCCTCGGACGCTGCCTATGCCCGGGGCGTGCGCGCGCGTACCAAACTCACGCAAGCGGAGTTTGCGGCGCGCATCGGGGTGCCGGTCGAGACCGTACGCAACTGGGAGCAGGGCAAGCGCTCGCCCCGAGGTCCTGCGCGCGCGCTGCTCAAGGTGATCGACAAGGCGCCCGACGTCGCTTTCGCCGTCTTGCGCAGGGACCAGGCACAGTCGACCGACGATATCGGACAGCCGACGGCAAGACCCCGACTTCGAGTCAGCACACCGATCTAGCGAACTGCCGTGCGTTCTCTCACCGGGCTCGGGGCGCGCCCGACCGTCCATGTGAGCGCCGCCATTGCTGCGAGGGTGCCGAGATAGGCCGCGAGCTGCAGCTCGGTCGGCCGGTCAGTGTAGCCCACCAACGTGTGCAGCAGGCGGCCGATGACGCCGTCCTGTGGCAGCCAGGCGGAGCTGTCCCACAGCCGCTGTCCCAGCACGTGAATCACGCCGGCGGCATCGAGGAACTGAACCGCCTGCGCCGCCATGCCCGCGGCCAGCAACGCAATGAGCACGGTCGTTACCGTGAAAATGTGCCGGGCCGGAATGCTGATCAGCCCGTAGTAGGTCAAGGCGGTGAAGGCCGCACCGGCGGCGACGCCAAGCGCGCCCCCGAGGAGAAGGGCGGAGGCCGACGTGCCGGTGGCGACGATGCCGTAGAGGAACAGCACCACTTCCGAGCCTTCGCGCAGCACGGCGAGGCCCACGACCACCGCGAGCGCGGTCATCGGCCGCTGGCCTGCGGTGACCGCTGCGCCGACCGCGCTCATCTCCGCCGCCAGTTCGCGGCCATGGCGCGCCATCCAGGCGTTGTGCCACATCAGCATCAGCACCGCGGCCCCAAGCACCGTGGCATTGAGTAGTTCCTGGCCCGAGCCCTCGAACGCATCGGCGATGGCTCCGGCGAACAGGGCGATGATGCCGGCACCGACCACGCCGGCGAGCACGCCAGCTGCGATCCACGCGCCGCGGCCGGGCGCCCCGCGAGATGCGGCCATGACGATGCCGATGATCAGCCCGGCTTCGAGCACTTCGCGAAAGACGATGACGAGTGCGCCCAGCATGTTTCTATTCTGCGACCACGACGCCCTTGGCAGTGTCTGCGTGGAACTCGCCCATGAACTCGTAACGCCCGGGATCGAGCGGCCCGATCCGCACCAGGCCTTTCGATTTGCCGGGGATGATCTTTTCGACCTTGAGCGCGGTGCTGTCGAACTCCTCCGCCGTGGCGTCCTCGTTGCTGACGTAGATGGACACGCGTTTGCCGGCGGGCACCCGGATCTCCTCCGGTTCGAACTTGTGGTTCCGGATCACCAGATTGAATTCCTGGGCGAACGCGGGCGCGTCCAGGACGCCGAGTGCCGCCAGCACCATCGCAAGAACAACAGCGCGCATCACATTTGACCTCGGAGACGGCCGGAATGACCTCCGATATGAATGACTTCAGCGGTGCCGACGCAAGGCCATTGTCGTATTATTGAATTATTCTAATCTCTGCCCAGCGCGCACCAACGCTGCGCCGAGAGCGGGGGATCGGATCAATTGCTATGACTGGGTCATTCGCCGAGGTTTGATCGCCGCGGGGATTTGCGCGAGCCTGCCGGTTGGTCACCGAACGCTACGAGTCGATTGGACACGATTCTCCCAGACGCGAAACTTGTCGGACATGACTGCATCAGAGGAGCACGCAATGGAAGTCGTCGAAGCCAACGGCGCCAGGATTCCCGCCATCGGCCTTGGCACGATGACGCTTCAGGACGCGGTCTGCGTCGAAGCGGTCAAGACCGCGCTGCGGCTGGGATATCGCCATATCGACACCGCCGAGCGCTACAACAATGAAGCCGCGGTGGGGGAGGGGCTGCACCAGGGTTTGCGGGACGCCGGCCTCAAACGCGAGGATGTGTTTGTCACCACCAAGGTCTATTTCGACAAGCTCGCGGTCGCCGACTTCCAGCGCTCGTTCGATGAAAGTCTCACCAAGCTAAAACTGCCCTGGGTCGATCTGCTCCTCATCCATTGGCCGAACCCGAAGGTACCGCTGGCGGAAACCCTCGGCGTCCTGTGCAAGGCCAAACGCGACGGGCGCGCAAAGCATGTCGGGGTCGCGAATTTCACCACCACCCTGCTGGAAGAGGCGGCCAAGCTTGCGAGCGAGCCCCTGGTGACCAACCAGATCGAGGTCCATCCGTTTCTCAACCAGGACAAGGTGCTGGCCGCCTGCCGCGGCCATGGCCTTTCGGTGACGGCCTATTGTCCGCTGGCGCGCGGCAAGATTCCCGGCAACGTGATACTCGAGCGCATCGGCAAGGCGCACGGCAAGAGCGCGTCGCAGATAGCACTGCGCTACCTCGTGCAGCAGCGCATCATCCCGATTCCGCGCACCGCCAACCCCGAGCATCTCGCCGCCAATCTCGCGATCTTCGATTTTGCCTTGACCGATGACGAGATGGGCGAGATCGACGGCCTCAGGCAGGCCGGCGCGCGCGTGGTCAATCCGCCGCACGCTCCCAAATGGGACGCTTGAGGATAGCGATGCCGGGCTACGCGGCGAAGACAGGCGTGGCGGCATTTGCCGTGCTGCTGCTGGCCGCGACCGCGAGCCGGTGCGAGACCGCCAGGCCCGACGCAGCCGATTCCGCCGCGGCGCAATCCTGCATCAAATCCGCCGCCGGCGGGTCGCAGCGCGAGCGCTGCATCGGGATCATTGCCGATCCTTGCGCCGACCAACCGGGCGCGGAATCGACGGCTGGGCAAGTGGCGTGTGCGGCGCGCGAATTCGCGGTCTGGGACGACATCCTCAATGAGACCTATCGCCGCCTGCGGGACAAACTCGATGCCGAGCAGAAGAATAAATTGCGCATCATGCAGCGTGCCTGGATCGACTCGCGCACCCGAAGTTGCGCGTTCTATTGGGACTTTTTCCGCGGCACCATGGCCGCGCCCATGAACGCATTCTGCAACAACCGCGAGACCGCGCGCCGGGCGCTGTTTCTGCTGGGCTTTCTCGACAACGCCGAAGGCCGGTGAGGT
>Ga0207648_10004856_pt1 | contig 13707 bp, 9 predicted proteins | sample KBSMisM32_FD_184310 | JGI IMG/M metagenome (GOLD analysis project Ga0207648, IMG submission 184310) | Miscanthus rhizosphere microbial communities from Kellogg Biological Station, Michigan, USA - KBS Miscanthus M3-2 (SPAdes) (version 2) | ecosystem: Host-associated > Plants > Roots > Rhizosphere...
CGACGAGGTCAAGCATTGCCGCATCAGCGGTGGCCGTGGCGGATCTGCGATGCAAATTGAACCCGATTCGCCAATAATCCGGCATTAACCTGATTCACCTAGATGGCGGTTGATGAACTAATTCCAGGCAACCGGTGTTGATCCGGGCAGGGGGATCGCTTGCGCAAGGACGTCCAATGGCCGTGATCCTTGTTACCGGCGACGACGGCTCGAACGTTCGTGTTGGCGGCCCAGGCGACGACCTGATGTACGGCTTCGATCCGGCCGGCTCGCAGGGAGACGTCACCTCGATCGCGGCGACGCGCGTCGCGGTCGTGCCCGGCGGGGCCGTGTTCGCGGTGTCGCCGCCCGGCGATACCGGACGGCTGTTCATCGGAAACCTCGACGGCACGGTCCGCATCCTCGACCTCACGACAGGTCAACTGCTGCCCGACGTGTTCATCAACATCGGCAGCTCGATCGGCGTGATCGGGGAGGGCGGCCTGATCGGCTTCGCGTTCGATCCGAACTACGCGAGCAATGGCTATTTTTACGTCAACGTCACCAATCCAAGCGACGACACCGAAATCCGCCGCTACCAGGTTTCGGCCACCGACCCGAACCATGCTGATCCCACGAGCCAGACGTTGCTCCTGCGGATCGACCAGCCCAGCGGGCTGACGAATCACAAGGGGGGCTGGGTCGAGTTCGGTCCCGACGGCTACCTCTACACGGCGCTCGGCGACGGCGGCGGTGGTGGCGACCCGACCGAGACCGGGCAGAATATCGACGATCTGCTCGGCAGTATCCTCCGCCTCGACGTTCACGGCGATGACTTTCCCGCCGACCCGAACCGGAACTATGCGGTGCCGGCCGACAATCCGTTCGTCGGAACGACCGGGGCCGACGAGATCTGGGCCTTCGGCCTGCGCAACCCGTTCCGCAACGGCTTCGATCGCGGACTCGGCGATCTCTATATCGCGGATGTCGGCCAGAACAGTTTCGAGGAAATCGATTTCGGACATAAAGGTGCGAACTACGGCTGGGACGTGTTCGAAGGCTTCATGCCGTTCGAAGCCGGGCCCCTCACCGGCGGCTCCGCGGTCGATCCGATCTTCGCCTATGGACGCAGTGTCGGTGCGACCGTCATCGGCGGCTATGTGTATCGCGGCCAGAGCGAGGGCCTGCACGGCGAATATTTCTTTGCCGATGCCAGCAACGGCAAGGTCTTCACGCTGCACAACAATGGCGGCTCCTGGAGTGCGACCGAGCGGACCGCACAGATCACGCCGGATATCGGTTCAATCACGTCGCCGGTGTCATTCGGCCAGGATGTGCTCGGCAACCTCTACGTGGTTGATCTCGACGGAGAGATATTCCGCCTCACCCCGATCGTTGTCTCTGCCGACCTCGGCGACGACCTCGACGGCGGAGGCGGCAAGGACATGCTGTTCGGCGGCTCCGGCAACGACACGATGCACGGCGGATCCGGCAATGACTCGCTCTATGGCGGACAGGGTAACGACATCCTGACCGGAGACGGCGACGCCGACTTCATGTTCGGTGATGCCGGCAACGATACCTATTTCGTCGAACAGTCTGGCGACGTGGTGTTCGAGCGTGCCAATGGCGGGACCGATACCGTGGTCGCGTCGATCAGCTTTACGCTGGGCGCGAATTTCGAGAATCTCACCCTTGCCGAGGGAGCGGGATCGATCGACGCCACCGGCAATGCGGTCGACAACGTCATCACCGGCAACTCAGGCGACAACACGTTCGCCGGCGGCCCGGGTAACGACACCGCGATCGGGTCGGGCGGAGACGACACCGCGGTGTTTTCGCAAAGTCTTGCGAGCTATCTCGTACGGGACCGGGGCGATCGGGTGTTCGTCTCGGGTCCCGACGGCAACGACGAGCTGCTCTCGATCGATCACCTGCGCTTCGCTGACGGCACCGTCAGCCTCAACGACGGCAGCGCGCTGTTCGACACCCTGTTCTATCTGCACGATCAACCCGACGTGTTCCATGCAGGCGTGGATCCGCATGCTCACTACGACATCTTCGGCTGGCGCGAGGGCCGCGATCCAAATCCGTTCTTCGACAGTACGGGCTATCTCGCCTCCAACCCGGATGTGGCGGCGGCCGGCGCCAACCCGCTCGACCATTACCATCAGTTCGGCTGGCACGAAGGGCGCGATCCTTCGGCGGATTTCGACACGACGCTCTACCTGATCCACAATCCGGACGTGGCCGCCTCGGGGATGGACCCGCTGCAACACTACCTTCAGTTCGGGTTCGCGGAGGGCCGCCAGGCCTATCAGGCGATCGGGCAGAGCATCGTCGGCGGGTTCGATGCCGAGCACTATCTGCTGCACAATCCGGATGTGGCCGCGGCGGGCATCGATCCGCGCCAGCACTTCAACACGTTCGGCTGGCACGAAGGGCGCAACCCGAACGCCTACTTCGACACGGCGGGATATCTGTCGCACTACGCCGACGTGGCGGCGGCGGGGATAAATCCGTTGCAGCACTACGAACAGTTCGGCTGGAAGGAAGGCCGCGATCCGTCAGCCAGCTTCGACACGCTCGGCTATCTCGCCGCCAACCCCGACGTCGCGGCGGCGCACGTCAATCCGCTCGATCATTTCCTGAATTCCGGCATCTACGAGGGCCGCCATATCGTGAACGACGGGGTGTTTCATTGAGAGGTGAGACGTTGAGTCAACCGGAGTTCAACATGGCCGCGCGAAGGTCCCGGGAGGGCACGCGGATGATCAGCTTGCTTTCTCAATCACTCTAGCCGCGGTTCTTCGCCATGCTGGCGCACAGAGTGCTGCGGCAGGATCCGTTCTCCGGCCACCTGTTCATGTTGCGGGTGACGAGCAACAGATTGGGCACGCGATCATTTTCGTTTCAACACCGGACGGTGAGCGCCGCATGATACATGCGACAGCCTGCCGGACTGGTGTGTGGAGAGCGTGCTGACGTTCCTGCGGTGACGGTTCGGCGCACCGTGAGGTTTCAGCTTTCAACGCTTGGGTTGGATCGCATGAGGGAACGGCCGGTCAGAAATCCGCCATCGACGACGATGCATTCGCCGTTGATGTAATTCGAGGCATCTGTGAGGAGAAACCCGACCGTTGCCGCAACGTCCTCCGGGCGGCCGATCCTGCCGCGCGGAATCATTTTTAGAAACATCTCTTTGTAGTCGGCGGAAACGTGCCCCTCGTCGACCTCAACCAGACCAGGCGCGACCGCATTGACTCGAATTCCGTAAGGGCCGAATTCCTGCGCCAACGACTTGGTCAACATCACGAGCCCGGCTTTCGACGCGCTATAGTGCGCGGCGCCGACTCTGGCTGAGAAAGCGGCCGTTGAGGCGACATTGACAATGACACCGCCAGTCGGCGCAAGCCGCATACGAGCGAACGCTTGGCTGCAAAGAAAAGGGCCCTTCAAGTTGATGTCGAGAACGCGATCCCACGCGGCTTCAGGCATGTCGAGAATGGAATGATTGGGATAAACGCCGGCATTGTTGACGAGAGCGTCCGGCACGCCAAGATCGCTGGCGACCGAAGCGAAGACATCGGCAACCTGTTGAGCCGAACTGACGTCGAGCCGGTACGCACGCGCCGTGCTTCGCTCCGCCGACAATGACCGGGCCACTGAAACAGCCGCGCCTTCATCGACATCGGTCACCGCGACCTTGTACCGGCTTTCGTGCAGCGCCGCCGCAATCGCCCGGCCCAAGCCGCGGCCGGCCCCCGTCACGAGCACCACGGGATGAGCGTGTTCGATCATTGACATGCTCCGCGAGGTGAAGGTTCAGTTTTTTGCCGACAGGTGACAAGGTCGATTTGTTTGATAACCTGAAATCGGCCAAGAACGTATCGTTTCATTCCGGCTTCAAGAGCACACCATGCCGAGCACGCAGCATCCAGACTCTTACTGGGTCGAAACCGGCAATCTGGCTCCGGTTGCGCCGACGATGTCCGGCGAGCAGAAGGCGGATGTTGTTGTTATCGGCGCGGGCTTTACTGGATTGTCCGCGGCATACCATCTCTCCAAGGCCGGTATCGACGCGATCGTGGTCGAGGCCGAGGACGTCGGCTGGGGCGCGAGCGGCCGCAACGGGGGGATGCTGCCGCCGCGTTACAAGAAAGGCTTCGCGAGCATCGCGAAGACCTACGGCAACGAGACCACGCGCCGGCTGCATGCCATCGTCCATGAGGCGGTCGATACGGTCGAGACGATCGTGTCCGATTGCGCGCTGGATTGCGGATTTTCCCGTACCGGCCAGATCACGGCCGCGCATTCTGACGTGCATCTTGCTTCGCTTGAACGGGATTGCGCCTGGATGGCGGCGGAGGCCGGCGATCGGACCGCGCGGATCCTGAGCAGAGCGGAGATGATCGACGAGGTCGGCGCCAACATCCACGTCGGCGGGTGGTTGGATCCCAGAGGCGCCGCCATTCACCCGTTGAACTATGTGCGCGGTCTTGCCGCCGCGCTGCAGAAACGCGGCGTGCCGATCTTCGTGAGAAGTCCCGTTCGCCGGCTCGTGGAGCAACCGGATGGCGTCCGGCTCTATCTCCCCGGCGGCACCATCGCTGCGCACCAGGTGGTGATCGCGACCAATGCCTACACCGATACGACCGGCTTTGCGCCCGACGGGCTGGAGCGGCGCATCGTTGCGGTCAATACGTCGGTGATCTGCACCGATCCGATCGGCGGCAATCGGGCGCGCGCAGTGCTGCCCGGCCGCAGGATGGTCGCGGATACCAAGCACATCATGAACTGGTATCGCATCCTGCCCGACAATCGCCTGATCTTCGGCGGCCGCGGCGACATCACCGGACGGAGCGACGATCCGAGCGTCTACGCCAAGCTCGAACGCCAGCTAGCAGAGACATTTCCGGCAATCGCCGACGTCGGCGTGCGGCATCGCTGGTCGGGCAAGGTCGCGATCACGCGCGATGATTTTCCGCACATCGGGCGGCTCTCGCCGCGCGTCGCCTATGCGATGGGTTATGGCGGGCGCGGCGTCGCGCTGGCGAATCTGTTGGGGAAGTATCTTGCGCAACTTGTACAGGGCAGGGCGGTGGATGCCGGCCCGATGAGCGCGAATGCCTTCAATCCGATCCCCTTTCACGCCTTGCGCGTTCCGGGCATGCAGATCGTCGCGCGCTGGTATCAATACCTCGACGCCAAGGCCATTCGCAAGCAGGAGCGGGCGGTGTAGCGCGAAACCCTGCGCGCACTATCCCGCGAGCAGGCAGGCTGCCGCGTGGTTGGGGAGCAGCGGGCGCAAAGCAGGGTCGGTCTCGGCGCAGATCGCAACGGCGCGCGGACATCGGGTGCGGAAGCGGCAGCCGCTGGGCAGCCGCGCCGGATCGGGCGGCTCGCCCTCGAGCGCGAACGTATCGGTGACCCGCCGTCCGCCGATGTCGGGAATGGCTGCCAGCAGCGACTGCGTGTACGGGTGCTGCGGCGCGCGGAAGAGGTCCTCGGTCGGCGAAATCTCGACAATGCGGCCGAGATACATGACCGCCACCCGGTCGCACATCATGCGCACCACCGACAGATCGTGCGAGATGAAAAGGTAGGTCAGCGCAAAGGCCTGGCGCAGCTCGCCGAACAGCTTCAGCACCGTCGCCTGCACCGACATGTCGAGCCCGGAGGTCGGCTCGTCGAGCACGACGAGGCGGGGATGAAGCGCCAGGATGCGCGCAAGCCCGACCCGGCGCTGCTGCCCGCCCGAAAGCTCGTGCGGATAGAGATCGAGATGGGTTTGCGGCAGACCCACCTGCCGCAACAGGTCCCGGATGCGGTTCACGCGCTCGGCTGCCTTGAGCCGGGTATGCACGATCAGCGGCTCCTCGAGCGAGCGGCGGATGGTCCAGCGCGGATCGAGCGAGTTGCCGGGGTCCTGGTGACAATATTGCAGGCGGGGCGCCACTGCGCGGCGTTCGCGCACGGACAACTGGCTGATCTGCTCACCTTCGAACTCGATCGCGCCGCCGCTCAGCGCATGAATGCCTGCCAGCGCCTTGCCGAGCGTCGACTTGCCGCAGCCCGATTCGCCGACGATGCCAAGCGTCTCGCCGGGCTGCACCTCGAATGACACGCCGTCGAGCGCCCGCACCGCGCCGGTTTTTATACCGAATGCGTTGCGCACCGGAAAATAGCGCGACAGGCCCTCCGCCTTCAGGATCGGCGCTTCGCGCATGGGCACGACGCTCACGGCAGCACCGTTGCGCCGACGGGGTGGTAGCAACGCAAAGCGTGTGCGGCGCTGACGCTCGTCGTTGCAGGGCGCTCCATGCGGCAGATGTCGGTCGCATGCGTGCAGCGCGGATGGAACCGGCATCCGGCCGGCGGGTCGATCAGGCCGGGAATTTCGCCGCCGATCTCGCGCAGTTCGCGGCCGGGCTTCGGCAGGCTTTCGAGCAGCCGCACCGTGTAGGGATGGCTCGGCCGCTGAAAAAAATCACCGACCGGCGCCATCTCCACTTCCTGCCCGGCATACATCACCGTGACGCGGTCGCAGATTTCATATGCGGTGCCGAGGTCATGCGTGGTGAACAACACCGACACGCCGCGCTCCTTGACGAGCCGCTTCAGCAGCTTGAGGATTTGCGCCTGGATGGTCACGTCGAGCGCGGTCGTGGGCTCGTCCGCGATCACGAGGTCCGGCTGCGGCATCAGCGCGAGCGCGATCATCAGCCGCTGACGCTGACCGCCGGAGAATTCGTGCGGCAGCTTGTCGAAGGCTTCGTCGGCGCGCGGGATCTGCACCGTCCGCATCATCTCGACGGCATCCGCCTCATCGGCCTTGCGGCGCGCGCGCGGGTAGCGGCTGAAAAAGCCGAACAGGCCGCGCCCGCTATTCTCGGGCCGACGCGGCGATTTCCATTTCATGACTTCGCGCGCCTGCGATCCGATGCGAAACAGCGGGTTGAACGAGGCGAACGGGTCTTGCGGGATGAAGGTGATGCGCCGGCCGCGGATCTGATCGTCGACGCGATGGTGCGGCATCTTCAAAAGATCCTCGCCGCCAAAGCGAATCGAGCCCGCCTCATGCTGCGCATTGGACGGCAGGATGCCCAGGATGGCGCGCGCCAGCGTGGTCTTGCCGCAACCGGATTCGCCGACCAGCCCCATGATCTCGCCCCGGCGGATCGTGAGGTTCACGCCGTCGAGCACCTTCGCGACCCCGCGTTCGGTGCCGAACGAGACCCGCAGGTTCTCCACGTCGAGGAGATTATCGTCGGGCGCCGGCACGTCTAATCCGCGGATCGAGAACGTCGCGCAGGCCGTCACCCAGCAAGTTGAAGCCCATCACGACAAGGAAGATCGCAAGCCCGGGGGCCAGTGCATACCACCACGCCTGCGGGAGGAACTCGCGCGACTCGGCAATCATCCGCCCCCATTCCGGCGCCGGCGGCGGCGCACCGAGGCCGAGGAACCCGAGTGCGCTGGCGGTGAGGATGGTGAAGCCCATGCCGATCGACGTGCGCACGATGATCGGCGAGGCGACGTTCGGCAGGACATGCAGCAGAATGATCCGCCAGGTCGGAACCCCGAGCGCGATCGCCGCCTCGATGAAGGTCTCGTTCTTGAGCGAGCGCACCTCGGCATGGACCAGGCGGGTAAACCACGGCCAGTAGGTGACGGACAGCGCGAGGATCACGTTCTCGATCGACGGCCCCAGCGTTTGCGAAATGGCGATCGCCAGCACGATCTGCGGCACCGCCAGGAAAATGTCCGAGACCCGCATCAGCACTTCGCCCAGCCAGTTCTGTGTCCAGCCCGAGATCAATCCGATCGGCACGCCGATCAGCAGCGCGGCGCCCACCGCCACGCTCGCGATCACCATCGTGATGCGAGCGCCGAACAGGATGCGGCTGTAGATGTCGGCCCCCATGCGATCGGTGCCGAACACATACATATCGGAAGGCGGCAGCAATCGCTGCCGCGGATTCATGTCCCAGATCGCTTCCGGATGGGTGGCGAGCAGCGGGGCGAAAATCGCGATCAAGACAAGCAACAGTATGATCAGCAGTCCGACGGCCGCAGCCGGGTCGCGCAGCAGCTTGCGCAGGACGTCGATGGCGGTGTTCATGCGCCGGCTCCGCGCGGGTCGAGAATCGCATGGCCGATGTCGACCACGAGATTGACGATGCCGAACACGGCTCCGGCGTAGACCGTGAATCCCATCACGGCCGCGTAGTCGGATTGCAGGATCGCCTCGAACGCGTAGGCTCCGATACCTGGCCACTGGAACACGGTCTCGATCACGACCGCGCCGGCGAGCAGGATGCCAAACAGCAGCCCGATCTGCGTCACTGTGGAAATCAGCGAGTTGCGCAGTACGTATTTCCATACGATGAGGCCGGACGGGATGCCCATCGCGCGCTGATAGACGACGAAATTCTTCTGCAATGTTTCCAGCACGCCGGCTCGCGTGAAGCGCACCACCGTCGCCAGCGCCGGAAACGCCAGCGTGAACGCCGGAAGCGTGAGGTGGGCCACGACATTGCGAAACCGCGTGAAGTTGCCTTCCACAAGCGTATCGACGATGTAGAAGCCTGTGATCGATGGCGGCGGGAAACCGGTGATCCGCGCCTGCAAGGGAAGCCAGCCGAGATCCATCGCGAAATAAAGCTGCAGCACCAATGCAAGCCAGAAGCTTGCCACCGCGAGCCCCGCCACGGTGATGATGCGCAATAGGTGGTCGATGATCGTGTTGCGGTAAAGCGCCGAGATGACGCCCAGCGGAATCCCGATCACCACGGCAATGATCATCGCGACAATCGTCAGTTCGATGGTCGCCGGCAGGCGGGCATAGAGGTCGTCCCAAACCGGCCGAGTGGTGAACAGGCTGGTGCCGAGGTCGCCCGACAGCAATTGCCGATAATAGTCGGCGAGCTGGACAAGCAGCGGCCGGTCGAGACCGAGCTTCTGGCGCAGGAGCTCGATTTGCGCGCGCGACGCCGTCTCGCCCGCCAGCTTGGAGACAGGGTCGGCCGGAATGACGCGCGAGATAAAAAACACGACGGCGACAAGGCCCGCAAGCGTTGGAACCAGCCACGCGATGCGCTGAAGGATAAGCGCCAAAATCCGCATTATGTCGCGTTCATTTCAGCCCCACCGGGTGCCATCCTGCCCGCTGGAAGGATGCCATGCGTCAGGTCTAGTCACGACACATACCTCTCCGATGGCATCGGCCGCCGGTGCGCCGACGACACCGCGTCCTTTCAACGTCAGCTCTCGTAATACGCAGTCCGCATTTCCTGCGCCGATCCGATCGGACAGAACACGATGCCCTTGAGCTTGCTGGAATAGGGGCCGTACCATTTGGTGTTGTAAATCCACAGTCCCGCCGCGTCGTCGACGACGATGCGAGTCGCCTCCTCGTACATCTTCGCGCGGTCGGCCTGAACGGTGGATCGCAGCGCCTTTTCCAGCAGATCGTCGACCTTGGGATTCTTGTAGTGGGAGGCGTTCTTGAAGGTTCCGGCGGTCGACGACGAGAACATCTCGCCGACCCAATTGTGCGGATCGGCGTAGTAGGTCGAGATCCAGTAGATCGACAGGTCCGGCGTGGTGTTGGGGTCCTTGAACCGCTCCACGATCGTCGGCCAGGGATAACCGACCACCTTCGACTGCACGCCGGCCTTGGTCAGCCCGTTCTGCAGCAACTGGGCGGCCTGCTCGGACTGCTGGAAGCCGGTCAGGTAGGCAAGCTCGATCGGCTTGTCGAGTTTGACCTTGGCCTGCGCGAATTCGGCTTTCGCCTTCTCGATATCGAAACTGTAGCCCTTGACGTCCTTCGGCACGCCCCAGATCGTGTTCGGCAGCGGGGTCGGATTGCGCTCGACCAGCCCGCCGAGAATCTCCTTGTTGAAGCCGTCGTAGTCGAATGCGTAATTGATGCCGCGGCGGATATGGACGTCGTTGAAGGGCGCGCGCGTCGTGTTGATCTGCGCCATCATCACGCGCATCGACTCCGCCTCGAGCACCTGCGTGGCGGGGTTGGACTTGATGCGGTTGAGCTGATCGGTCTGCAGATAGCCGCCGATGCCGTTGAAATCGCCGCGCATCAGGCCGAGCACGCGGGTGTTGGTGTCCTTGACGGCGCGGAACTCGATCTCGTCGATCCATTTCGGACCCCAGCCCTTGAAGTGGGCCGGCGAGCGTTCGGCAACAAATCCGATGGCCGGATCGAACTGTGTGATCTTGTAAGCTCCGGAGCCGGCCGAGTTCTTCGACAACCAGGCTTCGGCATGGTCGCCACTCTTCTCGTTCTTCTTCACCAGCGCGGTGTTGACGATGTGAATCTCGGGTATGATAGAGAGGAAAATCGCCGAAGGCTTCGCCAGCTTGAACTCAACGGTATAGTCGTCGATCGCTTTGGCGGCGCCGGGACCGACCATGGTCTTGAATAGCGAGGCTGCGCCTTTGCCGACGGCGAGAATGCGCTCCAATGAGTAAACGACGTCCTGCGCCTTCACTTCGGTGCCGTCGTGGAACTTGACGCCCTTGCGCATCTTGAAGGTGTAGGTGAGCCCGTCCTGAGAGATCGTGTGGCTTTCCGCGACCCACGGTTCGAGCACCGCGGGATTGTTCTGCCAGCGCATCAGGCCGTCATAGATATTGAGCCGGATGGCGACGCGGCCGACGTCGAACGCGGCGTGCGGATCGGCCGTGTCGTAGTCGCTCTCGTTGGCGAAGACGAATCGAGTCTTGGCCTGGGCGTTGGCGAGCGTGGCGGAGCCGACAGTGCCTGCGGTCAGCGCGGCGGCGCCCGCATAGGCCATCAATTCGCGCCGCGAGAGATCCAGAATGTCGTTGTGGCGGTCGCGCATGAGTTTGTCTCCCCAATGTGGTGATAGCAGCGTCCACGTGTTCAGACGGGGGCCAAGAAGCTCCGGCCCCACCGGGCTAAGGCATTATGAAACCCTTTCGATCGCCGCGACAAGCACGCTGTGTTGGCCGACATGAGTGAGTATGTCGCGCGCAGAGATTGTGCGATCCGGCTGTGCGAAGCGTCCGATCAGCCCATGCCACCGTCCGCGCGCAATGTCTGACCGGTCACGTAGCCGGCCCCGGCGAGCAGGAACAGAATGACTTCCGCGATGTCGTCCGGCGTTCCCACCCGCTTGAGACAGGTCATTTCCACCGAGCGGTCTTCCCAGTCCTGGCCGAAGCGGATTGTCCACGGCGTGCGGATCATGCCGGGTGCAACCGCGTTGACGCGAACTTCCGGCGCCAGCCCGCGCGCGAGGTTGGTGGTGAGGTTCATCAGAGCGGCCTTCGAAGCCGCGTAGGCCATGCTCGATCCAGGATAGCCGTAGCCGGCCGTCGAAGCGGTGTTGACGACGGCGCCGCGCGCGGCTTTCAGGTGCGGTGCGGCGGCGCGGGTGCAACGGAACGGCCCGACCAGGTTGACAGAGAGAATCTCGCGCCAGAAATCCTCGCCCAGGCGATCGAGGTCCTGCGGCGGGATCGGGGCGGCGGTCTCCGACGTTCCCGCATTGTTGACCAGGTAGTCGAGACGACCGAACCGCTGGATCGTAGCGTCGACCGCCGCGTTGGCATCGTCCGGATTGCCGACGCTGCCGGGTACCGCAATCACGTCGAACCCTTCGGACTTCAGTTGCGCCTCGGCGTTCGCCAATTTGGGATTGTCGGCGAGATCGTTGATCGCAACGCGTGCGCCGCAGGCGGTCAGTCGCCTGACGGTCGCAAGCCCGATGCCCGAGGCACCGCCCGTTACCAACGCGACACGCCCGGTGAGATCGGCTGTGATCATGCGACGGAATACCCCCTATGTGCGTGCCGCGGCGGCGCTTGCGCCGGCGCCGAGCATGTCCGACTATTCACCGCGCGTATCCTGATCACAAATCCAGATCGAAAGGGCAACATGGGGCGGCTTCAGCTTGCGCTCGACATCGGCGGCACGTTCACGGACGTCGTCATGGTCGATGGAGCGTCGGGCGCCCTGTGGACCGCCAAGACTCCGTCGACGCCGAGGGATCCGTCGGACGGCTTCTTCGACGGCGTCGAGAAGATTCTGCGGCTCGCCGGCACCGCGCCGGCCGATGTCGCAGCCGTATTCCACGGGTCCACCATCGCGACCAACGCTGTGCTGGAAGGCAAAGGCGCGCGCACCGGCATGCTGGTGACGGCCGGCTTCCGCTACGTGCTCGAGATCGGGCGGCACGAGATTCCCCGCAAGGAGAATCTCTTCGTGTGGCGCAAGCCGAAGCGGCCGGTGCCGCCGCGCCTGATCATGGAAGTGCCCGAGCGCGTGCTGCTCGACGGGAATGTGGAGCGGCCGCTTGACGAGGCCGAATGCCGCGCGGCGGCGCGGCGGCTGCGCACACTCGGCGTCGAAGCGGTGGCGATCGTGTTTCTGCATTCCTATGCCAACCCGGCGCACGAGCGGCGCGCGGCCGAGATCGTCGCCGAGGAATTCCCCGAAGCCGCAGTTTCGATCTCGTCCGACGTGCTGCCCGTGTTCCGCGAATACGAGCGCTCGATGGCGACGGCGCTCAACGCCTATGTTCAGCGGCTTGTGGGCACCTATATCGGGCGACTCCAGACCGGGTTGGCAAAGCGCAACGTCGCGGCACCGCTGCTGGTGATGAAATCGAACGGCGGCGTGTTCGGCCCGCGGCAGGCGGACCGGCAGGCGATCAACATGGCGCTGTCCGGTCCGGCCGCCGGCGTTATCGGCGCGAGCTTCGTTGCGCGCGCGGCCGGCTTCGACAACTCCGTCACCATCGATATCGGCGGCACCTCCGCGGACGTCTCGCTGATCCGTGCCGGCGCGCCGGCCACCACAACCGAAGGCGAGCTTGGACCATTTCCGCTCGCGCTGCCGATCATCGACATCCATTCGATCGGCGCGGGCGGCGGATCGCTCGCCCGCGTCACCGACATCGGCAGCCTGCAGGTCGGGCCGGAGAGCGCCGGCGCCGACCCGGGGCCCGCCTGCTACGACCGCGGCGGCGCCAGGGCGACAGTGACCGACGCACATGTCGCGTTGGGGCGCGTGCCGCCGACCTTGCTCGACGGCGAGATGCGGCTTCACGTGCAGAAGGCGTGCGAAGCCATCGAGCGCGACGTCGCCCGGCCGCTCGGTATCAGCATGGAGGATGCGGCCGAGGGCGTGATCCGCATCATCAACGCCAACATGACCGGCGCGCTGAAAGTCGTTTCGGTCGAGCGCGGCTATGATCCGAAGGATTTCACGCTGGTGGCATTCGGCGGCGCCGGTCCGCTGCACGGCGTCGAACTCGGCCGCGCACTCGGTTGCCGCGCCGTGCTGGTGCCGCGCTATCCGGGCCTCCTTTGCGCGCTTGGCCTGCTCGCGACCGACTTGCAATACGACTACGCCCGCACCGCGCTTCAGCGCGGCCCCGACTACGACCTCGCCGCCGTCGATACGATCTGGCGCGAGCTTGAGCAGGAAGCGGATGGGGAGCTTGCGCGCGAGGGCATTCCCCCCGAGCGCCGCCGTTTCATCCGCCTCGCCGATCTGCGTTACGCCAAGCAAGGTTTTGAGCTGACGCTGGAGGCGCCGGGCACGCTCGATGCGGCGGCCGCGGCGCGCCTCGTAGAGGCCTTCCACGCGCAGCACGAGCGGCTCTATACATTCGCCGAACGTGAGACCCAGGTGGAGATCGTGACGTTGCGCCTGCGCGCCATCGGCCTCGT
>Ga0207648_10004857_pt1 | contig 13703 bp, 14 predicted proteins | sample KBSMisM32_FD_184310 | JGI IMG/M metagenome (GOLD analysis project Ga0207648, IMG submission 184310) | Miscanthus rhizosphere microbial communities from Kellogg Biological Station, Michigan, USA - KBS Miscanthus M3-2 (SPAdes) (version 2) | ecosystem: Host-associated > Plants > Roots >...
GCGTGCGCGACGCGTTCGAGCTCTGGCTGAACGAGCACGTGGACGAGGGCAAGAAGATCGTGGCGCTCGCGATCGAGCAGGCGATGGAGCGCCTCGCCAAGGGCAAGAAGGTCGAGCGCAAGAAGTCGAGCGGCATCGCCACGTTGCCGGGGAAGCTGGTGGATTGTGCCTCCGGAGATATCGGCAGGAATGAATTGTTCCTGGTCGAGGGCGACTCGGCCGGCGGCTCGGCGAAAGAGGCGCGCGACAAGGAGACGCAGGCGCTGCTTCCGCTGCGCGGCAAGGTGCTGAACACGATGTCGAAGGACAGCCGCACGGTGCTCGCCAACAAGGAGCTGCAGGCGATCGCCACCGCGATCGGCGTCGATCCGCATTCGTCGGAGGAAAACGCCGACCTGAGCGGATTGCGCTACGGCAAGGTCATCGTGATGACCGACGCCGACGTCGACGGCGGCCACATCCAGACCCTGCTGCTGACGTTCTTCTTCATGCACGCGCCGCGCCTGGTCGAGTCCGGCCACCTCTACGTCGCGCAGCCGCCGCTCTACAAGGTCGAGGTGCCGGCGCAGGGCAAGGGCAAGCCGCAGCGGCGCCTCTACTGCCTCGACGACGACGAGCTGGAAGAAGTCTTGAATCAGCTCAAGAAAGAAAAGGTGAAAGACGGCAGCTGGGAGATCTCGCGCTTCAAGGGCCTGGGCGAGATGAGCCCGGAGCAGCTGTGGGAAACCACCATGAACCCCGATGCGCGGCGGCTGGTGCGCATGGAGTTCGAGGCCAAGAACCTGAAGAAGGTGAAAGAGACCTTCGAGAAGCTGATGGACGCCGGCGAGGCCGAGGAGCGGCGCAACTGGATGCGGGAGCACTGGAAGAGCGTTGAGGCGGACGTCTAAAAAGAACAAGCCCTTCTGGGAAAGGGCGTACAAGGGCCACGCCTACTGGCTTGGCAAAGCGAAGCTCGGGCGCGTGACGCTCGCTGAGAAGGGCCGCTATACCTGGGAAGCGGGCGGACGCGCAGGCGCCGCCGAGGACCTCGACAAGGCAAAGAAGGCGGTGGAGCTCGCCGCCGCGATGGCTGACAAGCAACTGGACCTATTCAAATGACCGAAGACACCCGTACCCCCGATCTCTTCACGCCCGACGGCGGCGACGATTCCTCGCCCATCGAGCAGCACGCCTCGCACGCCTACCTCGGCTACGCGGTCTCGACCGTCAAGGCGCGCGCGCTGCCCGAGATCGCGGACGGGCTGAAGCCCGTGCAGCGGCGCATCCTGTTTGCAATGAATGGTTCAACAAGCTTTTCGAAATGCGCGCGCTATGTCGGCGAGGTCCTCGGCAAATATCACCCGCACGGCGACTCCTCCACCTACGAAGCGCTGGTGCACCTCGCGCAGCCGTTCTCGATGCGCTACCCGCTGATCGACGGCCAGGGGAATTTCGGCTCGCGCGACGGCGACTCCGCGGCCGCGTACCGGTACACCGAAGCGAAATTGTCGAGGTACGCGGAGCTGCTGCTCAGCGAGATCGGCGAGGGCACCGTCGATTTCCAGAAGAACTATGACGGCAAGTTCGACGAGCCGGTGCTGCTGCCCGCCCGGCTGCCGTTTGGTCTTTTGAATGGAAGCTTTGGAATTCCGGTCGGCTTCTCCACTCGCATTCCCTCGCACAACCTGAAGGAAGTGGCGGCTGCGGCGGCGCTCGTGATCAAGCACCCGCGCTCGAAGCTCGAGGACGTGCTCGACCTCCTGCCCGGGCCCGACTTCCCCGGCGGCGGCCAGATCATCTCGCCGAAGGAAGAGATCAAGGAGGCCTACAGCACCGGCCGCGGTTCTCTGGTGTTGAGATGCAAATGGGAAAAAGAGCAGCTCGCGCGCGGGCAATGGCGCGTCATCATCAACGAGCTGCCGCACGGCGTGTCGGTCAAGCAGGTGATGGAAGAGATCGAGGCGCTCGCCAACCCGAAAGCGCAGGGAAACCGCAAAGAGGTCTCGCAGGAGCAGCGCCGGATGAAGCAGTTCATCCTCGACCAGGTCGAAGGCGTGCGCGACGAGTCCGACCGCAAGTCGAAGCTGCGCCTGGTGATCGAGCCGCGCTCCTCGCGCCAGGACCCGGAGGAGCTGATGGCGGCGCTGATGGTGCACACCTCGCTCGAGACGCGCTACGCCGTCAACCTGACCTGGCTCGGCCTCGACGGCCTGCCCGAGACCAAGGGCATCGTCGAGATCCTCACCGAGTGGGGCAAGTTCCGCATCGACACGGTGCGCCGGCGCACCCAGTTCCGCCTCGCGCGCGTGCAGGAGCGCCACGAGGTCGTGATGGGGCGCCTGCTCGCCTACGTGAAGATCGACGAGATCATCAAGCTGATCCGCGCCTCGGAGGACCAGCCACAGGCCAAGGAGAACCTGCAGAAGAAATACAAGTTCACCGAGCGCCAGGCGCAGGACATCGTCGATCTGCGCCTCGGCCAGCTCACCAAGCTCGACGGCATCAAGCTGAACGACGAGCGCAAGGCGCTCGAGGCCGAGCGCAAGGGACTGAAAGAGATCCTCGACGACGAGAAGGCGCTGAAGAAAGTCGTGGTCGATCAGTTGAATCAAGATTCGAAAACCTTCGGCGACGAGCGCCGCACGCTGATCAAGACCGCCGAGCGCGCGCAGGTCGAGCGCACCGTGGTCGAGGAGCCGGTCACGGTGATCCTGTCGCGCAAGGGCTGGATCCGCGCGCGCACCGGCCACGGCCTGGACGTCACGCAGCTCAGCTTCAAGGACGGCGACGCGCTTCTGCGCACGCTCGAATGCAAGACCACCGATCCGGTCACGGTGCTCGCCAGCTCCGGCAAGAGCTTTACCGTGCAAGCCGCCGACATTCCCTCGGGACGCGGCGACGGCGCGCACGTCAACACGCTGGTCAACTCCGGCTCGGACGACATCGTGTGGATGGCCGCGGGCGATCCGCAGCAGCGCCTGCTGATGAACAGCTCGGCGGGCCTCGGCTTCCTCTGCAAGCTCGGCGACCTCGCCACCAAGACGCGCCAGGGCAAGGACTTCATGAAGGTGGACGAGGGGGCCTCGGCCCAGCCACCGGCAGTGGTCGGGGATCAGACTTTCGTGGCAGCCCTCTCGTCGGACGCCCGCCTCCTGGTATTCCCCATGGAAGAGATTCCCGAGCGGCCGAACGGCGGCGTGGGCGTGCAGCTCATCGCCATCCCGGAGAAGGAGAAGCTCGCCGCGGTGGCTGCCACCGACGGCAAGACCCTGGTGGTGTCCGGCGTGAAGCGAAAGAACCGCGCCAGCGAGACGCTCGATGCCAAGCAGCTCGCCGAGCACATCGGCAAGCGCGCCCAGCGGGGGAGGGTGTGCGATGTCGGCTTCCGGCCGGATCGCCTTGAAGTCGCCGCTTGACCCGGAGCTGCTGAGAGCGCTGCGCCCGGCGGGGGTGCCGGCCGCGATCCTCGCGCTGACCGGCGTGCTGACGTGGCTCGTGCCGATGCCGGACTCGCTCGAGGGACTGCAGACCGCCGGGCCGTACGCCGTGCTGTTCATCGCCACGGCGATGGCCTGGGGCTTCAACCGCGGGCGCGCCTTCGTGATCGCCACCACGCTCCTCGGCGCGTTCGCGGTGCGACAGTTCTGGGGCGAAGCGCTGGCGCATTACCTGCTGATCGTGCTGGTGCCGCTGAACGTCCTCGCCGCGATGCTGTGGCCCGAACGCGGGGCGCGCTATCGTGCCTCGTACGGCTGGCTCGCGCTGCTGGCGGCCGAAGCGCTGCTGCTGGCGTGGGCGCACAAGAGCGACGGCGGCGCCGATTTCATCGCGAACCCGATGCCGTTGTGGGGGCGCCTGGCCTTCGCGGTGGCGTTCGCCGCCACGGTGTGGCGCGCGTGGCCCGAGTTCACCGCGCTGCAGGTCGGCAACGCCGCGGCGCTCGCGGGGTTCTTCATCGCTTCGATCTGGGCGCGCTCGCCCAGCGTGTACAGCGCCTTCCTGTCGGCGGCGGGCGTGATCCTGATCATCTCGCTGCTGGCGGAATCGCACCGCCTCGCGTTCCGCGACACGCTCACCGGGCTGCCCGGCAGGCGCGCGCTGGAAGAGCGCCTGCGCAGCCTCGGCGGACGCTTCGCCATCGCCATGGTCGACGTCGACCACTTCAAGAAATTCAACGACACGCACGGCCACGACATCGGCGACCAGGTGCTGAAGCTGGTCGCCGCGCGCCTCGCCGAGGTGGGCGGCGGCGGCATCGCGTTCCGCTACGGCGGCGAGGAGTTCAGCGTGCTCTTCCCCGGCTCGACGCTCGAGGAGGCGCTGCCGTACCTCGAGGCGATCCGCGCCTCGATCGAGGGCTACAAGATGGCGGTGCGCGCGCCCGACCGGCCGAAGTCGGGCGAGGAAGGCGCGAAGCTGCGCGGAGACAGCAGCCCGGAGAAGCACCTCTCGGTAACGGTATCCATCGGGGCGTGCGGGCCGAAGAAGAAGTCGCGCGCCGCGGCGCAGGTCATCAAGGCGGCGGACGAAGCGTTGTATCGTGCGAAACAGGGCGGCAGGAATCGGGTGAGCACATGAAAAATAGGGACGTACCCTATTTTCCTGTGGGCTACGCTAAGCAGCGGAAAATAGGGTACGTCCCTATTTTTCCAGTATGAGCCTGGTCATCCCCGAGCACGAGATCGAGATCACCGCGGTGCGCGCGCAGGGCGCCGGCGGGCAGAACGTCAACAAGGTCTCCAACGCCGTGCACCTGCGCTTCGACGTGCGCAAGTCCTCGTTGCCCGATCACGTCAAGGACCGGCTGCTGCGCACCGGCGACAGCCGCGTGACGCGCACCGGCGTGGTGGTGATCAAGTCGCAGAATCATCGCAGCCTCGAACGCAACCGCGCGGAAGCTATTGGGCGCCTGCAGTCGCTGGTGCTGGCGGCAGCGCACCTGCCGAAGGTACGCAAACCGACCAAGCCCACCCGGTCATCGAAGAGAAAACGGATCGAGACCAAAAAGCGCCATTCGCAGCTGAAGGCGCTGCGCTCCAGGATCCTCGATTGAAGGACTTGCTCACGGCGGTGGTCGCCGCGGTCGAGGCGGAAGGCAAGCACCTCGCCGCCGAGTTCCTGCGGCCCGAAGGCCCGCGCGGCCGGCGCGGCTCGGCGCCGATCGACCAGGAGATCGAGGAGCGCCTGCGCGCGAAGCTGCAGGCGCTGTGGCCGTGCCCGTTCCTTGGCGAGGAGACCGGCCTCACGCCCGGACCCGACCAGAGCGCGCGCTGGGTGGTCGATCCGCACGACGGCACCAGTGAGTTCACGGGTGGGCGGCGCGGCTCCGCAATCTCAGTCTGTCTCCTGAAGGATCAAACCCCGGTGCTCGGGGTCGTGCATAGCCCGCTTTCGCCCGACCGCGGCGCTGACACCATCGCCTGGGCCGAGGGCGCGGGTCCGCTGCTGCGCAACGGCAAGCCGCTCGACGTCGATCTCCCGCAGCGCCTGCTCGCCGCGGGCGAATTCGTGTTCACGACCGCCTCGTCCGCGAATCGTCCCAGCGCCTGGTCGCGCGCCGTCGCGCCCGCGCGCTACATCGCGATGCCGAGCATCGCCTACCGCCTGGCGCGCATCGCCGCGGGCGACGGCGCGGTCACGGTGTCGACGCACGGCGTGAATGAGTACGACATCGCCGCCGGCATGGCGCTGCTGCGCGCTTCCGGCGGCGTGGCGCTCGACGCCGAGGGCAAGGAGATCGTGCTGACCGGCGAGCCCGAGCGGCGCGTGTCGGGCTGCTTCGCAGGCTCGCCCGCGGCCGCGGCGCAGCTCGCGCGCCACGACTGGCAGGCGCTGCAGAGCGAGCCGCCGCTCAAGCCCCGCATCACGCTCGGCTTTCCGCGCAAGGCGGACGAGGCGGCGCTCGCGCGCGCGCAGGGCTGCCTGCTCGGCCAGGTGATCGGCGACAGCCTCGGCTCGCTGGTCGAGTTCAAGGCCGCCTCGGAGATCGCGCGCCTGTTTCCGGGCGGCGTGCGCGCGCTGGCCGACGGCGGCGTGTACCACACCATCGCCGGCCAGCCGACCGACGACAGCGAGATGGCGCTCGCCCTGGCGCGCTGCCTGGTTTCCAGCAAGGAGTTCCCCGCGGAGAAAGTGCTCGACGCGTACCGCGAATGGCTCACCTCGCGCCCGCTCGACATCGGCGCGACGACCGAGCGCGGCCTGCTCGGCCAGCACACCACCGAGAGCGAGTCGAACGGCTCGCTGATGCGCGTGTCGCCAGTGGGCGTGTGGGCCGCCGGCAATGCCGCGCGCGCCGCACGCGCGGCACGCGAGGATTCGGCGCTCACCCACAAGAACCCGCTGTGCCTCGATGCCAGCGCGGCGTACGCCGCGGCGATCGCCGTCGGCGTCGCCGGCGGAACGCGGGAAGCCATGCGCGAGGCCGCGCTCGCCAACTGCAGCGGACGCGCGCGCGAAGCGATCGCGAGCGGCAAGCCGCCCGACGACTACTTCACCCACATGGGTTGGGTCCTGGTGTCGCTGCAGAACGCGTTTTTTCATCTGTCCCATTCAAATTTTGAAGAGGCGTTGATTTCCACTGTCTCGGCCGGCGGCGATACCGACACCAACGCCGCGATCTGCGGCGCGCTGCTCGGCGCCGCGCTCGGCCGCTCGGCGATCCCCGCGCGCTGGATCCTGCCGGTGCTCGCCTGCCGCTCCACGGTCGATGCCGGCGCGCCGCGCCCGCGCCCCTCGACCTACTGGCCCGACGACATCCTCGATCTGGCCGAAGCCCTGCTGCAGTGACCAGGCTGGCGATTCTTGCGCTGGCATTCGTGCCCGCAAGCGCGCTCTGCCGGGTAGTGGATTTCCACAGCGACATCCGCATCGCGCGCAGCGGCGAGGTGGCGGTGACCGAGCGCATCACGCTCGAGGTCGACGACCGCCAGCCGCACTCGGTGCTGTGGCGCGAGCTGCGCGGGCCGGCGGCGGTGAGCGACGTGATCCGCAACGGCCATCCCGAGCCCTGGGCGCTCGAGCCCGGGGCGGACGGCGTGCGCCTGCGCATCGGCAAGCCGGGCGAGGCGCTGCCGCACGGGCGGCACACCTACCAGATCGCGTACCGCAGCGAAGGCCAGGTGCGCTTCCTCGACCGCCACGACGAGCTGCAATGGCCGCTCGGGCCGGCGGAGCGCATCACCGCGGAGATCGTCCTGCCGGTCAGCGTGCCGGCGCGCGACATCAAGACCGAGGCCGGCAAGGACGCGCAGAGCTTCGTGCGCGACGGGCGCGCCGCATTCCGCTCGCTGCGCGCGATCGCGGCGCACGAGCAGGTGGTCGTGGTGGTGCGCTTCCCGAAGAACGTGGTCGAGCGGCCGAAGGTGGACCGCCGCGGGCTGGCGGCGGTGCTGGTGCTGCTCGGCCTCGCGGCCGCGGTGCTCTACCGCCTCAAAGCGCTTTCAGCGCGGAGCTGAATTCGGGGTCAGGGTGCGAATTAGGTTTCCGCGTACGCCAAAACCTAATTCGCACCCTGACCCCGAATTCAGAATGCTTTCGGCCAGAGCGTGAGCCAGAAGCCGAGGGTGTTGATCTCGTTGACGCCGCTCACCTTGGGGAAATACACCAGGTTGGCGGTGACCGCGCGCCACTCGTAGGCGACGATCGGCAGCGGGGCGACGAACGGATTGCCGTCGTTGTAGGTCTCGCTGTGGAAAAAGGCCAGCCCGCCGCCGAGGCGCAGGCGCTCGGTGGCCTTCCAGAACAGGCCGCCGCCCGCCAGCACCGCGGTGTTGCGTCCGGAGTCGCGGTACGCGCCGGCATCGAGGAACCAGTCGAACTTCTCGCGCGGCATGCGCCAGCGCAGCCCGAGGCCGGGATTCACTTCGTTGTCGGTGCCGAGCTCGTGCGCGGTGTCGCGCTCGAAGTGGTACGAAAGCCCGTAGAGGTTGATGCCCAGCTCGTCCGCCGGCGCGAGGCCGGGGATGAGCAGCAGGGCTAGGAGCCCGAGGCGGGCGCGGAGAGCGATGAGGCCTGTTCCGGCTCGTCGTGCTCGCCGGCGGCGTAGCCGGCCGAGAGCAGGAAGATCATCACCACGGCGATCAGCGCGATGGCACGGTAGAGCTGCATGGGGCTTCATTGTGGGCATCCGATTCTTACGCGGCTAGCGCGCATGCGATCGTTTCGAAAAAGTCTGTCGGCGTTCGTTGACACTCGACCCGCTAGAATTTCGACATGCCCAACTCCATTGCCCAGTTCTGGGACGACGCCATCGTCCCTTCGCTCGTTGAATACATCAAGATCCCGGCCAAGTCGCCGCACTTCGACAAGGAGTGGGCTTCGAACGGTCAAATCGACGCGGCGGTGGAGCTCGCTGCCAACTGGTGCCGCAAGCACGCGCTGCCGGGCATGAAGCTCGAGGTGGTGCGCCTTCCCGGCCGCACGCCGGTCCTGCTGATCGAAATTCCCGGCAGCGGGAAGGGCAACGTGCTCATGTACGGCCACCTCGACAAGCAGCCCGAGATGGTCGGCTGGCGCGACGGCCACGGGCCGTGGCAGCCATTGCTCGCCGACGGCAAGCTCTACGGACGCGGCGGCGCCGATGATGGTTATGCGGTGTTCGCTTCCCTTGCGGCAATCAAGGCGCTTCAGCAGGAAAAGCGGCCGCATGGCCGGATCTCGATCCTGATCGAGTGCTGCGAGGAAAGCGGCAGCTACGACCTGCCGGCCTATTTCGAGGTTCTTTCGAAAAGAATCCAGAGCCCGGAGCTGGTGATCGGCCTCGACTCGGGCTGCGGCAACTACGACCAGCTCTGGAGCACGACCTCGCTGCGCGGCCTGGTGAACGGCGTGCTCACGGTGGAGGTGCTCAGCGAGGGCGTGCACTCGGGCGATGCGAGCGGCGTGGTTGCCTCGAGCTTCCGCATCGCGCGCATGCTGCTGGAGCGCATCGACGCCGCGGACACCGGCATCGTCAAGCATTCGGCCTTCCACGCGCAGATCCCGCCCGAGCGCGCCGCGCAGGCCAGGCGCGCCGCCGAGGTGCTGGGCGAAGAGATCTGGCGCAAGTTCCCCTTCACGCCGGGCGGCCAGCCGATGCAGGCCGACCTGGCGGACCTGGTGCTCAACCGCACCTGGCGCCCGTTCCTCGCGGTGACCGGAGCGGAAGGATTGCCGGCGCCGGCCAACGCCGGCAACGTGCTGCGCCCGGTGACCAGGCTGGTGCTCTCGCTGCGCCTGCCGCCGACGGTCAAGGCCGAAAGCGCCGCGAAGCAGCTCAAGGCGATCCTCGAGACCGATCCGCCTTACGGCGCGCGCGTGACCTTCGAGTCCGGCCATGCGGGCACCGGCTGGCACGCGCCGCAGACCGCGCCCTGGCTGGAGAAGGTGCTGAACGAGTCGTCGAACAAGCACTTCGGCAAGCCGGCGATGTGGATGGGCGAGGGCGGCACGATCCCGTTCATGGGCATGCTCGGCGCGCAGTTTCCGCAGGCGCAGTTCCTGATCACCGGGGTACTGGGCCCGCACTCCAATGCGCACGGCCCGAACGAGTTCCTGCATATCGGCTACGCGAAGCGCCTGACGGCGTGCGTGGCGGACGTGCTAGCGGCTCACGCTGCGAAATGAATTCGGGGTCAGGGTCGCAACTCGTTTTTACGTACGTGAAAACGAGTTGCGACCCTGACCCCGAATTCCCTACTCGACGCTGAATTCGACGCCGTCGGCCGCCGCGACCAGCGGCGTGCCGAGCGTGATCGAGCCGCGCTTGCGCAGCACGAACTCCTCGTGCTGCAGCAGCACTTCCTTCTCGCCCTCGACCGTCAGGTAGGTGCCGTTGGTGCTGAGGTCGACCAGCACGAACTTGTCCTTGCGCCGCTCGATGGTGCAGTGGTGGCGCGAGGCGTTCTCGTCGGCCACCACCACGGCGCAGTCCTCGCCGCGGCCGATGGTGACGATTTCCTTCTCGCGCCGGCGCTCGAGGGTGCGGCCGCGGTAGGTGACGCGCAGCACGACCTGCTGCGGGCGCGCATCTTCCGGCCGGTTGCGCACCAGCGCGGTGGCGTTGTCGTCGGCGCGCCAGACCAGCTCGCACAGCGCGGTCTCGTCCGAGCGGCCCTTGATCTGCGTCTTCTCCAGGTGGCGCAGCCAGGCGCGGTAGAGCGGCGAGAGCAGCTTCGCGGTCCACTCGGTGGTGATGATCTGCCCGCTGCCGGCGTGCTCGCACAGGCGCGCCGCGAGGTTTACGGTGTCGCCGAACACTTCGTCGCCCTTCTGCACCACCGGGCCGAAGTGGAAGCCGATGCCGACCGACAATTTGACCTCGGCGGTCTTCGGCAGCTTCTCCATCGCCAGGTGCATGGTGGAAGCGGCGTCGGCCGCGGCGTCGGGATTCGCGGCAAGCACCATCACCTTGTCCGCGGTGCCCTTCATCAGGCGCGCGCCGCACGAGGCGGCCGCCTGCCCGAGGCGGAACTGGCAGCGCTCGAGCGCCTCGTGCGCCGCCTTGTCGCCCGCCTTCTCGCGCATGTCGCCGGCGCCGATGATGGCGGCGAACAGCACCGTGGTTTCGCGGCTGGATTCCATCTTCGGGTGGAACGCTATCGGAACCGGCCGCGCTCGGCAATCGGAGTTTTCGGTAGCCGGGCCAATGAGCGGGCGTTTTCGGTGTGACAATTCGTGCAGTGACGCCCCGCCTCTGGCTGCAGAAATTCGGCGCTGCTCTCGAGCGCCGCGAGATCAACGCCGCCGCAGACCTGTTCGAGCCCGACGGCTTCTGGCGCGACCTGGTCGCCTTCACCTGGAACATCAAGACCTGCGAAGGGCGCGGCGAGATCAAGGCGATGCTCGCCGCGACCCTCGCCGCAACCAGGCCCTCGAGCTTCGTCGCCAAGGCCGGCGAGTGGTTCACCTTCGAGACCGCGCTCGGCCGCGGCATCGGCCACCTTCGGTTGCGCGGCAAACAGGCGTGGACGCTGCTCACCACCTTGCAGGAATTGAAAGGTTTCGAGGAAAGCAGGGATGAAATTCGGCGCTCGAACGATCCTTCGCCGCCGCCCTTTGTCCTGATCGTCGGCGGCGGGCAGGGCGGCATCGCGCTCGCCGCGCGCCTCAAGCGCCTCGGCGTGCCGGCAGCGGTGGTGGAGAAGAACGCGCGCGCCGGCGACTCCTGGCGCAAGCGCTACGCGTCGCTCTGCCTGCACGACCCGGTGTGGTACGACCACATGCCGTACCTGCCGTTTCCCGACTACTGGCCGGTGTTCACGCCCAAGGACCGCATGGGCGACTGGCTCGAGATGTACGTGAAGGTGATGCAGCTCGACTATCGCGCCTCGACGGCCTGCACGAAGGCGACCTTCCACGACGGCGAGTGGGAAGTGCAGCTCGAGCGCAACGGCGAGCCGCTCACGCTGCGGCCGAAGCACCTCGTGCTGGCGACCGGCATGTCCGGCTTTCCGCAGGTTCCGCAGATCACCGGAATCCGGCATTTCGCCGGCACGACCGTCCATTCCAGCAAGTTCGAAGGCGGCGCGGCATGGAAGGGCAAGCACGCTGTCGTGGTCGGCTCCGGCACCTCCGCGCACGACATCTGCCAGGACCTGCACGTGCACGGCGCCGCCGAAGTGACCATGATCCAGCGCGCGCCGACCATCGTGGTTCGCTCCGAAAGCCTGATGGACCTCGCGTGGGGACCGCTGTACTCCGAGCAGGCAGTGGCGCGGGGCATCAGCACCGCGATCGCCGATTTGACGGTTGCTTCCGTGCCCTTCAAGGTGCTGCCCGACCTTCAGCGGCCCATTTATTCCGAAATCAGGAAGCGCGACGCGGAGCTATATGCGGGACTTGAAAAAGCCGGCTTCCAGTACACCTTCGGCGAGGACGGCTCGGGCATCCACGCGCTGTACCTCAGGCGCGGCGCGGGCTACTACATCGAGACCGGCGCTTCGAAGCTGATCATCGACGGCAAGATCAAGCTGAAAGCGGGCGTCAACGTCGAGCAAGTCAATGAGCGTTCGGTGAAGCTGAGCGACGGCAGCGAGCTGCCCGCCGACCTGGTCGTGTTCGCCACCGGCTACGGCTCGATGAACGAATGGGCGCGCGAGCTGATCAGCCCGGAGGTCGCCGACAAGGTGGGCGCGGTGTGGGGCCTGGGCTCCGGCACCAAGGCCGATCCCGGGCCGTGGGTCGGCGAGCTGCGCAACATGTGGAAGCCGACGCAGCAGGAGAACCTCTGGTTCCACGGCGGCAACCTGATGCAGTCGCGGCACTATTCTTTGTATTTGTCTTTACAACTAAAGGCCCGTTACGAGGGGCTCGCAACTTCGGTGTATCCATGATTTCCAGGGAATTGGTGGCCGCGTACGAGAGCGCCGACTATGTCGTATTCGCCGAGCCCGAGCTGGTGTTGAAGATCGGCGAGCCCAGCGCGCGGCTCGACGCGCTTCTTCAAAGCGAACATTCTTCTACCGCTGCATTTGTGACCGCCGCCAATCCGCGCAGCGAGAAGAAATCCGCCGCGGAGAACGCGGCCGCGCTCGCGGTGCTCGACCAGCTCATCGCGGCCTCGGGCTATCCATGGCGCGCGGGCGAGGGACGCGAGCCGGACGGCAGCTGGCGCGAGCCGAGCCGCCTGGTGATGGGCATCTACCGCGAGAACGCCGAAGCGCTCGGCCGCCTGTTCGGCCAGAACGCGATCGTGTTCATGGAGAAGGGCGCTGCTCCCGAGCTCGTGCTGCTCCCTTGATGCTTGCCTGAAGCTGGTTCTCGACACCAACGTCTGGCTCGACTGGCTGCTGTTCGACGATCCGTCGGTGGCGGTGCTCAAGGCCGCGGTGAAAGAAGGGCGCGCCGAGATCTTCATCGACGTCGCGTGCGAGGCCGAGCTCGTGCGCGTGCTGGCCTATGACCTCGGCCGGCACAGCATCGACGCGCAGAAGCAGGCGGCGTGCCTCACGGAGTGCCGGCGTATCGCGAAGGCTTTGCACAAAACCGAAAAAATCCTGGGGCTGCCGCGTTGCCCCGATCCGAAAGACCAGATGTTCCTCGAGGCAGCGGCGGCGGCGAAAGCCGACTACCTGGTGACGAAGGACCGCGACCTGCTGGAGCTAGCGCGCAGCCGGCTCCCCTTCCGCGTGGTTCAGCCCCAGTTTTTCAAAGCGTAGGTAGAGCTCCCGGCACGCCCAGGCGTCGGTCGCCGCGTAGACGATCTGCTGCTCGGTGAGCGTGGAGCGCGCCCAGTTCGAAGTCTTGGTGCCTTTCGGGATGCGGAAGCCGAGGAACAGGCCGGCGAGGTTGCGTACGCCGCTCTGCTGCAGGCCGTGGCGCTGCGCCATCGCGCCGAGGTCGGCAACCGATTTGTCGTGGAAGGCGACCAGCTTCTTCAGGCTCTTCAGGTCGTCGGCCGTGCCGACGCCGGCCTTGACGATGCGCGCCTCGCCGAGCACGCGCGCCGCCGCGGCGGCCACTTCGGGGTGGCGCACCTGGAACAGGTACACGGTGCGCGCGGTGGCGAGCTGCACCAGGCTCGGCAGGTAGCTCTCGCCCGGACGGAATGCGGGCCGGGTCTCGGTATCGAAGCCGACCAGCGTGTCCTGCAGGATGTCGTCCATCGCCGCCGCCAGCTCGTGCGGCGATGCAATTACCGAGACCGCGCCCTCGTAGCGGCGGATCGGCAGCGCGTTGATCTCCTCGCGCGAGACGCGGCGCAGGAGCTCGGGGGGCAGGGCCATGGGCCCTGCATCTTA
>Ga0207648_10004859_pt1 | contig 13700 bp, 10 predicted proteins | sample KBSMisM32_FD_184310 | JGI IMG/M metagenome (GOLD analysis project Ga0207648, IMG submission 184310) | Miscanthus rhizosphere microbial communities from Kellogg Biological Station, Michigan, USA - KBS Miscanthus M3-2 (SPAdes) (version 2) | ecosystem: Host-associated > Plants > Roots >...
CGAGGCGGAGCGCATCCTGGGAGACGGCGGTGAGCACCGGTCCCGCCCGAGCCACCAGGCGGTCCTTCTGTCGCTCGTCAAGCGCGCGCGACGCCTCGACGTCGAATACAGCTTCGACCCGCGAGGCGGTCACGTTCGCGTGCTGCCCGCCCGGGCCCGACGAGCGACTTGCGCGCAGCTCGACCTCGGCCAGCGGGATCGAAAGCCGCGAGTCGATTCTCAACTCGTCGGCGATAGGCCGTCGACCTTCTCGGCCAGCTCGAAGTCGGCCGCGGTCAGGCCGCCCTCGGAGTGGGTGGAGATAGTCACCGTGACCTCATCCCAGGAGATCGCCAGGTCGGGGTGGTGTCCCATCTCCTCGGCCGGCTCGACCAGGCTGTCGGCGAAGCGCACCGAGCCGACGAAGTCGCCGCAGGAGAAGGTCTTCGCGATCGCCTCGCCAGCGTGCTGCCAGCCGTCGAGCTTGCTCAGCCCGGCCTCGATCTCCGGTCCGCTCAAGAGCGTCACGGCTTTAATGCTAGCCAGCCCTCAGTGCCTCGCGCGCGCGGCGACGGCATTGACGCCGGCTAAGGCTCCAAGCACCCTGTAGGCCTCGAATTTTTGGTCCGTGTAGAGCTGGTCTACGGTTGGATTATTGGGAAAGCGCGGGTCCGCTTCGTTGTGCGCACGGACATCCCACGGCGCCTCGTCGGTCATCGTGTTGCGGACGTAGATCAGCTTGCCTTCCAGACCCTCCTCTCCCTCCGACGAAGGCGGGAACTTGATCTTCCCCGTGATCACGTCGCTTTTCGAGAGATGGCTATCGGCATCGGGTTTGAGCTCCTCGGGATTCCCGCCGGGCTCGCCGTCGAACTCGATCTCCACCTGCAGCTCGCTGCGCGCGAGGGCGATCGCCTCGCCGAGCGCCCCGAGCTCCGCCCCGTCGCCTCCCACGCCGCTTGCGTCGAGGCAGTAGATCTGGGTGCAGCCTCGGCGCAGCAGCTCGACCAGACCGAGGTTCTCGTAGTGCCCGCCGTCGGTGACGTAGAGGTACTTGGCGTCGACGCTGTTGCGACCGACGAACTCACGCAGCAGGTATGAGGGCCGCGGACGGCTCAAGAACTTGGACGGCCTGCCGCGCTTGGCCACCCAGCGGGGGTTCGGGACCCAGACGCCGAGGCGGATGTTGGCCAGGGCCATCAGGAACCTCAACGGCCGCGAGGTCGTCTTCCCCATCGAGGGGGAAATCGCCGCCCCCGACATCGCCACAGCCGCCATCAGCGAGAGGTCGTGGCGACGATGCTTGCGGGCGGTGAGCACGTCCCAAACCCGTGTTCTGGCCCGCCGGGACCCTTCCACGATCGGTTCGAGCACGTTGGCCAGGCCCTCCGCATCATCCGCCGCGTTCCCCTCTCCCGGCGGATCCTCAGGCCGCCTTCCGTCGAAGGCGCGCTCGAGCTGCGACATCTCGACCGCGCCGACCAGCGGCCCCCCGACCGTGTGGGCGCTGAAGGTGAAGCTGGTGACGCCGCGCCCGGGCGGGGTAGCCGCCGTGTCCGAAATGTTTGCCGCCGCACAAACGAGCAGAGTCGGCCACGCCGGGTCTTTCTCCGCGTCCAGCGCGGTGTCGGAGATCGGAACCAGCGTCTTGAAGTCTCGTTCCACCGCGATGCCTCGCGAGGGCCGCCCGGTCGGCTCCTGCCGCGATGGCTTGGCCGCCTCGAAGCGGTCATCGAGTTTCATGCCCTTCAGGTCCTTGAGCGTGATGCGCTTGAGGGCGAAGGCGCTGCTGAGGCGGCGCTTGTAGTAGGGGTGCAGCGACCAGGTCGTCAGGTCGGCAACCGCGTAGAACAGGCTGAAGCCGAGGAGGATGGCGATCCCGATCCCGACCAGGGACCAGTCGATGGCGCCGTCGCGCGTGGCTTCGGCCAAGCCCATCGCGACAGCCAGGCCGAAGATGGAGAAGAGCAGCAGCGGTCCGATTAGAGCTCCGGCCAGATAGGCGATCGCGAGGCGGACTCCGGAGCCGAGCTTGGCGAAAACCTTGCGAGCGCCTTCCAGCTCTTCGCGGGTCGCTTTCGAGCGGAAGAAGGCGCCGGCCTGAGCCGCGATTCCGACGAGCAGCGCCAGCGTGCCGGCGCCGACCTTGCGAGCGTTCGCCTGGGCGGTTCCCAGCGCCGAGTGCGCATTGCTGAGGTCGCGGATCCGTTCCGCGAAGTAGGGCACGCCGATCAACACGAGCGCGAGGAGACCGGCGCCGAGCAGTAGTCGTGTGGCCCAGGCTTCGAAGAACCGCTCCCACCTTTCGGCGGGCCAGCGAACCAGCAGCGTGGCGAGCCCGGCCAGGAGGCTGAGGCCGAGGAGCACCAGCGGAGCGCCCCAGAAGCAGGTCGGCAGATGCACCTGGTAGTCGACCACGATCGGCCACGAGCCGGCGAGGCTGGACAGCTTGGGTGCGTAGAGCGAACCGGTGAGGATCAACGCCACACCTACCAGTGGAACCGAGAGGAAGAGCAGGTTGATGAGGAGTCCCAGCACGACCCTGATGCCGAGGTAGGTCTTGTCCCGCCAGCTCGGCGCAAGGTAGGAGCAACGATTGCGCAGATACTGCTCCTCCGGTGAGCCCGGGGCGAAGGCCGGCGCCCGATCGTTGACGAGCGTCGGGTTGGAGTCGTCCTTGCCGGTCTTGTTGACCATCGATATGGCGGCGGCGATGTAGGCGCCGCCGGATACGGCTGCCAGATATGAGGCCTTCCGAAGCTCGCCCTTCTCCTGGAGCACCTGCAGGGCCCCAAGCGAGAAGGCAGCGGAGCGGATTCCACCGCCCGAGCAACAGACGCCGAGCTTTCCCTCGGCGGGGTCCTCGACCGTGCCGAGATAGGACGGAAGGGGCTCGGGACGCCAGCCGTTGAACAGGTAGCGTCGCCGCCGGTGGCGTTTCGTGCGTTCGACAGCGGCCTGGCGCTTGCCTGCCGAAACCCTCTTGCGCAGGCCGATGTCGTCGGCGACCGGCCGAGCGGGGGACCCGGCGGGGTTCGAGTGGAAGATGCGGATCAAGGGGTGCTCCCACGCGGCACACGCGCAAGCTATCCGACTTGATCAGAGAACTTCAAACAGTGGGGGCGGACCCGGACGAGTCTCGCATCGACAGCGTAAGCTTCGAAAGGCGCGATGACAGATTCCAGTCCCACCCTCTGGCACCTGCCGCTATCGCACTACAGCGAGAAGGTGCGCTGGGCGCTCGACTACAAGCGGGTACCGCACTGCCGTCGCGCCGCGATCGTCCCCGGCGCCCACATGGTCGCCGCGGCCTGGCTGACCCGCGATCCCGGCAACTACACATTCCCGGTGATGGAGATCGACGGCGAAGTCGTCGCCGACTCCTCGGAGATCGTCGCCGCGCTCGAGGCGCGCTTCCCCGAGCGGCCGCTCTACCCGGCCGACCCCGAGCAGCGCCGCCGCGCGCTCGCGCTCGAGGAGTTCTTCGACGAGGAGCTCGGCCCCTACATCCGCCAGCTCGCCTTCCACGAGCTTGGCAACGACCGCGAGCGCTTCGAGGCGGTGGTCGCCCGCACCGTGCCGGGACCGCTCGGCCGCAACAGCGCCGGCGCCGCCGCCTACGCCCGCCTCTTCACCGGCCTGCGCTTCGCCGCCCGCAGCGACGGCATGGCGGAGGAGTCTCGCGCCAAGGTCCTTGCGGCCCTCGACCGGCTCGAGGACGAGCTCGGCGACGGCGAATACCTCGTCGGCGACTCGTTCACGATCGCCGACCTCACCGCGGCCGCCCTCTTCTATCCGCTCGTCCTTCCGGAGGAGGGCCCGCTGCCGACGGACGAACCCGCCCCGAAGGGGATGGAACGTTTCCGCGAGCCGCTCAGGGAGCGGCGCGGCTTCAGGTGGGTCGAAGACACGTTCCGCCGTGACCGCCAGCGGACGCGCGCGTCGGCGGCAACCGCCGCCCAGGCCTAAACCGCGCGCCGCCGCGCGCCGATACCAAGTTTCGATGAGCGAACCGAGCCGCGAGCACCTGCGGGCCATCATCCAGACCCAGACCGAGATCGCCGCCAGCGATCTCGATCTCGACTCGGTCATGGAGCTGATCGCCGCCCGCGCCCAGGAGCTGACGGGCGCGACCGCCGGCGTCGTCGAGATCGTCGACGGCGACGAGATGGTCTACCGGGTGACGACCGGCGAGGCGACGCCGTTTCTCGGCGTGCGCCTGAAGCAGGCGGCCAGCCTCTCCGGTCTCTGCGTCGCCGAAGGCCGGGTGCTGCGCAGCGACGACACCGCGGAGGATCCGCGTGTCGACGCGGTCGCCTGCAAGCGCGTCAGCGCGCGCTCGATGCTCTGCGTGCCGCTCATCCACCGGGCCCAGCCGGTCGGCGTGCTCAAGGTCTACTCGCCGGCGCCGAACGGCTTCGACGCCGCCGACGTCGAAACGCTCGAGCTGCTCAGCGACTTGATCGCGGCGCACATGTCGCACGCGAATCTGCTCGCCGCCGAGGTGCACGGCGGGCGGCACGACGCGCTGACCGGCCTGCTCAACCGCCGCGCTTACGAGGAGCGCCTGCCGGTGGAGGTCGCTCGCGCCACCCGCTACGACTGGCCGCTCTCGCTCTGCCTGCTCGACCTCGACGGCTTCAAGCAGGTCAACGACCGTTTCGGGCACCCGGCCGGAGACCGGCTCCTGCAGCGAGTCGCGGCGCTGATCGACGAGTCGAGGCTTGCCGACGACGGCTTCCGCATCGGCGGCGACGAGTTCGCGATCCTGATGCCGAAGACCTGCCGGGAGGACGCCGCGCTGGCGGCCACCCGCCTCTGTCTGTCGATCGGCGAAATCGAGATGGCCGACGGATCGATCGGCGCCTCCTTCGGGCTCGCCGAGGGAGTCGAGGACCCGGCCGCCCTGCATGCGGCTGCCGACTCGGAACTGCTTGCGGCGAAGGACGATCTCTACGGTCGCTGAGCCCCCGGGGCCTGGTGGGCTCAGGGCGTAAGGACGATCTTCAGCGCCTCGCGGTTGTCGTAAAGCGCGTAGGCCTCGGCTGCCTCGTCGAGCTTCATGTGGTGGGTGACCAGCGGCGAGGGGTCGAGCTTCCCCGCCTCGATCAGAGCCAGCACCCGGTCGACGTGGGCGATCACGTTGGCGAGGCCGAGTCGCAGGGTCAGCCCCTTCAGCCAGGCGAGGCCGAGGAGGACCTCGCCGCGCCCGGCGTAGGCGCCGATGCCGGAAACGGCGCCTGCGTCGCGCGCCAGGCTGATCGCCATCTCCAGCGGCCCCGGGTCGCCGACGGCGTCGACGACGACGTCGACGCCGCGGCCGTCGGTCGCCGCCCGCACGGCGCGCTTCGGCTCCTCCTCGGTCAGATGGACCGGCACGGCGCCGAACTCGCCAGCCATCGCCAGCCGCTGCTCCACCGAGTCGATTGCGAAGACCTTCGTCGCGCCGCCGGCCAGGGCGGCCTGCACCGCGCAGAGGCCTACCGGTCCGAGGCCGAGGACCGCGACCGTGTCGCCCGAGCGCATCCCGGCGTGGGCGACCGCGTGGTAGCCGGTGCCCATCACGTCGCCGGCGAAGAGGGCGACCTCGTCGCTCATCCCCTCCGGCACCCGGCGCAGCGTCAGGTTCGCTCGCGGGACCAGCAGCAGCTCGGCCTGTGCGCCCTGCAGGTCGCCGAGCTTGGAGCCGTGGCCGAAGGTCTGCCCGTGCTCGCAGCGGTGATAGTCGCCGCGCAAACAGGAGGCGCAGGTCGCGCATGCGGTGTGGAAGCAGCCGAGCACGCGGTCGCCGACGGCGATCCGCTCGACGTCCGCACCCGTCTCGACCACCGTGCCGACGAACTCGTGGCCGATCGTGAAGCCCTGCTCGACGGGTACGCGGCCGTGGAAGATGTGCAGGTCCGAGCCGCAGATGCCGCTCGCCTCGACGCGGACCAGGGCATCGTCCGCGGCCCCCAGCACGGGGTCGGGCTTCTCGTCGACCCGGACCTCGCCGGGGGCCTGGAACGTAACGGCGCGCATCGCGCGGAACCGTAGCCGAGGCTAGCCGACGGTGAGGCTGGGGGCGCCGTAGCGGCTGCCTGTCCCCAGCGGGCTGGCGACCTCTTCGACCCGTGCTTCCAGCGCCAGCTCCTTCTCGAAATCGGCCGCCTCGGCGTGCTGGAAGGAGACGTCCTTGCCCTCGAGCAGCTCGATGAAGACCTCGACGAAGCGGGCGTCGAGCTGTTTGCCGGCGACGCGGCGCAGCTCCTGGATCGCTTCGTGGGAGGAGATCGGCGTGCGGTAGGAATCGCGCGCCGTCATCACGTCGTAGGTGTCGGCGACCGAGATGATCCGGGCCAGTTCGGGGATGTCGTCGCCGACCAGGCCGCGCGGATAGCCCTTGCCGTCGATCCTCTCGTGGTGGGCGAGGATGACCTCGGCGACCGGGCCGTAGCCCTCCAGGGAAGCGACGACACGCGCGCCCTGCTGCGGATGGCGGCGGATCAGCATCCAGTCCTCGTCGGTGAGCGGCACGTTGGCCTTGAGAATGCGGTCGGGAAGGATGAACTTGCCGATGTCGTGCAGGAGCGCGGCGATGTGGACCAGCTCCTCCTCCTGGCGCGAGAAGCCGGCCCGCTGCGCGATCGCCCGCGAGTAGCGCGCCACCGCGGCGGAGTGGCGGGCGGTCATCTGGTCCCGCAGGTCGAGCGTGCGCAGCATCGCGCTCAAGACGCCGACCTGGAAGCTGGCGAGCTGCTTGCTGCGCTTCTCGAGCTCCAGCGCGCGCTGCTGAGAGAGGAGCAGCTGGCCGAGCAGGTACTGGAAGGTGACTAGGACGAGGCCGAAGAGGGCGATCGCGCCGATCCCGATCACGTGGTAGATGAAGGCGACGGCGACGGCCAGCATCGCGCTCGCGAACTCGGAGGGGAGGACGGGCGGCAGGACGTGGAGCTGGCTGGCGAAGCTGGCTCGTTCGACGTAGGCGCGATAGCCGGCGACGAGCACGAAGTTGATCAGCAGCGAGAACTGGAAGAGGCCGAAGACGAGCAGGTAGAAGGCGACGTCGTTCGAGGTCAGTTCGAGCGCCACCACGGCTTCGCGGAAGGCGAAGCCGCCGAGCAGGGGAAAGATCGCGTAGGTGAGGATGTTGTTGAGCAGGTAATGCGGTTCGTCCTTCCAGCGGGCGATCCAGCCGATCGCGTTGGTGGCGACGCCGATCAGCGCCGCGGGCGTGCCGCCGAGGAAGACCATCGCCAGGACGAGGGCGAGGAATGCGCCTGAGACCTTGACCTTCGATTCGGTCGAGACCGCCGTCAGGTAGCTGAAGACCGAGAAGGCGAGCAGGACGAAGAAGAGCGGCAGATCCCAGTTGCAGTTGGGCGCCTCGAGAACCGCCGCGACGGTGGTCAGCGCCAGCGCCGCGAACTGGACGGCGATTGCGAGACGAGTTGGGCGCGTTTCGGCCATCGGCGGTTCTTGTGCAGGCATCGAGGTCGAGGTCCCCCGGTCGCCTAGAGATTCATGAACCGAGGCCCATTCCCTCTCTTCGCTCGACTGGACGATGCGGGCTGGATTGGACCGTCCAAGGTACTCGCCGACCGGGGCATCCGCAATACCTTTGGCCAGATTGCCAGGAAGCGCCCAAATCGGCCTTAAGCTGCCAAAAAAGCAAAGGGGCGCCCCAGAGGCGCCCTTTGCGAAGAAAAAATGCGAACTTTGTTCGCCTGAAAGCTCTTAGTTGTGGAAGCCCATTTTGCCCTTTTCCCTTCGCTCGTTGAAACCCTCAGATTGCGCACTGCGATCTGAAACTCGTCAATTGCTTGCCAGTTTGTAGCACAGATTGTCCGAAACTTGTGCATCTGCAGGAAAAGTTGTGCATAAATGCAGTAGTTCACCCAGCCATCAATGCGTAGCCCACGCCTGACCGACCCCCTCAGAAGGCCGCAATTTCGGCGCCTGGTGGCGACCTTCGGGGTCAACGAGCTGGGCGACTGGATGGGGATCGTCGCCCTCTCGGTGCTCGTCTTCGACCGCACCGGCAGCGCCCTGGCGACGGCCGGCCTCTTCCTCGGCACGCGCTTCCTGCCGGCCCTGATCGCGCCCGTCCTGGTCGCGCGGGTCGAGCAGCCGCCGCCCCAGTTCGCGCTGCCCGTCCTCTATTGCGGCGAGGCCGCGGCCTTCGGCGCCCTCGCGCTCTTCGCCGGCGACAGCTTCTCGCTTGGCATCGTCATCGTTCTCGCCACGATCGACGGCGCCCTCGCGCTCAGCGGCCGGGCGCTGACCCGGGCGGTCGTCGCGGCGCTGCTCGAGCCCGCCGGCGAGCTGCGAGCGGGAAACGCTCTGCTCAACGTCGTCTTCACCGCCAGCTCCGCGCTCGGGCCCGGCATGGCGGGTCTGATCGTCGCCGGCTTCGGCGTGCAGACCGCGCTGCTGCTCGACGCGGTCTCCTTCTACGCGATCGCCTGGATCCTGTTCAGAGCCGGGAGCTTGCCGCAGGCCGAGCCGGACCCGGGCCTGGTGCGCGAGCGGGTGCGCGCCGGCATCGCCTACATCCGCGAGCACCGGACGCTGCGGCGCCTGCTCACCGCGGAGGGAATGGCATTCGTCTTCTTCGCCGCCGTGATCCCGATCGAGGTGGTCTACGCGAAGCAGACGCTGGGCACCGGGGACACGGGCTACGGGCTGCTGCTCGGCAGCTGGGGCGTGGGGATGGTGATCGGCAGCATCGTCTTCGCCAGGGGCCGCCGCGCCTCGCTGCCGATCCTGCTCTTCTTCAGCACGCTCGCCGTCGGCGCCGGCTATCTCGGCCTCGCCGCCGCGCCCACCCTGTTCCTTGCCTGCATGGCCTCGATAGTCGGCGGCGCCGGCAACGGCGTGCAGTGGGTGAGCGTGGTCAGCGCCGTGCAGGAGCTGACCACGGCGGGCATGCAGGCGCGGGTGATGAGCGTGCTCGAGTCGATCGGCGCCGCGATGCCCGGGCTCGGCTACCTGGTCGGCGGCCTGATCGCGAGCGGGACCAGCCCACGCACGACGTTCCTCGTGGCGGGGGTGGGCGTGCTGGGGATCGTCGCCTGCGCGGTTCCGGTGCTTGGCAGGAAATGGCCCTTGCGCAGGGAAAGCGCAGGCGACGGCGCGCTTGACGCCGACGCAGAGATTATGGTGGAGCTGATTCCAGTGGGACGGAATCTGCCGCCTACCCGGTCGAATTCGGAGGTCGTGAGTTGAAGAAGCTAGGTCTGGTTCCGCTGGTGCTCGTCGTCGTCGCCGGTTGCGCCCTCGGCCTTTCCGCCTGTGGCGGCTCGAGCGGCAAGGAAGGGGGAACCCTCACCGGCACCTACGCCTCGTTCCCCACCTATCTAGACCCGACGCTTTCCTATGAAGTCGAAGGCTGGACGGCGATGTACGACACGTACCTGCCGCTCCTCACCTATGCCCATGCGAACGGCGCCGACGGCAGCAAAGTGGTGCCGGGGCTGGCCGAGAGCATGCCCAAGATCACCAACGGCGGCAAGACCTACACGCTGACGCTGCGCAAGGGCCTCAAGTACTCGGACGGTACGCCGGTCAAGGCCTCCGACTTCGCCGCCTCGATCGAACGCATCTTCAAGCTCAACTCCGCCGGCTCGGGCTTCTACGAAGGCATCGTCGGCGCCGAAAAGTTCGCCGAAACGAAGAGCGGCGGCATTCCCGGCATCAAGACGAACGACAAGAGCGGCAAGATCGAGATCGACCTCGTCGCGCCGCGTGGCACCTTCAACAACGAGCTGGCGCTGCTCTACGCGGCCGTCCTGCCGGCTGACACGCCGACCAAGAACCTGACGACCGACCCGCCGCCTGCGACCGGCCCCTACATGATCACCAAGGTCGAACCGGGTCGCGGCTGGTCCTACGCGCGCAACCCCTACTGGGCCAAGGCCAACGGTCCGGCGATCGACACCGTGCCGGACGGCCACGTCGACAAGATCGAGATCAAGGTCGTCCGCAACGACTCGACCCAGGTCAACGAAATCGAACGCGACAAGGCCGACTGGATGCAGACGCCGATCTCGTCTGACCTCTACAACAAAGTCAAGGACAAGTACGAAGGAACCCAGTTCCGGGTCGAGCGCCCAATCAACCTCTACATGTTCTGGATCAACACGACGCAGCCGCCGTTCGACGACCTCAAGGTCCGTCAGGCGGTCAACTACGCGGTCGACACGGCGGCCCTGGAACGAATCTACGCCGGCTCCCTCGCCGCGACCCACCAGATCCTCCCCGAGGGCATGCCGGGGCACGAAGCGTTCGACCTCTACCCGCACAACATGGCCAAGGCGAAGGAACTGATCGCGGAAGCCAACCCGTCGGATCGCAACGTCACGGTCTGGACCGACAACGAAAGCCCCAACGACGAAGCGGGCGCTTACTACGAAGGGGTACTCAACGAACTGGGCTTCAACGCCAAGCTGAAGACGATCAGCGGCGACAACTACTACACGGTCATCGGCAACGAATCGACGCCCGACCTCGACACCGGCTGGCTCGCCTTCTACCAGGACTACCCGCACCCGAACGACTTCTTCCAGCTGCTGTTCTCCGGCGAAAGCATCTCTCCGACCAGCAACACGAACTTCTCGCGCATCGACGACCCGAAGCTGAACGCGAAGATCGCCAAGCTCGCCCAAGAACCGCTCGGGCCCGAACAGGAAGCCGAATACGCGGCGCTGGACAAGGCCTACATGGAACAGGCGCCGATAGTTCCCTACGGGACCAACACGGTCTCCACCTTCGTCGACAGCGAAATCGACCTCGACAAGGTGATCTTCAACCCAACCTTCGGCCAGGACCTGACCAGCTTCCAGTTCAAGTAGGCGCCAAGCGCTGCTTCACACTACGGGGGTGGCTTCGGAGCCCAACGTCGAGGTCGCCCCCGCCCCGGCGGGGAGCCCCTGGCGTCTCGCCGGGCGGCGCCTGCGCCGCAACCGGGTGGCGCTGGCCTTCCTGGGCCTATTCGTCCTGATCGTCGCCTTCTGCCTGATCGCGCCGCTCTGGGCGAGCGACGTCGCTCACACCGGGCCGAACAAGACCCACACGCTCGAGAAGATCGAAGCGGGTGGCGAAACGCGTGAGGTCGTCAACCGGGAAGGCAAGCCGATCGGGCCGCAGTGGTTCGAAGCGGGCGGCAGGTTCTTCCTCGGCGCCGACGGCCGCCTCGGCCGCGACGAGATGGTGCGGCTGATGTACGGCGGACGGACGTCGCTGCTGGTCGGCTTCGCCGCGGCGCTGATCATGACGGTCCTCGGGACCATCCTCGGCCTGCTCGCCGGCTACTACCGCGGTTGGGCGGACACCCTGATCGCAAGGTCGATGGACGTGATCTGGGCCTTCCCGGTGACCCTGCTGGCGATCGCCCTCGGTCTCGCGCTCGCGGTCGGCGGGCTGCGGATCGGTCCGCTCCACGTCTCGGGAGACTCGATATGGATCCCGGTCCTGGTCATCGGCTTCGTCTTCGTCCCCTACATGGTGCGGCCGATCCGGGGCGAAGTGCTTTCGCTGCGCGAAAAGGAGTTTGTCGAAGCGGCCGAGGCGCAGGGCGCGGGGCCGCTGCGGGTGATGTTCGGCGAGCTGCTGCCCAACATGCTCTCGACGATCATCGTCTTCTTCACCCTCAACGTGGCCAACGCGATGCTGCTCGAAGCGCTGCTCTCGTTCCTGGGCGTCGGCGTTCAGCCGCCCAACACGTCCTGGGGGACGATGATGAGCAGCGGCTTCGACCTGCTGACCAGCGCGCCGCTGCTGACCCTTCTCCCAGGGGCGATGGTCCTGCTCACCGTCCTCGCCGTGAACGTCTTCGGCGACGGTTTGCGCGACGCCCTCGACCCGAAGTCCAAAGTGCGACTTGAGGCGCACAGCGGCCTCAGCGCCGCCGAGACGCTCGAGGGGATCGCGCCCTGATGGGCCGCTTCGTCGTCAGGCGGCTGATCGGGATGGTCGCGGTGCTGTTCGCGGTCTCGGTGCTGACCTTCCTGATCTTCAACGTGATCCCCAGCTCCGATCCCGCGCAGCGGATGGCGGGTAAGGCGGCGACCCCGCGCCTGGTCGCCAGCATCAACGAAGAATGGGGCTTCGACGACCCCCTGCCGCAGCAGTACCTGACGACGATGAAGAAGGTCTTCAGCGGGGACCTGATCTCGTATTTCGGGCGGGAAAACGTCAACGAACGGATAGTCGAAGGGATTCCCGCGACGTTCTCGCTCTGCCTTGGCGCCGCCGTGATCTGGATGTTCTTCGGCCTCCTCTTCGGCTACCTCTCCGCTGTCAGGTCGGGGGGGCTGCTCGATCGCGGCCTGACGATCGCCGCAGTCGCCGGGATATCGATGCCGGTGCCCGTGCTCGCGGCGTTCTTCCTCACCTACCTGACTTACAAGACCGAAGTCTTCCCGTCGGGGGGATTCGTCGAATTCGGCGAAAGCCCGCTCGAATGGGCCGAACACCTGGTGCTGCCCTGGGTGACGCTGGCGATCCTCTACGTCGGCTTCTACAGCCGCGTGCTGCGCTCGAACATGCTCGACGCGATGGACGAGGACTACGTGCGCACCGCCAGAGCCAAGGGGCTCAGCGAGCGCCGCGTGATGACGCGGCACGTGCTGCGCAACTCGCTCGTCCCGATCGTCACCCTCTTCGGGCTCGATGTCGGCGCCCTGCTCGGCGGTGCGATCGTGGTCGAAGGAATCTTCAGCCTCAACGGCGTCGGCCAGTACGCGTTCGAAGCCCTGAAAAACCAGGATCTGCCGCCGATCATGGCAATCGTCCTCTTCGGCGCCTTCTTCATCGTCCTCTTCAACAGCCTGGTCGACATCGCCTACGCCTACCTCGACCCGCGAGTGAAGCTGGGGGAGACGGCGCGATGACGTTCCGGTGCGCCTTTTACGGCCTATACCCATATAAAGCGCACCGGAAGGGTGGATCGTGAGCACGCTGCTCTCGGTGCGCGACCTGCGCGTCGGCTTCGCCACCGAAGGCGGCCTGCTGCAGGCGGTCGACGGCGTCTCCTTCGACCTCGCCGCCGGCGAGGTGCTGGCGATCGTCGGCGAGTCGGGCTCGGGCAAGAGCGTCACCGCGCAGACGATCCTCGGCCTCACCCGATCGCCCAACGCACGGATCGCGGGGTCGGTTCGCCTCGGCGGGTACGAGCTGCTCGAGGCCGGCGACGCGACGCTGCGCGAGGTGAGGGGCGAGCGGGTGGCGATGGTCTTCCAGGACCCGATGACCTCGTTCAACCCGGTCTACCGGATCGGGAAGCAGATCGGCGAGGCGATCCGCGCCCACCGGCGCGACGTCTCCAAGGGCGAGGCCCGCGAGCGCGCCGTCGCGCTGCTCGACGCGGTCGGCATCCCCGACGGGGAGCGCCGCGTCGACGCCTATCCGCACGAGCTCTCAGGCGGCATGCGCCAGCGGGCGATGATCGCGATGGCGCTGGCGCTCGATCCCGAGGTCCTGATCGCCGACGAGCCGACGACGGCGCTCGACGTCACCGTCCAGGCTCAGATCCTGCGCCTGCTGGAGCGGCTCAACCGCGAGCGCGGCCTGGCGACGATCCTGATCACCCACGACCTCGGCGTGGTCGCCGAAACGGCCGACCGTGTGCTGGTGATGTACGCCGGGCGGGTGCTCGAGCAGGGGACGCTAGAGGAGATCTTCTACGACCCTCAGCATCCGTACACGTGGGGGCTGATGGGCTCGCTGACACGGCTCGACCG
>Ga0207648_10004863_pt1 | contig 13697 bp, 9 predicted proteins | sample KBSMisM32_FD_184310 | JGI IMG/M metagenome (GOLD analysis project Ga0207648, IMG submission 184310) | Miscanthus rhizosphere microbial communities from Kellogg Biological Station, Michigan, USA - KBS Miscanthus M3-2 (SPAdes) (version 2) | ecosystem: Host-associated > Plants > Roots > Rhizosphere...
AGTTCTGCGGCGCGACCCCGGACCGAGCAGCGCAGTGAAGTCGGTGCGCAGCACCGACCGCCACCGTATGAGCCCCCGGCGGGCAGCGCCTGCCGCGACGCGCCGACGATGCACGCAAGCGGCCGCTCGCAATACTCCGCAACGCGATGACGACACCGGCTGCGCCGCTGCCTGCGAGCACGGACCTGCTTCGCTGGTCCACGGACGCGGTCGAGGCGCGCAGCCGGCTCGACTATTGGGTCGGTGCCATCTGCGAGTGCTTTCTCGAAATGGAAGCCAGTTCGCCGACCCCCGGTCGCTTCGGATGCGAGTTGCTCTCTGCACCGCTGCACAGCCTGCGCGTCAACCGCGTGCGCGGCAGCGCGCAGGACGTCTTCCGCACACGCGCCGGCATAGCCCGCAGTCGCGAGAACTTCTACTACCTGCTGTGCAAGGAATCGACTCCCTGCCATGTGGTGCAGCAGGGTGCGCATGCCGACCGCCTGCTCTCCGGCGATCTCGCGTTGATCGACTCCCGCCGGTGCTACGAACTGCATTTCCCCGAGACCGTCGACATCTTCTCGATTCAGTTGCCGACGGACTGGCTCGAGACCTGGCTGCCCGATCCACGACAGCATCTCGGCCGCCGCATCGACGGCGGCCTGGGCTGGGGCCTCGCCTTGAGTGCCTATGTGCGTCAGCTGTCGACGCCGATCGGCGCGCTGCCGGCCAGCCTCGTCGCCGACCACCTGGGGTCGTTGCTGACCTTGGCGCTGGACCGCGAGCACGCGCAGCAGCCGATGGGCCGGGACCTGCCGGCACGCATCGACGAGGTTCTGGCCGGTCGCTGCACCGAGCCCGATCTCTGCGCCGACGGCGTCGCGGCGGTGCTCGGCCTCTCGGTCCGGACCCTGCACCGGGCGCTCGCATCGCGGCAGCAGACCTTCGCCGATCGCTTGATGCAGCACCGCATCCGGCGCGCCCGACGCATGCTGGAATCACCGGCGTTCGACCGTGTGACGACCGCAGAGATCGGGCGCCGGGTCGGGCTGCTGGACCCGTCCCATTTCATCAGGGTCTGCCGGCGGCTGTCGGGCTGCACCCCTCAGGAATTGCGCCTCAGGCGAGGCTGATCAGCAGGTCGGTCAACGCCTGCGGCGCCGCCGCGAATGCCGAGTGACTGGTGTGCAGGGTCTTCTGCTGGAAGCGATTCTTGGGGGTGAAGTCATCCGCGTCGGAGATCATCTGATCCTGCACGACGATGGGGATGGCCTGGTCTTCGGTGCAGCGGATGAAGGTTCGCGGCAGGCGGCCCCAGCGCTGGGGCGTCACCACGGCCGGGGTCGTGAAGGCCTGGATCGGCTCGTCCGGCGTCAGCAGGTTGGCGATCGCCTGAAACGCCGGCGTGGGCACGTCACCGTAGAACGCGCTCTTGTCCGCGGCCACGTAGGCCGGGTCGGCCGAATGATGGTTGATGCGGGCGCAGCCGACGACCGCGGGGTCGGCGACGAACAGCGGCGGCACTTGCGAGCTCGCGAAGTTCGGCTGCTGCAGGTAGGCGAGCACGTTGTTGAACACGACGGGCACGAACGCCGTCAGGTACACGAGCCGCATCACCAGCTCGGGCGCCGCTTCGCCGACCGCGCTGAGGGTGGCGCCGCCCAGGCTGTGTCCGACCAGGATCACGCGCCCGTCGTTGTCATCGGCCAGGCCACGCAGGATCTTCAGCGTGTGGTCGCGGTAGTCGTTGAGCGTCAGTGACGCCAGCGGCGAGACTTCGGTCGCCAGCGCCGCAGGGTTCTGCGGCTGCTGCAGGTAGGCCTGCGGCAGGCGCGCGGTGATCCCGTGCCCGGGCAGATCGAGCGCGATGGCCGGGTAGCCACGCTCGGCGAGCAGCCGCACGACCTCTGACCAGCACCAGCCGCCGTGCCAGGCGCCGTGCACGAACACGAACGTGGGGCGATCGCGGCGCCGGGCCTGCGCGCGCACGCCGCCGGCGGCGGCCAAGGTCGAGGTGCCAGCCGCGGTGCCGATCACGGCGCGATTGATGAAGCTTCTGCGTTGCATGTCGATGTCTCCTGTCGTTGTGGGCTGCCGGGTTCGCCGTCAACCTGGAGGAACACAGACGGCCGTGGCAGGAGGCAATCTAGGCGTGCGCGCAGGCATCAAATGGCCGCAGCGCGCCATCGGCATGGCCGCTGCGTGCCAGCCATTGGCGAGGGGCGTGATCTGACGATCTCTTCCCGCCCGCTTGATCGTGAGCGACTCGCCATCCGAGTTGGAGCGATCTTTTTCCTTCCGTGTCCGGTTGTGGCGGCGCAAACCGTACGGGTGGTTGAAGGATCTCCCGCAACGATGTTCGACCCTAGACGATCTGTTCGGCATCTTCAGGCCGCTCTCCGCGAGGGTGTTCGGCCGGGCGGCGCCATCCTGCTTTCGCTGTCAGCGACGCTGGGCATCTTATGGATGCTCGAGTCGTACCTCGAGTCGACCTTCGAGGCGAAACCTGCCGTGGCAGTCACCAGGGCGTGCTTGACAGGGCCGCGGATGAATCCCGTTGGTGCCGAGCACGGCGCCCGTTCCGCGACAGTGACCCCGATGGAAGCAACCTGCACTGGCGCCGCGCGTCACGACCCCCGCTGACCTCACCGAGAAACGAAGGCCATCATGCTTCTTGACCATAAAAACATCGTGATCCCGTGCCGCGGTACGGCGCGCCTCGATGACGTACGGGGCGTGACGCTGCGGGTCGTGTGCGGATCGGTGTGGATCACTCAAAGCGACAGCCGTGAAGACGTGAGCCTCGGCGCCGGCGAGTCGTTCTGCGTCACCCGCAGCGGCCCGACGCTCGTCGCCGCATGCCACGACGCGCCGTTGTCGGAGATTGCACTCGAGCGGCACGTCGCCGTGGCAGTGACGTTGCGTGAACGACTGCGCCGGATCCTCCTTCCTGTGGGCGCAACGCCGTCGAATCCTCTCGAGGTGGTCACATCGAGCTCGCCAGACCTGCAAAGCCGTCGTCGCAGGCTCATCCTCGGCTTCGTCGCAGCGGTCGCGCTGCCCGCCATTGCGCTCGGGCTCTTCGCTGCGAGCGATGCCTCCTTCGCGCTGTCCGGTGACGTCGAACTGCTGGTCTTTCACGAAGACAAGGGGTTGAGTGCCGTCGTCGACGCACAGCGCTTGAAGGTGTCCGCATCGACGGGCTCGAGCCAGATCGGCAGGCCCTTCGCGGCGTCGATGTTGTTGGTCTACAAGCCGGAAGAGCCTGCACCGTCGACCGCAGACTGACGCCGCCATTGATCTTCGCAGCGGCGCGACGGCGATCGGTCGCGCAACACGCGACCCTGCAGGCCATCAGGTACGCTCCGCCACGGCCCAGCTTTCGCCAGCCGGGGAACTGCCGGCGACAGACCGCCAAGCGCGTGGACTGAAACGAACCTTGACGAAAGCGGCGGTCGAGAATGCCGGACATCACAGCACTGCTGGCATCGGCAGGCACGGGTGACGAGAACGCGGCCGCAACCGCGTTCTCTTTGCTTTACGCCGAGCTGAAGCGGCTGGCTCAGGCGAAGCTGAAACGCCACCAGACGATCACGCTGCTCGACACCACGTCGCTGGTGCATGAATCGTTCCTCAAGCTGGTCGGCAACCGCGCGCTGGCCATCCAGGATCGCCAACACTTCTTCGCCTACGCCGCGCGCGTGATGCGCTCGGTGATCGTCGACTTCGCACGTGCCCGGCTCGCCGATCGGCGCGGTGGCGACGCGCGGGTCCTGACGCTCGATACGGGCCTCGGCGACCGGCTGGCCGCACCCGACCACGATGTACTGCGCGTCAACGAAGCGCTGGAAGTGTTGGCGGCGGCCGATCCACGCCTGGCCCAGGTGGTCGAGATGCGCTACTTCGGCGGGCTCACGGAAGTAGAAACGGCCGAGCTCCTGGGCCTGACGGAACGCACGGTCCGGCGCGACTGGGCCAAGGCCAAATTGCTGCTGGCGGCGGCGTTGGACGACTAGGGTGAAGCACGACGCCGACGATCTGCGCCTGCTGTCCGACCTGCTGGACCAGTGCGCCGAGCTCTCGGCGCCGGAACGCGAGGCGTGGCTGGCCGGCCTGACGGGCGACGCCGCGCGGCTGCGTCCATCGCTGCGCAAGATGCTCGCGCGCGAGGCCGCCGGAGATCTGGACGGCTTCCTCGAGAGCCCGCCCGCCTTCGCGGCGCCGGCGGCAGACGCCCCGTGCAGCGATTTCAAGGCGGACGATCGCGTCGGCCCGTACCGGCTGCTGCGCCCGATCGGCCGCGGCGGCATGGGCGAAGTGTGGCTGGCCACGCGTTCCGACGGCCAGCTGAAGCGCAGCGTGGCGCTGAAGCTGCCGATCCTCAGCGTGCGCCGCAGCGTGCTCGCGCAGCGCTTCGAACGCGAGCGCGACATCCTGGGCGCGCTGATCCATCCGCACATCGCCCGCCTCTACGACGCCGGCGTGGCCGAGGACGGGCAGCCTTACATGGCGCTCGAGTACGTCGAGGGCACGCCCATCACGCAGGCCGCCGACGAGCGGGCGCTCGATGCGCGAGGCCGGGTTCGCTTGCTGCGGCAGGTGATGGACGCGGTGCAGTACGCCCACGCCAAGCTCGTGATCCACCGGGACCTGAAGCCGGGCAACGTGCTGGCGACCTCCGAGGGCCAGGCCATGCTGCTCGACTTCGGCATCGCCAAGCTGGTGGAAGACGAGGCCGGCGCGTCCGCCGACTCCGACCTGACACGGCTGGGCGGGCGTGCGCTGACGCTGCGCTACGCGGCACCCGAGCTGATCAATGGAGGGGCGGCCAGCACTGCGGTCGACATCTGGGCGCTCGGCGTGCTGCTGTACGAGCTGCTCACCGGCCTGCGGCCGTTCGGTGGCGATCGCAGCGGCCCGGTCGAGCACGACATCCTGACCCGCGATCCGACACGTCCGAGCCAGCGCCGATCGGGCGCGATCGCCAGGCTCTCGAGAAGCCTGGCCGGCGACCTCGACACGATCGTGTTCAAGGCCCTGAAGAAGGACCCGGCACAGCGTTACGCCACGGTCGGCGCCTTCGCCGACGACCTCGACCGCTGGTTGCGCGGCGAGCCTGTTCAGGCCCAGCGTGACAGCATGAGCTACCGAACCCGCCGGTTCGTGGGCCGACACAAGCTCACCGTCTCTGCCGCCGCATTGGCCGGGGTCGCGGTGATCGGCATCGCGTCGGTCGCGGTGGTCCTCGGCCTGCAGGCGCGCGAGGAGTCCGCGCGGGCAGTGGCCGCGCGCGACTTCATGGTCGACATCTTCCGCCGAGCCGACCCGGATTTCTCGCAAGGCAAGGAAGTCAGCGCCAGGCAGCTGCTCACGCAGGGCCACAAGACCGTGCTGGAGACCATGAAGGAGCAGCCGCTGCTGCAGGCTGAGCTGCTGTCGGGCATCGGGCGGGCCTTCGTCAGCATGAACGACGTGCCGGCAGCGGACGAGGCCTATGCCGAGGCGGCAGCGCGCTATCAGCGACTGGGCAAGCTGCGCGAGGCGGCTGCCCTCATCGTCGATCGCGCGGCCCTTCGGTTGGGGGCGGCGTGGGAGATACCGGTCGCGAAGCGCTTGTTGGCACAGGCCGAAGCGCAGTACCCAAGGCACGCCGACGATGAAGAGTTCATGGCGTGGCACGCCATCTACCGGGCGTTTGCCGCCGAACTCGAAGGCGACAAGAACGCCAGGCGCGACTGGTACGAGCGCGCTCGCACGCATGCCGGCCGGAGCTTTTTCGACGCCGGCTCCCGGACCGTCTTCGCGGTCCGGGCCCTGGCCGTCCTGGATGGGACGATGGGGCGCTCCTCACAGGCCCTCGAACGGCTGGGCACGCTGCTGGATCGCCTGAAGGCAGAGAAGACGTCGGTCCCTGCGGACAGCCTGTCGGTGCTGGTCGATCTCGGGACCGCCGAAATGTCGGCCGGCCGCTACCGCGCCGCGCTCGAGCGCTACGCTGCGGCCAGCGCGCTGTGCCAGGAGCGGCTCGATCCCAAGGGGCGTCAGTGCGTCTACAGCCAGTTCCATCGTTCGCTCGCGCTGCTCGTGCTGGGCTTCGACGAACAGGCGATGGACACGGTGCCCTTCCTGATCTCGCCACGCGGGCCCGTCGAGACGGCCTGGAGCACGCGCCAGCTGGTGCAGGCCTTCGAGGTCCTGGCCAGGAACCACCGGCTGAACGAGCACCCCGACGTCGTCTCCCGCGTCATCGCTGCCGGGGATGCGCCGGCCGATGGCGGCGAGGGTTGGCAGCCCCAGCTCCTGGCCTTGCTCGCCCGGGCGTACAACGACTTTGGCGAAGGTCGGCTTCAACAGGCCACGGTGCTGTCCGCCCGCGCGCAGTCACTGATCGCGTCGCTGGGCGTCGGCGAGAACCGCTCTGCCATGCCCGCGCATGTCCTGCAGGCCATGAGCTTGCATGCGTTGGGCGAGCACGACGCCGCGTTGAAGCTGATGGATCGCCTCTGCGCAGCCCAGGCCGAGACGTGGGGCGCCAAACACCCCGCGGTGCAATTGGTTTCGATCAGCCGCGCGCGCCCGCTGTGGGCCCTGCAGCGCCAGCCGGAGGCGCTGGCGCTGATCGATCACGCCCTTCCGATCCTGCGCGAGGCGATGGGCACGACCGCGCCGACGATCGTCAAGTTCGAGGCCTTGCGCGCAGCGTTGGCGACGGGAAGGCGCTGGACGCCTGCGGACCTGCGCCAGGTCGAACTCTTCATGTAGCGGCGTCGCCGCCTGCGACCGCTCTCAAGCCGATGTGGCTTTGCCACGTTGCTTGAACCCCCGCTGGGGGCGGGCTGGGCGGAGTCCCGGCCCTGGGGGCGCTCAGAACGAGCCGCTGACTTCGACACCCAGGGTGCGCGGCTGCACGTAGTTGGTCAGGACGATGCCACCAGCCGGAGCCGCGGTCTTCTGGTGGCTCGCAGTGCTGTTGGTGGCGTTGCCGACGTAGAGCTTGGTGCCCCAGCTCTCGCCATGCACGCCGGCATTCAGGGTCAGGTTGTTGTAGGCCGCGTTCTTCAGGCTGCGGTTGTTGGACGGCTCGGAGTAAGTGGCGCCGCGGTGCGCAAAATTGGCCGAGACCACGGCCCACAGCCCGCCACTCATTGCGTGCTCGTGGGCCGCCGACACCGAGGCCTGCAGCCGCGGCGAGAAGGGAATGCGGTTGCCCTTCACGGCGCCGGCGGCGCCGGCGGCATTGGGAACGTCGTCGTCGATCCTCGCGTCGACGCTGGCCAGGTTGAGCCCCAGGCGCAGGCCGGCCATGGGCCGTGCCGTGAACTCGATTTCTGCCCCCGTGGCGGTGGCCTTGCCGGCATTCTGGATGTAGGCGAACAGGTTGTCGGAGGTGACGAAGGGCAGCTGCAGGTCGGTCCAGTGGTTCTGGTAGACCGAGGCGTTGACGAACAACCACGGCGAAGGCTGCGACTTGAGGCCCAGCTCGTAGGCGCGGATCTTCTCCGGGCCGTACGACGCCGGAATCTCCGGATAACCCGGCGCCTGGTAGTTGCTGTCGCCGTCGCGAAAGCCCGTCGACACCTTGGCGAACACCAGCAGGTCGGCGCTCGGCTTCCAGCTCAGGCCGAGCTTGGGCGAGGTCGCCCTGGCCGAGCCGACGCTGTCGCGCACCACGCCCGCGGTGAAGCCAGCGAAGATCGCCGACGTGGTGTCGAAGCGCACGCTGGTGTGGTGGTCGGATCTGTAGTGGCGCAAGCCGGCCTGCAGCGCCCAGTCGCTCGCCAGCTTGAGCTCGGCATCGCCGAACAGCGCCAGGGCCCGGTTGCGCGCGGACATCGTGTACAGGATCTCGTCGCGCATCACGCCGAGCTCGGGCAGGCTGATCACCACGCCGCCGTGGTCCTGCTTGCGCGCGTCGTCCTTGGCGTAGGCGCCGGCCGTCCAGTTCAGGGCCTGGTCGCCGTTCGACACCAGGCGCAACTCGGCGGTCGTCGCCTTCACCGTCAGCGCTGCCGCGCCACGTTCGGCCGTGCCGCCGACACCGAACAAGAGTGGCACAAGCGGGGTCAGGTCGGCGCGCACGGTGGACGAGCGCTCGTAGCGCGACAACGATCCCACCAGCGCGGCCGGCCCGAGGTCGTAATTCAAGCTCAGGTTGGCCAGGTCGTAGCTGCTGGCCCGCATCGACAGGAAGGATGGCGCCTGGGCGCCCGGGTTGACATCCCGAGGCCGGTAGACGCCGGGCGAGGTGGCCCAGAAGTCCTTGCTGTCCAGCACCTGGTGGGCATAGGACAGGTCGACCTTCAACGGCTTCGATGGCGTCCAGCGCACGGCGATGCGGGCGTCTTCCGCCTTGCCGTTGTTGCTGTTCCTGGCCTGCAGTTCGGGCACGTCGATCCAGCCGATGATGTCCTGCCGGCTGGCCGTGACGCGCAGCGCCAGCAGGTCGCGTTGCAGCGGCATGTTGATCATGGCCCGCGCGGTGACGCCGTGGCCGCCGCCAGCCACCTGCGACCAGCCCAGCGTGACCCGGCCCGCGTAGGCCCCGGCGTCGGGCTTGTTGGTGATGAGCCGGACGGTGCCGCCCATCGAGCCTTCGCCAAACAGCGTGCCCTGCGGGCCGCGCAGCACTTCCACGCGCTCCGCATCCCAGTACGCCACTTGCGGCAGCTGAAAGGCGAACGCCGACAGCGGCGTCTCGTCGATGTAGAAGCCGGTCGCCGGGGAGCCCAGCAGCCCGCCGTCGAGATCCGAGATGCCGCGGATCGTGATGCTGAGATAGCCCGGGCCGGACGACGAGACCGTCAGGCCGGGAGCCACCTGATCGAGCAGCGCCGCGCTGTCGATGCCGGCGGCTTCGAGGTCCTTGCCGCTGATCGCGGTGAGGCTGACCGGGACGCCTTGCGCCGCCTGCTCGCGCTTCTGCGCGGTGACGACGACGGTCTGCAGATCCGGGGCCGGCGCGCCCTGCCCGTGCGCGCCGCCGACGGCCGTGGCCAGCAGGATCAGTAACCGCAGCGAATTGCGCATGAAGGAAGTGCCAGAAATGAGAGAAAAGGCTCGCGCCTTGAAGGCGCAGCAGACACACCTCTGCAGCCCGGGGGTTCCCTGCGCATTTGCCAAACTGGCCGAAGCCGCAGCAGGCGATTGTCATCGCGGTGCCGCCCGGTCTCGAACGCGCTTGTTGCGGTCGTTGCAGCCAGGCTGCATCAGCCCTTCACGCACACGACCTGCTCGAGCGTGCGCACCGCGGTCGCGGCGCGGTGATCGGCGAGCGTGAAGCCGCTATGCGGCCAGCGCCGAACGGCGTCGCCGAGCCGGAGCCGGAGCCGGCACGCCGACCAGCTGGGACACGACCAGCCGCACATGGGACTGCATCGCCGCGACGGCCTTCTTGTCACCCGACAGGTGTTTCAACAGGCCCTGCTGAAACAGCCCGTCGAACATGGCATAGGCCACGCTGCTCGGCACGTGCAGCGTCGCGCCGGTGATCTCGGCAAAGCGTGACATCACGCGCCAGATCATCTTCTCGAGACTCTTGTCGATCTCGGCCACGTCGGCCCGGAAGGCCTCTTCGAAGAGAGATTGCGCCCGCAGGTCATACCACAGCCGGTGCAGCGGGGCCTCCTTGCGCAGCGTGTCGCCGAGCGCGGCAACGAACCCGTCGAGCAGTTCGTCGTAGCTCGTCGCCGTGGCCGTGACCTCGTCATAGCGCTTCACGCAGCGTGCCTTGTACTGGCGCACGCTGCACAGGATCAGGTCGAGCTTGTCGGTGAAGTAGTAGTGCAGCACGCCGTGCGAGAACTCGGAGTTCTGCGCGATCTCGCGCAGGCTGGTGCGGGCATAGCCGAGCTCGGCGAGCGTCTGCAGCGCGGCTTCGCCGAGCTCGGCGCGGCGCTCGGCGAACTTGTGGTCGCGGGGGCGGGGGGCGGTGGCCATGCGGCGATTGTAAGGAGCGAATCGCGCATCTTCCGGCACGAGAACCAATCTCCTTGACACTTGTCATAAGCACTCTTGACAGTTGTCAAGACGACTCCTAGGATCGCATTCCGAATTCTTGACAATCGTCCAAATCGGACCAGGAGACACCCATGACGAAGTTCGACCTGACCGGCCGCAAGGCCCTGGTCACCGGTGGCGCGCGCGGCCTCGGTGAAGGCATGGCGCAGGCGCTCGCAGCCGCGGGCGCGTCGGTGATGATCGGCGACGTGCTCACGTCGCTGGGCCGCGATGCGGCAGGCAAGCTGTCAGCCGGCGGGGCGACCGCCGGCTTCGTGCAACTCGACGTGACGAAGGAAGCCGACTGGCTCGCCGCGGTGAACGCCACCATCGACACGCTCGGCGGCTTCGACATCCTGATCAACAACGCCGGCATCGAGGTCACCGCGCTGGTGTCCGAGATCGATGCCGCCGAACTGCGTCGCATGCTCGACGTCAACATCGTCGGCACCGCGCTCGGCCTGAAGCACGCGTTCCGCGCGATGCGGCCCGGCGGCGGCGCGGGCCAGGGCGGCGCGGTGGTCAACATCTCGTCGGTCGCTGCGACGATCGCGTTCCCGGCGATCGCCGGGTACTCGGCCACGAAGTCGGCGGTCGACCGGCTCACCCGCGTGGCGGCGATGGAGTCCGGCAAGCTCGGCTACGGCGTGCGCGTGAACTGCATCTATCCCGGCCTGGTGCCGACCGAGATGGGCATGAAGCTGGCCGCCGATGTGGTCGCCGCCGGCCTGTTCGCATCGCCCGAAGCGGCGGTGGGCGCGATCATCGAGCAGACGCCCGCGGGCCGCCTCGGCGAGGTCGCCGACATGGCCGATGCGGTGGTGTTCCTGTGCTCAGACGCATCGCGCTTCATCACCGGCGCGGGCCTGCCGGTCGACGGCGGCATGGGCATGTAAGGAAACGCCGGGCCGCCCCAAGTTTTCTTGACCCCCGCGGGGGGCGGGCTGGGCGCAGCCCGGCCCTGGGGGCACTCAGACCAACCCATCAGGAACGAGACAAACATGAGCAGCAGCAAGAAACCCGTCGTCGTCTACGGCGCCTCCGGCTACACCGGCCGACTGGTATGCGAGTACCTGCGCGAGTACGGCATCCCCTTCATCGCCGCCGGGCGCAGCGCCGAGAAAATCCAGGCCGCGATGAAATCCAACGTCGCCGGCATCGAGACCGCGCGCTACGAGGTGGTCGAGGTGATCCACACCGTCGAGGCGCTGACCCACCTGTTCGAAGGCGCCTCGGTCGTGCTGAACACCGTGGGCCCGTTCGCCAAGTTCGGCCCCGAGGTCGTCGAGGCCTGTCTGGCCGCCAAGTGCCACTACACCGACACGACCGGCGAACAAGACTGGCTGATCACGCTGGACCAGGAATACGGCGCGAGGTTCGCCGCCGCCGGCCTGCTGCTGTCGCCGGGCCTGGCGCAGATGTACACCACCGGCGAAATCGCGGCGCAGCTGTGCCTCGAGACGCCGGGCCTGGACACGCTGGACATCGCGGTGTTCTGGGGCGGCAGCCCGACGATCGCGTCGACGCAGACGATCCTGGTCAATGCCGCGATGGCCAAGGCCTACCACCTCGAGCAGAACCAGTATGTCGAGCACCAGGCCGATGCCGGCCTGTACAGCCTCGCGATTCCGGGCCAGCACGAGGCCGCGCTGGCGCTGCCCTGGGGCGGCACCTCGCACCCGGTGTGGTTCAAGAAAGATCCGCGCGTGGCCAACGTCAAGGTGCTGGGCGGCGTGTTCAACAAGCCGCTGATGCTGGCCGTGCCGCAGATCGTGGCCGCGGCGCTGAAGGCCACCGAAGGCATGAACCCCGACGACCGCTACGCCGCGTTGGCGAAGACGGCGGCCGGCGTGATGAACACGATGCCGCCGCGCGAGAACCCGCGCATCAACAAGTCGGTCGACTCGGTGCATGCCTCGGGCCCGCTGGCGCGCGCGCACTGCGTCATCTTCGGCAACTGCAACTACAAGCAGACCGGCATGCTGCAGGCCTTTGCCGCGGCCTCGCTGCTGCAGCAGGCGCCGAAGCGCGTCGGCTTCGCATCGGGCTGCCAGGCCTTCGGTCACCACGAACTGCTGGGCGCCTTGCGCAGTTTCGGCCTGGTGCAGGCTCCCGTGCTCACGGTGCACCGGTGAGGGCGCGCGCGGAAGCGGGCCGAGCGCGGGGCCGCTTTGGGCCACGAAGGGGCCTCTTCGTGGCCCTTGCCGGCCCGCATCCCAAGGGCCACGAAGGGGCCCCTCGTGGCCCCTGGGGATCGGCCGGCGTACTCGCCGGACGAGGGGCCTCATGCGCCTGATCGACTACCTCGACAAGGGGGCGATGCTGGGCGAGGAGTCGCCGTGCCTGACGATGGGTTCCGCGGATCTGTCGTACCGCGACGTGCAAAGCATCAGCCACCGCGTGGCGCGCGGCCTGCAGCGCTCGGGTATCAACCCGGGCGACAAGGTCGCGGTGCTGTCGAGCAACGACGCGACCGCGTTCGCCTGCGTCTTCGGCATCTCGCGCGCGGCAGCCGTGTGGTGCCCGGTGAACCCGCGCAACGAGACGGCCGAGAACCGCTTCGTGCTCGATGCCTTCGATTGCGCAGCACTGATCTTCCACAGCGCCTACGCGAGCATGGTCGAGCAGATGCGTGCCGGCCTGCCCAAGCTGCGCGTGCTCGTCTGCATCGACCAGCCTTGTGCGTTCGCGCCTTCGCTCGCGCAATGGCTCGAAGGCGCGAGCGACGCGGCCGTCGACATCGCGCCGATCGACGACCTCGCGATGATCGCCGGGACCGGCGGCACCACCGGCAGCCCGAAGGGTGTGATGCTCTCGGGCCGCAACCTCGAGACGATGAGTGCGCTGACGCTGATGGGCTATCCGTTCGACGGCCGGCCCGCCTACCTGGCGCTGGCGCCGCTGACGCATGCGGCCGGCGTGCTGTGCCTTCCGGTGATGGCGCTGGGCGGGCGCATCGTGATCATGCCGAAACCCGACCTGACGGACTTCCTCGCGCTGATCGAGCGCCACCGCATCACCCACACCTTCCTGCCACCGACGCTGATCTACATGCTGCTCGAGCACCCGCAGCTTGCGCAGACGAAGCGCGATTCGCTGCAGTGCTTCTGGTACGGCGCCGCGCCGATCTCGGCCGCGCGGCTCGAAGACGCGCTGACGAAGATCGGCCCGGTGATGGCGCAGCTCTTCGGCCAGACCGAGGCGCCGATGATGATCTCGATGATGCCGCCGCGCGCGCACTTCAACACCGACGGCTCGGTCGCGCGCGATCGATTGAGCTCGGCCGGCCGCCCCGGGCCGCTGGTGCAGGTCGCGACGATGAACAGCGACGGCGTGCTGCTGCCGCGCGGCGAGACCGGCGAGATCGTGATCCGCAGCTCGCTGGTGATGATGGGTTACTACAAGGACGCGGCCGCGAGCGCCGAAGCCGGGCGCTTCGGCTGGCACCACACCGGCGACATCGGTCGCATGGCCGACGACGGCTTTCTCTACATCGTCGACCGCGCGAAGGACATGATCATCACCGGCGGGTTCAACGTCTACTCGATCGAGGTCGAGCAGGCGTTGATGCAGCACCCCGATGTGCAGGACAGCGCGGTGATCGGCCTGCCCGACGACAAGTGGGGCGAGAAGGTCGTCGCGGTGGTGCAGCTGCACGCCGGGCGCCATGTGCAACCCGACGAACTCGTCGCATTCGTGAAGGCGCGTATCGGCAGCGTCAA
>Ga0207648_10004865_pt1 | contig 13695 bp, 8 predicted proteins | sample KBSMisM32_FD_184310 | JGI IMG/M metagenome (GOLD analysis project Ga0207648, IMG submission 184310) | Miscanthus rhizosphere microbial communities from Kellogg Biological Station, Michigan, USA - KBS Miscanthus M3-2 (SPAdes) (version 2) | ecosystem: Host-associated > Plants > Roots > Rhizosphere...
GCCCATCCGCACGAGCGCAACGCCAATCCGCCGCTCCCGCACGTGGATGGCCGCTTCCGCCAGCCGACCGACGTGACTTGGGATGCGCAAGGCAACATCTACATCAGCGACGGCTACGTGAACTCGCGCGTCGCCAAATACGACAAGAACGGCGACTGGGTGAAGTCGTGGGGGCAGCGCGGCAAGGGGCCGGGCGAGTTCAACCTCGTGCACAGCATCGCATCCGACGCCCAGGGCAACATCTATGTGGGCGACCGCAACAACCGGCGCATCCAGGTGTTCGACGGCGACGGCACCTTCAAGCGCGAGATCAAGATCGACGTGCCGTTCGACGAGAACGCCAAGCCCGCGATCGGCAACAAGCCCGACCTCACCACCTATCTGCAAACCGGCGGCAGCTTCGCACCTGGCGCACCCTGGGCGCTGTGCATCACGCCCGGGCCGAACCAAGTGCTGTACAGCTCCGATTCCTATCCCGGCCGCATCTACAAGCTCAGCCTGGACGGCAAGGTGCTTGGCTATCTCGGCAAGTCGGGCAAACAGCTCAAGCAGTTCGGATGGATTCACGAGATGGCCTGCCCGTCCGAGAACGAGCTCTACGTCGCCGAGATTCTGACTTGGCGCGTGCAGAAGCTGATCCTGCAGCCGGACCAACAAAGGGCCCAAGTCGAGCAACGATGACCGGCCCCGGACGTCCTGCAGGCGGTGAAGCCGTGGAGGCGGAGCAAGGCGGCGGCGGTCAACGTGACGCGCCGATGATCGTCTTCTGATAGAGGTCCTGCCACTTGCGGGCCTGATCGAGCATCGTCGCCGAGTCGATGAGCTTGAGCGAGCTGCGATCGATCGGGCTCTCGATCTTTCGCGTCACCGTGACGAACTGACGGCTGGCCAGGAGTTGCTGGCCTTCCCCGATCAGGAAATCGAAGAACAGCAAAGCCGCATGCGGATGCGGCGCATTGCGCGCGAGCCCTTGGGCGGTCTTGCGAGCGACCGCCGGCGGAAGCACGAACCAGTCGAGCGGCGCGCCTTTGCGCTTCGCCTGCTCCGCCAGGAAGCCGTAGACCGTAAGCGCCAGCGGCACCTCGCCGGCGGCGACCAGATTGGCAAGAAGGTTATGCCCCTTGCGCACCGAGATGCCATTCGCCGCAACGATGTCGCGGAACAATTGCACTCCTCGCGCCTCGCCGAGATAGGTCACCACCTGCGCGAACCAATCGAAATCCTCCGACTCGATCCCGAGCTTGCCTTTCCATTCAGGCTTGAGCAGGTCGCGGTAGGAGTTCGGCAGATTCTCTTTCTGCACCAGAAACGTGTTGTAGGCCTGGACGATGGTGTTGAGATAGACCGCCGCCCATTGCCGGTGGGGAGCGATCGCCTCGGGAATAAGGTCGGCGAAGTTCGGCGACTTCACCTCCTGCAGGAGGTTCTCGCGATGGAGCGGCTCGAGCGCGGAGGTCGAGCCCGCCATGATATCGACCTCGAAGCGACGCGCCTTCGCTTCGCGCATTATCCGCTGCAGGAAGCCCTCCGAATCGGCGCGCCAGACCTTGACCTTGACGCCGTATCGCTTGTCGAAGGCTGCGACCAGGGCGGAAATGTCGTCGGTCGGGATCGACGAGTAGAAGGTGAGCTCTTTTTCCTTCTTGGCGCCTTCGATCAAGCGACGTTCCCGGTCGGCGCCTTCATAGGCCGCGATCTCGGCAACACCGCTGCCTTGCGCGCGTGCGGCCTGGTCGAGGGCGGGCGGAACGATCAGAGCGATCGCAAGCACCGCCAGGCCGTCGGCAAGAATGCGTTGCAGTCGTCGCATGCAGCGGGACTCCACGCTGCGGTTGGTCATGCCGGTGAACCATGGCACAATTTCCTGGGCCTTGTCAGCGCAACCGGCACGCCAGAACCAGGACGGGGAAACATCCAATGAAGATCGTGAAGCTCGAGGACTTCCATGTCGACGGCGGTTGGGACACCTATTCGTTCCTGAAGATCACCACCGACGAGGGCGTCACTGGTTGGTCCGAGTTCAACGAGAGCCGCCGCAGGGGCATGACCGGCGTGGTCCAGGGCCTCGGCGCCGCGCTCATCGGTCGGGATCCGCGCGAGGTCGGCCGCATCGACGCGACGTTGTACGCCCAGTCGCGGCCGACCGCGGGCGGGCTCACATCGCACGCCATCGCTGCGATCGTGAATGCCTGCCTCGACATCAAGGGCAAGGCACTCGGCGTTCCGGTCTACGAGCTGCTCGGCGGCGCGTTGCGCGACCGGATGCCGGTCTATTGGTCGCGCTGCGGGGTCCTGCGCGCGCGCTGCGCCGACATGTTCGACGGCAAGGTCATCGACCGGCCGGCGGTGCGCAGCCTCGACGATCTCAGCCGGGCCGCCCGCGAAGCGCGCGAGCGCGGTTTCAAGGCCCTCAAGACCAACCTGCTGCTGTTCGATGCCAAGGGCGGGCGGCAGTTCGCCCCCGGCATGGCTGGCACCGGCATCGGTCACCCCGAGCTCAATCTCACCGACGACATCCTCGACGCCCTGATCGCGCAGCTCACCGCGTTGCGCGAGGGCGCCGGTCCCGGCGTGCGCCTGCTGGTCGATCTCAACTTCAACTACAAACCGGAAGGCCTGCGACGGATCGCCAGGGCCGTCGAACCGTTCAACCTGCTGTGGCTCGAGATGGACATGTTCGAGCCCAAGGCGCTGAGCCTCATTCGCCAATCGACCACCACGCCGATCGGCTCGCTCGAGACGATCCTCGGCCGCCGCAACCTCAAGCCCTATCTCGAGAACTATGCGGTGGATGTCGCGATCATCGACGCGCAATGGAACGGGCTGGTGGAGTCGATCAGGATGGCGAGCATGGCGGACGCCTACGAGGTCAACGTCGCGTCGCACAATTTCAACGGCCCGCTCGCCAATATCATGAGCGCGCATTTCTGTGCGGCGATCCCGAACTTCCGGATCATGGAGTTCGACGTCGACGAGGTGCCGTGGAAAGCGAAGCTCCTCACCAATCCCTACGTGATCGAGAACGGCGACCTTCTCCTTCCTACCGGGCCCGGCTGGGGTACCGCCGTCAATGAAGCGGTCATCCGCGCGCATCCGCCGAAGATGTGAATCGATCGAAGCGAGGTCGGGACCATCGCAGTCCGGCGCACGCCGCGCGCCTTGACGGCGTTTCTTTTGCCTGTGTGACCTGGATCACTGCCGCACGAACCCGCCTGTGACAATCATATATGCGCGGCCGGCAGCACTTGACGTGCGATTCTGCCAACGAAGACCGGCCAGAGGAGAATGACCATGATCAACAAGATCGTGCTGGCGATCGTTCTGACGATTGCCACGCTCGCAGCGGTGCCCGCTTCCGCCGGCCCGTATTGCCAGGAAGACCTGGGTTACGGACGGACCAGCAGCTTCGGCTGCGGCGGCTAGTTCGTTACAAACCGAATGCATGGCCCCGACCGCCATCAAGCGGCCGGGGCGCCTCCTGCAGATTTCAGCTTGCACCGGGATGCATGATCTGCATCCGCTCGTTGATCCATTCGTCGCCTTCGGCGCCCCCGTCAGCAGCGCGATCGGACTCGGCCGCAATATCGGTTGGTGATGCGCGCCGGCCACATTCGACATGTTTCAGCCGCGATTTGCGCCGGTCACCACGGCGAGTGTCCGGCGACGGCGGAAAATTGATGCCGTCGATACGTGGCAGTTGTTGCTCATAATCAGCACGGGTGCCACGCGCTTCATCGGCCTTTTCACGAAGCGCCGAGTGCGAGCCGCAAGCGGCGCATAAAAAATCGGTAAAGGCATCCCTACGGAATGGTAATTTGCCGGGCCCCCGGTTTGCAGCGATAGTTTTGCGCCGCAATATTTCACTGGGGGAGATCACCAACGTGGGTGCAGAGGGGAACACTGCAGCGTCACGCGGCGGCCGCCGTCTCTTTTTCATTGTTGCTCTCCTTGCAATCCTGACGGCCGGCGGCGCGCTCTATTGGTATGGCGTACAAGGGCCGCGGCCGGCGCACGCCGCGCGCTCGCCCGCGCGCCCCGGCGTGCCGGTGAGCGTCGCCATGGTCGGCCGGCAGGACGTGCCGATCTATCTGACCGGGCTGGGGACCGTGCAGGCGTCGTTCACCGTGGCTATTCATTCCCAGGTCGACGGCAAGCTGCAGGAGGTGCTGTTCACCGAAGGCCAGCACGTCAAGAAGGGCGACGTGCTGGCGAAGATCGACCCGCGGCTGTTCCAGGCCGCGCTCGACCAGGCCAGGGCCAAGAAGGCCCAGGACCAGGCCCAGCTCACCTCGGCCGAGAAAGACCTCGCACGCTCGAAGACCCTGGTGCTCTCGAACATCACCTCGCAGCAGATCGTCGACCAGCAGCAGGGCAAGGTCGATCAGTTCAAGGCCTCGATGGCGGCCGATGACGCCGCGATCCAGACCGCGGAGACCCAGCTCGAATACGCCACCATCACCGCCCCGAGCGACGGCCGTATCGGCGTGCGTCTGGTTGATCCCGGCAACATCGTCCACGCCAACGACCAGGCCTCGCTCGCGACGCTGGTGCTGACGCGACCGTCCGCCGTGCTGTTCACCTTGCCGGCGCGCTCCCTCGACGATATCCGCGACGCCATGGCCCGCGGTCCGGTGGAGGTGGTCGCCTACGACCAGGACAATCGCCGCGCGCTCGCCACCGGCAAGCTCCTCTTGGTCGACAACATCATCGATCAGGCCACCGCCACCATCAAGCTCAAGGCCATATTCCCCAACGATGACGAGAAACTGTGGCCGGGCGAGTTCGTCAATGCGCATGTGCTGCTCGACACCCGTAGCGCCGCTGTTGTCGTTCCCTCGGGCGCCGTCCAGCGCGGACCCAACGGTCTGTTCGTCTGGACCGTCACCGCCAACAACCTGGCGGAGCCGCGTCCGATCGAAGTCGGCCCGGCCTACCAGGATCTGACCGTCGTCACCTCGGGCCTCAGCGGCGGTGAGCGCATCGTGACCGACGGTCAATACAAGCTCCAGCGCAACGCCCCGGTCGCGGTGAGCGCGCCCCCGCCGGCGGCGGTGGCAGGGAGCAGCTCGTGAACATCTCCGAACCGTTCATCCGCCGGCCGGTCGCCACCACGCTGCTGATGACGGCGCTGGCCTTCGTCGGCCTCGTCTCTTTTCCATTCCTGCCGGTCGCTCCGTTGCCGCAGGTGGACTTTCCGACCATCCAGGTCACGGCCAACTTCCAGGGCGCCAGCGCCGAGACCATGGCCTCGTCGGTCGCCGCCCCGCTCGAGCGGCAGTTCGCGCAGATCCCGGGCGTCAGCCAGCTCACCTCGTTGAGCGCGCTCGGCGCGACCACAATCGTCATCCAGTTCGACCTCAACCGCAACATCGACTCGGCCGGGCAGGACGTGCAGGCCGCCATCACCGTCGCCAACAAGACCTTGCCGCGCGAGATGACGGCGCCGCCGAGCTACAAGAAGGTCAACCCGGCCGACTCGCCCATCATCATGTTCTCGGTGCGCTCCGAGACCATGCCGCTGACCCTGGTCGACGACTACGCCGATCTCTTCCTCGCCCAGCAGATCTCGCAGGTGCCCGGCGTCGCCCAGGTCTCGATCTTCGGCGACCGCACGCCGGCGATCCGCATCCAGGTGGACCCGGCCAAGCTCGCCGCCAGCGGCGTCACCCTGGAAGAGATCCGCAGCATCCTCGTCACCTCCACCTCCAACGCCGCCAAAGGCACGATCAACACCGACAAGCTCAGCTTCACGATCGCCGCCAACGACCAGATCACCGAGGCCGACAAGTTCAACGACGTCATCCTGGCCTATCGCAACGGCGCGCCCATCAGGGTGCGCGACGTCGGCCAGGCGGTGCCCGAGGAGGTCGACCGGACGGTCGCGGCCTATCAGAACAATCAGCCCGGCGTCATCCTGGCGGTGTTCAAGCAGCCCGGCGCCAACGTCATCGAGACCGTCGACCAGATCAAGGATCAGCTCCCGCAGCTCACGGCCCGGATTCCGCCGGCGATCGAGGTGAAGACCATCCTCGACCGCACGACGACCATTCGCGCCTCGGTGGCGGACGTAGAGTTCACGCTCGGGCTCACCATTGCCCTGGTGGTGATGGTCATCCTCCTGTTCCTGCGCAATTTCTGGGCCACCCTGATCCCCAGCATCACCGTGCCGCTGGCGCTGCTCGGGTCGTGCGCGGCCATGTACCTGCTCAACTTCAGCCTCGATAACCTCTCGCTGATGGCGCTGACCATCGCGGTCGGCTTCGTGGTCGACGATGCCATCGTCGTGGTCGAGAATATCTACCGCCACATCGAGCACGGGACCCCGCCGTTCGAGGCCGCGATCAAGGGCTCGCGCGAGATCGGTTTCACCGTGCTCTCGATCAGCGTCTCGCTGATCGCGGTGTTCATTCCACTGCTGCTCATGGGCGGGATCATCGGCCGCCTGTTCCGCGAATTCGCCTTGACCGTCACGGCCTCGATCGCGGTCTCGGCGCTGGTGTCGCTCACGCTCGCGCCGATGCTGTGCTCGCGCTTCATGACGCGCGAGTCGGACGAGCACGGCCGCATCTATCGTGTGATCGAGGCCGGCTTCAACGCGATGCTGTCGTTCTATCGGCGCACACTCGACGTCGTGCTGCGCCACCAGTTCATCACCCTGTGCGTCTTCTTCGCCACCATGGCGTTGACCGCGGTGATGACCGTGACCATCCCCAAGGGCTTCTTCCCGATCCAAGACACCGGCCTGATCTCGGGCTTCGCCGAGGCCGGACAGGACACCGCGCCCGAGCAGATGATGCGCATCATCCGCGAGTTCGGCGACGTCCTGCTGCACGATCCCGATATCGCCGGCTTCGGCTCCTTCACCGGCAGCACCGGCGGCGCCCAGACCGCCAATACCGGCCGCTTCTTCATCGTGCTCAAGCCGCGCGACGAGCGCGAGCTCACGGCATCGCAGATCATCGACCGGCTGCGGCCGCAGCTCGCCAAGGTCAAGGGCGCGAACCTGTTCCTGCAGCCGACGCAGGACATCACCGTGGGCGGGCGCGTCTCGCGCGCCAGCTTCCAGTACACGCTGCAGGATTCCAACGTGGCCGAGCTCAACGCGTGGTCGGGCAAGCTGCTGGAGAAAATGCGCACGCTGCCGCAGATCGCCGACCCGTCGAGCGATCTCCTGGCGAATGCGCCGCAGCTCAAGGTCACCATCAACCGCGACCAGGCGTCCCGCTTCGGCATCTCCCCGCAGATGATCGACGACACGCTCAACGACGCCTTCGGCCAGCGCCAGATCGCGCAGTACTTCACGCAGCTCAAGACTTATTGGATCATCCTCGAAATCCTGCCCGGGCAGCAGCGCGACCTTGCCTCGCTCGACCGGCTCTACGTGAAATCGCCGCTGACCGGCGCCGCCGTGCCGCTGTCCACGCTGGTCGAGGTCGACACCGGCAAGGTCGGGCCGCTCTCGGTCGCGCACCAGGGCCAGTTCCCCGCGGTCACGCTCAGCTTTAACCTGCAGCCCGGGGTCGCGCTCGGCGAGGCGGTCGATGCCATCACCAAGGCCGCGACCGAGATCGGCATGCCGCCCTCGGTGAACGGCACCTTCCAGGGCAACGCCCAGGCGTTCCAGTCCTCGCTGTCGAGCGAGCCGGCGCTGATCGCCGCCGCCCTCATCGTCGTCTACATCATCCTCGGCATCCTCTACGAGAGCTTCATCCATCCACTGACCATCCTGTCGACGCTGCCGTCGGCCGGCATCGGCGCGTTGCTGGCGCTGCAGGCGGGCCACATGGACCTCTCGGTGATCGGCATCATCGGCATCATTCTTCTGATCGGCATCGTGAAGAAGAATGGCATCATGCTGGTCGACTTCGCGATCGCCGCCGAGCGCGACCGCCACATGCCGCCGATCGCGGCGATCCGCGAAGCCTGCCTGCTGCGCTTCCGTCCGATCCTGATGACGACGGCAGCGGCGATGTTCGCCGGCATCCCGCTCGCGTTCGGGCACGGCACCGGCTCGGAGCTGCGCCAGCCGCTCGGCTACGCCATGGTCGGCGGCCTCGCGCTCAGCCAGGTGCTCACGCTCTACACCACGCCGGTCGTCTACCTTTATCTCTCCCGCGTGCAGAGCTGGCTCAATCGCGGCAAGCGGGCGCCGGCGCACGAGCCGGACGGCGAGATCGAGCGCGAACCGCTCGTCGCGGCCGAGTGAGCGCGGCAACATTCGCCATGCCATCGATCGCGACGACGCGGCACCGCCGTGCCTGACACTCCGGCTATCCATTCCGGGCAAACCGGCTAACATCGCGCCGGTTACGCCGTATCGCTGTTGGAATGGAGCCACATCATGCTGAAAGCCGTGATATTCGCCGCCGTGATGATCGTGTCGGTTGCCGCGGTCACCGGATCCGCGTCGGCGCAAGCCGCGCCCGCCGGTGTCGAGAAGAAGAACTACAACTATTCCGAATGGACCAAGGGACGGTTCTCCGAGGTGGTGACCGTGACCGGCCCGGGCAAGATGATCTTTCTCGCCGGCGTCGGCGCCGAGGACGAGAACGGCGCACCCGGGACGATCCTTCACAAGGGCGACTTCGGCGCGCAGTGCAAATACGCCTATGACAAGATCAAGCGGCTCCTGGACAAGCACGGCGCCACCTTGGCCGACGTGGCGAAAATGGTCAGCTATCTCACCGACGTGCGCTACCAGCCGGACTACGGCAAATGCCGCGTCGAGGCGTTCGGCAATAACCCGCTGCCCGCCCACACGCTGCTGACCATCAGCCAGCTGGCCTGGCCCGGAATGATCGTCGAGGTCGATGTCACCGCGATCGTGCCGAAATAAGTTTCGTGGCGCGAGCCCCGTCCGCCAAGTTCTACCCCCACCCCCAACCCCTCCCCACCGCACTCAAACGCGTAACCCGGGCAAGCCCGGGTTGCGTGGGGTGGGGAGCACACCGAATGTGCGGTATCTATTCTGCGTCAACTCAATGGGATGCGTTCTAGCCGCCTCTACTACATCGACACCGGCGTGCCCATGAAGTCGCGCTTGCCGAGCTCGATGCCGCAATGGCGCAGGATGTCGTAGGCGGTGGTGCAGTGGAAATAGAAGTTCGGCAGCGAGTTGCCGAGCAGCAGCGACTGCCCCGTGAACTCGCGCACGGCGCCGCTTGGGAAGGTGATCTTGATCTCCTTGTCCTCGCTGCCGTCGATCTGCGCCGGCTTCAGGCCCTTGATGAACTCGATGGTCTTGGCGATGCGCTCCTTCAGCTCGGGAATGGACGCGTCGGAGTTCGCAAGGGTCGGCAGCTCGGCGCCGGCGAGCCTTCCGCAGGCATTGACGGCGTGATCGGTTGCCGCCCGCACCTGGCGGCCGAGCGGAAACATGTCCGGGGCAAGGCGCGTGTTCAGCAGCACCGACGGCTCGATCTTTTTGGCCTCGGCAAAGGCCGCGGCCTTGTCCAGCACCGCCGACAGGCTGGTGAGGAACTGCACGAAGATGGGAACCGAGATCTTGTACATGGAAATGGCGGTCATCGCACACAGCCCTTCGTTTACGAGTGAACATGCGTTTCATACCAGACTAACGAGCCCCGGTCATGAGCGCGCCTTTCAGCAGCGCGGCCTCGACGCGCTCCCGCGCGCCGGACGGATGATCGAGCGCCATGCGGGCGAGGCAGTCCCGAATGTCGGGCGTGGGCGCGGATGACAGAAATCCGCGCGCCAGCAGGACCGCGAGGCGCGGCAGCGTCACCGACTGCAACAGCATCAGCGCCGGAATGAGCCGCTGCTCCACCGGCGTGAAATCGGTGCCGAACGGAAACGCCGGCAGCAGCCCCTGCTCGTATGCGGGCGACAGCGCGCGCGCGATGCGATCGGGAGTATTGTCGCGGCACGCCGCAGGGAGCTCGTAGCCGCGTTCGATCTTGCCGGCGTCCTTCGCCTGCCGCAGCAATTCGCCCTGAAAGCGGGAATCGGCGACCGCGAGCATGGCCGCGATTACGTCCCGGTCGGTCTTCCCGCGCAGATCGGCGACGCCGTATTCCGTCACCACGATGTCGCGCAGATGACGCGGAATGGTGGTGTGGCCGTAGGTCCAGCGGATGTTGGAGGTCGTCCGCCGGTTCGCCTCGCGGGTCGCACGCACCATGATGATCGAGCGCGCGTCCTCGAGCGCGAAGGCCTGGGCGACGAAGTTGTATTGCCCGCCGACGCCGCTCACGACCTGGCCGTTTTCGAGCGCATCCGAGACGACGTTGCCGAGCAGCGTCGCCATCATGGCGTTGTTGATGAAGCGCCCCTTCACCCGCGCGCGCCGCTTGGCCGCTTCGTCGCCGTAGAGCTCGTTGACGAACAGGACCGAGGTCATGCGCAGCTTTGCGAGCTCCGCTTCCGGCAGGTCGCGCAGCGCGCGGTAGAACGCGCGCGAGCCCAGGAAGAACGCCGCATGCAGCAACGCACCCTCGACCTCGCGCTTGAGGACGCCGGCGCGCATGAGATCGAGAAAGCTCTCGACCAGCATCTCGCTCACGCCGTGCAGGCCTTGATCGAACGGATCGCTTTGCCGCAGCCGGGCCGGCGCGCAGTCCGCGGGATCGAGCCGCGCCGCGATGGCCCGGAAGTCGGAGTTGGCCCGGTGCCGCAGGATCAGCGCATGCGCCACCGCGTCGCCGAGCGAGCCGATGCCGAGCTGCAAGGTGCCGCCGTCGGCGATGGTGCGCGCGACGTGGATGCCCATGGCGTGCTCGGCGAGCTCGATGGACTCCCGCGGCGGGGCGAACAGGGGAAAGTCGGTCGCCGGCCCCTCCAGCAGAAGGTCGAATTCGCCCTCGGACAAATCGCCGTCGCCGGGCATGAACGGCAGCTCGGAATTGACCTGCCCGACGAACAGAAAGTCGCACTGCCCGCGCGCGCGCGACTTCAGCAGATCGAGCGTGAGGTCCGGGTTGCAGCTCAGACTCAGGCGCGTCTCGTCCGCGCCCGCGCGCTTGCCCACGAGCTGCGCCACTACGTTCACCCCGCGATCGAGCACATAGCGCAGCGCATGGGTGTAGTTGGCGGAGATGTAGCTCTGCTGCGCGGCGGCGACGCCGAGGCGGGTGCCGGCCTGGAAAAAGAATTCGTCGACGATGATGTTCGGCGCCAGCGTGCCCGCATGCAGCGCCTTGGCATAGGCGAGCTCGGGATAGCCGGCGAACACGCGTTGTGCGAATGGCTGCACGAAGCGCCGTTCGAGGCCCGGCCGGCTGCATGGCGCCTCCAATGTCAGCGCGGTGAAGATATGGAGGCGGATCGACGGGTCGGCCGACGCGCGCGCGAACAAGGCGTTGGCGACGTGGTTGGCCTTGCCGAGGCCGAGCGGCAGCGCCAGCACGAGGTTCTTGCCGACGCGGGCGATGATGGCATCGGCGACGCGATCCGGATCGTCGAACCGGTCGGGGCTGCCGTCGTTGCGCTTCATGTCAGGCCGATGGGATGAATGCTTCGGTCGTCTTCAGACCGCGAGCGCAGAACATACGCGGTGTTACCGCGCATTCGGTGAGCTCCCCTCCCCCTTGTGGGGAGGGGTTGGGGGTGGGGGTAATAGTTGGCGGACACACCTCGATCAACAACAACTACCCCCCTCCCCACCCCTCCCCCACAAGGGGGGAGGGAGCAGACCGAGTTTGTCGGTCGACTTGATTCCAATTCAACAGTGCATGCTCCAACCATGCCAACTGACCGAGCAGATGGCAGCGCTCACGCTTCGAGGCCAATCACGCCAGGCGGTCCCAGCCCGGAGAGGGATTGAAGCGCTCGCCGTAGCGTTCCGCCAGTCGCTTGAGTGCGGCGTAGACATCGGCCACGCCGCGCGAGCGGATGTAATGCATCGGTCCGCCGCGGAACGGCGGGAAGCCGGTGGCGAAGATCATGGCGCCGTCGATGGTGTCCTCGTCCGCGACCACGCCCTCGCGCAGGCAGGCGACGCAGGCGTCGAGCATGGGGAGGATGAGGCGATCGGCCATCTCCTCGGTCGGCTTCGGGGCGTCGCGATCCTTGACCGCGCTGCCGTCCTTCCACTCGTAGAAACCCTTGCCGGTCTTGCGGCCGAGTTCGCCGGCCTCGACCTTCTTGCGCAGCAATGGGGAGAGATCGGGCATCGGGCGGACGAGGTCGGCCTTGAGCATCTCGCCCACGTGCAGGCAGATGTCGAGGCCGACGGTGTCGGCGAGCTCGATCGGTCCCATCGGCATGCCGAACGCCACCGCGGCGGCATCGATGGTCTCGCGCTTGGTGCCCTCGTTCAGCATCACCATGGCTTCGAGCATGTAGGGCGTGAGCGCGCGGTTGACCAGGAATCCGGGCGCGCTCTTGACCGGCGCCGGCAGGCGGTCGATGCGGCCGAGAAACGCCCGCCCCTTCGCCAGCACCTCGGGCAGGGCCTGATCCTGGCTCACCACCTCGACCAGCTGCATACGCGAGACCGGATTGAAGAAGTGCAGGCCGACGAAATGATCGGGCCGCTGCAAGCCCTTGCGCAGCTCCTCCAGCGGAATGCTCGACGTATTGGTGGCGAGGATGGCGCCGGGCCGCATCTTCGGCTCGGTCGCGGCATAGACCTTGCGCTTGAGCTCGAGCGTCTCCGGCACCGCCTCGATCACGAGGTCGGCGGCGCGCACGCCCTCCCCGCTGAGGTCGGGGATCAACCGGTCGAGCGCATTGCGCGTCTCGATGCTCTTGTGGCCGATCTTGCGGTAGAGCTCGGCAGCGCGCGCGATCGCCTTGCCGAGCGGCTCTTCCTTCATGTCGGCAAGCGTGACCGTGAAACCGTTCCACGCGCACCAGGCCGCGATGTCGCCGCCCATGGCGCCGGCGCCGATGACGTGGACATGCTGTCCGGTCCAGTCACCGTCGGCCAGCCCCTTGAGCTTCTCGCGTAAGAAGAACACGCGCACGAGATTGCGCGAGGTGGCGGTCACCATCAGACGCGCGAACGACGCGATCTCCGCCTTCGCCATGTCCTGCGGATTGCCGCCGTGGTTTTCCCACAGGCTGATCAGCGCGTACGGCGCCGGGTAATACGCGGCCGGCGCCTTCTTCGCGGTCTCCGTCCGCATCCGCTTGACGGCGAGCTTGCGGCCATAGGTGCTGTTGACGATGTCGATCAGCATCCCAGCACGCCGGGTCTTGAGCTGACGCTCGACCGCGGCTGACGCGGCCGCCTTCACGTGCCGCTCGGTCGTGACCGCGTCGACCAGGCCGAGCGACTTGGCGCGGCCGGCGCGGACATTGCGGCCGGTCAGCATCATGGTCATGGCTTCGAGCGGATTGATCAGCCGCGGCAGGCGCACGGTGCCGCCGAGGCCGGGGTGCAGGCCGAGCATCACCTCGGGAAAACCGAGACGCGCGTCGTCGACCGCGATGCGGAAGTCGCAGGCCAGCGCGATCTCCAGCCCGCCGCCGAGGCAATAGCCGTGGATCACGGCGACCGTGGGCACGGCCAGGTGATCGAGCCGGTCGACGATCGCGTTGCCATGGGTGAGGCGCGTCTCGACCGCGGCCACGTCGGTCATGCCGCTGAATTCGTGGATATCGGCGCCGGCGATGAATCCGCCAGGCTTCCCTGAGCGCAGGATCACGCCTTTGGGCAGATCGCGTTCGAGCGTCGCGAGCACGTCGTCGAGCTCAATGAGGACATCCTCCGAGAGGACGTTGGCGCTGCTG
>Ga0207648_10004878_pt1 | contig 13679 bp, 16 predicted proteins | sample KBSMisM32_FD_184310 | JGI IMG/M metagenome (GOLD analysis project Ga0207648, IMG submission 184310) | Miscanthus rhizosphere microbial communities from Kellogg Biological Station, Michigan, USA - KBS Miscanthus M3-2 (SPAdes) (version 2) | ecosystem: Host-associated > Plants > Roots >...
TCCGCTCGTTCTCCACCCTGAGGCGGCGTGGATCGACGACACGACCAAGGACACCCGCCCGACAGCAGAGACTCCTACGCCCCAGACTCTTGTCGCCGCTTTTCCTAGTCTGGGTGCGGCGGGCTCTCTGACGGTGACGAGCGGTCAACCGTTCACTCTGCCCGGACATGGTCTTCTCGTCAACCAGCAGGTCGTCTTACAGGGAACGACAGCGCCTACAGGTTTCACCATTGGTGTTGTCTACTTCGTGAAGACAGCTCCGACCAAAGACACGTTCACTCTTGCTGCCACGCTCAATGGCGCGATCATCAACCCTACAAGTGCAGGTGCAGGGCTGTATTTGACCTACGGTCCCGATCCTACTGGACAGGCGACTGAGAACCCGAACGCATTCACCTTCGCTTACTTCTACACGTTCGAGACCGAGTTCGGTGAGAGTGCACCGTCAGGTGTGCAGACGATCAAGACTCAGCGCGGGTGGTCACAGTGGAAGTTCAACTCCCCTGACGCCCTCGGTAACCCCGAAGATACAATTGTCACCGACCCTGAGCTGGCAATGGACCAGCTCGTTGTCATGCTCCCTGTCGGGCAGTACGCCACGGCCAAGGCAATGGGTGCAATCAAGTGGAACCTGTACCAGTTCACCTGGAACGATACCAGTGCAGTCCCGTCAGTGGCCACATGGCTCGGGTCTAAGGACATCACTGCTGCAGGAACAGAGGCCAAAGAGTCCTGGATCATCAACACAGCGGCGGCTCCTGCTGACGCCTACGTCATCGCCGTTCCCAACAAGGAGAACCGCGTCAACTACTCAGGCGGTCCTACAGGCAGACAGGGGATCGCAGCTGGGGACCGCCTGACGCTCGTGTACGACGGCAAGAACCAGGCTGTGATCAAGTGGGCCAGCAACATTCCCGACGAGTACTTGAACTTTAGCCCCAGCAAGGGCGGAGGTCAGAAGACGCTGTCGTCTGGTAACCTCTTGGTGCCTCTGAACGTGCAACTCTGGCAGAACCCTCAGTCAGTGGACACGCTCACGATCACCTGTAAGGGTCTCAATGGGTACCACTCGGCTTACTACATGGCTCCTGCGTCTGTATCGGGTCAGTCTGATTCGACTCTTGTCATGGGATTCGAACAGACTACGGCCACTCCAGGTACTACTAGTCCGTATGGTGTGGAGGTCTTCAACAACAAGCTCTACCACCCGCTTGAGGCGGAGCTCATGGCTTCGACAGCGGCGAACTACTCCATATCGCACAAGACGATGACGACCGACATCGCGAACAAGTGGCAGAGACTGGCAGACACCGAGAAGATCGTGTCCTCGCAGCACGATGGTCGGCTGTACTACATTGTGCACAATCCTCACGACCCGACCAAGCCTGATGGCGGAGACAATCCCGAGGTACTGGAGACCGGCTGCAAGGGCAACGAAATCTGGGTCATCGATGTCGGCGCGGAGAAGCCGACCTGGTCCCGCTGGAAGCTGCAGGGTATCGCTCTGCACAAGCTGCAGGTGGGCAACAAGCTGTACATGGCTCTGGTCCGGCCTGACGCGATCTTCATTCTCGATGAGCTTGCCTTTGCTGACGAGTACGCTGCAGGAGCCTCGACCCTGCGCCGCGCTATCCCCTGGAAGATCGAGACCAACACTCTCGGTGCCAACCGGACTCACGACGCGTGGGCTCACGTGCAGCAGGCACAGGTCCACGTCGGTGACTGGTTGGGAGGCTTTGAATGGGGGATCAGGGGATTCGACGTCCATCAGCAGTACGTGGAGAAGAAGAAGATTTCCCATGCACCGCAGAGCATGGCCGGTATTGGGGTTACGACGGGTGTTGTGACGGGAAGCGTGGACCTCGGCGATGCGACCGACGCTCTCCTGATTCAGCGTGACTTCGTGGAGTGGACGTTCTTCGCACAGTCCACACCCGCTGTTGAGCAGGGCTTGCGTTCCGGAGAGCCCTTCTCTGTAGAGAACCCGGATCCTTGGTTCTTCTTCGGCCAGATTGACTTCGTCCAATTCCTGTCTGCTCCTGCCTCGATGAACATCGGTTACGAGACTGGTTCGATCGAGACCTTCGAGTACCAGCGCAACGCGCTCAACGGTACTTACCCCGGTACAGAGCTGACTCGCAACGGCCTTGCTATGCCCCTCGACACACGTCGTCCGTAAGGAGGTGTACCATGTGGGAAATCATCAACGGCATTTGCATGATTGTCATTGCAGTCTCCGTCGCCGTCATCGCAATCCGAGGCCGCGCCTGACGGTTCTCGTGGTATGATAGGGGCAGATGGAGCCGAATGGCCCCCAACGGACCCTATCAGGAGAAATCATGGCACCCCCTCTGAAGAGCATCCTTTACAACGAGCTCAAGCTCGCCAAAGAGATGGGTGCTCCTTTCGACTTCGAGAAGCCCTACGTCAACTACACTGTCGATGAGCTGCAGGTGCTCCATCGGCAGTGGGTCGGCGGGCTGGAGGAACCTGTACCGGAGGCACCGGAGCTCGACCTGTCTCGACCCATTTTGGCCACCCCATCCCCACGGCCCACGCACCCGGCCCAGGGCCAGAGCGGGGCACCTGCCGTAGATAAGTGGACGCGGGCCAAGGAACTCCAGTCTCGGTTCGCCAACGATCCTCGCCGCCTCGCAGCAGAGTTGGGCGTCGAGCTCAATGATCGCGGAGCAGATCGGGCCGGTCTGAACTTCAACAGCCACACGATGGATGACCCGGTGCGTGTCGACAGCCGTGGCTTCATCTGGTACCAGGACGAGGTCATGAAGCCTGCGATCCCGAAGCCCCGCGCTCGTCGCGTCGTGAACTACAAAGACCCCGGCGTCAAGACCGTTGAGAAGTACTACGCCGACGGTCGGCTCGATGAGAGCTACGAGGTCGCTGGCGACCAGGCGCGAGACATGCAGGTCAAGACCACCCTTCCGTCGTGGCAGGTCGGCATCTACAAGGACCCTCGTCTGCCCTTCCGCGTGCACATCTACAACGATGTGCGCGGCTTCGAGTGGTTCGACGTGCTCCGTCAGTACGGTGGCATGGACCACGTGCCCTCGACCATCAAGCACTTGTACGTCGGCAACGACCTCTGCTTCGACATCACGAGTACTCGTGAGACAATGGAGCGAGAGCTCCGCGACCTGCAGCTTGGAAGGAGCTACTAATGGCCGACGAAACAATCGTTCTCGATGAGGAGCAGGAGGAAGGTCTCGATTTCGCAGAGGCCATTCGTCGTGCGGAAGCCGGGCAGTTCGAGCATACGCTGTTCGAGATGTACGAGGACATGATCCAGCAGGGGATGAAGGGTCTGCAGGGTCCTGTCAACCTGCCGACTGCCAACTCGATCCTGCGGTCGTGGCCCATGATCAAGTTCAGCGAGATTCGTCTGTACCTGCGTCGGCGTGAGATTCGACTGGCAGAGACCTACGACACCCTCCAGGAGCTCTACGACGGCAAGAAGGAGAAGATCTTCCTCGAGAACGTCGATGACTGGGAAGAGCACAAGCAGCTCTACATCGACCTCATCGTCGCCTGGACCCAGCTCACGAACAACTGGGCCGAAGAGTGGATGAACCTCCCTGACAACCGCCTCAAGGTGGTCGAGATGGCTGTGCTCATGGACCTCCAGGCCGTCATCCTCGGCGAAGAAGGCTTCGTCACCCAGATGCGGAACCTGTACGGGTTCAACATCACCGACGAAGAGGGTGCCGAGATCACGCGTCGCCTCGTCGAAGAGGTGAGTGATGAGTGATCCGAACACTGCTCCCTCGGACGAACAGTACGTATCTCAGATTGATCCAGCATTTGCGGCGGCGTGGAACGATGTCTACAATCCAGAAACTCCAGAACCGGCAGCGCCGAGCGGAGAAGCGCCTCCTGCTCCTCCAGCAGGAAGTCCGGCACCAGCTTCTGTTGACGAAGGAGTTGGAGGAACAGCTCCAGCAGAAGCAGCACCGGCTCCTGGAGCTGGACCAGATGCCGGAGGCGCAGCACCGCCAGCAGCAGGCCCTGTCGTGGATTCCGGACCCACCGGAACCGGTTACGACTACGCAACCATAGCTCCGAAGTTCGGCGAGGCTTCCAACGCGATCCAGGAGCGGATGGAGTCCTCCTTCCGCGCCACTGCTCTCAACGAGGTTCGGGAAGCTATCGACCCGCGCTTCATGGAGGTCCTGGGCAAGCGCCCCTTGCTCCTGGTCGGTGACTCTGTTCCGAACCTCAAGGACCGCACCAAGCCCGACATGGTGCTCCGGGACTCGTCCGAGGCTCGTGAGTACCAGGAGACCCTGCAGGGTCTGCTGGAGGACGAGGTCAACGACAAGGTCGCTCAGAAGTCTGAGAGCGTCCGACCGATGATGTCGGTCATCCAGGAGTCGGTCCTGATGTTCCAGAACAACCAGGACCTCGTGCCCAACACGAAGCAGTACGATCCTGAACTCGCCAAGAGGTTCACTGACATTGCCAAGTCCTACGAGCTCCGCGTCAACGGCAAGCTCTACGGGTACCAGGTGAATGTTCAGCCGCTCATCAACTCGATCCGCTCGCAGATCGCAGTCGAGCGGACCAAGAACGGCGCGGCACCCGCACCTGCCGCGTCTGCTGCCCCTGCTGGACAGCAGCAACCTCGCAACCAGCAGGGGCAGTTTGAAGCTCCGCAGGCGGGCATCAGCAGCAAGAGCGCAATGTCTGGCGAGGGTGGCGACGACGACTTCAGTGTCTTCTGGGCCGCAGCAGGCATGCCGAACGTCAACATCTAGACCATGGCCGAGGTCTTCCCGCGTTACTACAGGCCTCGGCCATACCAAGCTGAGGCACATGTCCTGTTCCGCACCAAGCGGATTGCCGGTCTCGTCTTCCCAAGACAGTCCGGCAAGGACATGTGCCTTAGCATGGAGAACATTCAGCGCAGGCTGATGTTCCCCAAGACCAACGGAGTGTACATCGCTCCTGACGCGCCTTCGGTGCGTAACATTCTGTACGACAAGAGCTACTACGAAGCGTCCATCGGTCAGAACATCAAGATGCTCATGGACAACGTGCCCGAGTCCAAGGTCTCTTGGAAGGACACGCGCATGGAGGGTCGCTTCACCAACAAGAGCATCCTCAAGCTTGAGGGGTGGTTCCAGACGGGTCGTCAGGAGAACGGTGTCGGTACCGCCTTTGATGACTACGCGTTCACGGAGCTCTCGCTGTTTACTCGCGAGGACCCTATCCCTCGCCTCATGCCCATCATCACCACTGAGGAGTCGAACAAGCGACTCATGTTCGTCGCCACGCCTCGTGGCAAGCGACAGAACCCTCTGTGGCAGATCATGGAGTCCAACAAGAACAACCCCGAGTTCGGGATTCTGATTCGAGACATCGATGACCTCAACGCCATGCAGAAGCGGTACGGCCTTCCGCCAGTCCGCTCCGAGGCCCAGCTCGAAATCGACAAGCAGACCTACCTCGAACGCTTCGGCAACACCCGTATGTTTGAGCAGGAGTACTACTGCTCTTTCGAGGAGATGGATGCTGCTGCCGTCTACGGAGAGGCTTACACTAAGCTCCTCTCAGACAACCGAGTTACCGACTTTAACCTGGACCCGGCCCATCCAGTCTACGTTGCTTTCGACATTGGAAGCTCTGGAATCCACAGCGATGCGACTTCGTGGATTGCATTCCAGTGGTTCAACAACAAGCTTTTTCTCTACGACTGCGGAGAAGGTCACGGACTCGCCCTCCCCGAGTACGTAGACATACTCCAGCAGAAGCACTGGTTCAACAAGCTCGCTTACATCATCTTGCCGTGGGACGGTGACCACCACGAGACTGCGGTCAACACCACCCCTGCTGACATGATGCGTCAGCGCTTCCCAAACGTGGCGGTCCTCGCCAAGGGCACGAACATTTGGACGGTCAAGGGCATCCCGAATACTGAGAGCGGTGACGTCATCACGGCTGTTCAGCAGACTCGGATGCAGCTCTACAACACCATCGTCCACAAGACGAACTGCGACCGCGTCACGGCGTGCTTCGAGAACTACAAGTACAAGTACAACAACGCTATGCAAGAGTGGTCTGCCTTTCCTGTGCACGATCAGTACTCGCACATGATGGACGCCCTGCGCTACGTCGTGCAGGCCGTGAAGGAGCTGGACTTCTTCGGTGGTCAGCTCTACGACTCGTCCCGCAAGGCAGACTCTGACACCTACGAAGACGACTGGTCTGGAGTGTGGGCATAATGGGTAAGTGGCAGTACACCGTTAGGGAGGCTCTACAGTATGTTGACCGTCACCCGGAGTGGCCTGACACCCCACGTCTTGATATGCCGGTCTGGGAGCTCGTTGCCCGGAACCTGTTCGACATTGCCAACAATCCCGATAGTCGTGTCGTGGGCTCCATCAACAAATCGACTCGCGCACAACGCATCATTCTTGATCGACTTACTGGTACTCGACGCGTCGGTACTCACCCTGCCGTTCGTAACTCGAAGCAGATAGACTTCGTTGATCTGACCGCACACTCGATAGCTCCGGTGGAGGATGAGACCGATGACGAAAGCGATAGTACGGAAGCTCCTCAGTAACATTCCCGAGGAGCACCGGATCACAGACGACTCCCGTCTTGAGTGGTTGTGGAGTCAGCGCATGGCTACGGTGCAGAAAATTTTTTCTGAGACCAACAACGTCCGAGACCGCATGGCAGCTACTCTGGTTCTGTCGTCGACGATGCTTGCGAACCTAGCTTCAATAGAGCTTCTTCTGCGACGTCTCGAAGGCGGAGCACAATCGGATCAGGTAATTCAGGAAGACGACTCATTACCGATTTGACCGCAGGTGGAATCGGCCGCTGACTCATCCGGAATTGCTTCACCGCCTGTGCTACCACCCCTGCACAGCTACCACACTCGCACGCGAGCGGATGCCAATACATCTCTGCTAGTGAGAAGGTCTGCGGCAAGGGACCGCGCTCGTGCTCGTCCAGAGCACGTATCGGATTTGCCTCATTTATAATCCTCCACTTTCTCTGTCTCTCTACCGGCACATGCCTCTTCAGCCACAGCTGATACTTCTCTTCGCCTCTTAGTTCTCTGATACCAGCCATTACGGGTTCAGCGTCCCTTCATCCCACTCTGGCCACAACGTGAGACAGATCGGCTTCTTGATCTTGACCCTGAAGCCGGGCTTGACAGTGTAGGCCTTGCCTACCTGCCTCCCCATGATCGTCGTCTTGTACGGCTTCCCAAAGTATTCAAAAAGAATAGCATTGATGTGGCGCAGGTGCATGTTGGCACTGCCAAGATGCGCGCCCCCATGCCAGTTGGTAGGATCAACTCCCTCCGCTACCTGGAGGTCCTTGATCTTGATCCCGGTGGTCCACTCATAGATCATCGGAGCTGTGATCCGATGACCAAAGTCCGAGTTCAGTCGGACGAGGAACTTGCGAACTTGCCGTTCCCACTCGACCCTAGCGGGGTTCTCGTTGATGACGAAGGCATCGCGAGTGAACGGCATCCGGCCTCTCGACTCCTCCGGGAGAACGAGGGCCTCGACATACTCCGCCTTCGCAGCTTCCACTGCGGTGCTAGAGAATCGTTCCACGTTCCCTGGATTGAAGCGCGCTTGTAGCTCGCGCTCTATGTCGCTGGGTGTCGTCTTTCTTGGATCCATCGGGGTTCCTTCCCTCTCATGGGCGTAGCCACATTATAGCGTAATAAAAAGAAAAAATGGGGGTGACCGCCGAAGCAGTCACCCCCGAGTTCACGCGTACTGCTCGATGTTCTTGATCAGCTCCGTGATTTCCTCCATCGACAGACCGAGCTCCGCTCCCCTGTCGTAGAGTTCGAGGTCCCAAGACGGGTAGCCGGTGACCAGCATCTGTGCGCCGATCGCGTACAGCCTGTTGTTCCGGTTCCCAACCTCCACCTTCTTGTAGAGCTCGTCCCTCAGCTGGTCGTGAACGATAACCAACTCGTCCTCGTCCAGGTCCTGAGTCCCCAGCTTCGTGATGCGAGCGGCACGCCTCACGTCACGAGCCCGACCAATCAGCTCCGCCAGCGTCGGAGGCAGGAGCTGAATGTCCTCTGCGTTCCATCGCTGATTCGGGTAGTGGAACACCAGTCCCACGCCCTTGATGTCGATCCCCGGCAGCAGGCCGATGATGTCGTCGAACTCATCGAACCCTCGGAGCGGGTTCCAGTTGGTGTACGGAATCCTGTAGTACAGGTGGTACCCGTTCAGGCTCCTCGACCTCTCGGCCAGCGTTCTCTGGCTCATGCCTAGGACCTCTGCCGTCCGCATACCACCGTTCTTGCCGTCGATGTCCACGCAGAGCAGGGGGATCGACCGCATTACGAACGCGAAGGGCTGTCCCGACGCGTCGTAGAACGATAGTGCCTTCGCAGGATCGAAGTACCCCTTCTCCTGATTGGCCACGAAGTCCTTAGCTCCCCACCCAGGCTGGGTCTTTCCCGAGGGGTAGACCTTGACCAGACTCAGCCTGTTGTAGTTGAACTGGTCAGGAATCGACTTCACCATTTGGTACTGGTCGTTCTCTTCAAACCATTGCATATCAGTCTCCTTCCAAGACTTCTACGTCTGTCTCCGTTCCTAGGAGATGGTTGATAACGTTGAGCGCATCGGTCTTGACGCCCTTGATGTGCCAACGCGTGGTGTACTTGCCAGGAGCCAGCTTCATGCTGTTGCTCATGTCGAACTGCTCCTTCATGAGCTGATCCAAGAACCCCTTCTCGGTGTTCTTGTAGCCGTTGTCTTCCAACCACGGCTTGAACGACACGTAGAACGTGTCCCGGAGCATCTGCCCGTTCAGGATCGTGTGCAGGAACTGCGGGTCCCTCTCTGCTGTGTCCTCCAGGAACCTCAGCACAGGGCTTCCCTGCTTGACAGCCTCCATCTGGAGGTCCAGAGACTCCGCCGTGAGCCGGAGCTTCTCTGCCTTCTCTGCCTTCGTCACCCAGTGCTTGAGCAGCAGAGCCAGCAGAGCAGCCAGCATCGGACGCTCCAGCATCTTGGCCTCAAACGTCAGATCCTCCTCGTACACGTTCGGAAAGTAGAACCGCGCCAGACGCTTCTGGAGTGCGGGACTCTTGTCCGCTACGTGTGGCTCAGTCTGTAAACCCTCGATGAACAGTGCGTTCGTCTGCACCGTCGTGTGGAATGACTCGTACAGCAACTTCACGCTGATGCGCTCGCCCACTACCAGAGTCTTCTCCGTCGAGTTGTCCTTCAGGAACTCCTTCGGACCATCGAAGATGATGTTCAGGAGCTTACCGTTCAGGTCAGCGATCGCTGTACTCTTGGCAGCCATGTCCTGCCGAGTCACACCGCTGATGTTCTGCGCTCCCACGAGAGCATCGATCATCTTCAGCAGAGTACTCTTACCGTTCTTCCCTTCTCCAATCAGCAGCACGTACCGGCTCGCCGACCATGACGGCTGGAGACACGTCGAGATATGGTTCAGGAGCGAGTGCGCTTGCTCCTCGCCTCCGGTCCACTCACTGATGTAACCCCACAGCTCGTCTACCAGCGGGCTGTCTGGATCGTACGGTACGTTCAGGAAGTTCGGGACGAACGACCCTGTCACTGGCTCCAGCTGTCCCAGGTCGTTGAGCAGTCTCACCTGATCGTCAGCACACCTGACCAGCAGGTGCTTCATCGGAGCCACGTGCCTCCGTGAGTGCTGCTTGACCATGTACCTGAATGATCTGAACTGTCCATCCGACTCGAACGTTATGCCCATGCCGTTGGCAATGATCTCGAGCTCCAAAGGCTCGATCGTAATCCACACTGTAACTTCAGGACTAGTGGGATTCATGGCCATAGTACGGAAGTCTACAGGACGATAGAGCTGTCCTCTGTATTCCACTACGTTCTGGCCTACTGCAAATCCTTCTGCAGTGTCTGCGAGCTCCTGCGGAGTCGCCCTCCGTGCCATAATAGATCCAATCTCTCTTCGTGGGGAGTGTGGGGGACCGGTCGCCAACCGGTCCCCCGTTTCTGCTAGTCCTGAGAACCGTTCTGAAGAGCGAGGAAGGCCTTGACCTTCAGCATGGCAACGTCCGCGTCGTAACGACTAGTTGCTTTCACGATCTCTTCTTCGAGCCTGCTCTTGTTCTCTTCCGATGTAGCCATTATACCGCTTCTTCCAGCGTCGTGGGTGAGTTTTGTATGCTTGTCGCGTCTGGTTACTAGAAGGTTGCTGTGACTACTAGACGTTCGATCTTGTCGTCTGCTCCACGAGGGAGAATACGACCGATCAACTGACGACGCTTGCTGGGATCACCAACAATGTCGTCCAGGATTAGCAAGGCTTGACAGGTCTTGTCCAGCCCGTCCACTCCCTCAGCCAGAGTACTCGTGCCGATGAGCACACCTCTGTCTGATCGGATGAACGCCTGCTTACTGCGTTCAACCTCATCTTCCTTGGTAGCACCTGTGATGAGCCATGTCTCATCATGCATGTGCACCTGGAAGGTCTTGTACAGTGCCTCTGCCACTGTCTTGTGGTTGCAGAAGATCAACCACCGCTCGTAGTTGGTGTAGCCCCACGCTACCGCGAGAACCTCATCCCAGATGTCATCCCTGATCATTCCACGATCATCGATGAACGCCTTGTTCACACGGCGGTGGCGCTTCTCCATGTCCGAGTTCATGATCCTGTGAGTCACGGCGTCATAGCCATAGTCCTCAAAGACCGTGTCGGTCTGCGCAGGCAGCTTGAACTTCACCGCCTTCCACGTCGCGTCGTCCTCGATGAACGCCGTCCAGGGCTGCTGGACCAGGAAGTCCAGCGCACCGTCGTATCCCTTGAACCCCAGCACGTCTGGAATCTTCGAGAAGTAGTTCGGCTTGGTGATGCAGTTGTCGATGACCCACTGCAGGAAGTTCCTGTTCGGCTGCTCGTCCATGATCGCAGTCATACAGAACACTCGCTCCTCATCGTTGTAGTTCGGTGTTGCCGACATCAAGATGATTGGAGCTCCAAGCGTAACCGCCATGCGGTTGAGCTTCTTCCACCCGATAGCCGTGTGGCCACCGAGTTTGTGAGCCTCGTCCACTACGATCGGCACACCCTTCTGGTACTGAGTGGCGTTCAGCCTGAACTTCTCCACCGTGTCGACCCGAACCGAGATACCCAGTACTGCAGCATCCCGCTTCCAGTCGTCCTGAACCTTGAGCGGAGCGATGACCACAGCCTTCGTGATCCCTCTTGCCGCGAGCAGGGCAAGACCAGTCTTGGTCTTACCCTTGCCCGTCGGAAAGAAGATCAGCATCCGGTCCAGACCAGCGTCCCACTTGTAGTACGCCTCGGTCTGACCGTCGCTCCACTTCTTGAAGGTCGGATCGGCGGTACGGAAGAGCTCCTCGCTCTCCAGCCAGCTAATCATGGTTGTTCCTCTCACTGAGGTACTGCACGGCCAACCCGTCGTGCGGGACGTTGGGCCAGTACAACACCCCGAACTCGTCCTCACGAGCGAGGGTGTAGCCCTGGTCCAGCAACCACTGCAGGAACTCGATCAGATCCTTGGCGATCACTCGTCGCCTACCCTCTTGAGGCTCGGCGGCTCGATGCCCCAGTCGATGGGTGCCTGCGTGTCAGGCCCAGCCGACGCGATGATCTCCTCGTTGACCTTCTGAATGTGGTCCTCGATCTTCCGCTCGATGTACGGCGGAACGATGCCACGCCCCTGAGCAGGGTCCTCGTAGACGATCTTGCCATCACGTATGGTCTGGACCTTGCCCGTCAAGTCCTCGTGAGGCGTGCCACCCCGAGACCACGCGTCGATGAGGGAGCCCTCATCCTTGGCCTGACCCATGTGCTCGACCGGAACAGCGCCGTGCTTCTCGTACCAGTCCGACGAGGCGTCGTTGACCTTGTCCTCCTGCTGCGTCTGAGCTGGGTGCTTCTTCACCCAGTACTCGTCAGTGGTCCGAGCCTTGATCATGCCCTGCGGGAAGGTTGCTTCGATGACCTGACGGAACAGGTCCATGTACCCGTCCACGTCGTCCGAATGGTCGCCGTAGTCAGGGCTCGTACCCAGCCGATGGATCTTGTTGAGGATGTGCATGATCGGCACGTCCCACGCCTGGATCGGACGACCCTGCAGGTACGCGTTCCACATGACCGCGACACCATGCATGTTCTCGACCGGGTCCCCGTACAGCTCCTTGCGGCTGTCGGTCAGGATTCGAGCCAGGCTCTCATCCACGCCCTCACACCAGTACAGCATGTCCTTCCACTTGTGCGGGTGCGCCACGTGGTTGTCCTCTTCCAAGCACTGCTTGGGTGCGAAGCCGAAGTCATTCTCAGCCATTTGCTTTCTCCATCTCCTTGATTCTTGCGTCGAGAATTTTTTGTAGATTCTCGCGCTCCTTGGGGGTCTTACCACCGAAGATACCTGTGCGCTTCGAGCCGTCCTTGACGGCCTCAGCCTTCATTGCGAAGACCAGACACTTGATCTTGACATCGCAACGGTCACAGACCTCGATAGCCTGCTTCTGATCGGACCTCTTCTCCGGGAAGAAGTAATCCTTGGGGTACCACAGACACGCGGCATCGTCCATCCACTCCTCACGAGGAGCGGGTGTGAACTCTACAGTGTCTCGAAAGAGCTGAGCGACCATTTCGATCCGTCCAGGTTATCTCGCACGAAGTCCGAGAGGATCCTGTTGAGTACGTCGTTGTTGATACCCAACTTGAGTGCTACCCTCGCTGCCGACTTGAGGTCAGCGTGGTGCGTTGCAGGGAACTTGTTTACCTGGAACAGCTTCAGCATGGGCTCAGTCACAACGTTCTTGATACCCGTGTTGTCCACGATGTAGCTTCCCTTGAGCGTGCCGTGGATGCTCTGCACGAGGCCGAGCATCTTCTGATCCTGACGAATGTCATTGCCACGCTGACGGTACCCTTCGATACCAACGAACGTTGCCTTGTTCTCCATGTTCTCATGGTCCACGAACGCTGTCAGCTCGTCGAGGAAGTAGGTGTCGATCACCAACGACTGCTTGTCGAGCTTCGTCACATCGCTCCACACCTGTGTCGTGACTCGCCACTGCTGGCGAAGCGTGTCCAGGTGTATAGCCACGATCCCGGTATCTCTGATACCAGGATCGATCCCAATCAGTGTTACTTGCATTAGATCTCTCCTGTTACTGCCCAGAATACTGCTCCAATAATGAGCAGTACTATGAGCATGCTTCCACAGCCGATGACGAGTGCCCAGCCAATGATCCTAGCTGTTGGACTCCCATACTCTTCTTGCATCGCCACTCCTTGTTAGACCGGGGCCTGAGAGAGTCCCTCCCAATCTCAGACCCCGGTAGCCTACTTGATGTACCTGAACGCGGAGTTGATTTCCACGGCCAGCGGGAAGTCCTTGAGGTAGCGCGCCTTGCTCATCGCTTCCTGCATCAGACTCTTGATGAACTCCTTGGTGTAGCCGTACTCTTCCGGCCACCAGTCCACGTTGAGTTCATCGTGGAACTGTCCACAGATCACTGCATTCTTCACAGCATGCTTGTGGAACAACTGCCTCAGCTCCTTGAGCGACTCGAAGAACAGCTCACGACACAGCGACTGCGTGAAGATGCCAGCCAGCTTCCCGCCGTAGATGCTGTAGAAGACTACGACCTTACGTCCCAGCTCCTTCGAACGCTTCTGCG
>Ga0207648_10004879_pt1 | contig 13677 bp, 14 predicted proteins | sample KBSMisM32_FD_184310 | JGI IMG/M metagenome (GOLD analysis project Ga0207648, IMG submission 184310) | Miscanthus rhizosphere microbial communities from Kellogg Biological Station, Michigan, USA - KBS Miscanthus M3-2 (SPAdes) (version 2) | ecosystem: Host-associated > Plants > Roots >...
CTCTTGCGCGTTTGCCCGGCGTGGGCGTCCGCGCCGATCAGGTAGGCCTGGCGCACCAGTGCAATCTGCTCGGCCGGCAGATAGGCCAGACGCTTTTCCAACGCTTGCACGTTAGCAGGGAGGACTTCCTGCATCGCCGTGCTCAAGGGTCACCTCGCGCCTTGGTCAACCCGTCCGTGTTCGACGGGTGTGCCGCATCGCGGCCACTGACTCATCGCCGTTGCGGCGCAGTCCGTGGCGCGCGGCGTAGGTCACAGGTCGTCGCCGCCCTTGGACAGGTCGTCGTCGACTTCAGCGGCTGCCCACTCGAGTGCTTCGCGCTCGGCCTTCTCGCGCTCCTGGCGATCGATCTCGGCAATCAGCTCGGGATTGACCTTGCGCCCGGCGATCTCGCGCAGGGCCAGGACGGTCGGCTTGTCGTTGGTCGACTCGACCAGTGCATCGGCACCTTTGGCCAGCTGGCGCGCGCGCTTGGTCGCCATCAGGACCAGTTCGAAACGGTTATCGACCACCGCCAGGCAGTCTTCCACGGTAATGCGTGCCATAAAACCTCAAAATCTATGTGAATTCACGAATTTACACCTGCATCATTGTAGCGGGTGGCTATGGTGCAGTGCAAACTGGGCAGCCGGATTGGCTCATCGGCGGCGCTTGGGCCGGAAATTTCGGGCTTCACAATCAGGCAACCCCATCCGCTTCAAGCTGAACGCGCCATGGACGGCGATCAGCCGTTAGGGAAAAAGCCAGACGACTTGATTTAGGCTAACTCAAACCCAACTCGCGTTGATGCATCGCCGCGGCGCGGGCGTTCCGGCGCCACCGCGCGAACGCGCTGGCTCCGCAGGAAACCACACCACAACGAAGTCATGCTGACCCTGATTCCGCGTCCCAGCCGGCAAACGATTCTGCTCCTGATTGCCGTACTGCTGGCCGGTTGCGCCACGCCTATGCCGCGCAAGGACGACCCGTATGAGAACTTCAACCGGAAGATGTACGACTTCAATGCATTTGCCGACCGCGTGGCGATACGACCGGTCGCCGTGGGTTATCGCAAGATCACGAACGAGACCACCCGACGGCTGATCAGCAACTTCTTCGCGAACATCGAATCGCCGATCACGATTGCGAACGACCTCCTGCAAGCCAATCCGAAGGAGGCATTCAAGGCGACCACGCGCCTGGTCATCAACACCACGGTCGGCATTCTCGGACTGTTCGATCCGGCCAGCGAGATGAGCATCGACGCGAGCACGACCGACCTGGGCGTTACCTTGGCAAAGTGGGGCGTGCCCGAGGGACCGTATCTCGTGCTGCCGCTGTTCGGTTCGACCACTGTCCGCGAAGCCTTTGCCTTTCCGGTCGACCGCTACCTGTTCGACCCGCTGTCCTGGTATTCGGCCGGCCACAGCTTCCAGCTCGACGTTCACTTCGCGCCGACGTTCGTGTACCTCGTCACGCTGCGTTCGAGCGCTATCGACGCCGAGGGTCTGCTCGAAGGGGTTTACGATCCTTACGTGTTCTATCGCGACGCCTTCCGCCAGCGGCGCCTGTACAAGATCTATCGCGGCAATCCACCGATGGAAGCTATCCAGTCGCTGCAGGGCGTCGAGGACGTCGACATCGACGCGCTGCTCAAGGAGCAGGAGAAGTACGAGCAGCAGCACAATCCGGAAGACAAGAAGCCACCCCAGAAGCAGTAGCCGCCGGGCACGTCGAACATCGGCGCTGACCAGCGGGTCGCGGCTGATGGACGCGTCCGGACGCGGGAAAACTCGCCGGACTTTGGCCTTTCGCTCAAGAATCGCTATGCTTGACGAGCACGGCTGCAGGCGGCCATGCGACGCTGCCGAAAATCAATGCACCTGCCCGGACGAGGATCTTCCATGCGCAGCGCCCCGTCCCTCGCAGTCGCGGTGCGTCGCACTCGATTGCCGCTGCTGGTTACAGCGGCTATCGCCATCCTCTCCCCTTGCCGCGCGCAGGCCGACGCGTTTCCCGACACAATCTTCTTTGACGGCTTCGAAGCCTGCGGTTTGCGTTGCGCGCAAGTGCAGTGTCCCGATCCCGGTGTAACGACTTCGGTCAGCGGAACCGTATTCGCGCCAAATGGAACGCTGCCGCTGCCGAATGTGGAGGTCTACGTGCCGAATGCTGCCGTCGGCGCGCTGACCAACGGGCCGGACGGCGGGCGCTGCGACGTGGCGCCGCTCGGTCATCCGATCGTCGCGACACTGACCGACGCAAACGGAAACTTCACGCTGAAGAACATGCCCGTGGGCAACAACATCCCGCTCGTGATCATCGCCGGCAAATGGCGCCGGCAGATCACGGTCGGCAGCGTGCCGCAGTGCACGGACACGCTGCTGGCAGCCGACGACACGCGCCTGCCGCGAACCCATCTGGAGGGTGACATTCCGCTCACTGCGGTGGTGACCGGCAATGCCGATTCGCTGGAATGCCTGATGCGCAAGACCGGCGTCGCCGACACGGAATTCGGCTCGAATGCCGGCAGCGCGCGCATCCAGTTGTTCGCCGGCAACGGGGCGTCGAGTGTCGACGGCGGAATCGCGCTGGCCAATGCGACGACTTTGTGGGCGAGCAGCGCGAGCCTGTCCGCCTACGATCAGGTCATGCTGGCGTGCGAGGGCGCGCAGCAGACGGCGACGCAGACACAGGTGGCGGTCAACGCGATGAAAACTTACGCCGACGCCGGCGGCCGCGTTTATCTGGCCCACTGGCAAAACCTGTGGATTGCCGGTCAGAACGGCGGCGGTATCACGGGCGCCTGGCCGGCGGTCGCGACCTGGAACTTCAATAGCGCGAACCTGGACACGTTTTTGACCGCCAGTGTCAACAGCACGTTCCCGCAGGGCGCGACGATGACCGACTGGCTGTACGGAACGGGCGCGAGCGCAACTTGGGGGTCGATCACGCTCGACCATCCGCGCCAGACCGCGATCACCATCGACGAATCGCTGGCACGCAAATGGATAACGCAAACGGCAAGCCTGAACATGCCGGGCGTTCCGTATTTCTCGTTCACGACGCCGATCGAAGTCACGCCTGCCGCCCAGCAAGGGCGCATTGTCTTCGTCGATCTGCACGGCACTTCTGCTGACTCGTCGACCGCAGGCACGTCATTTCCTTCGAGCGGCTGCCACAGCGGGGTCGGCACGACGACGGCGCAGGAAAAGGCTCTGCTCTACGCGACCTTTGACCTGCAGCGTTGCGTTGGGTCGACGCGCGAGTAGGGTGGGCTCTGGCCCACCGCTTGCTTTTTTGTGCGAAAAGAAAAACGGTGGGCCAAGGCCCACCCTACGCAAAGCCGAGCAGTGCGTCGATGTCGCACAGCCGCGCGAGATTGCGCAAGCCTTGCGGCGCGCGCTGGTAACGCAACGCGGCGCCGCGACGCCGCGCCTCTGCGCTCCATGCAATCAGAACCGCCAGCGTCGCGCTGTCGGCGTCTTCGAGCGCGGCCAGGTCGATGTTCAGCGTCGCGCCGCCGCGCGGCGCCTGTGGCGTCTGCATCAGCGCGCGCGCGGCATTCGCGTAGGTAATCGCACCGGAGACGCGCAGCGTGCCGAGCGTGTCCGATTCGACGCTGAAATACGGCGTCGGGCTCACTGTTTGCCGTTCTCCTTGCCGTTCTGCTCGAGGGTTTCCAACGCTTTCGCACCCTGAGTTTCCAGCCGCGTCGTCAGTGCATCGAGGTTCGACTTGGCGATTTCCGCAGCGACCTGATTGCGGTAGTTGGTTACATACGAAATACCCTCGATGATGACATCGTAGGCCTTCCAGTCGCCAGCGGAGGTCTTGCGGAACGCATAGTCGACCGGCACGACCTTGCCGTCGTCGAGCACGACCTGGGTGCGCACCAGCGTGCGCTTCTCGTTCAGCTCGCCCTGGAATGGCAACACGCGTACGCGGCCTTCGGTGTACTTGAGCAGCCCTTCCGCGTAGCGGTGCGTGATCGAGTTGTACATCGCCTTGGCAAAACGCGCGCGCTGCTCGGGAGTGGCCGTGCGCGCGTTCTGACCGAGCACGAGGAGCGACGCATAGTCGATGTCGAAGTGCGGAAGCACGATGCCGTCGATCGTCTTGAGCAACGCGTCGCGGTTCTTTTGCAACTCGTCGCGGCGCGCCTCCATCGTCTTGGCGAGGTCGTCGACGAGGTTCTGGACGACCTGGTTCGGCTGCAGGTTTTCCGCCTGCAGCGGTGCGGCCGCGACCAGGAACAGACAAAGCAATGAGTATACAAAGCGCATAATTGAATCCTTGTTGGTGTTTTTGGCGGCGAGCCTACTTGCCGTCAGGCTTTTCGGCCGGCTTTTCGCTGGCCTTGTCGCCGCCCTTGCCGGCATCGCCACCGACCAGATACTTGCCGATCAGCTCCTCGAGCTGCATCGAGCTTTGCGTCAGCACGACCTCGTCGCCGTTCTTGAACATATCCGGCGAGCCGCCCGGCTGGATGGCAACGTACTGGTCGCCCAATAAACCGCTCGTGAACACGGCAGCGGCCGAGTCGTCGGGTATCTTGTCGTAGCGCTTGTCGAGCGACAGGGTGACCAGCGCATCGAGCTTGTCCGGCTCGAGCTTGATCTCGGCCACGCTGCCGACGCGCACGCCGGCGACCTTCACCGGCGCGCGCAGCTTGAGCTGGCCGATGTTGGTGAAGCGCGCCTTGATCGAATAGCTGTCACCCTGCGAATAGTTCGCCAGCGAAGTCGTCTGCGTCGCGAGGTACGCGAGCGCGGCGAAGCCGAGCAGGATGAACAGGCCGGTGCCGATCTGAAACGATTGTCGTTGTGCCATGGTATCGACTCAAAGAAGATCAATAACGGTTACACGAAGAACAAGAAGGAAAGCGCACGAAGAACACGAAGAAGAACCATTGATTTTGCATCTTGATTCTTCTTGCGGATCGTTCTCAGCTCTGCATTCTCAATTTGCTCTTCTTCGTGTTCTTCGTGTCCTTCGTGGTTCAATCTTTTCGCTTCACATCAAGAACGCCGTCATGACGAAGTCGATCATCAGCGTCGCGATCGAGGAAAACACAACGGTGCGCGTCGTCGCGTAGGCCACGCCTTCGCTGGTCGGCGCCGTCGTGTATCCCTGAAACGTCGCGATCAGCGTCACGACTGCGCCGAAAGCCGTGCTCTTCCAGACGCCGTTGACGACGTCGTCCCAGACATCGACGTTTGCCGTCATATTCGACCAGAACGTGCCGTTGTCCAGGCCCAGCCAGCTCACGCCGACCAGGTGCGCGCCTAGGATGCCGAGGCCATTGAACACGCACGCCAGGATCGGCATCGCGATGACGCCGGCAAGGAAACGCGGCGCCACGACGAAGGCCAGTGGATCGACCGCCATCATCTCCATCGCATCGAGCTGATCGGTTGCGCGCATCAGTCCGATCTCGGCGGTGATCGAGGTTCCGGCGCGGCCGGCGAACAGCAGCGCCGTGACGACCGGACCGAGTTCGCGGTACAGCGACAACGCAACGACCGTGCCGAGCGCGGCCGTGCCGCCGAAGATCGACAACGTGTGATACAGCTGCAATCCGAGCACCATGCCGACGAACAGTCCGCAGGTCATGATGATGACCAGGCTCATCGCTCCGACAAAGAATATCTGGCGCACGGTCTCGCGCAGGTAGCGCAGGCTGAGCGGGATCGCGCGCAGGATGCGGAACAGGAAGATCCCGCAGGCACCGATCTGCGCCAGACCGTCGCGCAGCGGCGACCATATTGAACGTACGGCGCTCATGCCTTGGGCTCTGGATGTCGCGCAGCGACACCTTCGTCCCTCGCCCGCAAAGCGGGAGAGGGGGGGGCCGCTCGAGGATCGAGCGGTGGGGTGAGGGTGGCCGCATCGCGGCCCGCACTCGAGAGGCCCAGCTGCGTCGCGTAGTCCGGCGCCGGATAGTGGAACGGCACCGGGCCGTCGGCTTCGCCGCTGAAGAACTGCCGCGTCCACGGCGTTTCACCGCGCGCCAGGTCCTCCGGAACGCCATGGGCGACGATCTTGCCACCGGCGAGCAGATAGATGTGGTCCGCCACCCGACGCACGGCCGCCAGCTCGTGCGCGACCAGGATGCTGGTGATGCCGAGCGTCTGGTTCAGCGTGCGGATCAGCTTCAGGATCTGGTTCAGCGCAATCGGATCGAGGCCGACGAACGGCTCATCGTAGATGATCATCATCGGATCGCGCACGATCGCGCGCGCCAGCGCCACGCGGCGCACCATGCCGCCGGACAACTCGCTCGGCATCAACTCGGCGGCGCCGCGCAGACCGACCGCCTGCAGTTTGGTCAGCACGATGTTGCGCACAATTTCTTCTGGCAGCTTCAGGTGTTGGCGCAGCGGAAACGCGACGTTTTCGAACACCGAATAATCGGTCAACAACGCCGAGTTCTGGAACAGGTAGCCGATCTTCTCGCGCAGGGCAAACAATGCGTCGCGATCGATGCGTCCGACCTCCAGCCCATCGACGCTGATTGCGCCGGCATCCGGCGCAAGCTGCCCGGTGATGTGCCGCATCAACGTCGTCTTGCCGGTGCCGCTCGGACCCATGATCGCGGTGATGCCGCCGCGCGGGATATCCAGGTCGACGCCGTCGAAGATCGTCTTGCCGTTCAACACCGTGCGCAGGCCGCGGATGCGGATCAGCGGACCGTCGTCGTGGCTGTCGGAAAGAGTCGGCATGAGTCAGCGGAGAATTCGAGGTCGGCGGGAGACTTGCGCCGAGGCTACCTTAACCGACTGCCGCATTCGGCGAAAGCGCCCGCGGCAGCATCATTAAGCGCGGCGTCAGTGAGAGCGTGGACAAAAGCATTTTTGGACGCGGATAAACGCGGATTTACGCGGATTTACGCGGATAAGAGCGGACTTGTCCGAATAAGAGTCCATCCAGGCTCTCAGCCATTTTCGACAGGCCAGACCGATTTGCAATATCAATTTGCATTATCCGCGTAATCCGCGTTGATCCGCTTTGATCCGCGTCCGAATCGCTCTTGCCTTCTGCTGCTGGCGAAGTCACGCCTCGCGCAGCAAATCGGATAGTAGCGCCGCATAGCGCGCGCGCTGCGACGCGCTGCGCAGTTGGCGGCTGGTGACGATCGCGCGCAGTTCCTTGAGCGCGGCTGCAAAATCATCGTTGACCAGCAGATAATCGAACTCCTCTGCATGGGCGATATCCTCACGCGAATCGGCGAGCCGGCGGCGGATGACGTCTTCGCTGTCCGAGGCGCGCGCGCGCAGGCGGCGCTCGAGTTCGGCGCGCGACGGCGGCAGGATGAAGATGCTGACGGTGTCGGCCATTTGCGCGCGCACCTGGCGCGCGCCTTGCCAGTCGATTTCGAGCAGCACGTCGCGGCCCTGCGCCAGCGTGCGTTCCACCGCGACGCGCGACGTGCCCTTCAGATCGCCATGCACGACGGCGTGCTCGAAGAACTCGCCGCGGCGGATCATTTCCTCGAAAACACCGCGCGAGACGAAATGGTAATGGACGCCATCGACCTCGTTCGGCCGCGGCAGGCGCGAGGTATACGACACCGACAGCGCGATACCCGGCTCCTGCTCGAGCAGCGCCTTGGTCAGACTGGTTTTCCCGGCACCCGAGGGTGCGGCGACGATATAGAGCGTTCCCGGCATCGGTGAATTATACGGACTGCGGCTGACGAACGCTGACTGAACCGAAGCCCGGCGATCGGGCGGAGTCATTAAATACGCGCTGGATGCAGGCGTGCAGTTCCCGGAGCTTGCCGGCGTGCCATTCGTCCGGCCTCGCCGCGCATTCGTCAAACCAGGCCCGCAGCTGGCGAAATTCCGCGTTCAAGTCGGCGGGCATGGGCGCGCGGAAGAACGAGCGCGACACGAGCGTAGCAGCTGCCCGCAGGCGAACCATCTGCGCCGACACCAGATCGGCGGGAACCGGAAGTTCGTTGTCACCGGCGCGGCCTACACCGCCGACACCGAGGCGGTGGCCGGCATTTCGGATCACTGCGCAGATGTTCGCGAGGAAATCGGAAACCAGCACGTGGAAATGGCTCGGCCAGCCGAGCGACAAACGCATGTCGTTCAGGCCGATGTGAATCTCGCTGACTCCGGGAATCCGGCACAGATCGGCGATCGCGGCTGCAGACTCGGCCGTTTCGACGAGCAGCACGGGGTGGGCGCGCTCGTCGACCAGACGGATGAATCGCTCAGCGTCGGCGACGGTCTTGAAGTAAGGCAGCATGATGACCTTGACGCCGACGCCGACCAGCCGGTCGATTTCGACGGCGGATTCGCCATGCACCGGATTGCAGCGGGCGAACAACTGCGCCCGTCGCAACATTGGCCGGATCACGGCGAGGTCGGCCTCGGCATGATCCGATATCCAGGTCGCCAGGTGCTGTTGCCGGGCCGCCTTGCCGATCCGCTCCATGTCGACGCCGATGCGGTCGACTCCGGCGCGATCAGCTGCCTCGGCCAATGCCGGATCATTGGTGAACAGGGTCAGCACGATGTCGCTGCCGTAGCTCATGTCGCTTGTCGCGGGAAACCCGAGACGACCGCTTCGAGCGATGCGCCGGACAGAAAGCGTTTCGTCTGCGCTTCGGCGAACGCTTCGAAGTCCGACTGCATGCCGGGATGATGCGCGGCAACCTTTGGCGTGATCAGCAGGTTCGGCGTGGTCCAGAGCGGATCGTCCCTGGCTGGAACGGGATCAAGCACGTCGAGCGCCGCGCCAGCAATGCCACCGTTGCGCAGCGCGTCGAGCAGCGCCGCCAGGTCGACAACCTCCGCACGCGCAATATTGATTACGATTGCATTCTCCGGCAGCAGCGCGAGTTCGCGCGTGCCGATGCAGTGGCGCGTGCTTTCGTACAGTGGCACGGCCAACACGAGGACGTCGGTGTCCGAAAGGGCATCGCGCCAACGATCCCCCTCGAGAAATTCATCGCAGGCCTGCGCCTTGGCATTCGTCGGCGAGCGGTCGGCGCCGCGCACGCGCACGCCCAGCCCGCGCAGCAACTTCGCTACCTGCGTTCCGACCGCACCGAGTCCGAGAACGAGCGCCGTGCGTGGCAATGGCAGCATCGTGGCCGGCGGCCCCCAGACGCCGCGCGCCTGGTCGTTCATGGCCAGCGGCAACCGGCGCAGCAAGGCCCAGGCAAGACTGATTGCGTGGTGCGCAATCGACAGTGCGTTGAGTGGATTGCGCGACAGCAGGATTCCGCGTTCTCGAAGGTCCTGCCACGGCAGTTGGTCGAAACCTGCAGCCGTGGTCTGAACCCAGCGCAATCGAGGCGCCCGCGGAATCAGCTGGCGCAGATAACGATGCCCAAGCACGATCTCGGTCGATCCCGCGTGTGCCAGTGCGTCGCTCTCGCTGCGGCTGATGGCGACGCGCCCGCGGCCGGCTATATCTTCCAGCCGCCGGACATGATCGGCGCTCGGCTGGTAGTTGCTGTACATCAGAAGGATCACAGCAATCGTTCCGGAGTCAGGCCGGCGCACCAGCGCCGCCACATTTCGCGCAAGCGGACTTCCAGCGCGCGCGCAAGTTCGGTCGTTTGCGCCGTCGCGCTGGCCTGGACTTGCTCGCGCAAGCCGGCGCGTATCCGCGCCAGGTCGGCGGGCCGCCGCGACCAGTCCACAGCGCGGTCGACATAGTCGTCTTCGGATTCGGCGATGAACGCTTCCAGCCGCGCCGCAGCCATCCTCGAAGCGCCCAACCTCTGGATCAGCGAATTTCCGGCGAGAGTCAATGTCGGCACGCCCATCCACAGCGCAAAATTCGCCGTCGTGCCGCTGGAGAACGGTAGCGTGTCGAGCAGGATGTCGACTTCGTCGTGCAGCTTCAGATACGCGTTCAAGTCCAGACGCAGACGCAAATCCAGGCGCTCGCGTTCGATTCCGGCGGCGCCAAAGCGGTGCCTCAGTTGCTCCGCGACGCGCTGATCCGGCAGCGCGCCGATCAGAAGGCGCGATGACGGGATTCGTTTGAGCACCCTTGCCCACAGTTCCACGGTCCGGTCGCCGACTTTGTTGACGCGATTGAAACTGCCGAACGTGATGCGTCCCGCGCTCAGCATCGGCGGCCCGGCAACGTCGCAAAGATTGCCCGGCCGATCGAAGACGGACATGAACGGCAGGTACGCGAGGCGTTCCGTGAACAAATGGTCGAACCGTCCGGGCGGCGCTGCGACCCGGTCGACGAGCCGGTAATCGATTGCGCTCAAACCGGTGGTCGCGGGGTAGCCGATCCAGGAGATCTGGATCGGCGCGGGTCGGCGCGCGAACACCGGCAAACGACCACCCGCAGTGTGCCCCGACAAGTCGAACAAGATGTCGATGCGATCGGCGCGGATGCGCGCATCGAGTTGCGCATCCGGCATCGCCGCCACCTTGGTCCATTGCGCGCCCAGTTCGCGCAGGCGCGCACTGGTCGCATCGTCGGCAGGCTGCACATCATAGGCAGCCAGCTCGAACTGCCCGCGATCGAGCGTGCGCCAGACCGGTTCGAGAAACCTCGCGACCGGATGATCGCGCAGGTCGCCCGATACGAATCCAAGACGCAAAGGCCGGGTGGGATCGGGCGAATTCGGGTGCCGAATCCGGTTCGCGCGATACGGCGCCTCGATCCGCTGGCCGAATTCTCGATGCGCCGCGGAAATGTCCTCGGGCGATTGGAGTTCATCGTGCAGCGAGCAGTACAAATCGCCGCTCCATGCACCTGTCAAGTCGGGCCTGAGCTCGCGCGCGCGCCGATAATGGACCGCAGCGGACGCCACGTCGCCAAGACTGTTGTGGTAGCCGGCCAGATTGACGTGCGCATCGGCGTAGCCGGGTTCGATGGCCAGCGCGCGCCGCGTCGTTGCAATCGCGCCGGCGAAGTCGCCGCGCAGACTCTGTTCTCGTCCGAGGCTCAACAGCGCCTGGCACAAGCTGGGCTGCAGCGACAGCGCGCGGGCGAAAGCGCCTTCCGCTTCGGCGCGCAACCCGGCCGCGCTCAACGCGTTGCCTGCGTTCAGATGCGCGACCGCCAGGTCCGGAGCCAGCCGGATCGCCTCCCGCGCCAGCCTCAGTGCTTCGGCAGGATTGCCCGATTCGAGTTCATTGGCCGCGGCATTCGACCAGACGCAGGCTTGCGCCGGCGCAAGCTTGAGACTCGCGCGAAACGCCTTCGCGGCGCCGGAAAAATCGGCGTGCCGTTGCAGCGCAAGCGCAAGGTTGTCCCAGATCGACCAGTCTTTTGGCGCCAGCTCGCTGGCGCGCCGCAATGCCGGCAACGCTTCGGCGATCCGGTCCTGGGCCAGCAGGGAGGCGCCGAGCAACTGCCAGGCCTTGCCGGCGTTCGGGTGGGCGCCGGCGAGTTCGCGCGCCAGCTTCTCGCAGTCCGCAATATCGCCGCTACGAAACCGGCTCTGCCAAGCCGACAGCAGCGCCCCGGGAACGCCCCCTCGGCTAGCCGCGGGCCGGCTTGCGATGGCCATGGCACAAGCTCGCCCGCGACGAACGCCGCCGCGGCGCCGAAAAAATACAATACAGTAAATTTATACAGCCCCCCCGGAACTCACGGCGTCCGGCCCTCAGGCCATCCGCTTCGTCCCCGACCTGGGGTGATTCTACGCCTGCGCGGACGAAAATCCGCGCTGTCCGGCCGTAATTGCGCCGCGACTTCGTTCAGTTACGAATTCTGCACCGCGATCGGCGTGTTCATTCGATATTCTGCACCTGCTCGCGCACCTGCTCGATCAGCACCTTCAGTTCGACCGCAGCCTGCGTCGTGCGCTGGTCGACCGATTTCGAACCGAGCGTGTTCGCCTCGCGATTGAATTCCTGCATGAGGAAATCCATGCGCCGGCCGACCGCGTCGGGCAAGGCCAGCACGCGCCGCGCCTCGGCGATGTGCGCCGACAGGCGATCGAGTTCCTCGTCGACATCCATGCGCGACAGCTGCAGCACGAGTTCCTGTTCGAGCCGCCCCGGTTCCGCCGCCTGCGCGACTTCCGCCAGGCGCGCAACCAGGCGCGCGCGCAGGACGCTGCGAATGTCCGGCAGCCAAGTGCGCACGTCGGCGACGATGCGCTCGACGGCATCGAGCCGCTCGCGCAGGAACGCGCCGAGCCGCTCGCCTTCGCGCTGGCGCGTCGCCAGCATGTCGTCGAGGGCGCGGTCGAGCAGGTCGAGCGCGGCCTGGCGCAATCCTTCCTGATCGACTTCCTCGCGCAGCAGCAACCCCGGCCAGGAGAGCAACCCGGTGAAGTCGACTGCAAGCTTCGGGAAGCGCTCGCCGACGACGGCGGCCGAGCGCTCGAGCTGATCGAGCAAGGCGTCGTTGATGCGGATTTCGCCGGCACCCGCGTCGGCCGGGCGAAACCGCAGGTTGACGTCGACCTTGCCGCGCGTGAGCTTCGCCGCGACGCGCTCGCGCAACGCCGGCTCGATCGCGCGCAATTCCTCGGGCAGACGCGGGTTGAGTTCGAGGTAGCGATGATTGACCGAGCGCAACTCGAAGGCGAGCGCGCCCCAGCGGGTTTCCGTTTCCGCGCTTGCGAACGCGGTCATGCTGCGGATCATGGGTGACGAGTGCTCGTTGTCGTGGGTGCGGCAGTATGCCATGCGTTGGGGCGAGGGCTGAGGGCTGAGGGCTGAGGGAACGGCGCGTCGCACCACGTTGTGGCGGTTGACGATCGCGTCGACGAGCAAATACCGTCCCGTTGCCCGCACCGATGTACGGCCCTCAGCCCTCAGCCATCAGCCCTGCTGCTAAACTGCAAACCCAAGTCTACGAATTTCCCCAATGACCACATCCCCTCGCCCCAGCGGCCGCGCGCACGATGAATTGCGTGTCATCGGCATCGAACGCAACTACACGCGGCATGCCGAAGGTTCGATCCTGATCGCCTGCGGCGACACGCGCGTGCTGTGCACGGCCAGCATCGAAGAAAAGGTGCCGCCTTTCCTGCGCGGCAAGGGCGAAGGCTGGGTCACGGCCGAGTACGGCATGCTTCCGCGCGCGACCAAGGAGCGCACGCAACGCGAGGCCGCGCGCGGCGGCCAAGGCGGGCGCACGATGGAGATCCAGCGCCTGATCGGCCGCGCACTGCGCGCCTGCGTCGACCGCGCCGCGCTCGGCGAGCGCACGATCACGCTCGACTGTGACGTATTGCAGGCCGACGGCGGCACGCGCACGACGGCGATCACCGGAGCCTACATTGCGCTGGTCGACGCCGTAGCCACGCTGCGCCGCCGCGGCGCGGTCAAGAAGGATCCGATCCTCGGTGCCGTCGCCGCCGTGTCGGTCGGCGTGTTTCGCGGCGATCCGGTCCTCGACCTCGATTACGCCGAAGACGCCAATTGCGACACCGACATGAACGTCGTCATGAACGACGGCGGCGGTTTCATCGAACTGCAGGGCACCGCCGAAGGCCACGCCTTCCGCCGCGGCGAACTCGACGCGCTTCTGGAACTTGCGCAGAAAGGGATAAATGAACTTTTACTCAAGCAGCGTGAAGCGCTGGGTGCGTGAGGAGCGAGGGGTCAGGCGTGAGGTATCAGGTGTTGCGTGCCCCTGGCCCCTAGCCCGTGGCCCCTAGTCCCTGGCCCCTAGTCCCTGGCCCCTGGCCCCTAGCCCCCAGTCCCTAGTCCCTAGCCCCTAGCCATGCGCCTCATCCTCGCCAGCAGC
>Ga0207648_10004882_pt1 | contig 13672 bp, 10 predicted proteins | sample KBSMisM32_FD_184310 | JGI IMG/M metagenome (GOLD analysis project Ga0207648, IMG submission 184310) | Miscanthus rhizosphere microbial communities from Kellogg Biological Station, Michigan, USA - KBS Miscanthus M3-2 (SPAdes) (version 2) | ecosystem: Host-associated > Plants > Roots >...
GCGGGCCTTGCAGGTGCTCGCCGAGCGCGGTCTCCTCGAGCCGGACGAACGCCGCGGCTGGCAGGTGCGCAGCGGCCAGGTCAGCGACAGCCTGTCGACGCTCATGGGATTTACGCAGATGGCGCGGATGCGGGGCCTGGTCGCCAGCTCGCGCATCCTGTCGCTCGAATACCGCGACGCGACCTTCGACGAGTCCGAAGCACTGCGTGTGGCGCCGGGCGCACCGATGCTCGCTCTTTCGCGATTGCGCCTTCTCGATGACCGGCCCACAGCGATCGAACGCCTGCGAATGCCGACGGGCCGCCTGCGCTGGCCGGATGGTTTCGACTTCACCGGCTCGATCTACGCCGCCCTCGAGTCGCAAGGCATCGTTCCCACGATTGCGGATGCCTACGTCGATGTGGTGGATGCGACCGAGGCCGACGCGACTTTGCTCGGCGTTGCGACGGGCCGCGGGCTGTTGCGCATGAACTGCGTGACCACCGATGCCGATGGCGTGGCCATCAGCCTCGAAACGTCCATGTACCATCCGGATCGCTACCGATTCCGCGCGATTCTGCACAAGCGCACCAGGCGATGAGTCTGACCGCGAGAGCCCAGCGTTGCTCCGCGCTGCGAAGTTTGACGGCGGCGCTGGTCATCGCGGCACTCTCGGTCGGTTGCGGCTCGAACGGCTCGGACAAGCAGGGGCGCGAAGCGGCCGCAGGCGGTCGCCACGTCCTGGAGGTCTGGACGCCGGAAAGCGGATCCCGCTTGCAGCTGGTGCAGCAGCGCGCCGACCAGTTTTCCGCCGCGCATCCGGACGTGAAGATCAACTTCACCATCCGCGACTTCGGCTCTTATCCCGCACAGCTCAAACTGGCGCTCGCGTCGGACAACCCGCCGGATGTCGCCATCGGCAACCTCGGATGGTCTCTCGACGGCCCATTGATCAGAGCCGGCCTGCTGCGCGCGCTCGACCCATGGGCAGCTCACTACGGCTGGGACAAACGTTACCCGGAGGTCGCGCAGCGACAGATGCGCTTCAGCACCGACGGCAAGCAGTTTGGCCGCGGCCCGATTTTCGGCATCCCATACGCCGCCGACGTCATCGGCTGGTTCTACAACGTCGGCAAGCTCAAGACTCTCAACATTGGGGTCCCCGCCACTCTGGACGAGCTCGAGGCGGCCCTGGCGACGGCTCGCAAGGCTGGCGAGGTGCCAATCATGCTGGGAAACAAGTCGCAATGGCCCAGCCTGCACCTTTTCTATCTGGTCAGTGACAATCTCGCGTCGGACCGAGAGATCAACGGCATCGTTTTTGGCGACCGATCGGTGCAGTGGACGGCCCCGAGCTTCGTCGCAAGCGGCCGGAAGCTGGCGCAATGGAACGCTTTGGGGTACATCGCGCCCGGAGCCAACAGCATGTCACCCGATGACGCGCTCGCAAGATTCGTCCGCGGCGCTGGCGTATTCCTGCCCACCGGCTCCTGGAATGCCGCGGAGCTGTCGGCGTCCATGGGTGACAAGGTCGCGTTCTTTCTGACACCCCCGGTTCGCAAGGGCGACCCGAGTCGCGCGACAGGTAGCGTCGGCTATGGCTGGCACATCACGACAGCCAGTCAGCAGGCAGACCTTGCCGCCGAGTTCATCGACTTCATGACGCAGGAAGCGTTTGCAATCCAGCTGGTGGCAGGCGGCGACCTTTCGCCTCTCGATATGGGCGATCGCGCGCCCCGGATGCCTTCGCGACTGGCCGGCGAAATCTTCGCGGCCTGGCAAAGCGTGCTGGCGAACGGGACACTGCTGCCGTATCTCGAATTTTCAGCGCCGAACGGAGCCGAAGTCCTCTATCCGACCATGCAGTCGATCCTGGCGGGCCACGAGACCCCCGAGCGGGGACTCGCCCTCATCGAGCAATCGCGCCAGAAATTCCTGGACTCGCTGTGATGAACGGGCGTGGCCGCACAGCGTTGCCCTATCTTTACTTGCTGCCCGCGTTTCTTTTCTTCACGCCTTTCGTGCTCGTGCCGTTTGTTCACACGCTGGGCCTCTCGTTCTACGACTGGGATGGACTCACGCGGGCGACATTCACCGGATTCGCAAACTATCGCGAAGCCTTCGAGAGCGCGCTGGTGCGCTCAGCCTTCGGCCATGCGCTCGTTCTCATATTCTTTTTTGGCGTGCTCCCCGTCCTGCTGGCCCTGCCGCTTGCCGTGAGCAGTACGCGGGCGCGCGTCCCGGGCGGCAACGCGCTTCGAACCGTGATCTTTCTGCCGCAAGCGATCTCCACGGTCGTGGTCGGAGTGAGTTGGGGTTGGATCCTGGCCCTGGACGGCCCACTCAATGCCGGATTGCACGCCCTGGGCCTCGAGTGGGCTGCGGTCGACTGGCTCGGGAGTTTCACCTGGGCTCTGCCAAGTCTCGGTCTCGTCGGCACATGGACACTGATCGGCTTGTGCGTCACTCTGTTTTTCGCGGGCCTCCAGCAGATTCCGGGCTCGCTCTATGACGCGGCGGCAGTCGATGGTGCAGGTCGTTGGCGGGAATTCCTGGCCGTCACCTTGCCGGGCCTCAAGGGACCGATCACCGTCGCGCTGACCGTCACCGTCATTTCCGCGCTGCGGGCATTCGATCTCGTGTTCGTGACGACGCGCGGCGGCCCAGGCACGCAGACCGTCGTGCCGGGGATTCTGATCTATCGACGGGCTTTTGAAGATGGCCGGCTGGGGTCAGGAGCGGCGATTGCCGTGGTGCTGAGCATCGTGGTGTTCGCGGTGACCTTCCTCATCAATCGAATTGCGGATCGGAGAGCGCCGTGACCGCAGTGCCGCGAACGGGGACCTGGAGTGCCGCGATCCTCATCCTGTTCGCAGCGGTCACGGTATTGCCGATCCTCGGTGTCGTGCTTCTCAGCCTGCAGCCGCCGGAGACGCAGCTCTCCGGATTCGAGTGGCCGGACCGCCTGCATTTCGAAAACTACGCGCGCGCCTTCGAAGTCGCGCACTTCGCCAGCTATCTGCAATCGAGCCTCATCGTCAGTATCGCGGTGGTCGTGGGAACCGTCGTCGTGTCCACCTTGAGCGGCTATGCCTTCGGCACCATGCGCTTTCCCGGTGAAAACGTCCTCTTCTACCTGCTCCTGACCGGCCTCGTCATTCCTTTCGAGGCGGTTATCGTGCCGCTGTATGTAGAGCTCCGGGCCGGGCACCTCACGAACTCGTATTGGTCGGTCATCCTGCCGCTGATCGGCACGAATTCCGCGTTCGGCACGTTCTGGATGCGCGCGTATTTTCGCGGCGTGCCGCGCCAGCTGCTGGAAGCGGCGGCGATGGACGGCGCGGGTTCGCTGCGCATTCTCTGGAAAGTCCTGTTGCCCGGGGCCCGTCCGGCTTTGCTGACGCTGGTGGTTCTCGTGTTCATGTGGTCCTGGAATGAATTTCTGCTGCCGCTCGTCATGCTGTCGCGCGAGGACCTGCGCACGGCTCCACTCGGTCTCGCATTTTTCGCGGGCCGCTTCACGACCGACCGCGTCGGCATGGCCGCCGCAGCCGTGATGGTCGCGCTGCCGGTCGTGGTCTTGTTCATCGCCACGCATCGGCGCTTCGTACACGGCATGTGGGTGGGAGCTCTAAAGCAATGACAGCGCGGGGCCTGCCACCGCCTCTTCGGCTGACGGATGCGCAGGTAGCATCGTTCCAGCACGACGGGTTCCTTCGCGTCGACGCGCTCACCGACGACGCCGAGGTCGAGGTCCTGCTCGGGCTATACGACGAGTTGTTTGAACGGGCTGGCGGCTTCGACGCCGGCGATCGCATCGAATTGAACGCAGACGTGGCTCGTGAGCCGCTGCCGCAGATCGTCAACCCCGAACGCTACGCGCCACGCCTGATTCAGGGACTGGCGTATCGCAATGCGCGCGAGATCGCCCGACAGTTGCTGGGATCCGATTGCGCGCCGACCGGCAATCACGCCATCCTGAAGCCGGCTCGAATCGGCGGCGCCACGCCCTGGCACCAGGACGAAGCGTACTGGGACCCCCGCTACGCTCACCGTGCCGTGAGCATCTGGCTTGCGCTGCAACCCGCGACGCTCGAGAACGGCTGCATGCGGTTCATCGCCGGGAGTCATCGTCGCCCCGTGTTGCCGCACCAGCTGATTTCCGCCGATTCGCATGGGCTGCGCTTGAGCGAGACGACGCCCGATGCTCCAGAAACCATTTGCGAACTGCCGGCGGCCGGGGCCACCATCCACGATGGACGAACGCTCCACGCTGCCGGGCCCAATTTGTCCGAGCGGCCGCGCCGGGCGCTCGTGTTTGGGTTCGGCCTCGCGCCTGTCCCGCTAGACACGCCCAATCATTATCCGTGGCAACGACCTGAATGGTCACAGCCGCTCAATCGAGGGCACTGACACTATGCTTCGACTCGGCGTACTTGGACTCGGTAGCGTCTTTGTGGGGCCTTATCGCAAGTTGATCAGCCAGCTCGAGCAAAGCGGGCAGGCGCGACTGACCGCCGCATTCGACATCGACCGCGACAAGACGGCGGCGATCGCCGCCATGCATCCATCGATCGCGACGCCCGCCACTGCAGCAGAGCTCATCGCGCGTGACGATGTCGATGCGGTTCTTGTGCTGACGAGCATGAACGAACATGCGGAACTGGCGCAGGCCGCTCTCCAGGCGGGCAAACACGTCCTGGTCGAAAAGCCGATGGCGACCAGCATCGCCGCGGCGCGCGAGCTGCTGCGGAGCAGCAAGAGCGCGAAGGGCCTTCTGGTCTGCGCTCCGCACATCGTGCTGTCGCCGACGTACCGGGCCATGCATGCCGACGTTCATTCGGGAAGAATCGGCAAGGTCGTGCTGGCTCGCGCACGCTATGGATGGGCCGGCCCCTGGTGGGGGCAATGGTATTACCGGCCGGGTGGCGGAGCGCTTTTCGATCTCGGCATCTATAACCTGATGAGTCTCTGCGGCTTCATGGGACCCGTGCGGCGCGTGTGCGCGATGGTCGGCACGGCGATCCCGAAACGAATGTCCGAAGGCGTCGAGGTGGCCGTCCAGTCGGACGACAACGCGCAGGTGCTGCTCGATTTCGGTGACAGCCGGTTTGCCTGCATCACCACCGGCTTCACGATGCAGAAGTATCGCAGCCCCGCGATCGAGCTCTACGGCACGGACGGCGTTCTGCAACTGCTCGGCGATGATTGGGCGCCGCAAGGTTTCGAGCGATGGACCAAGGAACGCGAGGTATGGGAAATCAACGAGGAAAGCGAGCCTCTGTGGCCCTGGACCGCCGGCTTGCGGCATCTCGTCGAGTGCGTGGCCGCCGGAACGCGGCCTGTCCATCAGCCTGAACACGCCTTGCACGGTCTGGAGGTCATGCTGGCGGCTCAAACCTCGGCTCGAGAAGGGCGATACGTGTCGATCGAAACCGGATTTCCGGCGCTGGACTACCGGCACATGCCGGGGGACGCGGCGGACAGTCACCGGCGCAAGCACGATCCGAGAACCGCATAGGGATCGCCGATGGCATCAATCTCGATCGAAGGCGCCAGCCGCACATTCGCAGACGGCACCCGGGCTCTGGATGGCGTGAACCTTGTCGTCGGAAATGGCGAATTCCTCGTGCTGGTGGGGCCTTCCGGTTGTGGCAAGTCGACCCTGCTGCGCTCAGTAGCGGGCCTGGAACCGCTCGACAGCGGCCGTGTGCTCATTGGTGAGGCCGACGTCACTGGCAAGCCCGCGGGCGAGCGCGATATTGCGATGGTGTTCCAGAACTACGCGCTCTACCCGCAGATGACCGTGCGCGACAACATTGAATTCGGCCTCAAGTCACGCCGCATGAGCGAGCGCGAGCGGCGCGAGCGCGTTGCCGATGTCGCCGGGTTGCTCGGGCTCGGATCGCTGCTGGCGCGCCGCCCCGCAGAATTGTCTGGTGGCCAGCTGCAGCGCGTCGCCATGGGGCGCGCCATCGCGCGACGGCCGCAGGCGTTCCTGATGGACGAGCCACTCTCCAATCTGGACGCGCAGTTGCGCACGTCCATGCGCGCCGAATTGTCCAGGATGCGCGAGCGGCTCGGAGTCACGACTCTCTACGTCACGCACGATCAGATCGAGGCCATGACGCTGGGCGAGCGCGTGGCCGTAATGCGTGAGGGCACGATCCAGCAATGCGACACGCCACGCAGACTCTTCGATCAGCCCCGTAACGTATTCGTGGCGACGTTCATGGGTTCGCCGCCGATGAACCTGTTGAAGGCGGAGAGGACGGCGGGAGGAATTCGCTTTGGGAGGTACGAGTTGCCGCTCGAAGCCGGTGTCATCCCGCCCGCGGTCCCATCGACATGGCTCATGGGTCTGCGGCCTGGCGATCTGGCACTCGATCGCAGCGCGCCCAGCCACTGGCCGCGAATCGAGGCGGTGCCGCATGCCGTAGAGGAATACGGCCACGAGCGGATCGTGCGCTTTCGGTACGATGACCCGTCAAACGGCGGCACTGAGTTTGACGTCGGTGCGCTCCTGAACGGACGGGATGTCATTGCAGTCGGCGAACGGCTGCGCCTTGGCGTTGATACGGCGCATCTGCATTTCTTCGATCCGCAAAGCGGCAATGCTCTGGCCTGAATGCAGGGCTTTCACGTATGAGCGCGGCTCATCCAACGGGAACAGGCGAGACTCAAATGATGCGGAAATCATGCGCCACCGTCACTATTGCTGTCTTACTGGTTTGCGCTGGCCTGGAGGCACAGTCTGGCGCGCCTGCCTCCGCGCCCGATGTCCGCACCGGCATCTATGACCCGAGTCTCGACGCTCGGGTGGAAACCCTGCTGCGCAGGATGACGCTCGAGGAGAAGGTTGGCCAGGTCGTCCAGTATTCAGCGGGTCAACCGACGGGCCCTGGCACTAACCGTACAGATTACGAGGACATGATCGCCAAAGGGCAGATTGGCGCCCTGTTCAATATCTCAACGGCAAAGGAAACCAATCGGTACCAGCGGATCGCAGTCGAAAAATCGCGCCTGAAGATTCCGATCATTTTCGGACTGGATGTCATTCACGGTTTCCGCACGGTATTTCCGGTTCCGCTCGCTCTGGCATCGACCTGGGATCCGGCCCTGGTGGAGCAGACGGCCAGGGTGGCGGCGCGCGAAGCCTCGGCAACCGGGATTCGCTGGACGTTTTCCCCCATGGTCGACATTGCCCGCGATGCTCGCTGGGGCCGCATCACGGAAGGTGCCGGAGAAGACCCATTTCTCGGCTCAGAGATGGCAGCGGCTTACGTTCGTGGCTATCAAGGAACGCGCCTGGATGAACCGGACAGCATTGCCGCCTGCGCCAAGCATTTCGTCGGATACGGAGCGGCCGAGGGCGGTCGCGATTACAACACCACTGAAATCTCCGAGCACACCCTGCGTCAGATCTATCTCCCGCCTTTTCGCGCAGCGGTAAACGCCGGGGCGGCCACCATCATGTCCGCCTTCAACTCACTCAACGGAGTACCGGCATCCGCCAATCCGTTCACCCTGCGGCAGGTTCTGCGCGAGGAATGGGGATTTCGCGGCGTCGTCGACAGTGACTGGGAATCGGTGCGCGAAGTGATTCAGCACGGCATCGCCAACGATCGCGCGACGGCCGCTCGCAAGGCTTTCCTGGCGGGCGTCGATATGGACATGGCCAGCAGTGTCTATCACGATCACCTCGGCCAGTTGGTGAGTTCCGGTCAGGTTCCACAGGAACGCCTCGACGAGTCGGTGCGCAACGTCCTTCGATTGAAGTTCGCACTCGGCCTCTTTGAGCACCCTTATGCAGACGAAGCACGCGAGGCCCAAGCCATGCTGCGGCCGGACGGCGTCTCTCTGGCGCGAACGGCGGCCGAGCGCTCCTTTGTGTTGCTGAAGAATTCCCCCGGACCGAACAGCGCGCCGCTTCTTCCGCTCTCGAATAGCGGTCAGCGTATCGCCCTGATCGGGCCGCTCGCCGACGACTTACCCAGCGCGCTGGGATCCTGGGCCGGACTGGGTCGCGGTGAGGACGTGGTCTCATTCCAGGCTGCACTCGCCAAGCATGTGGGAGAGCAGAACTTGATTCACCTCAAGGGCGTCGGCGCCACGGGCGGCGGGTCTGACGAAGACCTGGCTGCCGCTGTGGCTGCATCTGCGAGAGCGGACGTCGTAATACTTGCGCTGGGGGAGCCTGGCGGGGAAATGACGGGCGAGGCCACGTCGCGGGCTTTTCTCGGATTGCCCGGGCGTCAACAGGAACTGCTCGAAAAAATCGTCGCCACAGGAAAACCGGTGGTTCTCGTCCTGTTCAGCGGACGTCCCCTGACGCTGCCTTGGGCGTTTGAGCATGTTCCGGCCGTGCTGGCAGCCTGGCTCCCCGGCATCCAGGCGGGACCGGCCCTTGTGCGCACGCTCTATGGCGAGTCCAGTACCACCGGAAAGCTGGTCGTCAGCTGGCCCCGAAGCGTGGGGCAGGAACCCCTTTACTACAACGCGCTCAATACGGGTCGCCCGGCGGACAAGAGTGACCTGACGAATCCACCGGGCGGAAGCGACGACACGTACGTTTCGCGCTACATCGACGAGCGCAACGATCCGCAGTTTCCATTTGGCTACGGCCTTTCCTACACCACGTTCCGCTACGGCTCGACCGAGATCAATGCGAGTGAGCTCAAGGCGTCCGGACTGACGGCCGGTCTCCACGACGGTGCCGCCCGGACGCGGGCCGTGTTGACCGCCAGCGCCGACGTCACGAACACGGGCTCACGTCCGGGCGAAGAAATTGTTCAACTTTATGTCCGGCTCAACGGAACAAGTGTTGCTCAGCCGGTTCGTGCCCTGAAGGGTTTTCAGCGAATCTTGCTGGCCCCTGGTGAAACGAAAAAAGTAACATTTGCCCTGGTGCCCGATGCTTTCGCGCTGTGGAATGATCGCAATCAGTGGGTCGTCGAGCAGGAGAAGGTGACCGTGTGGATCAGTCCTGATTCGGCGCATGGCGCGCCTGCCACTGTCCAGATTCTGCCGTAGCTGGCACTGGAGCCACTTATGTCCCGATTCGCCAAGCTGCTCTTCATCGCATTCGCTTGCTTGTCTGGCGCATCGGCGGCATGGGCCGGCAAGACGCAGAACGTGATCCTCGTGATCGTCGATGGCGTGCGCTGGCAAGAGGTGTTTACGGGCGTCGACCCGACGCTCCTCACCGACGCCGGTGGCAGCTGGACTGCGGGCGATGAGCTCAAGCGCAAATACTGGAATGACGACCCTCGCATACGGCGCCGGCTGCTGTTCCCGTTTCTATGGGACACCGTTGCAACGCATGGGCAGCTGTTCGGCAACCAGCAGGCGGGCAGCGTCGCGCATGTCACGAACACGATGTGGTTCTCCTACCCTGGCTACAACGAGATGTCGACCGGGGTGGCTGATCCGCGAATCGATTCCAACGAGTACGGACCGAATCCGAACGTCACGGTATTCGAATGGCTCAATACCAGACCGGGATTCGCCGGCAAGGTCGAGATTTTCGGCACCTGGGCAGCGTTTGCCGACATCTTCAACGGCAAGCGCAGCGGCCTTCCCATCCGGGTGGGCGGGAGCCTCATCGACGCGAGCGACAAGAGCCCGCAGGGCGAGCTGCTGAATGAGCTCTACCGCACGACCACGAGGCTCGACGGCTCCGATCCGTTCGACTCATTCCTGCACGTGGTGGTGCGAGAACATCTGCGCGCCCACAAACCGCGCGTCATGTTCATCGGTTACGGCGATACGGACACCTGGCAGCACATGGGCCGCTACGACAACTTTCTCGAAACCGCGCACTCGTTCGACGGGTACATGGCTGAACTCTGGCAGCAGATCCAGTCGAGCGCGGATTACAAGGATCGGACCACGCTGATCATCTCGACAGATCATGGGCGGGGCAGTGGACCCGTGGAATGGAAAGACCACGGCACCGGCCAGAAGGGCTCGGAAAATATCTGGATTGCAGTGATCGGGCCGGACACGGCGCCGCTCGGCGAACGAAACGCAGTGGCGCCAGTCACTCAATCGCAAATCGCCGCGACCGTGGCGGAGCTGCTCGGCGAGGACTGCCGCGCCTTCAATCGGACCGCCGCGCCGTCGCTTCTCGAACCGATGGGCAAACGCTAGCTGCCGTCGGGACACGCCGACAGGGCCGATGCTCAATCGGATTCTAATTGCCGCCGTGCTGCTGGGCCTCGCCGCGCTGCAGAGCACAGCATGCGCCGCAACGATTCTGTTCGTCGGCAACAGCTTTACATTCGGCGGTGAGTCACCGGCGGTGCAGAGCTATCGGCCCGAGACCGTGACGGACCTCAATCACGAGGGCATCGGCGGCGTGCCGGCATTGTTCAAGTCCTTCACCCGCGAGGCGGGACTTGCGTATGACGTCTACCTCGAAACGGCCCCCGGCATGAACCTGGATTTTCACCACGAGCAGAAGGCGGCGCTCATCGCGCGCGCCTGGGATCACGTGGTCGTGCAGGGCTATAGCACGCTCGATGCAGACGCGCCCGGAGATGCCGGCAAGATCATCGAATACTCGGCGCGGCTCGCGCAGATGTTCCACGCCGCGAATCCGCGGGTCGACATGCGCCTGGTCGCGACCTGGTCGCGTGCCGACCAGACCTATCTGGAATCCGGCCACTGGTTCGGAAAGCCCATCGAAACCATGGCGATCGACGTGCGCGCTGCGTACGACCAGGCGGCGGAGGACTCTTCGTACATCCGCGCCGTGATACCGGTGGGCCAGGCCTGGAACCGGGCCATCGCCGAAGGAGTCGCTGCGCCGAATCCCTATCAGCGCGTCGGCCCCGATCAGATCAATCTCTGGGCCGTAGACGGCTACCATGCAAGCGCGTACGGCTACTATCTCGAGGCGCTCGTGATCTTCGGCAGCGTCACCGGCCACGATCCGCGCAGCCTGGGAGGCAAGGAACAAGCGGCGGCGCAACTGGGGATTTCACCCGCCACCGCGCTCGCGCTGCAGCGCATTGCTTTCGAAACGCTCGCGAGCGAGCGCAAGCCATGAGCAAAGCCCGATCGATCCTTGGGCTACTGATCCTGCTCGGTGCCGCGACCGTTGCCGTTGCGCAATCGACGCCGCCGGACATCAACATCGTGCCGCGGCCGCTGTCGCTGAAATTGCTGGCCGGCAGGTTTGTGCTCAACCCTGAGACCCGACTTGTGGCGGTCGACGAAGAGTCGCGCCGCATCGCCGGCCTTTTCAACGACTATCTGCTCGAGCAGCATGGCCTGCATCTCAAGACGAGTGCCACGCGGGCTGGTGGGCGGAATTACATTTCATTCAGTCAGAGCGGCAGTCGCGCATTGCCGGAGGAAGGTTACCGTCTGCGGATCGACCCCCAAAGCATTCGCGTGACGGGCCGGCCTGCCGGGTTGTTTTACGGCATGCAGACGCTGACTCAACTATTGCCGCTGGACCTCAAGCCGACGATCGAGCTGCCTTCTCTCGAGATTGCCGACCAGCCGCGCTTCGGGTATCGCGGACTGCTGCTCGACGTCGGTCGACACTTCTATACGGTCGAGTTCGTCAAAAAGCTGCTCGATCTCGCCGCGCAAAGCAAAATCAACCGGTTCCACTGGCACCTCACGGACGATCAAGGCTGGCGCATCGAGATCAAGCGCTATCCGAAGCTGACGCAAGGGAAGTCGTTGAACCCGGATGACCCTGCGTATGTCGCGTACTACACGCAGGAGCAGATCAAGGACGTCATTGCATACGCGCAGGCACGATTCATCACGATCGTCCCCGAAATCGAGATGCCGGGGCACTCGGGCGCGGCGCTCGCCGCGTACCCGGAACTCGGCTGCGCGCCGGTCGAGAGCGCCGTCGCGTTTTGTCCCAAGGACCAAACGTTCGCATTTCTCGAGGACGTGTTAAGCGAAGTCGTCGAATTGTTCCCGGGCCCGTACGTCCACATCGGCGGTGACGAGGTCGAGAAGGAAGGCTGGCGGCAGAGTCCCGAGGCGCAGGCCATCCTGCAGCGGGAAGGATTGAAAGACGAGGACGAGCTGCAGAGCTACTTCATTCGGCGGATCGAGCGCTTCCTGACGTCGAAGAATCGACGCATGATCGGCTGGGACGAGATCCTGCAAGGCGGTCTCGCCCCGAATGCGATAGTAATGTCTTGGCGGGGAGAGAGCGGCGGCATCGAGGCCGTGCGGATGAATCATTCGGCGATCATGTCGCCGACAGACTACTGCTACTTCGACTACAGCCAGGGCGATCGCAAGCGCGAGCCTGTCAATATCGGCGGCTACATACCGCTCGCCAAGGCGTACGGCTACGAACCGGTTCCAATGGGATTGAGTGCGGACGAAGCGAGCCACATTCTGGGCGCGCAGGCGAATCTCTGGACCGAGTACATCGCGGTTCCAGATTACGCCGAGTACATGTTGTATCCGCGCTTGCTGGCATTCTCCGAATCGGTGTGGTCGCCGGCATCCGGCAAGAACTACGAGGATTTCATGCGGCGGCTGCCCTATCAGCTCGGGCGGCTCGACAAGCAGGCCGTGCACTACCGGATCCCGGAACCCGTGGGTCTCGAGGATTTCTATACGACGACGGAGGATCACGCCGTCGTCGAACTGCGCTCGCTGGTCGCGGGGAGCAGCATCCATTACACGCTCGACGGGAGCGATCCGACCGACGCCTCGCCACGCTATGAGACGCCGTTGCAGATTCCGCTGCCGTCGGATCAAAAGACGACGTTGAACGTCCTTGTCACCGCGCCAGTCGGCCGGCGTAGCGTCGTCTATGGCGCGACTTTCCTGCGCCGCACTTATCTGGACGCGATCTCGGACGTCGTTCCGCAACCCGGACTGTCGTTCGCACTGTTCGAGGGGACATTCACCACGGTGCACGACATCGAGCGCGGCATTCCGGTGTCGACTGGAATTTCCAGCTCGCTCGACCTCGGGCAATTCGGCCGGCCGATGAAATACGGAGTGCGGTTCGAAGGATACGTCAAAGTGGAGGCGGACGGCTTCTACCGGTTTGCCATCGAGTCGGACGATGGATCTGTCCTGAGAATCGACGATGAGGTGGTGGTCGACAATGATGGCAACCACGGCCCCCAGTCGGTCGCCGGCCACATTCCCCTGCGTCGCGGACTTCACAAGATCAGCCTGCGGTACTATCAATCGGAAGGCGGGGCTGCGCTCAGCGTCGGTTGGGCCGCCGAAGACGACGAGTTGCAGCCGCTCGCCGGCGCGACGCTTTTCCATTAGCCGGGTCGGCCAACGGTCATCGTCCGTCCATCGGACGACACGGTTTGCCGCCTACGCCGAGTCGCTATCGACCCCGAGCTCACGAAGAATCGCCACCTTGAGTTCCTGTACTGCAGCGCTCGAAAGTTTGCGCGGGTGAGGGAATGGCACGTCAAAGACGGCCTGCAGAGTTGCCGGACGAGGCGACAGCACCAGGATCCGGTCAGCGAGATGAATGGCTTCCTCGACGTCGTGGGTCACGAGCACGACGGTATGACGCTCTTCCGACAGAATTCTGAGCAGCTCGTTGCGCATGCGCAGGTTCATAAGCGCGTCGAGGGCAGAGAACGGCTCATCCATGTACAGAATCTCGGGTTTCACGACGAGCGCCCGCGCGAGCTCCGCTCTTTTCAGCATTCCGCCCGATAGTTCGTGCGGG
>Ga0207648_10004883_pt1 | contig 13671 bp, 9 predicted proteins | sample KBSMisM32_FD_184310 | JGI IMG/M metagenome (GOLD analysis project Ga0207648, IMG submission 184310) | Miscanthus rhizosphere microbial communities from Kellogg Biological Station, Michigan, USA - KBS Miscanthus M3-2 (SPAdes) (version 2) | ecosystem: Host-associated > Plants > Roots > Rhizosphere...
GGCCGTAGTTGGCGCTGATCTGCGCGGCGATGTCATCGAGGAGCAGCGCGGCGTTCGGATCGAGTGCGGTCCGCGCGGCGGTGTAGCGATCCATCGGCGTCTGATCCGCGACCAGCGTGGCCTGGTAGAGCGCCACGGACAGGCCCCAGAACAGCGACATGTTCGCTTCCATCACGGTGTAGCTCTTCCTGTTGACCGTGACGCCCTTGGTCGAGCTCCACCACTTCGGCTGGAACGCGGCCTGGATCATCGCCTTGTAGTTCGTGGTCAGGCCGGTGGTCGAATCGGCATACCCGCCGAGGACGCCGTCGGTGGCATCGACCTTCTGCAGGCCGAGCGGCTTGACGCCCATCAGCTTGTGTCCGAGGTCGCCCCAGCCGCGTCCGTTGGCCGACATCTCGACGGGATTGAGCGCCGGGCCGACCGACTGCGACGCCAGTGCCGCGTCGGTGATGTGGATGTCGATTTGCGCCGGGCCCAGCGGCCCCACCATCCACACCCGCGCCGATGCGTCGCGGTTGCCGAACGGATTGACGCCGTTGAACACGGGCTGCGCGCGGCCGTCGTGGAACAGGCGGGCGTTGAAGACCGCGTTGATCGTCGACGGCGCCTTGCGGCCGGTGACCTGGCGCACGTTCTGGCCGTTGACGCTGTACACCGGATCGGAGACCAGCGAAACCGTCTCGGCGCCCGTCCTGCTGAGGCCGCCGAACGTGCTCTTGCGGATCCCCTGCGAGCCGACGATGTTGTCGGTGTCGCTGACGCCCGGCTGGGTGAACGGGAATGCGCTGGACCACAGGTCGACGTTCGGGCCGAAGCCCGGCGCATCCCACTGGCCGTTGTGCCCGGGATTCAGCTGGTTGCGCGTCCGTCCGTCTTCACCGGCGTTGAAGTGACAGGTGGCGCAGGCGATCTTGTTGTCGCTGCCCGCCTGCATGTCCCAGAAGAGCGCCTTCCCGAGCCGGATGGCCGCTGGCAGGTTGGCGACGTAGTCGGCGAGATCGCCGCGCAGGGTCGGGTTGCCAGTGATCGGATCCTTCGGGATCAGTGGGTTCGGCACCGCGGCGAGCGAGGACAGGGTGACCGGCGCGATGATCGCTTCCTCGGTGAACCCGCCGTAGCACGTGTAGGTCGTGGTCTGCGTCTGCGCCTGCATCACCTTCGCGCCGCCGGTCCCGACGAGGAGCAGCAGGGCCGCGAGGCAGGTAATCAGCGCGCGATTCTTCCGGTGGAACATTCTCGCCATGGGGCCGCCCCTCCTGGGGGCGCAGCGACGCGTGAAACAAATGTCCGAAGCAACGCGCGGAGCCTACGGGCGCGGCCAGTCGGGCTGTGCCGCGGCGCGCGTGCCGCGGCACAACCATCAAGACGTCGGCGGCCGCAAGGAAGCCATGGGTCGGTGCTAGCCCTTGCAGGTATCCGCGTTCATCTTGACCATGGACACCTGAACGGTGCCGTCCGCGTTCACCTTGATCCGGAACACCGCTCTGATCACCCAGTTGTCGATGCTCTTCGCGCCCCTCATCGTCAGTTTGTCGACGAAGTCGGAGGTGAACTCTTTGCTGCCGGTCGGGGGCAGCGTGAACTTGAACTGCGAGCTCTCGTTGAACGCGTAGGTGGCGCCGGTGAACGACTGCGCGCCGTTCAGCGCCACCCAGCCGGCGCCGGTGCCCTTCGTAATCTCGCTGACGTTGACCTTGAGGTTGCCGAACTTGTCGATCGACTGCGCCGTCGAGATGGTCGACGTGCCGCGGACGTCGACGTTTTCCGCGGTGCAGGGATTGACGAAGGCTCCGATGTCGTTCGTCTGCTGGATCGTCTGAGCGGGGTTCAGCGGATCGATGACGGTGACGATTTCCGTGCCCGGAGTCCCGACGCGCTCGAACGGGAGAACGAACGTAGACGTTTGCGCTGTCACCACGGCCGGCAGCGCCAGCAGAATGAGTGCGCCACAAATGACTCGATAAGATTTCAAAGCAGCCATGACCTTCCTCCGGTGTGATCTAATCCAGCGTTGCCGCTGCAAGTGCTCGAGCGTGGCGGCCGCCCCGCGGCCGGATGCCGCCCGGCGGCGCGAGGCCGCCGGGCGGAGTCAGACGTCCTATTCGCAGTTGTAGTAGTCCCACAGGGCCAGGGCCCATGTGAGGATCGCGGGTGTCACGTACTTGTAATGGATGATTTCTGAGAGGTAGGAGCAGATTGCCTGCTGGCCACCGCCGCCGGGCTTCTTGTTCGCCGCCTGCGCCGTCGTGCCCATGCCCACCGCGAGCACGGCCGCCATCACCACCGCCACTCCGAACTTGCGAATCCGACCCATTACCCACCTCCTGTGAAACTGCAGTTTTTCCTGTGACGTCATGGCGGCCAAGATACCGTGCCGCTGCAAACGTGTTGAGTCGGTGATCTCCCATTGGCCCGGCGGGAATTCACAGGGTGTGCGTGGGGAATTTCGTGACCGACCGGGAACCTCGAACACGACGCGTGGCCGTTCCACGCACCGGAGAAACCCGGTGTCGGCGCACGGAAAAGTCCGGTGTCGGCGTGCCGCCGCGGTGGCGCGTGCCAGGCCGGTGTGGTAGTTTCCTCGCGCCCGAGACGCGCCAGCAGTTCGCAGTGAAGAACGGAGGTCGCCGGTGGCACAGGTGTCGAACGCGGAAACCCGCAACCAGGCGTGGAGCTCCACCGCGCCGCCCGGCGAGTTCCGGCCCTACGTCCCGGAGAACGCCAATCTGGCGGAATTCACCGTCAAGGCGGTGATCTTCGGCGCGATCTTCGGGATCATCTTCGGCGCGGTCACGGTCTACGTCGGCCTTCGCGCCGGGCTGACCGTGTCGGCGTCGATCCCTATCGCCGTTCTCAGCATCAGCCTGCTGCGCGCGTTCGGCAAGGCGACGATCCTCGAGAACAACATCGTGCAGACCGCCGGGTCGGCCGGCGAGTCGGTCGCGGCCGGCGCCATCTTCACGCTGCCGGCGCTCATCTTCATGGGGTTCCCCTTCGAGTACTCGCGCATCTTCCTGCTGGCGCTGATCGGCGGCTGGATCGGCGTGCTGTTCATGATCCCGCTGCGCCGGCAGCTGATCGTGCAGGAGCACGGCAACCTGCTCTACCCGGAAGGCACCGCCTGCGCCGACGTGCTGGTCGCCGGCGAGAAAGGGGGATCGTTCGCCAGCCGCGTCTTCTGGGGCCTCGGGCTTGGCGGCGTCTATACCTTCCTGATGGCCACCGCGCAGGTGTGGAAGCAGCGGCCGCTCTACGAGCCGGCGTGGCTGCCGGGCGCGTCCTTCCGGGCCGAGATCACCAGCGAGTATCTCGGCGTCGGCTACATCATCGGCCCGCGCATCGCCGGGACGATCTTCGCCGGCGGCGTCTTCTCGTGGCTGGTGCTGATGCCGGCGATCAAGTTCTTCGGCGAGGGGCTGGCCACGCCGCTCTACCCGAGCACGATCCCGATCCGCGACATGGCGCCCGGCCAGATGTGGGAGAACTACATCCGTCCGATGGGCGCCGGCGCCGTCGCCATGGCCGGCCTCATCACCCTGATGAAGACATTGCCGACCATCGTCAATGCGCTGAGGAGCGGCATCAAGGACGTGCGCGCGCAGCAGGCCGGCGCCGCGGCCGCGTCCGGCCGCCTCGATCGGGACCTCTCGATGCAGTGGGTGCTGCTCGGCTCCGGCGCCATCATCGTGGCGATGTGGCTGATGCTGACCTTCAACCCGATCGCCGGCGCGCGGACGTCGGGGCTCGAGAACCTGGTGGCCTCGTTCTTCGTGGTGCTGTTCGGGTTCCTCTTCGTGACCGTGTCGTCACGCATCTGCGGGCTGATCGGCACGTCGGCGAACCCGGTCAGCGGCATGACGATCGCGACGCTGATGGCGACCTGCGCGATGTTTCTCGCGATGGGCTGGACCGCGCCCGCCTACTCCGCGCTGGCGATCACCATCGGCGGCGTCGTCTGCGTCGCGGCGGCGAACGCCGGCGCTACGTCGCAGGACCTCAAGACCGGGTTCCTGGTCGGGGCGACGCCGTATCGGCAGCAGGTGGCGCTGATGATCGGCGTCATGGTGTCGGTGTTCGTCATCGGCGGTACGCTGATGCTGATGAACTTCGGGCTCTCCGAGTTCCGCCCGCTGCAACGTCCGCTCGACATCGAGCAGGTGCGCGCCGCACAGGCCACCCGCGGCGCCGCCGTGCGCGTCGAAAAGGAGCTGGACGACCCGCACCCGCAGGTCTACAAGGACAAGAAATACATCCTGGTCAACGCGCTCGGCTCGCGCGACCTGCCCGACGGCAAGTATCTCTACGATCCCGACACGAAGCAGATCGAGGTGCAGTGGATCACGGGCATCGGCAGCGACAAGGCGGCGGCGCCGCAGGGCCGCCTGATGGCCACCGTCATCACCGGCATCCTCAATCAGCGCCTGCCGTGGCGTCTGGTGGCGATGGGGGTGTTCCTCGTCATCGCCGTCGAGCTGCTCGGCATCCGATCGCTGTCCTTCGCCGTCGGCTCGTATCTCGGGCTGCACACCACGCTCGCGATCTTCTGCGGCGGCCTCGTCCGCTGGGCCGCCGAGCGCGGCCGGGCTGCTGCGGCAGGCCACGCGGAAAGCGAGGTCAGCCCGGGGTCGCTCTTCGCCAGCGGCCTCATCGCCGCCGGAGGAGTCATGGGCCTCATCGCCATCATCATCAACGTCCTCGGCGATCCCGAGCTGGGCATCAAGCTGATCCCGCCCGGGATGTTCGCCTTCGGTCCCAGGCTCGCGCCGGGGCTGGCGACGTCGAACATCTTCGCGGTGATCATGTTCGGCCTGCTGGCCTACTCGCTCTATCACTTCGCGCGGAAGAAACTCGATTAGACCAGGCTGACGGAACTGCCGCGATCGGCGATGGCCGCGGCCCAGGACGGTTCGTGGCCGATGGACGTATAATCCGCCGACTCCGCATGGCCCTGCTGGCAACGGCGATGCGTGCCCGTCTGATCGGAGGCCTCGGCCTGGCTGCGCTGGCCGCGGCGGCCGCGTCCCCGACCCATGCCCAGTTGCCTCTGGCCGTCCCGAAGTCGAGCGGCCAGACGGTGACGCCGGCCTTCGAGGGCTGGTACCGCAATTCCGACGGCACGTTCAGCATCAGCTTCGGCTACTACAACCGCAACGCCAGCGAAACCGTGAGCGTGCCGATCGGCGCCGCGAACCGGGTGGAGCCGGGACCGCCGAACCAGGGGCAGCCGACCGAGTTTCAGCCGGGGCGCCACTGGGGCGTCTTCGCGGTCAAGGTGCCTGCCGATTTCGGATCGAAGGAAGTGACGTGGACGCTCGCGGTCCGCGGCGCGACTTACGCGATTCCCGGGAACCTGCGCGCCAACTGGCAGATCGACGCGCTCGAAGGTGAAGCGGGATCGGGGAATACCCCGCCCGTCCTCAAGTTCGCGGCCGACGGCCCCGAAGGCAGCGGACCGCTCGGCATCACTGCCGGCCCGGTGTCGGCGACGGCCGGCACACCAGTCGCGCTCAGCGTGTGGTCGCGCGACGACGGCAAGGCGGCGGGAAGCGTGGGCAGCGCCGGACGCGGCGCCGTGCCGGTGACGCTGACGTGGTTCACTCATCAATGCCCGTCGAGCCTCGCGGGCCCCTGCCCTGTGGCATTCGCGCCGCCATCGGCACGCGTGGACGTGACCGGCGGACAGGCGACCACGCAGGCCACGTTCGGCGCGCCGGGGGACTACCTCGTCCGCGTGCGCGCCAACGACGCGTCGGGCATCAGCGGCGCGGGGCACGCGCAGTGCTGCTGGACGAACGGGTTCGTGAAGGTAACCGTTAAATAAGGACGCGAACATGAGGATCGCAGCCCTCGGAGTCTCAGCGCTGACCGTGGCCGTCCTCTCGGCGGCCCCAGCTGCAAGACCGGCGGCGGGCCCGAGGCCGGTCACCTTTACGAAGGACGTGGCGCCGATCCTCCAGCAGAAATGCCAGGTCTGCCACCAGCCCGACTCGATCGGCCCGATGCCGCTCATCACCTACGAGGACGCGCGCGAGTACGCGGACAAGATCAAGAGGAAGGTGTCGCAGCGCCTGATGCCGCCGTGGCACATCGATCGCACGGTCGGCATCCAGGAGTTCAAGAACGACCGCAGCCTCAGCGACGATCAAATCGCGACGCTCGTCGACTGGGCCGATGGCGGCACGCCCCGGGGCGATCCGAAGGACATGCCGCCGCCGCCCCGCTTCCCCGATCCCACTGGATGGCAGCTCGCGAAGGAGTTCGGTCAGCCCGACCTCGTGATCAAGTCGGCGCCCTACACCCTGGCCGCACACACGCAGGACAAGTGGTTCCGCCCGGTCACCGAGACCGGGTTGACCGAGCCGCGCTGGGTGCGCGCGATCGAGATCAAGCCGGCGTCGATCGTCGGACGCCGCATCGTCCATCACGTGCTGGCCTCGCTCGAGCAGAAGGAGTCCGACGGCGTCGAAGGCCTTGCCCACAGCGCGCACGACGTGCAGACGTCGGCCGGACTCTTCATGGAGTGGGCAGTCGGCAAGACCGGGCAGGTCTTTCCGAAGGACGCCGGCAAGCTGATGCTCCCGGGCTCGCGGATCCGCTGGGAGATCCACATGTTCGCGATCGGCGAGGAAGTGAAGGACAGCCAGGTCGAGCTCGGCATCTACTTCTATCCGAAGGGGACCGTGCCGGCGCACCGCACCGTGCTGCGCATGTTCGACGTCACCCGCGGCATGCAGCTCGACATCCCGCCGGGCGAGACCGCGATGTCGCAGAACTACTACGTGCTGCAGGCGCCGGCGCGCCTGGAGAACTTCCAGCCGCACATGCACATGCGCGGCAGGTCGATGTCGATGGAGGCGGTGTATCCGGATGGCCGCAAGGAAGTGCTCAGCGCCGTCAACCGCTTCCAGTGGAACTGGCACGTCAACTACGTCTACGCCGACCACGTCGCGCCGCTGCTGCCGAAAGGGACAATGCTCGTCTTCACGGCGTGGCACGACAACACCGCGAAGAACCCGAACAACCCGGATCCGCGGCAGTGGGTCGGATGGGGCGACCGCACCGTCGACGAGATGGCCCACGCGTGGGTGGACGTGACGTATCTCGATCAGGAGGAGTTCGAGCGGCTCGTCGCCGAGCGCAAGGCCACCACGACCGAGCGGCAGCGGTATTAGACCGCCGCTCGCAGTGCGGCGCGCGCGAGGGTGCGCGTCGAGTCGATGGCCGGCAGCGGCGACTGCTCCTCGGTGATGAGCAGCGGGATCTCCGTGCAGCCGAGGACGACCGCGTCACAGCCGCGGTCTTGGAGGCTCTCGATGACGCGCACGCACTCCCCCCGCGAACGCTCGGTGAACCGCCCCTGCACCAGCTCGTCGAAGATGATCGCGTTGATGCGCTCGCGATCCGCCTGATCGGGGATCTCGCACGCGATGCCGCGAGCGCCGAGCTTCGCGGGATAGACGGGCCCTTCCATCAGATAGCGGGTGCCGAGGACGCCCAGGCGGCGGAACCCCCGGCTCGCCGCCACCGCCGCGACCTCCTCCGCGATGTGCAGCCACGGAACCGGCGACTGCGCGCGAACCAGGTCCAGCCCCTGGTGGACGGTGTTGTCGGGACAGATCAGCAGTTCGGCGCCCGCCTTCGCGGCGTGCCCGGCGGATGCGAGGAGCAGCCGGCCGACCTCGTCCCAGCGATCCGCCTCGATGTGGCGCATGTACTCCGCCAGCGGATACGTGTGCATCGTCACCTGCGGATGACCGTAGCGCCCGAACAGTTCGGCGCCTTCGACGCAGATCGTCCGATAGCACAGCGCCGCCCCTTCGGCGCTCACCGCCACGATGCCGACGTGCCTGCTCATTCGATTCGTGCCCACGGCCGTCACTCGTCCCAACTCTTGCACGTCACCGGCCGAGGTCGCGATACACTCTGCCACGGGCCAGCCGGCCCTCCCAAGGAGTTTCAATGGAGACCCTCTTTCAGGACGTGAAGTTCGCGCTGCGCAGCTATCGCCGCGCGCCGGCGTTTCCCATCGCCGCGATCCTGACGCTCGCGCTCGGGATCGGCGCGACGACGGCGATCTTCAGCACGCTGAACGCGGTGCTGCTCAAGCCGCTGCCCTATCCGCAGCCCGAAGATCTCTACAACATCCGGACGACGCTGACCGACGGCCGCGTCACCACCGGGATGCTCTCCAACGGCGAGATCTCGCGGTTGAACGGCGCGACGACGACGATCGTGCGCGCCGCGGGGATGCAGGAGACGGATCTCACGCTGCTGCACGAGGACGGCACGCCGCAGCACGTCAAGATCTACGGCGTCACCGAGGGCTTCTTCGACGTGTTCGGCCTGCCGATGACGCTCGGCGGCTTCAAGCACGAGCATCACGTGCGGCCGGTGCCGCCGCAGCAGGCGGGCCCCGGCGTGGCGCAGGGACAGCAGGGGCCGCCGCCGGCGCCGCCCGTCGTCGTCATCTCCTACCGTGTCTGGCAGGATCTCTACCGCGGCGACCCGAACATCGTCGGCAAGCCGATTCGCTTCGCGGAAGTCCCGACGACCATCGTCGGCGTGGCTCCGCGCGACTTCGACACGCCGCACGGCGGCGACTTCTGGTTCTCGCAGCAGCTCGACAAGGACGACATCAATCATTTCTTCGACGGATTCATGCGGCTGCGGCCAGGCTCGACGCTGGAGCGCGCGAATGCGGAGATGCAGCCCATCATGCAGGGTCTCGGGCGTGACTTTCCGCAGGCGGATCTGAACCGCGCCTACGTCACCAAGTCGCTGGTCGCCTCCGTGGTCGGCGATCTCGGACCAATCCTGATCATCGTGATGTCGGCCACGGCGCTGCTGCTGCTGCTCGGCTGCGTCAACGTCGCCAACCTGCTGCTCGCGCGCGGCGCGGCGCGGGCCCGCGAGATGTCGGTGCGCATCGCCATCGGCGCGCCGCGCAGCCGCATCGTCCGGCAGCTGCTCACGGAGTCGGTGCTGCTGTCGGCGCTCGGCGCGGTGCTCGGCGTGGCGCTCGCCTTCGTCGGCGTCCGCGCGCTGCTCGCGCTCGGCGCCGCGAAACTGCCGCGGCTCGACGCGGTGACCTTCGACGCGCGCGTCCTGCTGTTCTCGCTGATCGCGCTGTTTGTCAGCGGGGTTCTGGTCGGCTTCGCGCCGGCGCTGCGCCTCGCCTCGACCGACGTGCGGACGCTGATGAGCGAAGCGACACGGTCGTCCAGCGGCGGCCGCGGCACCGCGCGCTGGCTCAGCGCGATGACCGTCGTCGAGATCGCGCTGGCGATCATCCTCGTGGCCGGCGCGGGCTGGCTCGTGCGAGGCTTCGCCAACCTGCGCGGCACCGACCTCGGTTTCAGCCCGGAGAACCGGCTGATCTTCGACGTCGCCTTCCTCGGTCCCAAGTATCCGAATCCCGACGCCGTCACCACGGCAGCGAAGACGCTGATGGAACGGCTCGCGACACTTCCCGGCGTGACCGGCGTCGGCGCGACCTCGAACTTCCCGTTCAAGAACACCCTCGAGGGCTCGCTGATTGCCGCGTTCCACGGCGAGAGCGTCGATCCGACGCACCCCATCGGCACGCGGCAGCGCTTCGTCAGCCCCGGCTACTTCCGGGCGACCGGCACGAAGCTGCTGCAGGGGCGCGATTTCGGGCCCGACGATCGCCAGGGCACGCGCCCGGTTGCGCTCATCAACCGCGCCTTCGTGAAGCGGTATCTCGGCAACCGCGATCCGATCGGGCTGCAATTCTCGGCCGGGTATCCGGCGCCCGATCCGCGCAACGAAGTCACCGTGGTCGGGGTGGTGGACGATGTGCGCCAGAAGACGGTGAAGGACGAAGCGGAGCCGGCCTTCTACGCGCCGCTCTCGCAGATCCCGCTGCGCCGCCAGACGGTGGTCGTGGCGACGTCGGGAGCCGACGTGGCCGCGCTGCAGTCGGCGATTCGCCAGCAGGTGAAGGAGCTCGATCCGCAGATCGCGGTGGAGTTCACCCTGGTGAGGGATCTCGTCGGCAGCACGCTGCGCCGGCAGCAGCTTGGGATGACCCTGATGCTGATCTTCGGTGCGTCGGCGATCCTGCTGGCCGCCGTCGGCATCTACGGCGTCGTCGCCTACGCGGTCTCGCAGCGGCGCGGTGAAATGGCGACGCGGCTCGCGCTCGGGGCGACACCCGGCAGCGTGTTCGCGCTGGTGATGCGGCAGGGGGCGCTGCTGGCCCTCGCGGGGACGGGCATCGGCGTGCTCATCGCCTATCTGTCCGGGCGGATCGTCGCCAGCCAGATCTACGCGATCCGCGCGTCGGATCCGCTGATGCTGGGGGCCGCGATCGTGCTGGTCGCCGGGATCACCGCGCTGGCGACGATGATTCCGGCGTGGCGTGCGTCGCGCCTGGCGCCGTCAGGAGTGCTGCACACGGACTAGCGAAGCGTCGCGTCAGCGCAGCGCGCGTTTCAGCGGCTGCGCGAGATTGCCTTTCGCGCCGATCGACATCGATTCGAGCGAGAGCCATCGGCTCATCGAGCGAAGCTCCTCTGCGAGCGCCGCGGCGACACGTGGCGCCTCGAACCCGGGCTCGACGTATGCCGCATGGACGAGCAGCGTCGAGGTCTTCCGGTCGGCCTTGAGATCGACACGGGCGGCGAAGCGATCGCCGAGCAGGAACGGCAGGACGTAGTAGCCGTAGATGCGTTTGGGCTCCGGCACGTAGATCTCGATCTGGTAGTCGAAGCCGAAGACGGCCTTCGTCCACTTGCGTTCCCACAGGACCGGGTCGAACGGCGAGACGATGGCGCGAGCATTGACCGACTTCGGAATCCTGGCGCCCGGCACGATGTAGGCGGGTTGCGACCAGCCCTCGACGCCGACTCGCGCGAGTTGTTTCCCTTCGACCAGCTCCTCGAAGAGCACGGTCGTCTTCGCCGGCGTTCGCCGTCCGTTCACCGACAGCCGATCCCACCAGGCGTCGATATGGAAGTACTGGGCGATGTCCCGGGCCGTCCCGACGCCCATGGCCCGTGCCGCGCGTACGAGAAGCGCTTTCTTCGCCGCGTCCGCGGCAATCGCGTCGGCGCCGACGACGTGTTCGGGGAAGACGCGTTCGGGAATGTCGTAGAGGCGCTCGAAGTTGCGCCGACCGGCGATCGCCAGCCGCCCCTGCCGGAACAGCAGCTCGAGTGCCGTCTTGCCGTTCGACCATCCCCACCACGGGCCGGTGCTCTTGCCGGCCATCGACAGCTCACCGGCGGCAATCGGACCGCGCTCGACGACCTCGCGGAACACCGCGTCCTGGAAGGTGCGCTCCTTGCGGCTCACGCCGGCCCAGCCCTCGCACTGGTTCGCCATCCGCCAGCGCATCAGCGGATACATGTCGAGCGGCATGAAGCAGGCGGCGTGGCCCCAATACTCGAACAGCTCGCGTTTGCCGTGCGCGAGGTCGTCGAGCGCCGAGGTCGGGTACGGCCCGTAACGGGAGAACGTCGGCAGGTAGTGCGCCCTCGCGAGCACGTTGACCGAGTCGATCTGGATCGCGCCGAGGCGCGCCGCCGTCTTGCGCACGTGCGCCGCCCCGGCGCGCGCCGGCTTCTTCTCCGCGAACCCGAGCGCGTGCAACGCGAGCCGCCGCGCGTCAGACGAGGAGAGATCCTTGCGTGCTGCCGAAGGCATGGTGCCGGCTGGCCTCATCGTCACCGTCGAGGCAGGAGTATAGTCTCCCGATGCGGCGACTGCGATTACTTGCGCTGATGAGCGCGCTGTGCACCATCGGCGCGGCGACGTGGGTGCCGATCCGGGCGGGCGCCGGCGCCAGCTACAGCGACCTCACCGCGCTGTTCACCGAGTGGCGCGCGTTTCAGCAGCCCAAACGGGTCAACGGCGTGCCCGACTACTCGGCCGCGGCGATGGCCGCGCAACAGCAGGAGCTGACGCGCTTCGCTCAGCGGCTCCGCGGCATCGACCCGACGGCGTGGCCGATCCCGCAGCAGGTGGACTACTACCTCGTGCGCGCCGAGATGAACGGGCTCGACTTCGATCATCGCGTGCTGAAGCCGTGGGTGAACAACCCGGCGTTCTACGTGACGGCGTTCATGGACGAAAGCGACCAGCCGGCGCGTGAAGGGCCGCTCGCCGCCGGCGGCGTGGATCTCTGGAAGTACCCGATGCCGGTCTCGGCCGCCGACGCCGCCGGGATCGACACCGGCCTGCGGCCGATTCCCGCGCTCCTCGACCAGGCGCGCCGCAACCTGACGGGCAATCAGAAAGACCTCTGGCTGCGTGGCATCGAGGCCGTCAAGGGGCAAAGCGCGGATCTCGGGCGCTTCGCGGATGTGCTCGGATCGGCGCAGCCCGCGCTGGTCGACACGGTGCGCAAGGCGAAGAGCGCCACCGACGCTTTCTCCGCCTGGCTGGAGTCGAACGCCGCATCCAGAACGGCGCCGTCCGGGATCGGCGTCGACAACTACGACTGGTATCTGAAGAACGTCCAGCTCGTACCGTATACCTGGCGCGACGAAACGACGCTGATGGAGCGCGAGCTGGCACGATCGTGGGCGTCGCTGTCGCTCGAGGAACGGAAGAACGCGAAGCTGCCGGCGCAGCCGCCAATCGAGAGCGGGCCCGAGTACGACGCGAAAGCTGCGGCTGCGCTCGCGGAGTACATGGCCTTCCTGAAGCAGAACGCGATTCTCACGGTCCGCCCCTACATGGAGCCCGGGCTGCGCGCGCATCTCGGCCGCTTTCCGCGGAGCCCGCGCGAGTTCTTCAGCGAAGTGGACGTGCGCGACCCGATGGTGATGCGCACCCACGGCTTTCACTGGTTCGACAAGGGATGGATGGCGGAGGTCGGCCACCAGAGCCCGATCCGCAAGGTGCCGCTGCTCTACAACATCTTCAATACGCGCACCGAGGGCTTCGCCACCGCGTTCGAGGAGCTGATGCTCGAGGCCGGCATGTTCGACGCGCGCCCGCGCTCGCGCGAGCTGATCTACATCCTGGTCGCGGAGCGCGCCGCCCGCGCCCTCGGCGATCTCTACATGCACGCCAACCGCTTCACGCTCGAAGAAGCGTCGCAGTTCGCCTCGGACAACACGCCGCGCGGCTGGTTGAGCATGAAGGGCAATCTCGTCCGCGGCGAGCAGCACCTCTACCTGCAGCAGCCCGGCTACGGCACGAGCTACGTGATCGGCAAGGTCGAGACCGACCGGCTGATCGCGTCGCGGCGGCGGCAACTTGGCGACGCGTTCACCATGCAGCGCTTCATGGACGAATTCACCGCTGCCGGCCTCGTGCCGATCTCGCTGCTGCGATGGGAGCTGACCGCCGAGATGCCGCCTGAAGTCAGGTGGATGCTGGCCCGCTGAGCCGCATCTCGTTGGTGATCACGAACCCCAGCCGCTCGTAGAGGCGGCGGCCGTCCGGCGAGGCGTGCAGGACGACGCGGCGGATGCCGCGGACGGCGAGCGCATCGAGGACCGCGTGCATCAGCGCTTCGCCGACGCCGCGGCGCCGCCACGCAGGCTCGACGTACACGTTGAGCACGATCGCCTCGGGCCCCAGCTCGAGGTCCTCCGTGCCCGGACGCGGCCGCGGCAGGATCGGCCGCAATTGCACGCCTGCGCCGCCGACGATCGACGGCGCGCCGGAGCCGTCTTCGGCGACCCACGCGAGATA
>Ga0207648_10004884_pt1 | contig 13667 bp, 8 predicted proteins | sample KBSMisM32_FD_184310 | JGI IMG/M metagenome (GOLD analysis project Ga0207648, IMG submission 184310) | Miscanthus rhizosphere microbial communities from Kellogg Biological Station, Michigan, USA - KBS Miscanthus M3-2 (SPAdes) (version 2) | ecosystem: Host-associated > Plants > Roots > Rhizosphere...
TGATCCGGATCGTCATTCCGGCGCTCGCCCATCGCCTGCGCGAGCACGAGGTCCTGGTCGGCGCGATGGCGAGCACGGTCGCGGTGTTCGTCGTCTATCCGCTGGTGCGCTCGCCGTGGGCAATGGGCGTTTGCGCGGTCGTGCTCGGCTTCGCCCTCGGGGCGGTGCAGCCGATGATCATGGCCACGCTGCACCAGCTGACGCCGCACGAGCGCCATGGCGAAGCGATCGCGCTGCGCTCGATGACGATCAATTTCTCGAGCGCGGTGATGCCGCTGGTGTTCGGCCTGGCCGGCGCGGCGCTCGGTGCGGCGACCTTGTTCTGGGTGATGGCGGCGGCGCTGGCGGGCGGCAGCGGCCTGGCGCGCCGGATCGGCGCGGCGCCGGGCGGCCTCAGAGGCTGAGAGGCATTCGATGGTCGACAGGCTGCGGCGAGCCTCTGCGCGAGCCGCCTGCGCTGCGCAATGGCACAGACGCAACGCTCCCGCGTCTCAGAACCTGATGCCCGACGGATTCGCCGGTGGCGGCGTGGCCGGCGCGGCTGGCGCCGCGGCCGAGGCGCGATCGGCGGGACGAACCGCAGCGCTGGCTTCGCGCCGCTCGACGAGCGGCGTGGCCGGCGGGTACTGGTAACTGGCCGGCAGGCGTGATTCGCGCGGGTAGCCGGCAGCATCGAGGTACGAGCCCCAGACCGACGGCGCCAGGCCGCGCAAGGTCTGCGCGCCGATGCTCAGCGTCGGCGCGTCGCGGCCGCCCGACAGCCGCTCCAGGGCTTCGCCGTCTTCCGCGGACTGGACCTGCTTCTCGGTATACGGAATGCCGCGCTGGCGCAGCAGCTGGCGCGCCGATTCGCAGGGCTCGCAGGCGCCGGTGCTGACATACAGCGTGACCGGATAGCGCGCCGCGGGCTGACGCAACTCCAGCGGCAGTGCCGCGTCGCCCGGGCCGAGGGCGGCCGTGCCCCTGGCGCCGAGCGACGTGACCTTGCCTTCGGTGGGCTGCCGGTCGGTGTAGGTGACCCTGCCGTCGGCACCGACGACCTTGTACTGCGCGAGCGCCGGCCAGGCCGCAAGCAGCGCGACCGACAGCACCAGCAGGCGCCCGCACCGCGCCGAAGCCCGCTGGGGCGTGGACACATCGTCAAAGGTCATCGGGGCTCCCGCGGGTACAACAGATCGTCGAAATCTACCGCACGCACCAGCAGCGTTCAAGGCGCATGCCGTCCGCACGCCGACGAACGCACGAAAAAAGGGGCACGTCAGAGGTTGTGAGGCTTTCGCCCCTCAAGCGCCGGATGGCCTCTGAGCGAGCCGACTGCGCTGCACGATCGCACAGGGGCCTCGCTGCGTCGGCTCAGTTCAGGCCCTGGTGCCGCAGCAGCGCATCGATGCTCGGCTCGCGGCCGCGGAAGGCCTTGAAGCTGTCGAGTGTCGGGCGGCTGCCCCCGGTCTCGAGCACCGCCTCGCGGTAGCGCCGGCCGGTGCCCACGCTGAGCACACCGCCGTCGTCGGCGGCGGTTTCCTCGAACGCGCTCCAGGCATCGGCCGACAGCACCTCGGCCCACTTGTAGCTGTAGTAGCCCGCGGCATAGCCGCCATCGAAGATGTGCGAGAAGGTGTTCAGGCCGCGGTTGAAGGGCGGCGGCTTGACCACCGCGATCTCGGCGCGGACCGCGTCGACGATCTCGCGGGTGCGCTGCGGGGCATCGGCCTCGGTGTGCAGCCGCATGTCGATCAAGGCCAGCTCGACCTGGCGCAGCATGTCCAAGCCGCTGTGAAAGTTCTTCGCCGCCAGCATGCGGTCGAACAGCGCGCGCGGCAGCGGCGCACCGGTGTCGACATGCGCGGTCAGGTGCTTGACGACGTCCCATTCCCAGCAGAAGTTCTCCATGAACTGGCTGGGCAGCTCGACCGCGTCCCACTCGACGCCTGAGATGCCCGACACGCCGATGTCGTCGATCTTCGTCAGCATCAGCTGCAGGCCATGGCCGAACTCGTGGAACAGTGTCGTGACGTCGTCGTGCGTCAGCAGCGCCGGGCGCGTCACGCCGTTGGCCACCAGCGGTGCCGCGAAATTGCAGACCAGGTAGGCTACCGGCGTCTGCAGTTGCCCGTCGGGGCGCAGCCAGCGGTTGCGCATGTCGTCCATCCAGGCGCCGGGGCGCTTGCCCGGGCGCGCGAACAGATCGAGGTAGAACTGGCCGACGAGCTGAGGCGCTGTGCCGTCGTCGCCCGCGGCCGTGCCATCGCCTTGCGCCGGACGATCGCGTTCGATGCGGAAGAAGCGCACGCTCGGGTGCCACACCGGCGCGGTGTCGGCGCGGATGCGCACCTCGAACACCGTCTCGATGATGTGGAACAGGCCTTCGAGCACCCGCGGTTCGGTGAAGTACTGTTTCACCTCCTGTTCGCTGAAGGCATAGCGCTGCTCCTTCAGGCGCTGGCTTGCATACAGCAGGTCCCAGGCCTGCAGATCGTCGAGGCCAAGCTCGCTGCGGGCGAATTCGCGCAGTCCGGCCAGGTCGCGTTCGGCGCCGGGCCGGGCGCGATGCCCCAGGTCTTCGAGGAAAGCGATCACCTGGGCGGGCGAACCGGCCATCTTCGGCACCAGCGACTGCGCAGCGGGACTCGCATGGCCAAGCAGCTGGGCTTCTTCCTGGCGCAGCTCGAGCAGCTCGCGTACCAGCGCGGTGTTGTCGAGCGCCGCCGGCCCGAACTCGCTCGCGCGGGTGACGTAGGCGGTGTAGAGCTTCTCGCGCAGCGCGCGGTCGTGCGCGTACTGCATCACCGGCACGTACACCGGCGCGTGCAGGCTGAGCCGGTGGCCCGGCAGGCCGGCGGCTTCTGCGGCCTGGCGTGTGGCCCGGAGCACGTCGTCGGGCACGCCGGCGAGTTCGGCGTCGCTCGCGTCATGGCTGAAGCCGTCGGTCGCATCGAGCACGTGCTCGGAGAAACGCTTGCCAAGCGCGGCCTGCTGGTCCTGCAGCTGCGCATAGCGCTCACGGGCGACGCCTTCGAGCTCGGCACCCGACAGCTTGAAGTCGCGGATTGCATTCGACAGCGCGCGCTGGCGCGGCACGCTCAGCGCCGCCGAGCGCGGGTCGGCGAGCACCTGCTTGTATTTCGCGAACAGACGCTGGTCGGCGCCGACGCGTGTATAGAAGTCGACCACCTTGGGCATGTTCTCGGCATAGGCCGCACGCAGCGCGGGCGAATCGGCGACCGCGTTGAGGTGGCCGACGACGCCCCAGGCGCGCGACAGGCGTTCGGTCGCGACATCGAGCACCGCCGACAACGCCTCGTAGTCGGCCGGCACGGCATCGCTGGTGGCCTGCGCGAGCGCCGCATCGGCGGCAGACAGCAGCGCATCGATCGCCGGTGTGATGTGCTCCGGCGTGATGGCATCGAAGCGTGGCAGGGCGGACAGCGCGAGCAGGGGGTTCGCAGGAAGAGTCGTCACGGCAGACCTTTCAGTGTGCGGCGCGCTCGGCCGCCTCGATCGTGTTCACCAGCAGCATCGCGCGCGTCATCGGCCCGACGCCGCCCGGCACCGGCGTGATCCAGCCGGCGACTTGCGACACGCCGGCGAAATCGACATCGCCGCAGAGCTTGCCTTCGTCGTTGCGATTCATGCCGACGTCGATCACGATCGCACCGGGCTTGACCATCCCCGCGGTCAGCACGTTGCGCTTGCCGACCGCGGCGACGACCACGTCGGCATGGCGCGTGTGCAGGCCGATGTCTGCGGTGCCGCTGTGGCAGACCGTGACGGTGGCGTTGGCCTGCAGCAGCAGCATCGCCATCGGCTTGCCGACGGTGTTGCTGCGCCCGATCACCACGGCGTTCTTGCCGCGCAGCGCGATGCCGGTGGTCTCGATCAGCTTCATGCAGCCGTAGGGGGTGCAGGCCTTGAAACCGGGCTGGCCGATCATCAGCGCGCCAGCACTCTGCACATGAAAGCCGTCGACATCCTTCAGCGGCGAGATCGTCTCGATCACGCGGTGCGGATCGATGTGGCGCGGCAGCGGCATTTGCACCAGTATGCCGTCGATCGCCGGATCGGCGTTGAGCGCCTGGATGCGCGCGAGCAGCGCGGCCTCGGACAGCGACGCGTCGTAGCGCTCGAGCACCGAGCGCACGCCGCTGCTCTCGCAGTCGGCGACCTTGTGCTTGACGTAGACCTGCGAGGCCGGATCCTCGCCGACCAGGATCACCGCCAGGCCCGGCCGATGGCCGCGCGCGGTGAGGGCGGCGGCGCGGTCGGCGACCTCGGCGCGGATTGTCTTCGCCAGCGCGTTGCCATCGATCAGTCGGGCGGTCATGAGCGGGTCTTTCGAAAAACGACCCGGGCCGCAAGCGTCACGAAGCGGCTCTTCGTGGCCCTTGCGGCCCGTGCCTTGGAGATGCGGGCTAGGTCTTGGCCTGGGCGCCCAATGCGATCTTCAGCAGATCGGCGACCGTGTTGGCGTTGAGCTTTTCCATGATATTGGCGCGGTGCGCCTCCACCGTCTTGATGCTGATGCCCAGGTCGTCGGCGATCTGCTTGTTCAGGCGGCCGGCGACGATGCGTTCGAGCACCTGCGCCTCGCGCGTCGTCAGGCGCGAGAGCAGCGCGTCGCGGCTCGCGGCCTCCTGGTGCTTGGAGAAGTCGACGCGCGCGCGATCGAGCATCTTCTCGACCAGGCGCACGAGCTCGTCTTCCTTGAAGGGCTTCTCGATGAAGTCTTCGGCGCCTTTCTTCATCGTCGTGACCGCCATCGGCACGTCGCCGTGGCCGGTGATGAAGGTCACCGGCAGCGGCGAGCGGCGCTCGAGCAGGCGGTCCTGCAGCTCCAGCCCGCTCATGCCGTCCATGCGGATGTCGGCGATCAGACAGGCGACTTCGCGCGGGTCGAAGCGCGACAGGAACGACTCGGCGGAATCGAAGCACTTGACCCGGTAATCCTTGCCCTCGAGCAGCCACTGCAAGGAGTCGCGCACCGCCTCGTCATCATCGACGACATAGACCGTGCCCTTCTTCGGAATCAAGCTCATGAAGTTGCTGTCGCTTTCGAGTTGGGAAGGAGCGCGGGAGCCGCGCCGGACGGGCTTTCCACCGGCAACGTGAAGGAGAAACGGCAGCCCACGGCGGTCTCGCCATTGTAGAGGTTCTGGGCCTTGATCCGGCCGCGGTGGCTTTCGATGATCGAGCGGCACAGGCTCAGTCCGATGCCCAGCCCGTCGACCTTGGTCGAGAAGAAGGCCTCGTACATCCGCGCGATGACTTCGGGCTGCAGACCCGGCCCCATGTCGGTGACGCTGAACTCGATCACCGCGCCTTCTTCGGCGCTGTGGCGCGGCACCACGCGCAGCTCGATGTTGCGGCGCGCCGGCGGCAGCCGGGCGTTGTCGATCGCCTCGGCGGCATTCTTCAGCAGGTTCAGCACCACCTGCTCGATCAGGATCGGGTCGACCAGCAGCGCCGGCAGCCGCTGTGCGACGTAGGTGTGGATCGCGACATTGCGCCGGCGCAGCTCGATGCCGGCGAGCTCGACGGCGTCTTCGACGATGTCGTGCGCCTGCGCAGGCTGGCGCTGCGGCTCGCTGCGCTTCACGAACGCGCGGATGCGGTGGATGATCTGGCCGGCGCGCTGCGCCTGCTTCGAGGTCTTCTCGAGCGCGGCGATCAGGTCGTCTTTCTCGATCGCATTGTTGTTGACCCGCGTGATGATGCCGTTGCAGTAGTTCGTGATCGCGGTCAGCGGCTGGTTCAGCTCGTGCGCGACCGACGATGCCATCTCGCCCATCGTCACCAGGCGGCTCGTCACCTGGGCCTTCTCGGCCTGGCTCGCGGCCAGCGCCTCGGCGCTGCGGCGTGCGGTGATGTCGGTGGCGATCAGCATCTGCGCAAGGCGGCCGTCGGTCCATTGCAGGTAGCGCGCGCGCACGTCGAACCACTTTTGCAGCGGCTCGATGAAAACCTCGCGCGAGTCGGAGCCGGCCTCGGTCAGCTCTTGTGTGGGCAGGCCGCCGAGGTTGTCGACCGAGTCGTCGATCTCGGCCAGGAACGGGATGCCGGCCTGGGCGCCGGCGAGCAGCGCGTGGCCCTGCGATTCGGCGCCGAACCAGACGCGGTACGAGCGGTTCGCGAACAGCAGTTCGCCCTCATGCACCGACAGCACCGACACCGACGTGTCCAGCCCCTCGAGCACGGTCGTGAAGCGCTCGTGCGAGGCCGACAGCTGATCGCGGATGCGCTTGGCCTCGGTGATGTTGGTCATCGAGGTCATCCAGCCGGTCTGTACGCCCTTCGGGTCGATCAGCGGCGAGACGTACATGCGCGAATCGAACAGCGAGCCGTCCTTGCGCATGACCTTGACCTCGATGCCGCCGGCCGGGCTGCGCCCCTGCAGTTCCTGCTGCAGCAGGCGGCCGTTCTCTTCGAGCCGATCGGGCGGCCAGTACGGCAGCGGCGGGGTGCGTCCGACGAGCTCGGCCTCGGAGAAGCCGGTCATCGCGCTGAAGGCCGGATTGACGTAGGTGATGCGGCCCTCCATGTCCATCGCGCGCATGCCGGTCAGCATCGAGTTTTCCATCGCGCGGCGGAAATTGGTCTCGCTGACCAGCGCGCTCTGCATCTGCAGGCGGCGGCGCATGTGGCGCCAGGTGCCGAGCAGCATCCACACCGTCAGCACCGACAGCGCCGCGACCATCCAGAACAAGGTGTTGCCGATCAGGCCGATCGAGGTGCGGTAGCCCTGGCCGCGCAGGAACAGGCCGTTGCCCGCGGGCGCGACCGGGAGACGGTAGACGATCGACGGGCGCGCCGGCGCGGTGCCGGGCATCGTCGCCACGGTGCTGGCGAGGACGCGGTCTTGGGCGTCGAGCAGCGTGATGGCGTGGCGCGTCGAGACCTCCTTCGGCACGTTGCGCCGCATCAGCGCCTCGATCGAGTACTCGGCGATCAGCACGCCGGCGAATGCGCTGCGTTCCAGGAGCGGCACCTGAACCTGCACCACCGGGTTGCCGAACGCATCGACGAAGGGCTGCGAATAGACCGGCTGGCGCTGGTTGCGCGCCGCCAAAAACGCGATCTCGGCCGCGCTGGACGTGCCGATGACCGGCAGCGACGCGGGCGTGTCGTCGGTGCCGACGCCGGCGTCGGGCGGGAAGCTTGTGGCCGAGTACGCCGCGCGTGGCGCGCGCTGCGCATTGATCCAGGCCAGGTTGGTGATCTCGGGACGCTCGCGCGTGAAGGTCGCCGCCTGGGCCAGGAACTGGTCGTGGTCGATCGCACGCGTGACGATCTCGCGCGCGATCCGCACCAGTTGCTCCTGGTTGTCGATCAGGCGCAGCCGGATCTGCTGCTGCGCGATCTCGCTGTCGCGCTTGACCGATTCCTGCTCGCGCTCGAATTCCTCGTTGCGCAGATACCAAAACGCCAAGATGATCGCCGCGAGGAACAGCATCACCGAAACCAGCGGGCCGAGCGTGGCAAAGCGGTCCTGGCGGGCGGCGGATTGGCGCCGCCACCAGCGCCCGAACAGCTTTTCGGGCCAGGTGCGCGGCAGTCGTGGAGGCCGCGCGGGCTCGGTGGCATGTTGCATGTCCGGGATTATCAAGGGCGCAGCGAAAGCGGCTGCAACGACACTGCGAGAAGGACGACACGACGACGGATATCCAGCCCCTTAGTATTCACGATATGAAATCGCGTCGCACCATTTGGAATTTCAGATGAGTTGTGCGACACTCCCGCCCGCACCCGAAATCAACACTGGAGACACGCATGTCAGCACAGCCTGATTCATTCCTCGGCGCAGCCGCGAACGACGCGGATTCACAGGAAACCCGCGAGTGGCTGGACGCCCTCTCGGCGGTCATCGGGGCGGAGGGCGGCGATCGCGCGCACTTCCTGCTCGAACACCTGATCGACCATGCACGGCAGGCCGGCATCGACATGCCGTTCTCGGCCAACACCGCCTACGTCAACACGATCCCGGCCGAGCAGGAGGAGCGCACCCCCGGCAACATCGAGATCGAAGAGCGTCTGCGCACCTACATGCGCTGGAACGCGATGGCAATGGTCGTCAAGGCGAACCGCCTGCATCCGGCCGATGGCGGCGACCTGGGCGGCCACATCTCGAGCTTCGCGTCGCTGGCGACGATGTTCGGCACCGGCTTCAACCACTTCTGGCACGCCGAGAGCGAGGGCCATGGCGGCGACCTGCTCTACATCCAGGGCCACTCGGCGCCCGGCATCTATGCGCGTGCGTTCATGGAGGGCCGCATCACCGAAGAGCAGTTGCTGAACTTCCGCCAGGAGGTCGACGGCAAGGGGATTTCGAGCTACCCGCATCCGAAGCTGATGCCCGAGTTCTGGCAGTTCCCGACCGTCTCGATGGGCCTGGGCCCGCTGATGGCGATCTATCAGGCGCGCTTTCTCAAGTACCTGCACGCGCGCGGCATCGCCGACACCAGCAACCGCAAGGTCTGGGTGTTCTGCGGCGACGGCGAGATGGACGAGCCCGAGTCGCTCGGCGCGATCGGCCTGGCGGCGCGCGAGAAGCTCGACAACCTGATCTTCGTCATCAACTGCAACCTGCAGCGCCTCGATGGCCCGGTGCGCGGCAACGGCAAGATCATCCAGGAACTCGAAAGCGAGTTCCGCGGCTCCGGCTGGAACGTGATCAAGCTGCTGTGGGGCAGCTACTGGGATCCGCTGCTGGCGCGCGACAAGGACGAGATCCTGCGCAAGGTCATGATGGAGACCGTCGACGGCGACTACCAGGCCTTCAAGGCCAACGACGGCGCGTTCGTGCGCAAGAACTTCTTCGGCAAGCATCCCAAGCTGCTCGAGATGGTCTCGAAGATGAGCGATGACGACATCTGGCGCCTGAACCGCGGCGGTCACGACCCGCAGAAGGTCTACGCCGCCTTTCACAAGGCCGCCAACACCATCGGCCAGCCCAGCGTGCTGCTGATCAAGACCGTCAAGGGCTACGGCATGGGCAAGAGCGGCGAGGGCAAGAACACCGCGCACCAGACCAAGAAGCTGATCGACGAAGACGTGAAGATCTTCCGCGACCGCTTCAACATCCCGATCCCCGACGACCAGCTCGCCGACATCCCGTTCCTGAAGCCGGCCGACGACACGCCGGAGATGAAATACCTGCACGATCGCCGCAAGGCGCTCGGCGGCTACCTGCCGCACCGCCGCACCAAGGCCGACGAGCAGCTCGCGGTGCCGCCGCTCGACGCCTTCAAGGCCGTGCTCGACCCGACCGCCGAAGGCCGCGAGATCTCGACCACCCAGGCTTTCGTGCGTTTCCTGACGCAGTTGTTGCGCGACAAGGTCGTCGGCCCGCGCGCGGTGCCGATCCTGGTCGACGAGGCGCGCACCTTCGGCATGGAAGGTTTGTTCCGCCAGATCGGCATCTACAACCCCGCGGGCCAGAACTACACGCCGGTCGACAAGGACCAGGTGATGTACTACCGCGAAGACAAGGCCGGCCAGGTGCTGCAGGAGGGCATCAACGAGCCCGGCGGCATGAGCAGCTGGATCGCGGCGGCGACCTCGTACTCGACCAACAACCGCATCATGGTGCCGTTCTACGTGTACTACTCGATGTTCGGCTTCCAGCGCGTCGGCGACCTGGCCTGGGCGGCCGGCGACATGCAGGCGCGCGGCTTCCTGCTCGGCGGCACGTCGGGGCGCACGACCCTGAACGGCGAGGGCCTGCAGCATGAAGACGGCCACAGCCACATCCTGGCCGGCACGATCCCGAACTGCGTCAGCTACGACCCGACCTTCGCGCACGAGGTCGGGGTGATCCTGCACCACGGCCTGAAGCGCATGGTCGAGAAGCAGGACAACGTCTACTTCTACCTGACGCTGCTCAACGAGAACTACCCGCAGCCCGGCCTGAAGCCCGGCACCGAAGAGCAGATCATCAAGGGCATGTATTTGCTCGAAGAGGGCGCCAAGCCGGCGACCAAGGGCGCCGCTGCGCCGGCCGCGAGCGTGAACCTGCTGGGCAGCGGCACGATCCTGCGCGAGTCGCAGTTCGCGCGCGAGTTGCTCGAGAAGGATTGGGGCATCTTCGCCAACGTCTGGAGCTGCCCGAGCTTCAACGAGCTGGCGCGCGACGGCCAGGACTGCGACCGCTGGAACCTGCTGCACCCGACCGACAAGGCGCAGCGCGTGCCCTTCGTCTCGCAGCAGCTCGCGAAGTACGCCGGCCCGGTGATCGCATCGACCGACTACATGAAGAACTACGCCGAGCAGATCCGCGCCTTCATGCCGAAGGGCCGCACCTACCGCGTGCTCGGCACCGACGGCTTCGGCCGCAGCGATTTCCGCAGCAAGCTGCGCGAGCACTTCGAGGTCAACCGCCACTACATCGTCATTGCGGCGCTGAAGGCGCTGGCCGACGAGGGCAGCGTGCCGGCCGCGAAGGTGGCCGAGGCGATCAAGAAGTACGGCATCAACGCCGACAAGATCAATCCGCTGTACGCATAAGAGTACGCACGGCGCCGCCGTGCCGCCCCAACGCGCCGACACCTCTCGGGGGGTCGACGCCGCAGGGCGTCTAGGGGGCTCAATTTCCTGGAGACAAGAAAAATGGCACTGGTAGAAGTCAAGGTCCCCGATATCGGCGACTTCGCGGAGGTCGAAGTCATCGAGCTGCTCGTCAAGCCCGGCGACACCGTCAAGGCCGAGCAATCGCTGATCACGGTCGAGAGCGACAAGGCCTCGATGGAGATCCCGTCGTCGCATGCCGGCGTGGTCAAGGAGCTGAGGGTCGCGCTCGGCGACAAGGTCAAGGAAGGCTCGCTCGTGCTGGTGCTCGAGGCTGCAGGGGCCGCGGCATCCGCAGCCCCGGCGCCTGCTGCGGCGGCCCCCGCGGCCCCGGCCCCGGCGGCGCCTGCGGCGTCAGCGCCGGCAGCGAGCGCACCGGCAGCAAGCGCGGGCCCGGTCGACGTGGTCGTGCCCGACATCGGCGACTTCGATGAGGTCACCGTGATCGAGGTCATGGTGGCGGCAGGCGACACCGTCAAGGTCGAGCAATCGCTGATCACGGTCGAGAGCGACAAGGCCTCGATGGAGATCCCGTCATCGCATGCCGGCGTCATCAAGGACGTCAAGGTCAAGGTCGGCGACAAGGTCTCCAAGGGCAGCTTGATCGCGGTGGTTCAAGCGGCGGGCGGCGGTGCTGCAGTACCGACGACCCCGTCCGAACTCACGCCCGCGCCGGCGGTGGCGGCACAGGCGGCGGCCAGTGCACCGGCGCCCTCGGCCGAGAAGAGCGTGCCCACCGCCGCGCTGCCGGCCCACGAGCCGAGCGCCGCGAAGGGGGCGCTGCCGCATGCGTCGCCGTCGATCCGCAAGCTCGCGCGCGAGCTCGGCGTGCCGCTCGACGAAGTGAAGGGCTCCGGGCCGAAAGGGCGCATCACCCAGGACGACGTGCAGGGCTTCGTCAAGGGCGTGATGGCCGGCAGCGTGCAGACGCAGGCGCAGAAGGCCAAGGCGCCCGCGACCGCGGCAGCCGCCGGCGGCGGCATCCCCGGCCTGCTGCCGTGGCCGACCGTCGACTTCACCAAGTTCGGCACGGTCGAGCGCAAGGACCTGTCGCGCATCAAGAAGATCAGCGGCGCCAACCTGCATCGCAACTGGGTGATGATCCCGCACGTCACCAACAACGACGATGCCGACATCACCGAGCTCGAGGCCTTCCGCGTCTCGACCAACAAGGAGAACGAGAAGTCCGGTGTCAAGGTCACGATGCTGGCGTTCGTGATCAAGGCGGTGGTCGCCTGCCTCAAGAAGTTCCCCGAGTTCAACACCAGCCTCGATGGCGACCAGCTCGTCTACAAGAAGTACTTCCACATCGGCTTCGCGGCCGACACGCCGAACGGCCTGGTGGTGCCGGTGCTGCGCGACGCCGACAAGAAGGGCGTGCTGCAGATCAGCGCCGAGATGGGCGAACTGGCGAAGAAGGCCCGCGACGGCAAGCTCGGCCCGGCCGACATGACCGGCGGCTGCTTCTCGATCAGCTCGCTGGGCGGCATCGGCGGCACCCATTTCACGCCCATCATCAACGCGCCCGAGGTCGCGATCCTGGGCTTGTCGAAGAGCGCGATGAAACCGGTCTGGGACGGCAAGGCCTTCGTGCCGCGCCTGACCTTGCCGCTGTCGCTGTCGTACGACCACCGCGTGATCGACGGCGCCTCCGCGGCGCGCTTCAACGCCTATCTCGGGCAGGTCCTGGGCGACTTCCGGCGCGTGCTGCTGTAGTCATGGGGCCCCACGCCCGACGAGTACGTCGGCCGATCCCCCGAGGGGATGCGGGCCGGCTTGGCTGGGCCTCGCAGGGGCCCCTGCGTGGCCCTGGCCCGGCGCTCGCCCCGCAGGAGGCTCGATGACCACCGTGGTCGTGGCCCGCAAGGGCGGCACGGTGGCGATCGCGGCCGACACGCTGGTCACCTTCGGGGACACGCGGCTGTCGCATGGCTACGAGGCCAACCTGAAGCTGTTCCAGGTCGGCGACTCATGGATCGGGATGGCCGGCACGACCGCGCATTTCCCGGTGCTGCGCCGTGCGCTGGCCGCGCTGCCGCCCGACGAGCTCAAGCTGCATTCGCGCGACCAGGTCTTCGACACCTTCCTGAAGCTGCACCCGAAGCTGAAGGAGAACTTCTTCCTGAACACCAAGGAAGAAGACGCCGATCCGTACGAGAGCTCGCAGTTCACCGCGCTGATCGCGAACCGCGCCGGCATCTTCGGCGTGTACTCGTATCGCGAGGTGTTCGAGTTCGACCGCTTCTGGGGCATCGGCACGGGCAGGGCGTTCGCGCTGGGCGCGATGTACGCGGCCTATGACAAGACCAAGACGGCGCGCGAGCTGGCCGAGCTCGGCGTGCGCGCCGGCTGTGAATTCGACAAGAACTCGAGCGGGCCGATCCATGCCCATTCGATCAAACTGAAAGACTGAAATGGCCTCAATCGACATCAAGGTACCCGACATCGGCGACTTCAAGGACGTGGCCGTCATCGAGCTGCTCGTCAAGCCCGGCGACACGGTCAAGGCCGAGCAGTCGCTGATCACGGTCGAGAGCGACAAGGCCTCGATGGAGATCCCGTCGTCGCATGCCGGCGTCATCAAGAGCGTCGCGGTCAAGGTCGGCGATGTCGTCAACGAAGGCTCGACGATCGTGACGCTCGAGACCGACGGCGCCGCTGCGCCCGCGCCCGCACCGGCTGCCGCTGCGCCCGCCGGGGCCGCCGCACCCGCGGCACCGGCCGCAGCGCCGCCGGCCGCCGCCCCGGCGCCGGTCGCGTCGACCTACGCCGGCGGCGCCGACCTCGAGTGCGACGTGGTCGTGATCGGCGCCGGGCCGGGCGGGTATTCGGCCGCGTTCCGCGCCGCCGACCTTGGCATGAAGGTCGTGCTGGTCGAGCGCTTCGCGACGCTCGGCGGCGTCTGCCTGAACGTCGGCTGCATCCCGTCGAAGGCGCTGCTGCACGTCGCCGCAGTGATGGACGAAGTGAAGCACTTCGACAGCTACGGCATCACGTTCACGCCGCCCACGGTCGACCTCGCGAAGCTGAAGACCCACAAGGAGAAGGTCGTCGGCAAGCTGACCGGTGGCCTGGCCGCGATGGCGAAGATGCGCAAGGTCACGGTGGTG
>Ga0207648_10004887_pt1 | contig 13658 bp, 10 predicted proteins | sample KBSMisM32_FD_184310 | JGI IMG/M metagenome (GOLD analysis project Ga0207648, IMG submission 184310) | Miscanthus rhizosphere microbial communities from Kellogg Biological Station, Michigan, USA - KBS Miscanthus M3-2 (SPAdes) (version 2) | ecosystem: Host-associated > Plants > Roots >...
GCGTTCTTCGGCCATCCGCGCGGCCTCTCGACGCTCTTCTTCACCGAGATGTGGGAGCGGTTCAGTTATTACGGCATGCGCGCGCTGCTGCTCCTTTTTATGACCGCACCGGTCGCGAGCGGCGGCCTGGGTTTCAGCGCGGCGCAGGGTGGCGCGATCTACGCGCTGTACACCTCGATGGTCTACATGATGACCCTGCCGGGCGGCTGGATCGCGGACCGCTTCATCGGTCAGCGTCGGGCGGTGCTCTACGGCGGGATCCTGATCGCGTCGGGGCATTTCAGCATGGCGGTCCCGACGCTCACGACGTTCTATTTTGGATTGTTCCTGATCGTGGTTGGCACCGGCCTGCTGAAAGGCAATGTCAGCGTCATGGTCGGGTACTTGTATTCCAAGGAAGACAAGCGCCGGGATGCCGGATTCTCGCTTTTTTACATGGGCATCAACTCGGGCGCGATCCTCGGCCCGATCATCGCCGGCTACATCGCCCAGCGCATCGACTGGCATCTCGGGTTCGGCTGCGCCGCTGTCGGAATGGCCCTGGGCTTAACGCAGTACGTGCTCGACCGCCGTCACCTGCAGCCGGCGATTGATCGGATGGCCGCCGAGCGCGCAGCGAGGGGCGCGCAGGTTCCTGCGACGGCCGCTGGTCCCTCAGTCGCGATGAGCGCTGCTGAGTGGAGCCGCATACTCGCGATCCTCGTGCTGTTCGTATTCTCGACGCTGTTCTGGGCTGGCTACGAGCAAGCCGGGTCAACGCTCGCGCTCATTGGCGACCGCAACACGCGGCTCGAGTTGTTTGGCATCGGCTTTCCTTCGTCGTGGCTACAGAGCCTCCAGCCGATCTTCGTCGTGCTGTTGGCCCCGGTCTTTGCGTGGCTGTGGCTCCGGCTCGGACCGCGCGAGCCATCTGTGCCCACCAAATTTGGGCTCGGCCTGGTGTTCATGGGACTCGCCTTTGTCGTGATGATGCCCGCGGGCGCCGCGCTCGATGCCGACACGGCGTTCAAGATCAGCCCGTGGCCGCTGATCTTCTGGAACCTGTTCTCCGAATTCGCGGAGCTCTCGATCAGCCCAGTGGGCCTGAGCGCCATTACGAAGCTCTCGCCAGCGCGTCTGGTCGGCTTGATGATGGGCGTCTGGTTTGTGTCGCTCGCGTTCGGCAACAAGCTCGCCGGCTCGCTGGCCGCTTACGTCGAGACCATGCCGTTGTACACGATGTTCAGTTCAATCGCCGGCGTCCTGCTGGGCGCGGCGGTGATCATGCTCTTGTTGGTAAGGCCGGTACGCCGTCTCATGGGCGACGTGAAGTAGGCATCGTGGCTCTCGAGAAATACAAACAGAAGCGCGACTTCGGCAGCACTCCCGAACCCAAGGGAGACAAGCCGCGCAAGTCGCCGGCCGGACGCACGCCGCGCTTCTTCTGCGTGCAGAAACATCTGGCCAGTCATCTTCACTACGACTTCCGTCTCGAACATGAGGGCGTGCTGCTGTCGTGGGCCGTTCCGAAAGGACCATCGCTCGATCCAGCGACCAAGCGTCTCGCCATGCACGTCGAAGATCATCCCTTCGACTACGGCGAGTTCGAAGGCGTCATTCCGTCAGGCTATGGCGCGGGGATCGTCATGCTGTGGGACCGTGGCACGTGGACGCCGGAGGTCGACGATGTGGATGCCGCACTGGCGAAGGGGGACCTCAAGTTTACGCTGGACGGATACAAGTTGAAGGGGTCGTGGGTGCTCGTCCGCACCAAAGGCGGTTACGCCGGCAGCCGCGGACAGGAAGGGCGATCGTGGCTGCTCATCAAGCACCGCGACGACTGGTCGTCTGGCGAGCTCGACATCGCCGAGTTCGCGCCGCTGAGCGTGAAGAGCGAAGGCGACTTCGCCGACATCCTGTCGCAGGATAACCCCGCCATCTGGCGCTCGAATCGCCCCGCACAAGGTGGCGAGACTGGAGCGATGTTCGACAAGATCATCGCGCAGGCACTGGAGATGCGCGCGTCCGGGGCTCGAGAGTCGGGATCCGGGACTCGGGACTCCTTGGGCGCCGAAGCGCCTCGCGCGAAGGCGGCGGGATCCGGGACTCGCAGGCTATCTTCAAAAGCAAAGGCGGTCAAAACAAAGGCGGCAGCAAAAACGAAAGCCGCCAAGAGCACCAAACGGCGATAATCTGCTCCCATGCGAATCGCTTTCGTCGTGCTCGCGTTCACGCTCCTCGTGTCGCTGCCCTCCGCACAGACGCCCGACTCCGGTCGAACGACGTTCGTGAACCGGTGCGCCGGCTGTCACGGCACGGACGGAAACGGCGGCGAGCTCGGACCCGCCATCGCAACCCGGGTCCCGACGCTGTCCGATCAGGATCTGGCGAACCTGTTGCGCGAAGGAAAACCCACGCTCGGGATGCCTGCGTTTGCGGCGCTGACCGTGGAGGAATCGAGCAGCCTGATTCGATACCTGCGGACGATCAAGCCTCGCGCCGGCTTCACGCCGACGCGCACCACGCTCAAGGTCGATGGTGGCCGAACGATCGAAGGCCTCGTGTTCAATCAAAGCCTGAGCGACGTGCAGCTCCTCGACTCCGACGGAAAGCTTCGCTTGTTCCGCAGCGGCGCGTCAGGCCATCGGCAAGTCACATCTCAATCGGATTGGCCAAGCTACAACGGCGGCGCGAACGGCAGCCGCTACAGTCAGCTCGCGCAGATCAATCGAAGCAACGTCGGCAAGCTCGCCCCGAGGTGGATCTACAGCCTGAACAGCGCGCGGCTCCAGGTGACGCCGGTCGTGGTCGGCGGCGTGATGTACGTGACCAGCGCGAACGAGTGTTACGCGCTCGACGCAGGCAGCGGCCGTGAAATCTGGCACTATCAGCGTCCGCGAACCAAGGGTCTCATCGGCAACGCCGCCGGCGGCGTCAATCGCGGCGTCGGTGTCGCCGGCGAGCGCGTGTTCATGGTTACCGACCATGCGCACATCATCGCGCTCAACCGGCACACTGGATCGCTCTTGTGGGAAAGCGAGATGGCGGACTGGCATCAGAACTACAACGCCACCGGCGCCCCGCTTCCCGTGGGCAATCTGGTCGTCACCGGCACATCAGGCGGCGATGAAGGCGTGCGCGGATTCGTGGCTGCCTTCGATCAGGCCACCGGCAAGGAAGTCTGGCGGTTCTGGACCGTACCGGCTCCAGGAGAGCCGGGGTCCGACACCTGGCAGGGCAAGGGAATCGCGCATCCGGGCGGCACGACGTGGATGACCGGCGCCTACGATCCGCAACTGGACATGGTCTACTGGCCGGTCGGGAATCCCGGGCCCGATCTCATTGGCGACGATCGCCTCGGCGACAACCTCTACACCGACTCGGTCGTGGCACTCGATGCGAAAACCGGCACCCTGAAGTGGCACTTCCAGTTCACGCCCCACGACGTCTGGGATTACGACGCGGAGGAACCGCTCGCGCTGGTGGATGCCACCTGGCAGGGCCAGCCTCGTAAATTACTCGTCCAGGCAAACCGAAACGGATTCTTCTACGTGCTGGATCGCGCCAACGGGACGTTCCTGTTCGGGACGCAGTATGTGAAGAACCTGACGTGGGCCACGGGACTCGACAGCCGCGGACGCCCTGTGAAAGTGCCCAACATGGATCCATCGCTCGAAGGGAAACGCGTCTGTCCCTCTCTCGATGGCGCCTCGAACTGGTACTCCGCCTCGTTCAATCCGATGACGGGCCTCTACTACGTTCAGACCAACGACAAGTGTGGTGTGTTCACCCGCACGCCGATGGAATGGGAGGCGGGCAAAGGGTTCATGGGCGGATCGTTTGGACAGGCGCCGAATGAGCCGGCGCAGCGAGTGCTGCGGGCGATCGACATTCACACCGGCAAGGCGGCGTGGGAGCTTCCGCAGTCAGGCGCGGTCAACTCATGGGGCGGCGTGCTCTCGACTGCCGGCGGAACGGTCTTCTTCGGTGAGGATAGCGGGGCGATGATGGCCGCCGATGCCACGAATGGAAAGCCCTTGTGGAGTTTTCAGACGAGCCAACTCTGGAAAGCCTCGCCGATGACGTATATGTTCGACAACAAACAGTACGTCGCCATCGCTTCGGGATCGAACATCATCGCGTTCGCGCTGCCCGACTAGCACGCATCACAAGGGATCAACTTCCAACTTCCAACTCCCAATTCCCAATTACCCCGGTGTTTTGGGAGTTGGGAGTTGGGGCTTGCGAGTTTGTCGTTCTAGACGCGCCGGACCGGCTGAGCGGCTTCTGCTTTCTCCTGTAGAAGTCTCGCGCTCAATACGGACCACACAGCAAACGAGAGACGGCGGCGATCGTGTCGAGCGATGTCGGTGTTCCAGAACGCCCCGGCGACGGTCTCGATGGACGGATCCAGATCACCGAGCTCCAGGGGCAGCTTGCCTTCAGCGGCGTATCTGGCCAGCGTCTCAACCGAAGGCTTGCTGGTGTTGGCGATGACTACGTCAACGGGGCGATCGATCGTGCGCGACACCCAGGCTGCGGCATCGGCCGCCGTGAAGCGATCCATGCCACCCCCCTCGGAAAGCAGATTGGAGATCAGAATGATCGGGCCGTGCATCTCGGCCAACGCTTCTTTGACCCCACGCACCAGCAGCGGAGGCATGAGGCTGGTGAAGAAGCTGCCAGGCCCGATGATCACGGCGTCGAAGGAGCGAATTGCGTCCGCGACAACCGGATGAATGGACACAGCAGGCTCGAGCCAGATTCGCCTGACTTCATGACCTCGCGCCTGGCCGGCATCGACTTCGACTTCACCACGGGTGATCGTTCCGTCCGCGTATTCGGCGTGGATGGATGCGCGTTCGACTGTGACAGGAAAGACCTTCCCCCGGCACCCGAGCAAGCGACGCAGTCCGTCCACCGCCGCGAGGAAATCACCGCAGTACGTCTCCATCATGGACAGCAGCAGGTTTCCGCCCGTGTGTCCCGCCAGTCGATCGTGCTGCTCCAGCATCGGCAGGCGTGACAGCAACACGCTGCGCGCTTCCCGTTCGTTTCTCGCCAGGGCGAGGGCGCACTTGAGCACATCACCAGGAGGTAACACGCCCAGCTCGTCGCGCAGCTGCCCCGAGCTGCCACCGCTGTCGAACATCGTGACGATAGCGCTCAGGTGGAGCCACGGATTGCCCTTGAGTCCACCGATCAGACTCGGCAGGCCGGTGCCGCCCCCCACACAACCGATGTTCAGCTCGCGCAAGTGCATGGACGATATTGTACGGTCGGCTCCGGGAACCTGAACCGGCCGAGGCTCCGCCCTTGTAGGTCTACAGTAGACACGCGTCCGAAGACCGTAGAATGGGCTTTATGACTCCGACGTGGAAGACCGCAGCAGATTCGCTTGTGAATGACCTGCGGAATGTCTTCGGCGACCGCCTTCTCGCCGTGGTTGCGTATGGACCGCGCGTCGAGGGGTCGGCCGGCAATCCGTTGACGTGCCTGGCACTGGTCGCGACCTTATCCGCGGAAGATCTGCAGGCGTGCGCAAAATTCTCCCGCAGCTGGAGCCGGGCGCACGTGGCCACTCCGCTCGTCATGCCCTCGCAGGAGTTCATGCGCTCGCTCGACACGTTCCCGCTCGAGTACGGCGAAATCATCCGCGCGCACGAGCTGGTATACGGTGACAATCCGTTTGCGTCCGCGGCCATCGCGCCGGACGATCTCCGGCGCGCGTGCGAGCTGCAGGCCAAGAGCCATCTCGTCCATCTGAGGGAGGCGTTCATCGAGTCTGGCGGCCGCCCGCGCGACATTGCCGACCTGGTGACGACTTCGGCGCCGGCCTTCACGCTTCTCCTTCGGAACGTTGCCCGGTTGAATAGCGTCTCTACCAATGACCGAAGCGAGGTGACGCGCGCTGGTGCGCGCGCAGTGGGCATCCCCGAGGAGTTGGTTGCCGACATGCTGAATCTGGAGCGTCAACCAGGCATTGCCGCGACCGATCCATCCCGTCTCTTCCCTGAATACCTGGCCGCAGTCGAACAGCTCGCGCGAGCTGTCGACACATGGCGCGCCGCGACGTCTTGAAGGCAATCCCAAATGGGTCATGCGCTCGATAGGTCTTCAAGACGTTGCGCCCGCACGAAGTGCGGGCAAGAAGATGCTGGCGTTAGCGAGGCGGAGCCCCGTCCTCGTTGTTCGGCGGAGCCTCGCTAACATGTCACCCAATCTTCGTCGGCGGCTCCCACCAGTGGGAGCTGCGACGCTTGCCGTAGTCGTAACGTACGTGCTGGCAGTTTCCGTGCAGGCGCAACCGCTCCCGCCCGAGCTGACGCAGCCGGTCAACGACTTCGCGCACGTCATCGACGACGCGCGCACGCGCGAGATGGAGTCTCTCATCAGGTCGCTTCAACAGGCGACCGGCGACGTCGTCGTCGTGGCAACAGTCGAGACCATCGCGCCCTACGCGAACATCGACGAGTACGCGGTGAAGATGTTCGAGAACCACGGTCGAGGGATCGGGGAGCGCGGTCGCGACAACGGGCTTTTGATAGTGATGGCGATCAAGGACCGGATGGTGCGCGTCGAGGTCGGCTACGAACTCGAGGGCTTCATCACCGACGGCTTCGCCGGAGAGACGCGCCGCGACATCATGGCGCCCTCGTTCAGGCGAGGTGAATATGGCGAAGGGCTGCTCGCGGGTACGCAGCGCATCGTGAGCCGTATCGCCGAGGGACGCAACGTCACGCTCCAGGGCGTTCGGCCCGTGGAGCGGCGTGCTGCGAGGCGGACAGGTTCCGGCGGCAGTCACATGGTTGCGCTCATCGTGCTGATCCTCATCATCAACCTCATTGCGGGGCGTATGGGAAGGCGACGAGGCTTCCGCGGAGGCTGGGGCGGTGGAGGCGGGTGGTCGAGTGGTGTTGGTCCGTTCGGTGGCGGGTTCGGAGGAGGCTTCGGTCGCGGCGGAGGGTTTGGCGGCGGCTTTGGCGGTTTCGGTGGTGGCCGCAGCGGCGGAGGCGGCGCCGGCGGTTCCTGGTAGCGCATTAACCCCAGAACTCGCTTGTGTCAGTGATCGTGGGAACGTTGGCTCTTCGTGACACCGGTCGCTTTGTCAGCGTGACGTTGGCCGGGACTCCCCAACACAAGCGAGCAGCAGAGTAAAGGAGATCTGCAATGACGTGGATTCGAAAGACAGGCCTCGCCCTCGGGGTGGCGTTCGTCGTCATGGGCTCGACTGGGTGTTCCTACAACACGTTCGTCAGCCAGGAAGAGGCGATCAAAGCGCAGTGGGCGCAGGTCGAGAACCAGCTGCAGCGCCGTAACGACCTGATCCCGAACCTGGTGGAGAGCGTGAAGGGGATCACACAGCAGGAGCAGGAGGTATTCGGCCGCATCGCCGATTCGCGCGCGAAGCTCGCTGGCGCATCGACACCCGAGCAGCAGATCCAGGCAGCCAACGAGCAAAGCCAGGCGCTGGCTCGATTGCTGGTGGTCGTCGAGAACTACCCGCAGTTGCGCTCGAACGAGCAATTCTCCCGCCTGATGGACGAGCTGTCCGGAACGGAAAATCGCCTCGCGGTCGAGCGGATGCGGTACAACGAGCGCGTGCAGGCGTATAACGTTTCACGCCGGCAGTTCCCGTCGAACATCACGGCGTCGATCTTCGGTTTCAAGGAGTACACCTTGTTCGATGCACCGACGGCGGCAGAGGCCGTACCGCGCGTGAACTTCGGCAAACCTGGCGCTTGATCAAGGTCAGAGGTACGTAGTGTCCGGCTTCAGCCGGACCGTGAGGTGGCCCATGCCGTTGATAGACGCGTTGCTTCCCGAGTTCGATCACGAGATGACTGTGACGCGCAAGCTGCTGGAGCGCGTACCCGAGGATCGCTTTGACTTCAAACCGCACCAGAAGTCGTACTCGCTCGGGCAGCTTGCGCAGCATGTGGCAACCGTGCCGATGTGGGGCGCCGTCACGATCAATCAGTCAGAGCTCGATCTCGGCGGCTCACAACAACTGGCGCCCGTTGCCAATCGTGCCGAGCTACTGGCCCTTTTCGACGGGCATGTGGCCGGCACACGCGCCGCGCTCGTCGGCAAGTCGGATGCCGAGTTGATGGCGCCGTGGACGCTGAAGGTGGGTGGCAAGACGCTCTTCTCCATGCCAAAGGCGGCCGTGTGGCGATCGTTCGTGATGAGCCATCTCATTCATCACCGCGGCCAATTGAGCGTCTACCTGAGAATGCAGGACGTGAAGCTGCCATCTATGTACGGTCCCACCGCCGACGAGAATCCCTTCGCATAGATTCAAACGGTTCGACGGGACGACGGTGCGAAAGTGCGACGGTCCGGTGCGAGGGTCGGAAGGTCCGGAACGAAGGTCCGAGGTTGGCGCGGGACCTTCGCACCGTCAAATTGGACCCTCGCAACCGTCGCACTGGGCCGTCGCACCTCGCACCCTCGATCCGTCGCACCGCGAGCGCTTTCAACCTCTCCGGAGGCTACTCGTAACGGAGCGCCGTCATCGCGCTGATGCGGGTCGCGCGCCGCAGCGGCGCGTAGCAGGCAAGCAGCGCGACCGCAACGAACACGACCGTTGCCGCGAGGAAGGTCATCACGGTCGGGGCCGTGATGCCAAAACGCTGTGCGGTGAGCACCCGTGCGACACCTGCGCCAAGTGTCAAGCCAATCGCGAGACCGACCCCGACCAACGTCATTCCCTGCCGGAGAATCATCCCGATGACGGCGGCGCGACCGGCGCCGAGCGAAAGACGGATGCCGATCTCACGCGTCCTGCGCGCGACTGTGTAGGCCGTGACCCCGTAGATACCCATCGCCGCGAGCAGAGTGCCAACGACGCCGACGCCGCCCGCAATCACCGCCGCGACGCGCAGTTGTGTCTCGACTGGACCAGACTGCGCGCTTTCCAGCGTCTGCGCGCTCAGTGCCGGCAGGTTCGGATTCATCGACGCCACGAGGGTTCGAATGTCCTCGGCGACGCTCGGTCCCGCCCTCCTCGCTAGTATCGTGATTCCGGAGACGTATCTCTGTCCCATGGGCACATACAGAGCGAGAGGCGCAGGCAGGTTGGATGCGGACCGCAGGTCACGGACGACGCCCACCACCACGAGCGGTGTCGAAGGCAGGTTGGGCATGCTGAGTAGGCCGGTATGAATGTTCACGACCTGGCCCAGCGCGCTCCTGCCTGGAAAGAACCGGCGGGCCGCCGTCTCGCCAATAATGGCCACCTTCTGCGCGTCGTCACGATCGGCGTCGCTGAAGTCACGTCCCTCGATGAGTGGGATTCTCAACGTCGAGAAGTAGCCTGAATCGACGATGCTCCAGTTTGGATAGAAATACTGCTGCCCGGGCGGCGGCGACACGCCGGGCACGGACAGCCCTCCCATGATCATCATGCCGGGACCAGGCTGGCGGTCCGTCAATGTAGCGACCTCAACGCCCGGTAACGCTCGGACGCGCTCGATCAACTGACGCGCGAAGGCGGAACCGCTCACTGCGTTGTACCCGGCCATCGACAAGTTGACGGCCGCGACATCGACCTGCCGCGGGTCGAAGCCGCGATCGATCGTGGTAACGCGATCGACGTCGCGCACGAGGATCGCCGCGGTGATCACCAGCAGCAGGCTGAACGCCACCTGCGCCACGACAAACGCATTTCGCAGCCGCAGCCGATCCATCGGCGCCTGCGCATCGTCTTTGAGCGCGGACACGACATCGGTCCTCGACGCATGCAACGCCGGCGCGAGGCCGCAGAAGACGGCGGCCACGAATGAGAGAGCCAGCGAGAACATGACGACCTGTCGATCGAGCGGCACCGACAGATTGACCGGCAGAGGGAAAGCGGGCAACAGCAACACGAGCAGCGATGTCATCCCCCGCGCAGCGATCAGCCCCACGGCGCCGCCGAGCGCGAACGGCAGGACCGTCTCGGTGAGCAACTGGCGCATCACACGAGCCCGACCGGCGCCGATAGCGCTGCGCAGCGCGATTTCGCGACGACGAACCACGCCGCGGGCCAGGAGCACACCGGCCAGGTTCGCGCATGCGATGAACAGCACCACCGAGACGATCGACATCAAGAGCGCCAGGAATCCCGCGACCGGGACGCGAAGGCCATACGGAATCGGCGACGCGGCGACGGCGTTCCAGATGAATGCGGGATCGGGTGGGGCGAGCGCGGGAACGATGAAGTCATAGCTGACTGGAAACTCTTTAGCGATCGTTTCACCGATTGCCGAAATTTCTGCAGAGGCCTGAGCCCTGGACACTCCCGGTTTCAGGCGGCCGCCCAGCATCAACCAGCCTGCACCGCGGGCGGTCAACTGCCGCGCACCGTTTTCGGCATTGAGCGCAGCCACCATCGACGTCGGTATCCACAAGTCCGGCGCCACCACCGTCATGCCGAGGAAAGCCTCTGGCGCCACACCGGCGACCGTCAGCGGATAGCCATTCAAGTAAACGGTCCGCCCAACGACGGCCGGGTCGGAATCAAAACGACGGGTCCAGAAGCGATGACTGAGAACCGCGATCGGGCTGGCCCCCGCCTCCTCGGGGTCGCTGGCACCGAACGTTCGTCCAACGGCTGCAGGTACACCCAGCACCTGGAAGTAGTTCGTCGTCACCACACCGGCGTACACGCGTTCAGCGCCGGTGTCGCGGACCCTCAGGCTCGCCGGTTGCAGCTCGAGTTGATAGCCATACACGCCGTCAAGCGTGGTCGCGCGCTTTCGAACCTCCAGATAATCGGGATAGGAAATCGGATCAATGCTCGGTCCACCTTGTCGCTTGAGTCGAGCGATGTCGACGAGACGATCCGGACCGGCGACGCCGACCGCCGATCGAAGCAGCAGGCCATTGACGACCGTGAAGATGGTCGTTGTGGCACCAATACCGATCGCCAGAGAAAGCACGGCAGTCAGCGTGAACAGCGGGCTGCGCACCAGCAGGCGCGCGGCGTGGCGAAGATCCTGCAGGAGCGTGTCGAGAAACGCCCCCACCCGCGCGTCACGCACCTGGCCTTTGATGGACTCGAGACCCCCGAGCTGAATCAGGCCCGCGCGTCGAGCCTCGGGAGCCGAGAGCCCTCTGCGGCGATGCTCGTCGATGAGCAGATCCAGCGCCGCACGAAGTTCATCGTCCAGATCCTGCTCGATGCGCTCACGCCGCAACAGATTTCGGACGATCGAACGGATGCGCGCCAGGATCACATCAGGCATCGAGATAGCGGCCTCAACGAGCGTGAGTGTGGCGCTGTTCCTATCGGAAGTCAATACGAGCGCGCAGGCCGTGCGCCCATGAACCAGAGCAACCGCTCGAACGTCAGCGCCCGGCGGCTTGACCGGGACGCAAGAGCTCGTGGATCGTCCCCGGACGACGGAGCTTGGTGATCCAGACGATCTGGCCGATGTGGAACGCGTTGTGATGCGTTACGTGGAGCAGGACCTCCGCCACCGACTTGTTCCGGTCACTCGTGGGCTGAACGAGACGCTCCGGCGTGAGCGCGCGGAGAACGGCATCGACCCTGGCTGTCACGTCCCTCCACACCTTCAACACGTCGGCCTTGGTCGGTCCCCCGCGCGCCGCAAACTCCGCATCACGATCGCGGACTCCCGGCGCTCCCCCGATCACGTGCTCGAGGAAATGACGATTCGATCCGGCGACGTGCAGCACGAGGTTGCCGACCGCATTCGACAGCTCATGGGGGCGCCACCACAAATCGTCCTCGCTGAGCACCTCGAGACAGCGCTCGACCTGAGGCGGGAATTCCGCGACCAGGCGGGTGGTGATGTGGTGGAGCAGGAAGGCATCGACGGTATCGGGCATCCTCGTGATGATAAGCTTAATCCACAGCTCGCTTGTGTCGGTCCCGTCGGCAACGTCGTTCCCGTCGGAATCGGTCGGATTTTTGTCTCGGGCCGACGCTACTACCCTCAACACAAGCGAACCGTAGAGTAAATGTGCGCGTCCCGCAGCCTGGCGCGTAACACCACATCCGAGTGACCTTTACACAGTCCGAGTTCCGGCCGCGTTTCACCGGGGGCCACATCCAGACGCTCTATGCCTGGGCCAAATCGCGAGCGTTTCCGCGACTGCCTGAACCGATTGTCCGCTACTTCGACGTGGCGTCCGACGCCCGCGTTCTCGCGCACTGCCATTGGCACACCCGTCCGCACGAACACCCGACCCTCCTGTTACTGCATGGACTGGAAGGCTCCAGCCTCGCCCATTACATGGGAGGGATGGCAGACAAGGCATGGGCGCGCGGCTGGAACGTCGTCCGACTGAACCAGCGCAACTGCGGGGATACCGAGCACCTCTCGCGCGGTCTGTACCACTCGGGGTTGACCAACGATCCGCTTTTCGTCCTGCGCGAACTGATCGTCCGCGACGGGATTCGCGCCCTCGCGGTTGCGGGCTATTCGCTGGGTGGCAATCTGACGCTCAAGCTGGCCGGCGACCTCGGCGATCAGGCGCCACGCGAACTGAAGGCCGTCTGCGCGGTGTCGCCGACGATGGACTTGGCGGTGTGCGTGAATGCGTTGGAGCGCCGCTCGAACCTGGCCTACCAGTGGAACTTCGTGCGACGACTCAAGGCCCGGATGCGTCGCAAGGCGGCGGCCGTCCCTGGCGTGTTCACGCTGGACCCGTTGCGGCGAATCTGGACGGTCCGTCAGTTCGACGAAGCGTACACGGCGCCCCATCACGGATTTCGCGATGCCGCTGATTACTACCATCGCGCCAGTGCGATGAGGGTCGTCGATCGCATTCGCGTACCTGCACTGATTCTGACGGCTGAGGACGATCCCTTTGTCCCGGTTGGGCCTTTCCAGCACCCGGCCGTTACGGGAAATCCACTCGTCACCACCATCATCACCCGCCACGGCGGCCACTGCGCCTTCGTCGAACATGCTACGGGAACGTACGACGGCTATTGGGCGGAGGAGGAAGTCGTGCGGTTCGTCACGGCTCACGCAGATGGTCCATCAGCATCCGCGCAAACTCCGGCCCCTTCCCTTCCTCTTCGTGCTTGAAGTAGACGAAGACCTCGCCGCAGCTCGAGGTCTTCTCCTTGATGGTCTGCGCCCAGCGTGCGATGTCGCCGGCGACATACCCTTCATCACGCAGCCGGAAGTAGGCATAGTCGGCAGTGATTTCGACCGGGGTCGACAGCTTCTCGCTGTCAGCCACACACAACGCAAGATTTCTTGCCAATAGCCTCGCGTACACCTCTTCATCGAGCCATGACACGTGGCGGAATTCGAACGCGGCGCAGACGCGCGGCGGAAGCGTTTCGAGGAACGCATCGAACAAGGCGAGGTCCTTCTTCAGGTTTGGCGGGAGCTGAAAGAGGAGCGCCCCGAGCTTCGGACCGAGCGTGGCCGCAGTCTCCAGGAATTGACGGACGCGATCACCGCAATCGCGTAGACGGCTGTCATGCGTAATGCGCTTTGGCGCCTTCAGCGTCAACTTGTAGCGCTCGGGCGTCGCGCTGCTCCACCCGGCAAGAATCTTTTCGTTCGGCGCGCGATAGAACGTGTAGTTGATCTCGACGGTCGGGAAGCGCTCCGCGTAATACGGCAGCATCTTCGCCGCCGGCAATGTCTCGGGATAGAAGCTCCCCTTCCACTCGGGGTAGTTGTAGCCCGATGTACCAATCCAAATCA
>Ga0207648_10004889_pt1 | contig 13656 bp, 12 predicted proteins | sample KBSMisM32_FD_184310 | JGI IMG/M metagenome (GOLD analysis project Ga0207648, IMG submission 184310) | Miscanthus rhizosphere microbial communities from Kellogg Biological Station, Michigan, USA - KBS Miscanthus M3-2 (SPAdes) (version 2) | ecosystem: Host-associated > Plants > Roots >...
GTGACCGCGCGGATCGTGCGCGGGCCGAACGCGAAGACGAGCACGCCCTTCGCGCGCGCGGCCGCCACGATCGCGGCCCCGTCGGGTGCGTCGCCGGACACGCCGAACACGACGATGTTGGTCTGCACGGTGGCGAGGTCGAGAACAACGCGCGAGCTCTTCGCGAGCCGCTCGGCGAACAGGCGCGCATGGGCGTGGTCGTCGGCGAGCCGCGCGTGGTGGTGGTCGAGCGCGTACAGGCCCGCCGCGGCGTAGATGCCCGACTGGCGCATCGCCCCGCCGAACATGCGCCGGTAGCGCACGGCCAGGTCCAGTGTCGCGCGAGGTCCGGCGAGGAGCGACCCGCCCGGCGCGCCGAGACCCTTCGACAACGACACGGCGACGAGGTCGAACGGCGCGGCCAGCTCGGCCTCCTTGCGGCCGGTCGCGATCGCGGCGTTCCACAGCCGCGCGCCGTCGAGGAAGGTCGCAAGCCCGCGATCGCGCGATGTCGCGCATACGCGATCGACGACCGCCTGCGGGACGACGATGCCGCCCGAGCGGTTGTGCGTGTTCTCGACCTCGACGAGGGTCGTCGCCGGGTAGATCACGTGGCCGCGCGGCTTCAGCGCGGCCCTGACGTCGTCGGCGGTGAACACGCCGCGGGCGCCGATCTCGGTGAACTGGACGCCCGCGTTGGCCGCCGAGCCGCCCATCTCGTGCCAGACGGCGTGGCTCTCGCGGCTCACGAGCACGTCGTCGCCGGGACGCGTCAGCGTGCGCAGCGCGACCTGGTTCGCCATCGTCCCCGACGGCAGGAAGATCGCCGCCTCCTTGCCGAGCATCGCGGCGACGCGCTCCTGCAGCGCGTTGACGGTCGGATCCTCGCCGTACTGGTCGTCGCCGACCGGCGCGGCCGCCATCGCGGCGCGCATGGCCGCGGTCGGGCGCGTGACGGTGTCGGAGCGGAGGTCGATGGCCATCGCGGGGCTCCTTGAGGGAAGCCCGCGATGATACCGGGTCAGGATGAGGCGTCGAGCCGGCGGATCAGCACGTCGATCATGTCCGCCCCGTCGGGCGAGCGGAGACGCGTGCGCTTGAGCGATTTCGCGAGGTCGGCGCGCGAAAGTGCGCCCGTGTCGGCGCGGATCAGGATGCCCGCGATCGCGCGCTGCGCGTCGAGCGAGCCCGCCTGCGGGAACAGCGCGGCGAGCGCGGCAAGGCTTTCCGGATCGGAGAGCCGGTGGGCGGCGAGCGCGTCGAGCGCGCGCACCTGCGCATCGCCGGCCGGCCGCTTCGCGACGCCGGCGGCGACCGCGCGCAACTCGCCGGGCTCGACGATCGGACGGTGTCGCAGGTAGACCTGCGCGACCGTGACGTCGTCGCCGCTTCCGCCGACCAGCGCGCGGAGCACCCGCTGGTGACCGTCCGCGCTGCCGGCGCACGCGCGAACCGCGGCGAGCGCGACCGAATCCCGGCGCATCGCACGCGCCTGTCGATCGACCTCGCTGGCCAGCTCGGGATCGGCGCCGCGACGGCACGCGAGCTCGACGTCGGCGCCGCCGAGCGTGCCGCGTTCCGCGCGCTCGACGACCATGCGCGCGAAGTCCGCGCGCTCGTCGGCCGCCGTGAGCCAGCCAAGGCGCCGCGCAAGCGCGATCATGCGCACGCGCACCGACGCCTCGTCGGCGTCGCGCGCGAACACGAGAAACCGCTCGCGGGCCTCGGCATCGGCCGAGATCGCGTCGAGCGCCGCGGCACTCGCAGGCTCCGCGCGCGCCGCGTCGGTGAGCGTCGTCGACCAGCGCTCGATGGCATCGAGGAACATGCGCACTTCCGCGGCGGGCCGGCGCAGCACGTCGTGCACGAACGCGATGCGCGATGCCGCCGCGAGGCGCTCGTCGTGGAAGTGGCAAGCGTCCTGGCGGACGCCGGCGGTCGCGTCCGCATCGCTCAGTCCGGGGAGCGCGACCATGCCGACCTTCGAGAATGTCCCGAGAAGTGCCGGGCTGGGCTTGCCGGTGGCGATCTCGCCGGCCCCGCCGCTCGTGAGGTAGCGGTCGAGCATCGGCCCGGCGTAACGGCCAAGCGGCGCCTTGCCCGAGAACCCGTAGATCGTCGGCACGTCCTTGAACACGTGGCGCATGCGGTCGCGGTTGCTCTCCGCATGCCGCTCGGCCAGCCCGCGCGAGATCGTCTCGGCCTCGACGGGCGAATAGCCCGCGCGCACGAGGCTGCGGCTCATTTCGGGCGAGGCGCTACGCCGCGGCAGCGCGTTCAGCGTGTTGCAGCCGAACAGGTAGACCTCCTTGAGCTGCGAGAACACGCCCGGGCACGACTCGCTGCACGACACGCGCTCGAGCTCGTCGACCGGCAGGTTCTCGCGCTGGTCCAGGCGATCGGTGTAGAACGCGTCGCCGTCGTCGAAGTGGCCGGAGATCACGAGCACGTCGCAGCGCACGCCCGCACGGCACGACGACGCGAGCCAGTCGGGCCGGCCCTTCTCGACCAGCTCGACGAAGCGGTAGCGGTCGGGCGGAAGGTGGCGCTGGAGCGTCTCCTTCTCGTCGGGCGAGTTGACGGTGATCGTGCACACGGTCTTGACGTCATCGGCATGCGCGAGCGAGAGCGGCGCAGCGAGCGCGAGCGCGACGATGAGCGACGGAAGACGCGGCGGCATGCGGGACGCGGAGAGAGGACCGCGCGCAGTATGCGCATGCGTCGGCGGACGCGCAACGTGGCCGTCGGACAAACGCCTACGGAGGCCGACAAGGTTTGTGGCGTTACGGCTGCTTGAGCCGGCGGATCAGCACGTCGACGAGGGTCTGTCCGCTTGCCCGCAGCTGATGCTGCGTCAGCGTGTTGAGCAGGTCAGAGCGCTCGAGCACGTGGTAGTTCGCACGGATCAATACGCCCGCGATTGCGCTTTGCACGCCCGCCGTCTCGGCGGAAGGGAAGAGCCTCGCCAGCGCCTCGAGCGTCACCGGGTCGGACAGGCGATGCGCACCGAGCGTGTTGAGCGCGCGCACCTGCGTGTCGGCGTCGCGGATGCGGCCGATGCCGGTGGCGATCGCGCGGAGCTCGGACGGATCGTCGACGGGCCGATAGCGGTAGTACACCTGCGCGATGCGCACGTCCTCTTCGCGTTGGCTGATGAGCGCCTCGCGCATCGCGGCGCGCCGCTCGCGGTCGCCGAGGCACGCGAGCACGCCCGACTGCGCGACCGTGCGCGGCCGCCAGCGCGTGCTGTCGAGGCGGACGATCTCGGTGTCGAGGCGGCGGTCGTCGTTGAGCGAGCACACGAGGTCGACATCGGGGACGCCGAGGTCGGGCGCGGCCAGCCGCGCGTCGATCATCGCCATCTGCTCGGCGATCTCGCCGTCGTCGTCGAGCCAGCCGAGTTGACGCGCCAGGCCCACCATGCGCGCCCGCACCGACGGCTGCTCGGTATCGCGCGCGAACGCTAGGAAACGGTCGCGCGACGGCTCGTCCGCGGCGATCGCGCGCAACGCTTCCTGGACTTGTGGCGCTTCGCGCTCCTCGGCGGTCAGCTCGCCTTCCAGGGCTTCGAGCCGGTTGAGGAACAATCGCACTTCGGTGGGGTCGCGCGCGAGAACGTTCTGCGCGAAGGCGAGCTTCTCGGCGGTGCTCCGGCGCTCGTCGGTGAAGCCGCAGATATCCTGGCGATGCGGCACGAGCGGATCGCCCGCGCGGATGCCGCTGGCGACCGCGAGCGACGTCTTGCCGAAGTGCGCGAGCAACCGCTGGCTCTGGCGCCCCGAGCCGAATTCGGCGGCGCCGCCGGCCTTGAGGTAACCGGCGAGCAGCGATCCCGCCGCCGGTCCGAGTGGCGCCACCGACGAGAAGCCGTAGATCGCGGGGACGTCGGGAAAGATCTGCCGCATCCGGTCGCGGCTGCCGTCGCCATGGCGCAAGGCCAGCGCGCGGGCGCTCCGCGCGGCGTCCGCGCGCGTCTGTCCCGATCGCATCAGGCTGCGTTCGATCTCGCCGACGCCGTTTCGAAACGACTCCGGATTGAGCGTGTTGCAGCCGAACAAATAGACTTCCTTGAGGTTCGCGAAGATGCCGTGGTCGTCGGCGCTGCACGACGCGCGCTCCATCTCGGCGACCGGGAGGAACTCGCGCGCCTCGACCTGCTCGGAAAAGAACTCGTTGCCGCCGTCGATGCCTCCGTCGAAGTGGCCCGAGATCACCAGGACGTCGCAACGGAGGTTCTGCTTGCGCGCCGACGCGAGCCAGTCGGGTCGACCCTTCTCCACCAGCTCGACGAAGCGGAACCGGTCGGCCGGCAGGTGGCGGCGCAGCGCCTCCTTCTCGTCGGCGGAGTTGACGGTAATGGTGCAGACGGTCTGGATCGCCACCCCTGCGGCCGCCGCGTTGGCCGGCACCAGGGCGATGGCCAGCGCGAGCAGCGCGGCGGTCCAGGCGAAGAGGACGTGGTGGCGCGCGCGCGCGTCGCGCGAGCGCTCGAAATCGTCGGGGTGGGACGCGGCATGGACCATGGCACGATTCAATCGAAGCCGGTTCCCGCCTACCGTCGGTCGGGGTCGACGCTCCGCATCGGCGGTCTCCGCGAAGGTGATCCCGCTCCCGTCCGACGCCGCTCGTCGGACGAACGGCAGCCCGCGGGCGCCGGGGTCCGGGGTTGGCATGCCGGTTGCTGTCCTACCGGTAAGCCCACTCTAAGGACCCGGAGCCGCCATGCGCCTCCTGCGCCTGTTGACCATCGCTTTCGCGGTTTTCCTGTCGCTGCCCGCGGCGGCGCAGATGTACAAGTGCACGGCCAAGGACGGCACGGTGCTGTACCAGGCGCGCCCTTGCGTCGGCACCGAGCGCGAGGCGACCCTCGCGAACGGCACGCTCGCCGATGGCGCGGTCATGAACGCCAAGGTGGTCCCGCGGGACACCGAGCGCGCGGTGCTCGAGCGCGACATCGCGCAGCGACGCGCCCGGTGCGGCGTGTATCGCGACAACGTCGACCGCTACAAGGCCCTGCTGGACTCGCCCAACGACGTGACGCGCAGCCACGCCGAGAGCGACATCAGGCAGCAGGAGCGGCGGATGAAGGACGACAACTGCGCTGCGCTGTGACGCGCGCAGGCGGTCGCGTCGCGAACGTCGTCTAGCCTAAGGGGACGGCAGCGCGGGCCAGTCGGCCGTCGCGCCGCTGCCGAACTCGCCCCCGTAGAGCAAGCCCAGCTCGGCGGCCGTCAGGCCTTCCGCGAACACGTGCGAGCGTTCGCGGCGGCGCGGCTCGTCGCGCAGCCAGCGCGAAAGCACCCGCGCCGTGTCATCGGCGGAGGCCGCGACGCGCACGCGATCCGGCTCGACGATCGCGTTCGAGTTGTCGGCCTGCGCCGCAGCCGTTCGCGGCGCGAGCGCCACGAAGGCGAGCGAGGCGACGACAAGCCACGATTTCATTGGCGGGCCTTCGATCCGTTGGCCGACTCGTCGGACGCGGGTGCCCGATCGCCACGCGGATCGAACGCGGCGTCCTCGCGATCCTCGTAGACGCGCTCGGCGCCCGGCGCGGCATCGTTGGCGGAAGCGATCGGTTGGTGGCGACTGCTGCCCTGCGCGAGGCGGCGCGCCGTGCGTTGCTTGCGGTTTCGAAGGTGCATTCCGCGACTCTGCGTTGCGGTGCGCGCGCCATGCATCGGCGCCTGTCCGATGCGCCTGTCGGCTTTCGCTGTCGGAGCGCTGACCGCTCGAGCGGCCCCCGCGGGCAGCCCCTCGTCCGCGTCCCGGCCCTGCCCTGCGTCCGCTTACAATGCTGGCCCCGCCCGCTGGCCCGACGCGATGGAGCCTCCGCTGCCGCAACGCCTGCGCCGTACGCTCGGCCGGACTCCCGGGCCGTCGCGCGCGGTCAAGTCGGTGCTGCTGCTCGCCGCGTTCGTCGCCGCCGCCTGGGGCGCGACGCGCATCAGCCGCACGCCCGACCTGGCGCATGTGGACGTCGCGATCCTGTCGGGCAGCGCGCAGGGCAACTACTACGCGATCGTCGCCAAGCTTGCCGACGAGGCGAAGCGCCGGCGCGGCCGAATCGCCAACCTGGCGAGCGCCGGCACGGTCGAGAACATTACGCGCCTTGCGGCCGCGAAGGCCGGCTGCGAGATCCAGTTCGCGCTCGTGCAGGACGGCGTGCCGTGGCCCGAATCGCACAGCTTCGAGCTGATCGGCCGCTTGCCGACGTTCGAGTCGCTCGTCGTGCTGGGACGCGACGCCGACCGGATTCACGCGGTCGCCGACATGCGCGGCATGCGCGTCGGCATCGGCCCGATCGGCAGCGGCACCGAGCACCTGGCGCGGCAGGTCGTAGCGCAGGTCGCCGAGCTCGACCTCAAGGTGTCGACGCACCCGATCGCCGAGCAGCTCGAGCTGCTCGTGCGCGGCGACCTCGACCTCGGCGCGATGGTGATCGAGCGCGACGCGGCGCAGATCGTGCAGGCGGTACGCGATCGCAAGCTGCAGGTGCTCGACTTCGCGGGCGCCGACGCGGTCGCCAGCAAGCTGCCTTCCGCGCGGCCGGGCATCATCCGGGCCGGCCACTACGACCCGGTGCAGGTGGTGCCGCCGACCGACAAGCGCGTGATCGACGTCGACACGCTGCTGATCGGCAACGGGTGCGCGCGCGAATCGGTCACGCAGGGCGTGATCTCGGCGATGACGGGCGTGTTCCCCGACTTCGTGCGCACCAATCGCGAGCGGCCGAACCTGACCGGCCTCCCGTACGCGACGGCCTCCCGCACCTTCATCGATGAAGGCGGGCCCGACATCGTCGGCGCGCACGTGCCATGGGTCATCGACATCATGCCGATGTCGCGCTGGGTGCAGCTCGTCTTCGGGTTCTCGATGCTGTTCGCGGCGCAGGCGCTGTGGCATCGCTTCCGGCTCTGGCGCCTCGACGCTGCCCGCGTCGGCATCGAGAGCGAGGTCGGGAAGCTCTTCCCGACAGGCCTGACGATCGCGGAAATCGGCGAACGGGCGCCCGACGAGGCGCAGCGCACACCCGCGGTGCGCGCACGCGTCGACGCGTTGATCGACGACCTCGTCGTCCTGTCGAAGCGGGCGCGCAAGCAGTCGCTGTCGATGCTGGTCCCGATGGGCCAGGAGATGGCGTACCGATACCAGGAGCAGCTCGTCGCGGATCTGCTCGACGCGTTGCGGGCCTTTCGCGGGCGCCTCGACACGTGACTCGAGGTCGGGGGCTATGATGGCTCGCTCCTTCCCCTTCAAGGCACGACGATGAGCACCTCCTCACGCGACACGCGCGCCGACTATCCGGCCCCGACGCGATGAAGCCAACGACCACCGGCACGAAGCGCGTCCTTGCGATGCAAGTCCTGGCGTTGGCGGCGCTGACGTCGGCATGGCCCGCGCGAGCGCAAGGTCCCGCGGTGTCCGAATCGCAGCGCGTCGCGCCTTACGCCGCCACGCCCGACAGCGTCGTGACCGAAATGCTCCGGCTCGCGCGCGTGGGTCCGGCGGACTTCGTCGTCGATCTCGGGTCGGGGGACGGCCGACTGGTGATCGCCGCCGTCAAGCAGTTCGGCGCGCGCGGCGGCTTCGGCGTGGATATCAACGAGGACTACGTCAAGTACGCCAATGCCAAGGCCGCGGAAGCCGGTATCGCCGATAAAGTGAAGTTCTACGCGCGCGATCTCTTCGCGACGGATATCGGCAACGCGACCGTCGTGACCGTCTACCTCTTTCCGGGCGTCATGGGGCGCGTCGCCGCCAAGCTGCGCGCGGACCTCGCGCCGGGCGCGCGCGTGGTCTCGCACGACTTCCCGTTCCCCGACTGGACGCCGGACCAGGTCTCGACGGTGGCGTCGCCGGAGAAGAAGGACTACACCGGCCGGGCGGATGCCGTGCTCCTGCTCTACACGGTGCCTCCGCGCCCGCAATAGAAAACGCGCCGGAGGCCGTCGAGGCCGCCGGCGCGTTCAGTCCCACCCACCCGCTAATTGAGGCGCTGGTACGAGACCGTCGCCCGGTCCGGGCCGACCTGGAGGTTGCCGATCTTGAAGTAGCCAAGATCGCAGGTCCGCAGGACGAGCGTGTCACCGGCGCCGAAAGACACCTCGGGCACGTTTTCCTGGAAGATGCCCGACGCAATGATCGACGCATCGACGCTGGCGAACGGCGTCCCCGTGAGGACGGCGATGGCGACGGTGTCCGTCGGAAGGTCGCACACCAGCACCGGGACCAGGACCACCCCCGACGGGTCCAACGACAGCCAGAAATCGTTCGGCGGCCGGATATCAAACGGGTCGCCCCCGTTGCAAGCCGCACCCAACGCGTCCTCGCAGAGTTGCCCGGTTTCCAGGTCGACCGCGTCGGTGTCGTAGAAGAGCGTCACCGACGGCCCCGGCGGCGGCGGCGGGTCGACGGGCTCCTCCCACGGCGGGAGTTGACCGGTCAACGTCTCGAACTTGTCGCCGAGCACATCGCACTGCTTCTGATGCTTGGTGGGATCGCCGCAGCCAAGCGCCGCTGCCGCGGTGCATACGCCTTTCGCCGCTCCTTTCAAGCCGTCGCACATCGACTTGTCCTTCGCCTTCGCGTGCACATCGCCGGAAGCGGCGATCCATGCGAGCGCGAACGACAACACCACCAACGAGCGCAACACGCTCGCTGTTCGTCGCATCGAAACTGAAGTCACGTTGACCGAGCCCATTTCCGCACCCCCCGGTGAGATTGAACTGCGCGAGGACCATTCTGCGCATGGCGGGCGCGGATGCAAGGCCACCAGACCAACGGCCGTGTGACTGCATCGAAGTTGCGCACAACGATCGTGTGGACGAGTTGTCCGCTACGGGATGCTCGCATTGCGTACATTCGCGCTACGCTCGAGGAGCGTCGACGGCTCTGCCCCCGGTCGCTACCGGAAACGCTGCTCCGTGCACAACCCGTCGCGTTCCCTTGAACACGCCCTGACCTGGGCGGAGCTGCGGCCGTCCATTCGAGCCGGCCTGTGGGCGATCGGCCTGTTCGCCGGCGGGGTCCTGCTTGCAAGAGAATTCGCCGCGCCGATCCAGGATGCGCTGATCGCAAACGGGCGCATGGGAATCCTGGTGTTCGTCGTCACGTCCGTCCTGGCGGTGTTGGTTCCCGTGCTCACGAATCTGCCGCTGGTCCCGCTCGCGGTCCTGGCCTGGGGCCCGTGGTGGACCGCCGTGCTTCTGTTGTCGGGCTGGGTCGTCGGAGCAGCGCTTGCGTTCACGCTCGGGCGTCATGCGCGCGAATGGATCCTGCGGCACTTCCCGGCGGTGAAGCGGCACGCCAACATCGATCGGCTGATCCACCCGCGCCACCGTTTCTGGTCGCTCGTGCTGTTGCGGATGACGTTCCCGGTGGATGTGCTTTCCCATTCCCTGGGCCTGTTCAGCCGTAGCACCACGCTGACGGAGAACGTCGTGTCCACGGCGGTGGGCGCCGCTCCGTTCGCGGTGGTGTTTGCGCTCTTTCCGACCCTTTCGGTCACGGCGCAATTGATTGTTTTCGGCGCGTCGGCGCTGATCTTCATCGCCTACGTGCTTTGGGTAGTGCGCCGCACTTCGTAGACAGGTCGGGGCGGCCGAACGTCGTTGCGCCGATAGCATGGTCGGCGGTTGTCCGACAGTGCCGTACGGCGGACGCGCCGAAACTGGGGCATGGCAACGTCGGCCTCCGCACTTTCGTCACTTCCCCGCCCCGCCCGATGGGCTCTGGGGCTGCTCGCGGCGATTGTCGCGACGTTGCTACTGCTGTTCCTCGTCCTGCTCTTTTTCCCGTGGAATACCCTTCGCGAGCCGATCGCGAACTATTTCAGCGAGAAGACGGGACGCAAGGTGGCGATCGCCGGCGACCTCACAGTCAAGCTCGCGTGGCATCCCTGGATCGACGTGCGCGGCATCGCCATCTCCAACGCGCCGTGGTCCGACCAGCCGGTGATGGCGAGCGTGGAGCGCCTCGGCATGCGGGTCGAGCCGCTTTCGTACTTCACGCGCCTGCGCATTCCGGAAATCGAAATGCAGGGCCCGCGCGCCATCTTCGAGCGCAATGCCGACGGTGTCGGCAACTGGGTGATGGGCGACAGCGTGCTGGGCAACGACACCACCGATGCCGGCGACCTCCCGCTGATCGGTCGCGTGAGCGTGGGCGACGCGCACTTGCGCTACCGCGATCCGGATCCGCAGCTGCGCCTCGATGTGTCCGCTCTCGCGCTCACGGCGACCGACAGACAGGGCCAGGAGAGCTTGATCTTTTCCGGCGAGGGGAGTCTGCGCGGCGCCCGCTTCACCATCGCCGGGCAAGGCGAAGGTCTGGGGACGCTGCGCGAACCCGACGCGCCGTTCTCCCTCGTGTTCTCCGCGAAGGCCGGCGCCACGCAGGCGTGGTTCGACGGTACGATCGTGCCCACGTCTCCGGAGAACGTGCGCGGGTTCATCAAGATCGCCGGACAGGACATGTCGCAGCTCTACCCGCTGCTGCCTGCGCCGGTGCCGTGGACGCCGCCCTACGAGATCAAGGGCGACGTCGTCCGTCTTCCGGACCGCTGGAAGGTCACCGGCCTGTCGGGCAAGGTAGGCCGAAGCGACGTGGCCGGTGTCGCGGAAATTCTCACCGACACGCCGCGGCGCAAGTTCGTGGCCGACATCGTGTCCAATCGCCTCGACTACCGCGATCTCGGCGGCTTCGTGGGATTGCCGGCGGGGGCGTCCGCCGCCGCGCGCTCGCCCGAGCAGAAGGCCGAGGCGGCGAAGCTCGCGCGGCAGGATCGCGTGTTCTCGGACGACCGCTTCGAGCTCGACCGCCTGCGCGATTACGACGCGCACTTCCGCTTTCGCGGCAAGGCGGTGCGCGTGGACGACGTGCCCATGGAGGTCGTCGAGATGAACATCGACCTCGAGCGCGGCGTGCTGCGCTACGACCCGGTGAAGGTGGGCATCGCGGACGGCACGGTGACGCTCGTCGGCTCGATCGATGCGAACGGCAAGACGCCGCGCCTCGACATGCGGCTGGAAGGCCGCAATCTCGACCTCGCGCGCATTTACCCCGAGCTCGCCTCGCCTCGCGGCAAGGCGGGTCGTTTTGGCGGCTTCGTCAAGGTGAAGGCGCAGGGGTCGAGCATCGCCGGCATGACCAAGACCGCCGATGGCGAGGGCGCGCTCGTCATGTCGGGCGGCGAGGCCAGCTCGCTCGCGCTGCTGCTCACCAACCTCGACCTGGCGGGCGTCGTGCCACTCGTGATCGGCGGCGATCGCACGGCGGCGCTTTACTGCGCCGTCTCGGCGTTCGCCCTGAACGACGGCCTCGTTCGACCGCGCCTGCTGGTGATCGACACGTCACGCGTGCGCATCGACGGCGAGGGCACGATTGACCTCGCGCACGAGAAGTACGCGCTGATGCTCAAGGCGAAATCGAAGCAGTTCAGCCTCTTCGCGTTGCGCGGTCCCATCGTGATCGGCGGGTCGCTGCGCGATCCGACCGTGGGGCCGTCGGTGGCCCCGATCGCCGCGCGTGTCGGCGTGGCCGTGGGCCTCGCGGCGGTGTCGCCGCCGCTCGCGATCCTCCCGTTCATCGACCTGGGCGGCACGCCTGACATCGACTGCCGGCGCGTGCTCGGCGCGCCGGACAACGCCTCGGTGCCGGTCAAGGAAGAGTCACGGAGCGACATCGAAGCCAAGGCGCGTGTCGAGCCGTTGACTGCCGCAGGTCGCGACGCGGTGGCCGATCGCTTGCCGCGATCCGCTCCGGCGCGCGGAAGCTAGCCCGTAGCCGAGCCGCAGAACCGCCGGTAGGCCGTCCGCCGATAGGCGCGCGAGCGCGGCGCCGATGTCACGCGCCGTCGAACGATGCGAGCCTCATCATTTTCCAAAGGAGGCTCCATGGCCAATGTCGCATCGATTCTCAACAACCTGATCGAGACGTCCAAGGACGGCGAGAAGGGTTTCCGCAAGTGCGCCGAGGACGCGAAGGATGCCGAGCTCAAGGCGTTCTTCCTGCGCCGCGCCGATAGCTGCGCCCACGGCGCGCAGGAGCTCCAGTCGCAGGTGTCGAGGCTCGGCGAGACGCCGGCGTCGTCCGGCAGCGTCGCGGGCGCCTTGCATCGCGGCTGGGTCGACGTGAAGGCGGCGGTCGCGACACGCGACGACCTCGCCGTCCTCGAGGAGTGCGAGCGCGGCGAGGACGTCGCGAAGGCGTCGTACCGCAAGGCGCTGGAGAGCGGCGACCTTCCCGCGGACGTCCGTGCGATCGTGCAGAAGCAGTACGAGGGCGTGATCCGCAACCACGACGAGGTGCTCGCGCTGCGCGAGAGATACCGCGCCCTGCAGCACTGATCGGGTCCACCACAAGCAAAGAGGGCTTGCATCGCTGCAAGCCCTCTTCGTTTGTCGGGTTGCAGGGGAGCGCTACCTGACCCGGCTGCGCCGACCGATGGCGATGACGCCCCCGAACGCCGTGAGCGCGGCAAGAAGCAACACGGTCCACGTAGCGAGCGCGGGGACTTGCACGCCGGCGGTGAACTGCGCGCACGTCGGGACGGTGATCGTATTGGCGTCGGTCGACACCGTTCCGCCGAACGCGAGCGCCCTTCCGGACAAATTGGCGAAATGCCCGATGGTGATTCCCGCGGCGTCGAGAATGTTGCCCACGAACGTGGGCGTCGCCGACAGCGCGGCGTTCGCCCCGAGTGTCGTGGCACCGACGGGCGCCCAGAAGACGTTGCCCGCGCACGCCCCGTTGGCCAGGACCACGCTGGAATTGTCGCCCGAGTTCAGCGCCCCGCCAGGTCGGAAGACATAGACCCCTGCGCCGTTGAGCGTGACCGTGGTGGACAGGGTCACGTTCATCGCGCCGCCGCTCGAATAGCATCCGGGGGGAATGACACCCGGTGGATTCGATCCGATGACCACGGAATCGAGCGCGATCGTCCCCGCGCCGAGGAAAGTGCATGCCTGCCCCAGCAGGTCGGCCAACGCCAGCCCTTGGTCCACTCCCGTCGCGGGTGCGCAGGGCGTGGTCGTCGTGCCGGATGTCGTCAGTGGAGGTGTGGTGGGCGCTGTCGTGTAGCAGACGTCACCATTGATGATCGTCTGGGGCGAAGTGTTGGAATTGGTGAACGTGCTGGAAACGACGCCGAACGTGCTTGTCGTTCCCAGGCTCGGGGCCGTGGCAGCGACAGCGGCATCCCCGAGTACCGATGTCAGTGCGACGAGCGCGATGGCCCGGACGACACGATCCCTCCTTGGCGTGCGAGAGAGCGCCCGGGACTGTATTCGCCGTAGCGTCGAGAATATCTGGATGCAGACCGCAGGTTTGCTCATGTCCTTGCCCTTCACGCATGGGTGCCGCGGCGATGAAGGAACCCGTGAGGACAGGGCTCGACCTACTGTCCCGGCGGGTAATCGAGATCTTTCCTTCCGCTCGTCAGACGCGTTGCAGTTCCGCGTGGCAGGAGCGTCGCCAATCCGGACTAATCACAAATTTCCCGAATCCGGTCTGTGCGGTAACGCACATTGCGTGTGCGCTACAACTCGCATGGGATAGGAAGGAGGCGGCGCTCGCAAACCGCGGATCAGAAATGGGAATGGCCCCTTTCGGGGCCATTCGCGCCAAGCAGACCCGGAATCGCCGGGTTGCTCTACTTACTTGATTTATATCGGGAAT
>Ga0207648_10004891_pt1 | contig 13654 bp, 8 predicted proteins | sample KBSMisM32_FD_184310 | JGI IMG/M metagenome (GOLD analysis project Ga0207648, IMG submission 184310) | Miscanthus rhizosphere microbial communities from Kellogg Biological Station, Michigan, USA - KBS Miscanthus M3-2 (SPAdes) (version 2) | ecosystem: Host-associated > Plants > Roots > Rhizosphere...
GTGATCGCGCAGGGCGCCGGCGGCACCAGCTACTCGGTGCCGATCCAGACGCTGCTGTTCTTCACCGCTCTGAGCTTCCTGCCGGCGGTGCTGCTCTTGATGACCGGCTTCACGCGCATCGTGATCGTGCTGAGCCTGCTGCGCCAGGCGCTGGGCACGCAAGCCGCGCCGCCGAACCAGGTGGTCGTGGGCTTGAGCCTGTTCCTGACCTTCTTCGTGATGGGGCCGACGATCGACAAGGTCTACGCCGACGCGTACCAGCCCTACGCCGAGAACAAGATCGCGTTCGACGAGGCGCTCAAGCGCGGCGAGGTGCCGATGCGCGCGTTCATGCTGAAGCAGACGCGCCAGGCCGACGTGATGCTGTTCGCCAAGCTCGCGAAGATCGACCCGGCCGTGAAGACCGCCGACGTGCCGTTCAAGGTGCTGGTGCCGGCCTTCGTGACGAGCGAGCTGAAGAGCGCGTTCCAGATCGGCTTCCTGATCTTCATCCCGTTCCTGATCATCGACATGATCGTCGCCAGCGTGCTGATGAGCCTGGGCATGATGATGCTCAGCCCGGTGCTGATCGCGCTGCCGTTCAAGCTGATGCTGTTCGTGCTCGCCGACGGCTGGAACCTGCTGCTGGGCTCGCTCGCGGCCAGCTTCTCGACCTGACCAGACACGAAACCGATGGATGCCCAACAAGTCTTCACGATCGGCCAGCAAGGCCTGTACATGCTGCTGCTGGTGTCGGCACCGCTGCTGCTCGCGGTGCTGCTGATCGGCCTGGTCGTCAGCATCTTCCAGGCCGCGACGCAGATCCACGAGGCGACCCTGTCGTTCGTGCCGAAGGTCATCGGCGCGGTCGCGGTGCTCGCGATCGCCGGCCCGTGGATGCTGACGACGCTGGTCGAGTACCTGCAGCGCACCTTGCAGGCGATCCCGACGGCGGTCGGCTGAAGCAAGACGGCCACGCGGTCGCGCGATGCTGACCTTCACCGACACCCAGGTGCTGGCGTGGATCACGCCGCTGCTGTGGCCGTTCCTGCGCGTGCTCGCACTGTTCAGCGCGATGCCGGTGTTCGCGCAGCGCGGCGTGCCGGCGCGGGTGCGGGTCGCGCTCGCGTTCCTGATCGCGTTCTGTGCGCAGGCGAGCCTGCCGCCGATGCCGGTGCTCGCGCTCGATTCGGCGCCGGCGCTGCTCGCGGTCGTGCAGCAGCTGCTGATCGGCCTGTCGCTCGGCTTCGCGGTGCGCATCGTCTTCAGCGCGGTCGAGTTCGCCGGCGAACTGATCGGGCTGCAAATGGGCCTGAACTTCGCCGGCTTCTTCAACCCGATGACCGGCGGCGAGGCCACAGCGACCAGCCGCTTCTTCGGCATCTCGGTGAGCTGGCTGTTCATCGTCACCGGCGGCCACCTGCTGGTGATCGCCGCGGTGGTGCAGAGCTTCCAGGCCTTCCCGGTCGGCCCCGAGCCGTTCGCGTTCCTGCGCGCGGTGCAGCCGCAGGTCTGGGGCGCCGAGGTGTTCAGGCTTGGCCTGTGGATCGCGCTGCCGATGATCGCGATGCTGCTGTTCGTGAACCTGGTGCTCGGCATCATCTCGCGTGTCGCGCAGCAGATGAACATCTTCGCGATCGGCTTCCCGATCACCGTATCGGTCGGGCTGATCGGCATGTTGCTGACCCTGCCGATGATGCAGATGCCGTTCACGATGGCGCTCGAGCGGATGCTCGCGAACTTCCAGTGATCGGGCGCTGACCGGCCGTTGCGCCGGCCGTGGCGCGCGGCACTGCTTGCGGCTCGCTTCTGTCGTTCGTTGTTGCTGCTCTTGCGGTCCCTCCGGGAGCCCGCCGGTCGCGCCCGGCCGGCGGTCACTTTCATTTGCTGGCTCAAATAAAAGTAACCAAAGCAAAGAGCCCAAATACGATTTGGCTTGCGCACGTGGCAGCAACATTCTGCCAGCGCCCACGCTTAAGACGGCTTCCAGCGGTTCTGTGTTGTTCGGTATTTGGAGCGATCCAAAGGCGCTCAGGTGATCCGATGTCCGCCGCCCGTCAACAACCGCTTCTTTCTATGCAGCCGTCTAGACCTGATCGTGTTCAGGCCTTTTGCTTTGGTTACTTTCATTTGGGCCAGCAAATGAAAGTGACCGCCGGCCGGGCGCCCCGGCGGGCTCCCTCATGGACCGCAAGAGCAGCAACAAAGAACTCAAACGGCCCGCGAGCGAAAGCCGATCGCGTCAGAGCAACGCCGGCCGCGTCGACCGTGCGAAGTGCGCATCCTCGGGATGGAACACCCAGCGCTCGACGACCGCGAGCAGCTGCGTCGCGAGCACCGGCTTGGTCAGGAAGTCGTTCATGCCCGCCGCCAGGCAGGCGGTGCGGTCCTCGGCGAATGCGTTCGCGGTCAGCGCCACGATCGGCACGTGCTCGCCGTAGGCGCCTACCGCGCCCGCGCGGATCAGGCGCGTGACCGCCAGGCCGTCCATGTCGGGCATCTGCCAGTCCATCAGCACGACATCGAAGGCATGCGCACGCAGCAGCGCCAGCGCCTGCCCGCCGTCGTCGGCCGCCAGGACGCGGTAGCCGGCCGTGCGCAGCATCGTGCCGACGATCAGCTGGTTGGTCGGATCGTCCTCGACGACCAGCACCAGCCCGTTCGGCGCGTCGACGTCCAGCATCGCCGGTCGGGTGCTCCCGCCCGCCCCCGCGCCGGCGCCCAGGCGGCTCACCAGCGCGCCGCGCAGCACCGGCTTGATCAGCCCGCGCGGCAGGCCGAAGCGCTCGCGCAGGCGGCTGGCGGTGGGCGCGTCGGAACGGTTCATCTCGACCAGCCGCGCCGCGCGTATCCACGTATCGGCGCCGGCCACGATCGCATCGCAGCCGGCGGCGTCGGTCGCGACCAGCAGCCATGGCAAGCCGTCCTCGGGCGCGCCGTCGAACGCGTCGCCGCGTGCGCCGTCGGTGGCGTGGGCGGGCTGCCGTGTCGCGCGCCAGGCGTCGAGTTCGGCACGCGAGTGGATGCGCACGCCGCGGCAGCCGCAGCGCGTCAGCAGCGCGCCGAGTGCGGCGGCGCTGGCCGCGTGCGGTTCGTAATACAGCACCTCGTGGCCGAGTGCCGGCGCCGCCGCGATCTCGCTCGCCGGCGCGGCCAGCGCGACCTCGAAGCTGAACTCGGCGCCTTCGCCCGGCGCGCTGTTCAGCGTGATGTCGCCGCCCATCGCACGCACCAGCCGGCGCGAGATCGCCAGGCCCAGGCCGGTGCCGCCGAAGCGGCGCGTCGTCGCCTCGTCGGCCTGACGGAACGGCTCGAAGACCTCTTCGTGCTTGGCCGGGTCGATGCCGATGCCGGTGTCGCGGATCGCGATCCGCACCCGCCCCGGCGCGCGCCCGACCGAGGCCCGCAGCACGACGCTGCCGCGGGTGGTGAACTTGACCGCGTTGCCGAGCATGTTCAGCACGACCTGGCGCAGCCGGATCGCATCGCCGTTGACCCAGACCGGCAGCTCCGGATCGATGATGCCGCACAAGGTCAGGCGCTTCGCGCGCGCCGCGACCGAGGCGGTCGCGAGCGCGGCCTCGAGGCAGTCGGCGAGGTTGAAGTCGTCGCACGACACCGGCAGCTCGCCGGCCTCGATGCGCGACACGTCGAGCACGTTCTCGATCAGGCCGAGCAGGTTGACGCCGCTGTTGCGCACGATCTCGACCAGGTGCGCCTGGTCGAGTTCGGCGTCCGACTGCTGCAGCAGCTGGGCCGCGCCGATCACCGCGTTCAGCGGCGTGCGCAGCTCGTGGCTCATGTTGGCGAGGAAGGTCGTCTTCGCGCGCGATGCGCTCTCGGCGCGCTCCTTCTCGCGCCGCAGGTCGCGGGTGCGCTCGGCGACGCGCGCTTCCAGCGTCAGCATCGAGGCCTCGAGCGACTGGTCGCGCGCCTGCAGCTCGTCGAGCATGCGGTTGAACGCCGCCACCGCGTGCCCGACCTCGTCGCCGCCGCTGCCGGCGAGGCGGCGCGAATAGTCCTTGCCGTTGGCGATCGCGGTCGACGCGTCGGCCAGCGCCGCGACCGGGTCGGTGATGCGCCGCGCGATGCGGCGTGCCACCGTCAGCGAGAGCGCCAGGCCCAGTCCGGTGCCGAGCAGAATCGCCCCCATCTGCAGCGCCAGGCTGCGGTAGACGCTGTCCAGGCTCTGGCGCAGCACGATCCGGCCGACGCTCTGATCGCCCGGCCCGATCGTCCGATCGACCACCAGGTCGTCGCCGAGGAAGCGCTCGTGTGCGGCGTCCGAGGGCGTGCGCTTCGGCCCGAGGTACTGCGCGACCTGCCGGTTGCGCTTGTCGTAGACCGTCGCCGCGCGCACGTCGGGGCGCGCGCGCAGCATCGCCAGCGTGTCGGCGGTGGCCTTGGCATCGTCGAACGCGAGCGGCGCCTCGAGCGCATACGCGAGCGTGCCGGCGAGCGCGACCGCCTCGGCACGCACCCGGTCGGGCTCGAACCAGGCGCCCACCGCCAGCACCGTGGCGACACCCAGGACCGCGGTGCTGCCGGCGCACAGCGCGAGCAACAGGGCCAGGCGCAGGCGCAGCGGGAGATGACTGCCGAGGAGTCGCTTCATCACGGCTACTGCTTCACTTGGCGCGCCAGCTTCAGCACGCCCGGGTTGACGCCGAGCCCGGCCTCGCGCACCGCGATCAGGTTGACATCGAAGCGCAGCGCGTTGTCGACATGCACGATCTCGACCATGCCGCCGTCGCTGACGAAGCCGTCGCGCGTGCCGACCGTGAAGCTCGGCTCCGCCGCGAGGTGGCGCAGCAGCCGCTCCAGCGGCACGTTGCTGCTGTCGTCGACGAACACGACCTGGCAGGTCTTCGTCGCGCCACCGGGATTGACGACGGTATGCAGCGGATGCGCGCCGATCAGGCTGTCGTTGTGCTGCTGGAATGCGCGCTGCACCGTCGGGCTGCCGGCGAAGACGCACAGGTTCAGCGGTGCGGTCTCGCTGTCGAACGCGGCCGCCGGCCACTGCACGAACCTGGCCATCGTCGCGACCAGCTTGGCCTTCGCCGCCGCGTCGCCACCCAGCGCCTGCGCGCGTGCCGCAGCGACGCACGCCGCGAACGCGCACAGCAGCAGCGCGCCGCGCGCGCGCCGCCAGTGTCGGCCGGGCCGGCGTGCCACGATCAGAAGGCCCAGCCGAGCTGCAGCCGGAACTCGCGCCCGTCCTGGCGGATCGCGTCCTGCAGGAGTTCGGGGCCGACCGGGTCGAGGTGGTGCTCGTCGCCAAGGTTGTAGACGCCGAACGCCACCGACCAGGGTCGGCCCGGCGGCGCGTAGCCGAGCTGCGCGTTCGCGCGCAGGTAGCCCGCGAGCCGCGCGTTCGAACGGGTCAGCCGGCTGCTGACGTACTGGCCGTTCAGGCCGATCGTCGCGCCGGCGACCGGGCCCGGCGCCGTCAACGCGAACTTGACCAGGTTCTGCGGCGCGGCGCTGAGGGTCGCGCCGGTCTCGGCGTCGAAGGCGCGCTGATGCGACCAGCCGACGCGCAGCTGGCTGCCGCCGCTCCAGAACCAGGTGCCGGTCAGGTTGACGCCGTTCGAGCGCAGCTCGCCCCGGTTGCGGAAGACATTCTGGCCATCGGTGTCGGCCATCAGCTCGACCAGGTCGTGGATGCGAAACGCATAGGCCGACGCCTCGAGCGTCAGCGCGTCCGAGGGTCGCCAGATCGCCAGCAGCTCGCGCGAATCGAGCGACTCGACCTTCAGCGCCGGATTGGCCTTCAGCGTGTCATCGACATAGAAGCGCTCGTAGGCGTTGGGCTCGCGGAAGGCACGGCCCTGCGTCAGCTTGATGGTCCAGCGCGGGTCGGGGGTCCAGATCGCGGCGAGCCGCGGCGAGGTGGTGACATGGCCATCGATGCGCCAGTCGGCGCGCGCGCCGGCGTTCAGCAGCAGCGCCGGCCACACCTGCCATTCATCGCCGGCAAACACCGCGTGGCGGCTCGAGCTGAGATTGAAATCGGTCAGCGCCTCGGGCTGCGGCGAGACGCGCTCGACCCGGATCGACTGGCGCAGATTGCGCTGGAACTCGACCCCGCTCATCAGCCGATGGCCGGCCCAGCCGAGCCAGGCATAGCGCAGCTCGCCCGAGACGACGTTGGCCTCGTCGACCTCGAAGCCCTCGGTCGGGCTCGCGGCCGGGCCGAAGGTCGAATGCGAGCGGAACTGGTAGCGCTCGGCACCGAGGCGCGCCTGGAACTCCTGGCGCGCATCGATGCGCCGGCTGAAATCGGCGTTCACGAAGGCGTAGCGGTCGGTCCACGGATTCGGCGTGTTGAACAGCGCGCCGTACGACGCGGTCGGCACGTCCTTCACGCGCTCCGACGCGCCGCCGGTGAGCGTGAACTCGGTCCAGCGCGCCTTCATGAACACCTTGCTGGCGCGTTCGTCGTCGCGCTGGCGGGCCACGCCGAAGTTGGTTGCCGGCGCGTCGTACTCGGCAAAGTAGCGATCGCCGCCGGGGCGCCGCTCGGCGGCGGCGCCGAGCAGCACGCGAGCGCCGGCCAGCTCGCCGCCCCAGGTCGTGGCGAGCTTGCGGTTCATCGCGCTGCCGAGCTCGACCACCGTGCGCAGGCCCGGCAGCTGCGATGGCGTGCGCGTGATGACGTTGACGACGCCAAGCACCGCGCTCGAGCCGTACAGCGCCGAGCCCGGGCCGGGCACGTACTCGACGCGGTCGATCAGGCCGACGTCGAGCGGGAATTCGCGGCCCAGCGGCGCGCTCTCGTACAGCGCATCGTTGATGCGCGCCCCATCGATCAGCACCAGCAGGCGCGAGCTGAAGTCGCCCGGGCGCGCGATCCCGCGCACGCCGGCGTACACGTAGGTGCGATCGTCCTGCATGTGGATGCCCGGCATGCTCTCGAGCACCTCGGCCAGTGTGCGGTAGCCCTGGGCGCGGATCTCGCCGCCGGTGCGCACCACCACCGCGGCCGGGGCGGCCTCGAGGTCCTGCGCGTACTTGGACGCCCCGGCCGAACGCCCCTCGCCGTACACCGGCTGCGCCAGCACGCCCTCGAGCTCGCCGAGGGTCGCGGGCAGCGGCGCCGCATGTTGCGCGGGAGGCCCGGCCAGTGCGCCGGTCGTCACGAGAGACCCGAGGCCGGCGATGAGCAGACAAAGGTGCCGAAGATGCGAACCAACCAACGGACGGGACGGACGGGCGGCGACTGCAGAGTGCGACATAGGCCGAGATCGGGATCGGAAAAGGAATCGGGAAAGGGATCGGAAAACGGGTTGCTGCTGCGCCCGATTGTCTTGAACGATGCGCCCGTCGATGCCGCGAAAACCGGTGCATCTGCCGGCCACTCGCCGCTTTAAGGCGGGCGCGATAGGCGCGTCGCCGCGGCACGCCGACAGCCCGCGCCGATTGCGCTCAAGTGTCGATCGGCGCGGCCGAAGTCCAGCCATCGCGACGATGTTGCGGTGCACCATTGCGGCGCGCCGCAACCGGCACCGGCCGTCCCGGCGCACCTCTTCAGAGCAGCACATGACGAGTTCCGGCAGCGCTTCCCCACCACCCCGCGGCGTCTTCACGCGCGTCAGCTCTCCGCTCGTGCGGCGGTTGTCCAACCTGAGCGTCGGCAAGAAACTGCTGCTGATCTACCTGCTCGACCTGAGCACGGTGTTCTTCATCAGCGGCATCCTGATCCACGAGAAGTACATCGCGATCGACTTCGCGCGCAAGGAGCTCGCCGGCACCGCCTACATCGACGCGCTGCGCCCGACGCTGGTCGCGCTCGGCCGCACGACGCCGGCCCCCGACGTCGGCGCCACGGTGCTGGCGCACCTGGCCGAGACCGAGGCACGCCATGGCGAGGCGATGGGCAGCGCCGAGCTGAACCAGGCCTTCGCGCGGGCGCTGCGCGCGCTGCGCAGCGCCGAGGCCGCGGCGACGCCGACGGCGGCAATCGTGTACCGGCACGCCGCGCTCGACGACGGCAAGGAGCTGGTCACGCGCGTGGGCAACCAGTCGAACCTGATCCTCGATCCGGATCTCGACAGCTACTACACGATGTCGCTGATCCTGTTGCGCTACCCGACCCTGCTGAACGTCGTCACGCAGATCACGCCGCGCCTGCACGACGTGGTCGATGGCGCGGTGATCGATCCGGCCGAGAACGCGCGCCTGTTCGTGCTCGAGGGCGAGCTCGGCTCGGCCGGCAAGGCGATCGTCTCCGACTACTCCGAGGCAGTGGCCGCGGCCGCCGACCCGCTGCTCCAGCAACGGCTGGCGCCGGCGCAGGGCGCGCTCGCAGCCGCGATCGACCGCTACCGCGCGGTAGTGCGCCAGGTCGCGACGGGTCAGTCGATGGAGCGCCACCAGATCGATGCGGCCGAAGCGGCGGTGCTCGATGCGCTCGATGTCTCATGGGGCACCGGCACGCAGCAGCTGACCCGGTTGCTCGACGTGCGGGTGCACGACTTCTTCGTGCGCATGTGGACGCACCTGGGCACCGCGGCGCTGCTGCTGATGGTGATCCTGGTCGCGGTGTTCTATGTCGCGCGCCGCATCTCGCGGCCCTTGCGCGGCCTGTCGCAGGTCGTCGACACGGTGCGCCGCACCGGCGACCACAGCCTGCGCTCGGCCTGGGACAGCGGCGACGAGATCGGCCGGCTGGTGCTGGGCTTCAACGACATGCTCGCGCAGCTCGACCAGCAGCGTCAGGTGCAGCAGGAAATGGCGGCGAGCGCGCGCGCCGCCGAGGCACAGCAGCGCCTGCTCGAGCTGATGCCGGTGCCGCTGATGGTCACCTCGGTGCCCGATCACCGTGTGCTGCATGCGAACCCCCAGGCACGCCAGTGGCTCGGCGACGCCGTCACCGACCCGTGGGCCACCGGCATCTCCGGCGACCTGCGGCGGCGCTTCTTCCAGCAGCTGGCCGACTGCGGCGTCGTGCACGAGTTCGAGGTGCCGTGGCAGCAGGGCGAGCACCCGGCCTGGGCGGTGCTCTCGGCACGGCGGCTCGATTACCAGGGCCAGGATGCGGTCGTCACCGCGTTCACGCCGATCAACAGCCTGAAGGCGCTGGAACTGCGCCTCGAGCTCTGGGCCAAGGTGTTCGAGGCCTCGTCCGAAGGCATCGTGCTGCTCGACGCGCACGGCCGCGTGCTGTCGGCGAATCGCGCGATCTGCAAGGCCGGCGGGCTCGACCCGTCGGAGCTGGTCGACTGCGCCCTCGACTTCGTTCGCATCGGCAGCGTGCCGGCGCCGCAGGCGCGCGAGATCTGGGAGACCGCCGAAAGCCGCGGCTGGTGGCGCGGCGAGGTCGCGGTGCAGCGGCGCGAGGGCGGCGACTACCCGGCCTGGGCGGTGCTGACCGCGGTGCGCGACGCCGCCGGCGCGGTCGCGCACTACATCTTCAGCTGCCTGGACATCACCGACCGCAAGGCCTCGGAGGAGCGCGTCAAGTACCTCGCGCACCATGACGTGCTGACCGGCCTGCCGAACCGCACCGTCGCCGAGCAGCGGTTGCGCAGCGCGATGCAGCAGTCCGAGCACAGCGGCCAGCCGGTCGCGGTGCTGTTCATCGACCTGGACCGCTTCAAGACCATCAACGATTCACTCGGGCATCAGATCGGCGACGCACTGCTCAAGCTGGTCGCGCAGCGCCTGCGCGACTGCATCCGCGGCGCCGACACCGTGAGCCGCTTCGGCGGCGACGAGTTCGTCGTGCTGCTCAACGGCGTCACCGGCAGCGGCGAGGCGCTGCAAATCGCGCAGCGCCTGCTCGGCGCGCTGCGCACGCCGTACACGATCGACGCGATGGAGCTGAGCGTGTCGTGCAGCGTGGGCATTGCGATGTTCCCCGACGACGCGCAGGACATGGAGGAGCTGATGCGCCATGCCGATGCCGCGATGTACGAAGCGAAGGCGAGCGGGCGCGACAGCGTCTACTTCTTCACCCGCGACCTGAACGACCGGGCGCAGCAGCGCCTGCAGATCGAACTGATGCTGCGCAACGCGATCGGCCGCAACGAGCTGCGGCTGGTGTTCCAGCCTCAGGTCGGCACCGCCGACGGCTCGCTCGCCGCGGTCGAGGCGCTGCTGCGCTGGCACTCGCCGGAGCTCGGCGACGTGGCCCCCGCGGTGTTCATCCCGCTGGCCGAGGAGTCGCGGCTGATCGTGCCGATCGGCGAATGGGTCATCGACGAAGCCTGCCGCCAGCTCGCGCACTGGCGCGCGCGCGGCATCGACATCGGCGCGATGTCGGTCAACCTGTCGGCGGTGCAGCTCCTCGACGCCGGGCTGCTGACCGCGCTGCGTGCCTCGCTGGCGCGGCACGACGTGCCGGCCGCGCTGCTCGAGCTCGAGCTGACCGAATCGACGCTGATGGAAAGCACCGACGAGCGGATGCGCCAGCTGCACGCGCTGAAGGCGCTGGGCGTGCAGCTCTCGATCGACGACTTCGGCACCGGCTACTCGAGCCTGAGCTACCTGAGCCGCCTGCCGATGGGCAAGCTCAAGATCGACCGATCGCTGATCAAGGACATGCTGACCGAACCGAAGGACCGCGCGATCACCGAGGCCGTGATCGCGCTCGCGCACCGGCTCGAGATGACGGTGGTCGCCGAAGGCGTCGAGACCGCGGCGATCCATGCCGCGCTGACCGAGGCCCGCTGCGACACGATCCAGGGCTACTTCACCGGCCGGCCGATGTCGCCCGAGGCGCTGGAACGCTGGATCGGCGCCAGTGCGCACGGCACCGTGACGGCGCGCTGACGACATGGATCACCCGGCGCCGGAGTACCGACACCACCCGCCAGGCGGGTGCCCAGGCCGCTCGCCGGCGCCGTGGGTGTGCGACCCTACTTGTTGACCTTGACCCAGGCCCACTCGAGCCAGTTGTCGGCGCGGTGCACCACCTCGACGTTGCTGCGCGCGGCCCACGGGATGAACTGGCGGTGCAGCGGGATGTGGTGGACCTGCTCGTTGTGCTCCTTGATCGCCGCCTTGACCAGCGCCTCGCGCTTGGCCGGATCGGGCTCATGGCTCGATTGCGCGGCGAGCTGGTCCATCTTCGGGTTGTTGACCTGGCCGTAGTTGAACTGGCCGACGCCGCCGGCGCCGCGGGTGCGGTAGATCGGCGTCAAGGTGGTTTCGGCATCGGTCACCGAGCCGCCCCAGCCGAGCATGTACATCGAGGTGTCGAGGTTGCCGAGCTTGGCGAAGTAGACCGAGCGCGGCATCGTGTTGACGCGCACCTTCACGCCCAGCCGCGCCCACATCGAGGCCAAGGTCTTGCAGATTTCCTCGTCGTTGACATAGCGGTCGTTCGGGCAGTCGAGCGTGACCTCGAAGCCGTCGGGGTAGCCGGCGGAGGTCAGCAGCTTCTTCGCGGCGTCGAGGTCGAACGGCAGGCGCTTCTCGAGGGCCGGGTCGTTGTAGCTGCCCATCGGCGAGACCATGGTCGCGCCGGTCGGCGAGGCCAGCCCGCGCATCAGCTTGCTCTTGATGCTCTCTTCATCGACGGCCTGGTACAGCGCCTGGCGCACGCGCTGGTCCTTGAACGGGTTCTTGCCCTTCACGCTGCTGTAGAGCAGCTCGTCGCGGCCCTGGTCCATGCCGATGAAGATGACGCGGTTCTCGGGCCCGTCGATGACCTTCACGCCCGGCGTGTTGCGCAGGCGCGGCGTGTCGGTCGGGGGCGGGTCGAGCACGAAGTCGAGCTCGCCGGAGATCAGCGCGGCGACGCGTGTGGAGTTGCTCTTGATCGGGGTGTAGATCACGTCCTGCACGTTGCCTTCGAACTTGCCCCACCAGTTCGGGTTGCGCTTGTAGACCGTCTTCACGTCGGGCTGGCGCGAGACCAGCATGTACGGGCCGGTGCCGTTCGCGTTCAGCGCTGCGTAGCTCTGCTCGCCGGCGTTGAAGTCCTGCGGCTTGGTGACGTTGTTCTTCTCGCACCAGGCCTTGCTCATAATGAAGATCGCGTTGGCGTGCTGCAGGAAGATCGGATCGACGTCCTTCAGGTTGAACTCGACCGTCAGGTTGTCGATCTTCTTCGGCTCGCCCATCGCGGTGGCGTAGACCTTGATGTCGGAGCTCTGCTCGCTGGCGCGCTTGAACGAGAACACGACGTCGTCGGCCGTCATCGCCGTGCCGTCGTGGAACTTGACGTTCGGCCGCAGCTTCACGCGCCACTGCAACGGGCCGGTCTGCTGCCATTCGGTCGCCAGCATCGGCACGATGCCGAGTTGCTTGTCGCGCCCGGTCAGGGTTTCATAGACCTGGCCGTTGAGCGAATTGGTCAGCGATTCGTTGCGCGAATCCGGGTCCATGGTCTGCAAGTCGCCCTGCGACGCCCAGCGCAGGGTCTGCGCCTGGGCGGTGGCCAGCGACAGGCTCAGCCCCAGCGCCGCGGCGAACAGCGCCGCCGAACGAGAACATTTCATTGCTTGCTCCGGCAAGTGGAAAGACCGGCAGTTTAGGCCGGCACCGGGCACGCTTGATCCGGGAATACCTCGGGCAGTCCTGAGCGTGCGCACCGGCGCGCGAGCAAGTTCCGGGCCGAACGCCGGCCATGCATCGCGTGCCCGCCTCGCAATGAAAAAGGCCGCTGCATCGCAGCGGCCTTTCGGTGTCGGTGAGGCCGCGGGCGGGTCAGCGGAAGCGCGACTGCGGTACCGTCTTCAGCTCGCTCGGCAAGGCCGAGAAATAGCTCGACAGCAGCTTGGCCTCGGCGTGCGTGAACGGGCGCGCCATGCCCATCATGATCGCGTTGTTGCGGCCGACGAGCGGGTTCTTGTCGGTCTGGTACTCGCGCAGCGCGACATACAGGTAGTCGCCGTGCTGGCCGGCCAGCTTCGGGTAGCTCGGGTCGATCGGGGTGCTGAAGTTCGCGCCGTGGCATGACGCGCAGTTGCCCTTTTGCAGCAGCGCGGCCACATCGGCCGGCACCGGGCTGGCCAGCGCAGCGGGCACCGGCTCGGCCTTCGCTTCAGTGGCGTAGAACGCGGCGAGGTCGGCCATGTCCTGGTCGCTCAGCGAGGCCGCGATCGCACGCATCGTCGGGTGCTTGCGATCGCCCTTCTTGTACTGCGCCAATGCCGACGCAAGGTACTTCTCGCTCTGGCCGGCGATCTTCGGCACGCGGTAGATCTCGGGGAAGCTCGCCTTGTAGTCGGGGATGCCGTGGCAGCCGATGCACATCGCGGCCTTCTTCTCACCGGCCTGCGCGTTCTGCGCATGGACGTTCAGCGACAGACCGAACGTGCCCACCAGGGCGGCCAGCGTGATCAGGAAACGGACGGGATTTTTCATGGTTCTCGCGGCAGCTGATTCAGGGCGAATTTCGATCCAGCCGGCGATTATAGGGGCGCCCTTATACTGCCTCGACACCCCGCCAACCACGCTGCACGGCCCTCCTCCCATGAAGTTTCAAGGCTCCGAAACCTACGTCGCGACACCCGACCTGATGCTCGCGGTCAACGCCGCTTCGACGCTGAAGCGGCCGCTGCTGATCAAGGGCGAACCGGGCACCGGCAAGACGATGCTGGCCGAAGAAGTCGCCCAGGCGCTCGGGATGCCGCTGCTGCAGTGGCACATCAAGAGCACCACCAAGGCGCAGCAGGGACTGTACGAATACGACGCGGTGAGTCGGTTGCGTGATAGCCAG
>Ga0207648_10004893_pt1 | contig 13653 bp, 13 predicted proteins | sample KBSMisM32_FD_184310 | JGI IMG/M metagenome (GOLD analysis project Ga0207648, IMG submission 184310) | Miscanthus rhizosphere microbial communities from Kellogg Biological Station, Michigan, USA - KBS Miscanthus M3-2 (SPAdes) (version 2) | ecosystem: Host-associated > Plants > Roots >...
GGCCCACATCGCGTTCTGTGCCGCGGACCGACTCGCTCAGGTCGAGGAGATCGTCGAATGGCGTCCATTCGCCTCGTTCGCCCGGGTCGTCAAGTTGCCCGACCTCCCTGGCGACCGCAGATTGACGGCACGCCACGAGCTCGAACCCGACGGCGACGCGACGAGGCTGCGCGTACGCTGGTGGGGAGCGGCCGCGACGGCGGGTCACGCCCGACGCGAGCAGGATCGACTCCGAGCCATGGTGACCTAGCGATGCGCATCGGCGAACTGGCAGGGCGCCTTGACGTCAGCACCGACACCGTCCGGTTCTACGAGCGGGCCGGCTGGCTACCGTCGGCGTCGCGCGCCAAGAACGGCTACCGCGACTACCGCGAGGAGGACGTCGAACACCTCCGGCTGCTGATCGATCTCAGACGGATCGACCTGCCGCTCGAGACCGCCGCTCGCCTCGCTTCGTGGTGCCACTCCGGTCACTGCGAGCAGACGACGGCCGACCTGCCTCGGCAGCTCGCCGAGAAGCGGCAGGAGATCGCGTCACGCATCGATGACCTGCGGGCGCTCGACGCAAGGCTGGCACAGCTCGAGCGCCACCTCGGGGCAGTGACCCCGACGCGGCGCCCGGAGCTGCTGGTCCTCACCGGGGCGACGCCGTGCTGCGATGCGGCGGCGGCGATCACCTCCGGCGAGGGCGAGGCGTGCGCGGTGTGTTCGAACTAAGGTCGGCGACGACCTGATTCGAGGATCAGGGCTTCAGCGGAAGGCGTGTGATCCAGTACTGAGTGTCTGATGTCGGCGGCGTGGTGAATCGAGCGTTTACGACGTAGAGCCCGCCGAGCGTGATCGTCGCCGTCGTCGGCACGTCGACCGTACCTGCCGCCGGCAGGATCTCGCCCTTGAGTCGCGCGTGACGCAGGAACTCGCCGACACGCAGCACGGCGACCAGGTTGTCCTGGTTGCGGACGACATACAGCGTCCGACCGCGGAAGTGGATGCCGTCACCGTTGGTGACGAGGTAGCCGCCGGTATCGATCTTCTTCGTGTCGCCGGTCCGCGGGTTCAGGCGGAACAGGAAGCCGGTATTCGACTGGACCATGACCAGCCAACCGCCGCGAGACGCGATGCCGTTGGCGTTGAAGCCGGTCTGGAGCTGGAAGTCACCGGTCAGCGACAAGAAGAACGCCTTCGACGGATCGGGCAGCGCGCCGTGCTCGCCGAGCGGGATCACGCCGACTCGCGCGTTCATCGAGTCGGTGACGACGACCCGATTTCGAGCGATATCGAGGTCGTTGAGGAACATCGGGCCGGGACCGAATGTGTAGGTCTGGAGCAGTTTCCCGTTCCGGGCATCGAAGACACGGACCTCACCGGTCGACGCGCCGGCCGCCCATAGTCGACCCCAACGATCGATGTGCAGACCGGTGGCAGCCTTGCCGGTCTCGCCGGCGACGAAGATGCGACCGTTGCCGTTCTTCGCGTTCGCCCGGTAGATCGCGCCGTCCTTCAGCGAGCCCGCGAATAGCCACTTGCCCCACGAGGTGATGCCCTCGGGTTGCCAGCCATTCGGCAGGTCGATCCGGGTAGGGAGGGTCGAAGAGGAACTCTCGTGTGCGGCGACGGCCGGCGCTACGGCGAGCGAGAGACCCATCGCGAACGCGGCGAGCATGGCGATACGGCGAGCGGTCGATGTCATGACGGTCCTCGGTGCAGTGCTCGTCCGGGGCTCGGCCACCCTACCCCGGCACGTCTTGCAACCGCGTAACAGACAACAAAGGCTCGGGACGACCCGGGATATATGGGCTCGCGCGGTCCCGCGATCACGGGACGTTCGGCACTGGCCTCAGCATCGGACGGTGTGGTCCGATCGACCGTGAGGGAAACTGCACGGGAGACCGGCCATGACTGCCGCGTCGACGCAAACCGACCACCGTCGTAACCCCATCATCGCCGGGATCGTGCTGATCATGATCGGGGCGATCGCGTGGGCCATCACGGCCGCTGGCATGGACCCGAGCCAGTGGCTCGGTGGGAGCGGCTGGACGCTCTTCATCTTCATTCCGGGCGTCGTGCTGTTCGTCGGCGGGTTGCTCGCGCAGGACGAACCGGCTGTCGGCCTCACGATCGCGGGTTCGATCATCATGACGATCGCCGCGATGCTGTTCGCGATGGACCGTACCGAGCATTACGAGGCCTGGGCCTACGCCTGGACGCTCATCCCAGGAGCGGCCGGGATCGGCGTGTTGATCCATGGATCCCAGGCCGGTGACCGGCGAAAGGTCCGAGCCGGGGGCCGCCTTATCCTGATCTCGCTCGTGATGTTCGCGGTGGGCGCGTTCTTCTTCGAGACGATCTTCCAGACGGGTACCGTACCCTTCGGTGTCGATGCATTCTGGCCGGTCGTGCTGGTCGTGGTCGGCGTCTTCGTGATCGCACTGGCGTTCCTCCGGGAGCCGCCCAGAAGGGATCGCGCCTAGACCCAGCCCAACGAACGCTCGACGCCCTTGTGCCAACGGCCGAGGGCGTCGGCGCGTTCCGGTTCGGACATCTGTGGCTCCCAGCGGCGGGTTGCGCTCGACATCGATCGCAGTTCGTCGAGGTCCTGCCAGAAGCCGACCGCGAGGCCCGCGGCATACGCGGCACCGAGGGCGGTCGTCTCCGCCATCTCGGGCACGACAACGGCACTCCCCAGGATGTCCGCCTGGATCTGCATCAGTAACCCGTTCCGGGTCATCCCACCGTCGACGCGCAGTTCGCCGGGGAGTGGCGCGCCGAGATCAGCCGCCATCGCCGCCGCTAGATCGGCGACCTGGTACGCGGTGGCCTCGAGCGCGGCGCGGGCGATGTGGGCCTTGGTCGTGTAGCGCGTCAGCCCCGCGATGATGCCGCGTGCGTCGGGTCGCCAATGCGGCGCGAACAACCCTGAAAACGCGGGCACGACCACGATGTCGCCGGAGTCCGGCACGGAACGGGCAAGCGCCTCGACCTTCTCGGCCGAGTCGATGATCCCGAGGTCATCGCGGAGCCATTGCACGAGTGCGCCCGCGACTGCGACCGAACCCTCAAGCGCGTAGGTCGTCGGTGTTTCCGGCCCGCCGAGTCGTGCCGCGACGGTCGTGATGAGCCCGTGCGTGCTCGCCACCGGTGTGATGCCTGTATGCATCAGCATGAAGGCGCCGGTGCCGTACGTGCACTTCGACTCCCCCGCCTCGAAGCACGTCTGACCGAACAGCGCCGCATGCTGGTCGCCGAGCATCGCGGCGATCGGCACGCCGGCGAGGTCGTCACGCCCAGTGCCGTAGACCTCGGACGAGCCGCGGATCTCGGGGAGCACCGACCGCGGGATACCTAGCGCCTCGAGGATGACTCCATCCCAATCGCACGTCGCGAGGTCCATGAGCATCGTCCGGCTCGCGTTCGTGACGTCAGTCGCATGGACACCGCCATCGACCCCGCCCGTCAGGTTCCAGAGGACCCACGTGTCGACGGTCCCGAACGCCAGCTCGACGGGGTCGCGCTCGATCGTGTCGAGGATCCACCGAAGCTTGAGGGCGCTCGAGTAGGTCGACACAGGGAGACCGGTCGTGGCCCGGAAGCGATCGATATCGCCGATCCGTGCCACCGCGTCCGCGGTGCGGGTGTCCTGCCAGACGATCGCCGGATGGACCGGCCGACCCGTCCGTCGATCCCAGACGACGGTCGTCTCACGCTGATTGCTGATGCCGACGGCGGCGAGCGCGCTGGCATCGGCGCCGCCCTCGCGCATCGCGATGCGCACGCACGCCCGGACGCACTCGAGGATCTCGTCGGGATCGTGCTCGACCCAGCCCGGCCGCGGCGTGATCTGTCGATGCTCGAGCTGGTGGCTTGCTACGACCCGCCCGTCGTGATCGAACAGCAGGCATCGACTGCTGGTCGTCCCTTGGTCGATGGCGGCTACCAGGGACCGCGCTGCGTGTGTCACGAGATGGGGATCTCGCCTCGCTTCCAGGTCGTGCCGGGCATCGCGACCATCAGGACCCAGGTCGCCGCGAACCGGCATTCCCGCGTCGTACAGCTCGATATGTCGACCTTCGGCGGGACGAGCGTCAGCTCGTCGCCATCGATCGAATAGTGGAAGGGCTGATCGTCGATCACCACGATGTCGTCGCCCTCGAGCCGGTATGCCCCCTCGTCGACCTGTTGCCCAGCGAAATCCTTCGAACCGAACTGCCCGTCCGCCGTGAAGAAGTGCGAATGCGCACGTTCCACGGCGTGGTCACAGACATGCCTGGGGTCCTCGACGGTCGTGGTATTCGGATCTATGCCGGGGACGAGGCCATTGCCGTAGATCGCGTCACCGAGGAACTCGTTGAGGCCGGCTTCGAAGAGGATCCTGACGATCCGCCTGCAATCGTGCGTGCCGACCCATTCGCCCACGATCCCTGTGGTCGCCTCGCTCGCGGGAGCCACGACGCTCGCCGAGATCGATGGCTGGGGCTGTGGAGCGGAGGCCGAGACAGTGGAAGCTGCTGCCGGTGACGTCGACCCGGCCGGGCCAGCGGTGCACGCCGTCGCGAGAAGGACCACGAGCGCGATGAGGACTCGTCGCATATGGAGCGGATGGTAGGTCACGGGCGTCCCGCGTCAGCACGCTACGCCAAGGCCTCGGCGCGCGGATCGCCGACTGCCCGAAGCGCCGCTAGAACGGCGCGAAGTTTGCATCGCGGCTCCATCGCCGCTCCACATTCCGGCGCGAGCATCCGAACCCAGAAAGGAGCTCACGCAACCATGCGCAATCTCTTCATCGGACTTCTCGTCGTCGCGGCACTCGTCGTCGGCGGCGGGATCATCGTCCAGACGGCCTACCAGGCCGGGCTCTCGGCCGCGGTCACCACGGCCGCAGCGAGCGCTCCCGCCGGAACGGTCGTGACCCCGGTCGCTCCGGTCCCCTACCCGTACTACTACGGTGGCTGGGGTTGGGGCTGGGGCCACGGCTTCCCGTTCCTCGGGTTCATCGGCTTCTTCCTCTTCCTCTTCCTGATCTTCGGCCTCATGCGCGCGATCTTCTGGCGCGGCCGTTGGGGCGGACCGGGTGGTCGAGGCGGCTGGGGTGGCCCGGGCTACGGCTACGGCTACGGCAAGGGCGGAAACGGCGACCCTCGGTCGCACTTCCAGCAGACCTTCGACGACTGGCACCGCCAGGCGCACAGCGAGTCGCCGGCCGACCAGCCGATCTCCACGCGGTCCACACCCCCACAGGATCCGGGCGCCTGACGCGCCCCATGGCGACAAGCGCCCTCTCGGACCACCCGGGAGGGCGCATCCGTGTCGTTAGGATGCCTCCCGTGAGCACGCTGTCATGAGTCGCACCATCCTCGTCGTCGACGACGAGCCACGGATCGTGGAACTGGCACGCGACTATCTCGAGCATGCCGGGTTTCGCGTCATCACCGCGAACGACGGTCGTGCGGCACTCGACGTGGCTCGGCATCACCGACCGGACCTGATCGTTCTCGACCTCGGCCTGCCCGGGCTCGATGGCCTGGACGTGACCCGCGAACTGCGGCGCGACGGCTCGATCCCGATCGTGATGGTCACGGCGCGGGACGACGAGCTGGACAAGCTGCTCGGCCTCGAGCTCGGAGCTGACGACTACCTGACGAAGCCCTTCTCCCCGCGCGAGCTCGTGGCGCGGGTGAAGGCCGTGCTCCGCCGGACCGACCGCCCGACAGACCCGTCCGACGTGATCCGGGTCGGGGAGTTGCAGCTCGACGTTCCGCGGATGCGGACCGAGGTCGCCGGCCGCAGCATCGACCTCACCCCGACCGAGTTCACGCTCCTCGCGACCCTCGCGCGCCAGCCTGGGCGCATCTTCACGCGGAGCCAGCTGCTCGACGCGCTGCACGGCGTCGCGTTCGAGAGCTATGAACGTGCGATCGACTCGCACATCAAGAACCTGCGCCGCAAGCTCGAGCCGGACCCCCGTCAGCCACGCTTCGTCCTCACGGTCTACGGCGTCGGCTATCGATTGGCGGACGATCGATGACGGAGCGCGGGGATCCGGAGGGACCGGTCGAGCCTGAGGACTGGCGCGCATACCGCCGTGAGATGTGGCGGCAGCGACGGGCAGGCCGCCGCGAGTGGCGCGATCAACGGCATGGGTGGGATGGTCCGCCCTGGCCGTTCTTCGGTTGTCTGTTCGTCCTGCTGTTCCTCCTCGTCGTCGCCGCCGTCATCACGACGGTCTCGACCGTCTTCGCCCAGTTCGGACCTCTGCCCGTGGTCCTCACGATCGCCGTGGTCGTGGCGGTGCTCGTCGCGATCAGCCGCGGGATGGCGGGTTCCGCCCGGACGCTCGACACTCTGGTCGGCGCCACGAGCCGCGTCGAGGGCGGCGACTACTCGACCCGCGTCGAGCCGCCAGCCCGCGGCTGGCGCTCGGTCCGCCAGCTGGTCCGCGGCTTCAACACCATGGTCGAACGGCTCGAGCGTGACGAGGACCAGCGGCGAACGCTGCTCAACGACGTAAGCCATGAACTCCGGACACCCCTCAGCGTGATCGCCGGGAACGTCGAGGCGATGATCGATGGCGTCCACCCGGCCGATGAGATGCATCTCACAGCGATCCTGGACGAGGCCCGGGTGATGGAGCGGCTGATCGACGACCTTCGGACCGTGGCGTTGTCCGAGGCGGGGACGTTGACGCTGCACAAGGAACCGACCGACCTCGACCTGCTGGTCGAGGAGGTTGCCCGTTCGTTCGAAGGCTCGGCGGGGAGCGCCGGGGTCACGGTCCGTGCCGATGTCCCGACCGACCTCCCGATCCTCGACGTCGACCCGGTGCGGATCCGCGAGGTCCTCGCGAACCTCGTCGCGAACGGTGTCCGGCACACGCCGTCGGGCGGCACGGTCGTCGTCCGAGGCGAGGTCGCCGGCGGCAACGTCGTGTTGCATGTCACCGACACCGGCCCGGGCATCGATCCCGAGCTGCTCCCCCACGTGTTCGACCGGTTCGCGAAGGGTGCCGGTTCGACGGGGAGTGGCCTCGGTCTCGCGATCGCACGCAACCTCGTCGTCGCGCACGGCGGGGAGCTGGTGGTCGAGGCCACGGGTAGTGCCGGTTCGACGTTCCGGGTGACCCTGCCGACCTGACGATTCGGTGCCAGACCGCACCGGAAGTCACCGAACTGACTTCGCGCGGCGGCTCCGGCAAGCGAAAGTAGCGCTGCCAGCCGGGGGGCCGGCAGGGGGTAAGAGGGTCACCGATGCATCGGTCTTTTACGGGCGCCCGAGGCGCCCTTCTTGTGTCGTGCCTGCTCGTGGCAGGTTGCAGCGGAGCGACGCCGACCGCCAGCCAGGCGGTCGCCGAGTCTTCGGCACCGGCGACGGCGTCCACGTCGCCCAGCGTCGAGCCGAGCTCGGCGCCGCCGAGTTCGTCGCCGAGCGCGTCCGCCAGCGCCGAAGCGAGCCCGTCGGGTGATCCGACGAAGCCGATCTTCCCGGAGTTCGACGCCTCGAAGTTCTCGAACGGTTCGAACATCACCAACGAGTGGCTGCCGCTCCAGCCGGGCCGCCGTTGGATCGAGGACGGCGTCACGATCGAGGGCGGCGAGCGCATCCCGCACAAGATCGTCTTCACGGTCACGAACCTGACCAAGAAGATCGAGGGCATCCCGACGGTCGTCGCGTATGTCGAGGATTACAACGAAGGCCAGCTCGTCGAGAAGGAGATCGCCTTCTATGCGCAGGACGACGACGGCGCCGTCTGGTACTTCGGCGAGCATCCCGAGGAGTACGAAGACGGCGAGTTCGTCCAGGCACCGACCTGGATCGCCGGCATCGACGACGCGAAGCCCGGCATCAAGGTGATCGCCGACCCGTCGAAGCAGACGCAGGCCATGTACCAGGGCTGGGGACCGAAGGTCGAGTGGGACGACTACGGCGTCCTGGACGCCCACCAGGACCAGGACTGTGTGACCGCCGGCTGCTTCGACGACGTCTATCGCTATGCCGAGTCGAGCGACCAGGAGCCGGGCATCTACCAGCTCAAGTCGTACGCCAAGGGCGTCGGTGAGATCCGGACAGGCGCGCGAGGCGGCGGGGACTCACAGGAGGACCTGCAGCTCAAGTCGAAGGCGCTGCTCACGGGTGCGGACCTCGAGAAGTTCGACGACCTGGCGCTGGCCATGGAGGCCCACGCCTACAAGATCAGCCCGGCCTATAAGGGCACCGAGAAGATGCAGATGCAGTAACCCGCTCCGTGGCCGGTGATCCCGGGGCCACTCCCCGGGAAACTGCCACGGACTACGGGCGGGTGACCCTCACATCGTCGACGGCGGCCTCGACCAACGAGTCGGGGCCGCCATCCGTTGCCACGAACACGATGCGGATCGTCTGGCCGGCCCATGGCGTCAACGCGATCGAGGCCGACGCCCACGCCGCTCGATCGGTCGTCGCCGACCCCGTTTCGGCTCGCACGAGCGTCCGCGTACCGCCACTCTCCTCGACGAAGACCTGGAACGAATCGGCCGAGGAGGCGTTCGAGGCGTGGGCCAGGTAGTAGCGGAACGTCAACTTGCCCACAGCGCTGGGGAGCGCGATCGCCGGCGAGCGGACACTCGTCCGGCCACCATCGACATCGTTGGCACTCGACGTCGAACCGGCACTCGCGCCGGTGACCAGCACGTATCGACCCGACGCTGCCGTTCCCGACTGGTAGTTCGTCGGTGCCGGATCGGCCCGCTGCCAGCGGCCGCTCGTCGCGGTGTCGTCACCGAGCGGGTCCACCTGCCACCCGCGGCTGAGCTCGATGTCGTCATAGAACGGGCCACAGTTCGCCTGGACCTTGCCGATCGGCGAGTAGAGACAGCCGGCGACATCGATCAGGTAGAGGATCGCCGAACGGTTTCGGAGCGTCTCGCGACCGATGACCTCGTCCGGCGGATAGAACCGGCTGAGCTCGCCCGACGACCGCGGGTACATCTCGAGCGTGTACATGAAGATCCGATGGCGGCCGTACGCCCAGTCGATCTCGTCACCGTCGGTGATGTACAGCCCGCTCGACTGCATCGGGTGGTAGCCGTTCTTCCCGGCCATGTGCTGGCCGATCGCCACGAGCGCCGCGTGATCGTCGCGGGTCATGTCGAGCGGGATGTCCGTGTAGGTGTAGCCGTACGGCCACAGGATCTGCTCCCCGGCGGTGTGGAACGTGATCGCGGCACGGATCTGCTGACGGCCGTTGACGACACGGCTGTTGATGAAGTCCCGCATCGCTTGCGTCTCGGGCGCCGAGAACGCCTTCGGCCCTCGGTAGTTCAACGATGCAGTCGACCCCGACGACCCGCCGCAGCAGCCCCAGTGGTAGTCGTAGTTCCGGTTCAGGTCGGTGCCGATGTTGGTGCTGCCGGCGTTGGGCTGCCGATTCTTGCGCCAGCCACGGTACGGGGAGCCGGTGATGTCGTATTCGCCACCGTCCGGGTTGACCATGAACACGATGTAGATCTCGCGAGAGTCGACAAGCCGCTTGATCGTGGCGTCGGTCGAGTAGCCCTCGGTGAGCCAGCGCAGGATCGCGAGTGACTGCTCGACGGTGAGGTGCTCGCGGGCGTGATGAAGCCCGTCGAACAGGACCTCGGGCTCGTTCTCGTCGGTCGCGACGTTGTCCGAGATCTTCGCGGCCCAGATCTGGCGGTGCTGATAGCTCTCGCCGATCGAGAACTTGCGGACGATCGTCGGGTGATCCGCGACCGCCTTGTCCAGCTCGGCGACCATCTCGGCGTACGTGTGATAGCGCGAATCGGCCGGCGGGAAGTCCGCCGCATGGACGGCGACCGGCGCGACGAGCGTCAGTAGCAGGAGTCCGACAAGGGCGGCGGGGACGGGACGCATGGCGGGCAGTCTGACGGCTGGGCAGCGCCGCCGTCACCCCGCGATGGGGCTACGCCACGCACGGACCGGAACATCACCGGCACCTCTGGCGTCCGAAGGGCCTGACGGAGCCGACCCACGGGGGGTGGGGCCCGTCCACAGGAGGATCGTTCGATGCGATCGATCACCCGTGCCGGTAGGCGGCCCATCGCCCTCGCCGCCGGCCTCCTCCTGGTCGCCTTCAGTGCGGCCCCCGCTCTAGCCTGCGGCGGGCTCATCGGACCGAATGGGGCGGTCAATCTCCTGCGGACGACGACGTTCGCGGGCTATCACGACGGGGTCGAGCACTACGTGACGGCCTTCCAGTTCGCCGGTGGCGGAGGTGCGTTCGGCAGTCTCACGCCACTCCCCGGGATACCGACGAGCGTCGAGAAGGGCGGTGACTGGACCCTCCAGCGACTCGTCCGTGAGACGGATCCCGTCCCGGAGGCGGACTTCGCACGGCTTGCCGCGGCCCCCTCGGGCAGCGCCGAGGTCCTGATGCAGGTCAAGATCGATGCCCTCGACATCACGGTGCTCAAGGGTGGCGCCGCCGAGGTCGGTACGTGGGCGACGGATCATGGCTTCCGTCTGCCGCCGGATGCGCCCGAGGTCCTCGACTTCTATGCGCAGCGCAGCCCGATCTTCCTCGCGGCAGCGTTCGACGGCGACGCGGCGATCGCCCGTGGCCAGAACATCGGCGACGGGACGCCGGTCCACATCTCGATCCCGACGAACAACCCGTGGGTGCCGCTGCGGATCCTGTCGCTCGGCAAGACTCAGAGTGAGGTCGTCCAGGCCGACGTCTACATGCTGACCGACGACTCGCCCGCGATGCTGCCCTACCCGGACGGCTCGAACGGCATGACCCTGCAGCATTCGGCTCCGGCCAGCGACCAGCTCCTCTCGGATCTGCGTTCGGACCGCGGGATGGACTGGATCCCGGACAAGGGCTGGCTGACCAAGATCGCCATCGATGCGGAGGCGCCGCAGCTCTCGTATGACCTCGCGGTCGACGTGTCCGGCGCGAAGGCGCCGTCGCGCGTCGCTGCCGGTCTCGAGATGCCTGGTGCCACGGATCCGGCTGTCATGGCCGCGATCCGCTGGTTCGCCGGCATGTCGTTCATCGGCCTCGGGATCGGGGCCGTGATCTGGCTGATCGCCAAGCAGCGGATCGACTCAGGCCTGCGCCCCGCGTAGGCCCACATCAGCTCGTGCGAAGCACTCAGCCCATGCGAACCATCGGCTTGATCCTGGCCTCGGTCGGAGTCGCGGTCCTTGCCGCCGTCTGGGCGGCGGGACCGGCTCGGGGTGGCGCCTCGACCTCGGCCGAGATCAGCATCCACTTCTCGCACTACACGCCATCGGAGATCGTGGCGACCGCCGGGGTGCCGCTCCGGGTCACGATCGTCAACACCGACCCGATCGACCACGAATGGCTGGTCGGTGACGCCGCGTTCCATCAGCGGCACCGGACGGGGACCGAGCAACAGCACGGGGCTCGCCCGAACGAGGTGTCGCTGGGGCCCGGCGAGTCGAAGACGACGACCGTCGTCTTCGATACACCCGGGGACTACCTGTACATCTGCCACCTGCCGGGCCATGAGGCCTACGGGATGGTGGGTGTCTTGAAGGTGCTGCCGGCTTCGTAGCCCCGGTGGGGAGCCACTTCGCGACCACGATGGCGTCGTGCGCACGGTGCAGGACGCCATGCCGACTCTCCGAGCCGCGTCGCAGCTCTGCTTCCGCCTGATGCATATCTTTCGGGGCCGGGCGCGGGGTTCCTGCGTGATGCGCTTCGGCCGCATCAAGACGCTCGAAACAGCAGCTCCATGTGGTGCCTATCGCCCCGGAGCCCCGAATGTATGCAGCCGAAATGCATCAATGAGCGAAGGTCTCCGCTCGGGCGAGATATATGCATCACTTGCCGGCGAAGAATGACGGTGGCGAAGGACGACGGCGACACGGTCCCGCGGAGCTCGAGCGCGGCGCGGGACGCCGGCGGATCTGAGCCCGCCGGCGATGCGACCTAGCGAGGATCCAGCTTCGGCGGTTGGTGCGTCACGGGCGGGAGATCCAGCCCGGCGACCCAGGCGGCGATCTCGTCGGCCGCGGCGACCCAGACGCCCTCCATCGACTGCGTGCGTTCGATCAGGCTTTCGAGGGCGATCGCGCGGGCCGGCCTGCCACTGATGAATGGATGCATCGTGAGGTCGAACAACCCGCCGATCTCGACGATCCCTTCCAGTTCCTCGTGCCAGGCATCACACACCGCGGATGGCGGCAGGATCGGCGAGCTCGCATACCCCGGCACGTAGTTGTATCGATTCCAGTCATCGAGGCTCCAGTGCATCGGCAACTCGATGAGCCCGGACGCCCACCGATACGGATGGTCCGAATCCATCATCCCGGAGCTGTACGTGAAGCCGTTGCGAGCCAAGAGGTCGGGGGTCCGGAAGTTCATGTCGCACGAGGGTGCGCGATAGCCGATGGGGCGGATCCCGAGGACACTATCCAACGCTTCGAGGCCGCGGGTCAGATAGCCCTGCTCGGTCGCCTCGTCCTTACCCCGCACGCTCTCATGCATGTACCCGTGGTGGCCGATCTCGTGACCGGCATCGCGGATCGAGCGGATGACATCGGGCCAGGTCTCGGCGACCCAGCCCGGGACGAAGAACGTGGTCCGGAGCTGGCGCCGGTCGAGCATCCGTAGCAGCCGCGGTACCGCGACCTGTGGCCCGTAACGCTGGTGGCCGATCACGTCGAGGTAGTCGATGACCTCGGGATGGTCGGTCAACATGACCGCCTCGGCGTCGACATCGAAGGTGAACATGGCGGCGGCGCGGTAGCCGTCGGGCCAGCGGAAGCCGGGGGGCAAAGCATCCATCCGGCAACGATACTGGGTCGATGAGGGTGGGGCTGGGCTGGTGATTCGCGCTGTGGTCCTCGACCAGATCGGGCGACCCGCGCTCGTGCGCGAACTCGACCTGATCGAGCCACGCGCCGGCGAGGTCCGCGTGCGCATGCTTGCCTCGGGCGTGTGCCATTCGGACCTGCACGTGCGCGACGGCGAGTGGGATCGACCGACGCCGATCGTGATGGGCCACGAAGGCGCCGGCATCGTCGAGGCGGTGGGGCCAGGCGTCACGTCGCCGCGGGTCGGCGAACTGGTGGCGCTGTCGTGGCTGATCCCGTGCGGCGTCTGCCGCTCGTGCCGCCGCGGTCGGATCTGGGAGTGCCCCGACTCCCCGTCCTACCGGCACACGCTGTTCGACGGTGAGACGGCGTTTCGCCGCGACCATGGCGGCGCGCCCGTGCGTTCCTACTGCGCGATCGCGACGATGGCAGAGGCCTCGGTCGTGCCGGCTGCCGCGGCGATCCCCCTCCCCGACGGCGTCGACCCTGGAGCGGCGGCGCTCATCGGCTGCTGCGTGACGACCGGTGTCGGCGCGGTGCTCAAGACCGCTGCGGTCCCTCCCGGTTCATCGGTCGCGGTGATCGGTCTCGGTGGGGTCGGCCTATCGGTCGTGATGGGGGCTGTCCTCGCCAAGGCGACGCAGATCGTGGCGATCGACCGGGTCGCGGCGAAGCTCGAGGTCGCCCGTTCGATCGGTGCGACCGACGGCCTCCTCGCCGGCGACGATCCGACCGAAACGGCAGCGGCCGTTCGCGACCTCACCGATGGCGGACCGGACTTCACCTTCGAGGCCATCGGTCGGCCATCGACGGTCGAGCTCGCGATCTCGTCGTTGCCGGTCGGTGGCGCGGCGG
>Ga0207648_10004895_pt1 | contig 13651 bp, 17 predicted proteins | sample KBSMisM32_FD_184310 | JGI IMG/M metagenome (GOLD analysis project Ga0207648, IMG submission 184310) | Miscanthus rhizosphere microbial communities from Kellogg Biological Station, Michigan, USA - KBS Miscanthus M3-2 (SPAdes) (version 2) | ecosystem: Host-associated > Plants > Roots >...
GGCGACCGGCTCAGCGGTGGAAACGAGAGCCGGAAGTGCGGAGGAGAGGAAAATGGCATTGCTGGAGGTGTCGGACATCGAGAGCTGGCATGCGCACATCTACTTCGACGCCGCCAGCCGCGACCATGCCGCCGCGTTTCGCGACATCGTCACGGACCAGCTCGGCGGCGTCGTCGAGCTCGGCCGCTTTCATGAGCGGCCGGTGGGCCCGCACCCGAAGTGGAGCTTCCAGCTCGCGTTCCCGCCGGCGCAGTTCGCGCACGTCGTGAGCTGGCTTGCGCTCAATCACGGCGCTCTCGATGTTTTCGTGCATCCCAACACGGGCGATCAATTGCGGGATCATCGCGACCGCGCGATCTGGGTGGGTCACGCGCATGTCCTGGATCTGCGCGCGGTGGGCGGCTGAATGGATCGACGTCGAGCTCCAGGACGTCGGCGAGCGCGGGTCAGCGTGCGGCCGCGTAGAAATAATACGCGGCCTCGTACGGAACCCTGATCTCCCTGCCCGCCTGGGCGGGGCCGCAGCCATCACCCGGCGCCTTGCCGCCGACGGTCAGGATCCGCTGCACGCTCGTCGTCCGCGCCAGCGGGCCCTTGCCGGTCGCCGACTTCGCCGCCAGCAGCAGCCAGGGAATCGCGGTCGCATCCGGCCCGTCGTCGCGGGCTTTCACCTCGCCCAGGACCTTGCTGCCGTCGTTCGCTTCCCAGGTCGGGCCGGCGTAGTGCACGCCGACCCGATTTCCCTTCGCATCGAGAAGGGTCGCCTCCGGCGCGCGGAAAACCCACTCGAAGTGCGTCGCATCGTCCCGGTCAGCGGCGCACTCGTAGATCTGCACGCCGACGGCCTTCGTCTTCAGCGACAGCTCCTGCGTCGCCGGCACGACGAGGCGCGCCGGTATCGCCGGCGCCGGGGCCGTATCCGGCGCCGCGCAACCGGACAACGCGGCCACCGACGCGGCCGCGAGGGCAGCCATTGACAGGGTCTTCACGATGGCTACCGCAGCACGATCGCCGCGGCGATCCATCGACCCGTGGCGGCGCGGATCAGGAACGCCATGTCGGGCTCGCTTGCGCACACCGCAGGAAGCGCGCCCACGGCGCCGGAGAAATGTGCATCGCCCTGGTCGTCGAGCTCGACGAACGGCGTGTCGACGAGCACGGAATTGCCGCCCGAGGCGCTGCCGTCGGTATCGCAGACCAGGGTTCCCTTCACCTGCACGACCGCGCCCGGCGTGCCGATCGCGTTGCCGCCGGCGAAAACGAGGCCGTCCGTGCTGAAATCGACGCGACCCTTGCGCAGGTCGACCTTCACGCGGCCGCCGAGCGCGGCCCATGGCCCCGGCGCGCCGATGACCGCGCCGGTGCCGGTGCCGACGACGTTGTTCGCCTGGATGATGCCGATGACCGACTGCCAGTGCACGCTGTCGCCGGAATCGGCGCTCGCACCCTGGCCCGAAAAGGCCGCACCGAGCGCGAGCCCGGACACGATCAATGACTTGCGGAACGACGTTTGCATGAAGACTCTCCAGATCACGATGAATGAATTTGCCGCACTCCGCGCGCGGCGCCCGGCGCACGGCGCTGACGTGCCGGCCGCCGTGAGGACGTGAAGCGCGGATGGAGCGAGTCTAGGCAGGGATTGCGGCAGCGAGACTTCACCGCAGGGGCGCTTTTGTTTCTCTTGTTGCGGCGCCAATGAAAAAGCGGGCCGCACCGGCGGCCCGCCTTCGGAACGTCGTGCGGCGTGGTTATTCGACGACGAGGCCGCCGCTGACGTAGCCCACCGCGGTGTTGATCAGCGTGATGCCGGACGCCGTGACTCTCGGACCGTGGGACACCGCGTCCAGGGCGCATGCGATCGGCCGGCGCAGCGTCCGCGTGTGGCAGACTCGGCTTCACCATGGCCACCACCGACCTGCCAACCACCCTCGCCGCCCTCGCGCCGTTCCGCTTCGACAACACGTTCGCGCGCGAGCTTCCGGGTTTCTACGTCGCGCAGCGACCCGCGGCCGTGCGTGCGCCGCGCCTCTTGTTCTTCAACGCGGCGCTGGCCGACGAGCTCGGCCTGGACCTTGCCAGGCTGGACGACGCCGCGAAAGCCGCGCTGTTCGCGGGCAACGCGGTGCCCGAAGGCGCCGAGCCGATCGCGCAGGCGTACGCGGGTCATCAGTTCGGCGGATTCTCGCCGCAGCTCGGCGACGGGCGTGCGCTCGTGCTGGGTGAAGTCCTCGACCGGCAGGGCCGCCGCCGCGACGTCGCGTTCAAGGGCTCGGGCCGGACGCCGTTCGCGCGCGGCGGAGATGGCAAGGCCGCGGTCGGGCCGATGCTCCGGGAGGTCCTGATCGGCGAAGCCATGCACGCGCTCGGGATACCCACGACGCGCGCGCTGGCGGTCGCGGCGACGGGCGAGGACGTGTACCGCGAAGGCATCCTGCCCGGCGCGGTGCTGACACGCGTGGCCGCGAGCCATATCCGCGTCGGAACGTTCCAGTTCCACGCCGCGCGTGGCGACGTCGAGCGGGTTCGCACGCTCGCGCAGTACACGATCGCGCGTCACTATCCGGAGCTGGCTGACGCGCCGCAACCCTATGCCGCGTTGCTGCGAAGCGCGGCGGACCGCCAGGCCGCCCTGATCGCGCAGTGGATGAACGTGGGATTCATTCATGGCGTGATGAACACGGACAACATGACGCTCTCCGGCGAGACGATCGATTACGGCCCATGCGCCTTCATGGAGGCTTACGATCCCGCCGCGGTGTTCAGCTCGATCGACCATCGAGGCCGCTACGCGTACGCGAACCAGCCCGACATCGCGGCATGGAACCTCGCGCGGCTCGCGGAGACGCTCCTGCCGCTGCTGTCCGAGGATCAGGACGGCGCGATCGCGCTCGCGACCGAGATCGTCATGGCGTTTCCGGCCCGATATCGCCGGCACCTGCTGCACGGCCAGCGCGCGAAGCTCGGCCTTGCGCCCGACGGCGGCGACGACGTCACCGATGCTGCGCTGGCCGACGACTGGCTTTCGCTCCTCCACGCGGAGCGCGTCGATTTCACGCTGGGTTGGCGCCGCCTCGCCGACGCCGCGGGCGGTGACGAAGCGCCGCTGCGCGCGCTGTTCACCGCCCCCGGCGCGCCGGACGCGTGGCTGGCCCGATGGCGCGGCCGCAGCGGGCAGGCCGCGAACATCGAGCGTGCCAACGCGATGCGCCGCGTGAATCCCTACGTCATCGCCCGCAACCACCGGGTCGAAGAGGCGCTGGCCGCGGCCTCCGGGGGCGGCGACCTCGCGCCGTTCCATCGCCTTCTGGACGCGCTCAGGCGGCCGTTCGACGAGTCGCCGGCGCTCGCGCCGTACGCCGAGCCTGCGCCGGCCGAGGTGACGGCCGGCTACCAGACGTTCTGCGGGACTTGACCGGCGCCGGCGGCGCCACCGTGGCCTATCCCGGCGTCGACGCGGCCGCCGGCCAGGGGATGCGCAGCACTTGCGCCGGCGCCACCGTGTCGACGCCGGCGATCTTGCCGTCGGCGCCGAATCGCGTCACGTACGTGCGCGTCAGCACGTAGAGCCCATCGGGCGCAGGTGCCGCCGTTGTGGGCTGGAAGAATGCAGGCTGGTGGTGGGATTGCAGCGTCTCGAGACGCGCGACGGTGGTGCCGTCGGCCGCGAGCGTGAGGCGCACGACGCGGCCGCGCGTCGTGACGTTCTGGACGCCGATCAGATGGCCGTCGTGCCAGTACAGTCCGTCGATGCCCGCAGCCTGCTCGCGCGCCGGCATGCGCAGCGGCGTCACGTCGCCGGTCGCGAGGTCGACGCGCAGCGGCCGCCGGTTGGCCGCGACATAGGCTCGACCGTTGCTGGCCACCGCGATGCCGTTCGCACCCGGCGCGCGGCCGAGAGGAACCAGCGCATCCACCGTGCCGTCGGACAGCGCGATACGCCACACGCCGCCACCGGCGGAGTCCGTCGCCAGGATGAAGCCGTCGCCGATCGCGACGTCGTTGAGCTGCACGGCGGCCGGCACCGGGTAGGCGCGCTCGCGCTGGCCGGTGCGAAGGTCGTACGCGACCACGGCGTTGCGCGGGAGCGTACGTCCCGCGGTGGTGAGCGCACTCGTCGACACCGCGTACAGCTTGCGGGCCTTCGCGTCGACGGCGAGTCCCAGCACGGCATCGAGGCCATCCGCGGGTGCGGAGAACGGCACGAGCGTCCCCTTGGGTCCGAGGCGAAACACGCCGCGGCGCGCAATGCTGCCGACGTAGAGCGCCTTGTCGGCGCCGTCGTACGCGATCCCCTCCGGAAGCAGCAGCGGATCGTCCGACAGCGTGGCGACGATCTTTGCGTTCACCACTCGCGGCAGTCTCCGTCCGAAGCGCTGGTGCAAATCGCGGAAGCGTGGATCCTTCGCCAGCGCTTCGAAGATATCCTCGGGCGGCAGGAAGCCGTCGCCGCGTTCGAGCGTCTGCGCCAGCGCATCGAGCGCGCCGGCGTTGTCGCCCGCCTGCGCCTTGACCACCGCCATGAAATAGCGGAGGACCGCGTCACCAGGGTCGGCGGCGATCGCCGCTGCGACCGCCGCGACCGCTGACGGCGGCGCCGCCGGCGTCTGCGCCGGGAGGTCGCGCACGGCGAATGCCATCGCGCATGCGGCCACGCCGATCGCCACCTGCCGAAAATCCGCTGCGAAAGTCACGTCTTGTCCTCCACGGGAACGTCGTAACGCTCGCTGCAATGGGCGCACACCCATGGCCGCAGCCTCACGAGCGCGCCGTCCTCGACGTCCCGTGGCGCGAGCGGGTGATCGTCGCCTTCGAGGAAGCAATTCGGGCACGGCAGCCGGTCGACACCTGGACGCACGCGCTGCCATCGCGCGTGGAATGCCTTTGCGTCGGCCGGCGTGGCGTTGTCGAGCACCCACGCCTCGAGCACTTCGTACAGCGCCGGCATCTCGCGAGCGACGTCCATCGTAATGAGCTTCAGGCGCTGGCGCGGTCGAGCGCTTCCAGCGTGCCGGCGTCGAGAACCAGCCGCGTCGCCCCGATGAGCTCGTTCAACTGCTCCAACGACGTCGCGCTCGCGATCGGCGCGGTGACGCTCGGCCGGGCGATGAGCCATGCCAACGCGATCTGGGCCGGCGTCGCCCCGGAATGCTCGGCGGCCGCGTCGAGGGCGGCGAGGATCCCGGCGCCGCGAGGATTGAGGTACTTCTGCATGCCCGGTCCGCGCGCGCTCTTCTTGAAGTCGGCATCGCTGCGGTATTTGCCGCTCAGGAACCCCGACGCGAGCGAAAAGTACGTGATGACGCCGAGCTGCTCGCGCACGCAGACTTCCTCGAGCGCGCCTTCGAAGGCGGCACGGTCGTAGAGGTTGTAATGCGGCTGCAGCGTTTCGTAGCGGGGAATCCCCTTGCGCCGGCTGACCTCCAGCGCCTCGGACAGCCGCTCCGCCGAAAGATTGGACGCGCCGATGGCCTTGACCTTGCCTTGCCGCAGGAGCTGCGCATGGGCTTCCAGCGTTTCCTCGAGCGGAGTCTTGTCGTCGTCCCAGTGCGACTGGTAGAGGTCGATGGCGTCGACCTGAAGGCGCCGCAGCGAGTCCTCGACGGCGCGCACGATGTAATCCTTGCGAAGGCACTTGAAGCCGAGGCCCATGTCGGATCCGACCTTGGTCGCGATGACGACGTCGTCGTCATTGCCGCGTCGCGCCAGCCAGCGGCCGATGATCGTCTCCGATTCCCCCCCGGCGTTGCCGGGAGCCCAGCGCGAGTACGAATCGGCGGTGTCGATCAGGTTGAAGCCCGCGCCGACGAAGGCGTCGAGGAGCCGGAACGACGTCGGCTCGTCGATCGTCCAGCCGAACACGTTGCCGCCGAAGGCGAGCGGCGCGACCTTGAAAGGTGTCCGGCCAAGCGCACGTCGTTCCATTCGAGTCCTCGCGATGAGTTGTGTTTGATCGAGCGCCGGCTCAGCGCGCCGCCAGCCGCCACAGCGACGTCACTTCGGCCGCGCGCGCGGCGTGGAGCGGCTCCGCCGCGTCGAATGCCTTCGGGTGCACCGGCCGCGCATCGATGCGTCCCAGCACCCGCAGGCCGGCGGTTTCGATCGCCGCCGTGAGCTCGGCGCGCGTGCGAAGCCCGAGGTGCTCGGCGAGATCTGACAGGATGAGCCACCCTTCGCCTTCCGGCGCCAGGTGCGCAGCGAGACCGGCGAGGAAGCCCTTCAGCATCCGGCTGTCCGGATCGTAGATGCCGTACTCCAGCGGCGAGCTCGGCCGCGCGGGCACCCAGGGCGGATTGCAGACCACGACCACCGCGCGTCCGTCGGGAAAGAGATCGGCCGCCACGACCTCCACCGTATCGCGCAGGCCGAGGCGATCGACGTTCGCGCGGGCGCAGTCGAGGGCGCGGGCGTCCTGGTCGGTCGCCACGACGCGTCCGAACCCGCGGCGCGCGAGGACGGCCGCGAGGACGCCCGTGCCGGTGCCGATGTCGAACGCGACGCTCGGTGCCGCCGCCGGCAACGGCGCCTGTGCGACGAGGTCCACATATTCGCGGCGCACCGGGGCGAACACGCCGTAATGCGGGTGGATACGCCCGCCGGCGGGCGGAACGTCGATGCCCCGCGTCCTCCACTCGTGCGCGCCGACGAGGCCCAGGAGCTCGCGCAGCGAGGCCACCGACGGCCCGTCCGACGGTCCGTACACCTCGTTGCACGCCTGCCGGAGATCGGGCGCGCGGCCGAGACCGATCGCGTATTCGGCGTCGAGCTCGACGAGCAGCATGCCGAGCGTGCGCGCGCGCTGCGAGCGCGACATCCGGTGGCGATGAAACGCCGCGGCCATCGCGGGTGTCCCCACCGGGGGCTCGGGCTCGGGCGCCGGGGCGACGGCGCCTCGCTTCGGCCGGCGCGCTGGCCGGTCCACGCGGCTCGCGAGAGCGTTCAGCATCTGCCGCGCGTTCTGGAAATCGCCGCGCCACATGAGGCCGGTGCCCTGGCACGCGAGGCCGTAGGCGTGGTCGGCGCTCGTGCCGTCGTCCGCGATGACCACGCGCTGGGGCGGCGGCGCGCCGCGCTCCGAGCGCCACCGCGCTGACCGCGCAATTCCGTACTGCGACCACTGGATGCTGGGCTGCGCTTCCACGTCAGAGCTCGGTGTACTTCTTGCTGGTGCCGCGGGCCTTGTCGACCGGATATTTCTGCGCGTTCGCGACCATCTTGCGCTCCGCCGCCGCGATGGGATCGATGTCGAGCTGGTCGCAGAGCAGGATCAGGTACAGCAGCACATCGGCGATCTCTTCGCTCGCTGCCGCCTTCGCCGCGGCGCCAGAGTCGCGGCTCTCCGCTTCGGTCATCCACTGGAACACTTCCAGCAGCTCGGCCGACTCCACCGACAACGCCATCGCCAGGTTCTTGGGCGAATGGAACGGGCCCCACTCGCGCTCGGCGGTGAACGTGCGCAGCGCGTCGCGCAATTGTTCGAGCTTCGTCACGGGACCGGCGGCGTCGCGGCGCAGCGCGCTCAGAATTTCTCGTCGCGCCGCAGGTAGCGCCACTGGCCTGCCGGCAACGACCCCAGCATCACGCCGCCGCTTCGGACGCGCTTCAGGCCGGTCACGACGAGTCCCACGAGCTCGCACATTCGGCGGATCTGCCGCTTGCGCCCTTCCCGCAGCACGAAGCGGAGCTGATCGTCGTTCTGCCACGACACCTGCGCCGGCCGCAGCTTCACGCCATCGAGCTCGAGCCCGTGCTGCAGCAGTTTCATGCCGGCGTCGTCGAGCGTTCCTTCGACGCGCACCAGATATTCCTTCTCGACGTCCGAGTGATTGCCGATGAGGCGCTTGGCCACGCGGCCGTCCTGCGTGAACACGATGAGCCCCGTCGAGTCGATGTCGAGCCGTCCCGCCGGCGCGAGGCCGCGCAGGTGACCGGGCCGGAACCTGACATCGGAGGCATCGTCGGCCCACCGGTTCTCGGGCTTGATCAGCACGGCCGCCGGCGTGTGTCCGTCCTCCGCCTGGCCCGACACGTAGCCGATCGGCTTGTTGAGCACGATCGTCACCTGCTCGCTCTGGTGCTGCGCGGCCGCCTTCGAGACTTCGATCCGTGCGAACGGCGACACGCGCACGCCCAGCGTCTCGACCACTTTTCCGTCGACCGTCACCCAACCGTTCTCGATCCACTCGTCCGCCTCGCGGCGCGAGCACAGCCCCATCTCGCTCATGCGCTTGGACAGCCGCGGATCGTCGGGATTCTCGTGGCGAGGCGGACGGTCGGGATCGGGGACCGCAGCGACGCGCGGTGGCGCCGGCGCGCCGGTGGCATGGGTCGAGCGCGGCTTGCCGCGGTCGGTGCGCGGACGGTGCTCGGCCGGCGCCCGCGGGGGCGGCGCGCCCTTGCCTTCGGCCCGTGGCGGCGGCTTGCCTTCGATCGGCGCCGTCTTCCGCCGGCGCGATCTCTTCGGTGCGGGGCTGGCGCGCGGGCCGTCGGCCTCGCCCCGCGGCGCGACGCTCGCGATCGTGGCGGCCGCCACGGGCGCTGCCGGCGGGGGCGCCGGCATGTGCCGCTGGTGCAGCTGGGCCCGCTTCGCGCGCGACGACGGTGCCTTCGGCGCCGCGGCGGGCAACGGAGACTTCGTGACCTTGAGAGTGATTCGAGCCATGGACAGGCGATCGCGGACGGCGGCAACCAGCGAATCATAGCGGACTGCGCCGCGGCGTCGGCTTGCGCACGGGCGCGCTGCGGCTTGCCGGGATGCCCTAGACTTCCGGCTGGCCGCGCGGCCTTGCGTGCCGCGATGCCCCGCAACCATGCTGACCGCCGACGACAACGCCTCGGCGCTGGGCGAAGGCAGCATGGCGATCGCTTTCGTCCACAAATATCTGCAACAGGATGCGAGGCAAGCATGAAGATCCTGCCGTTGGCCGTAGTCGTCATTCTCGCGGCGTGCGCCACCAAGCCCGGCGTCGTCCAGTCGCCGGATGGCACATTCACGGCGATGCGCCGGGGCACGGGCCTCGCGGACCCGACGGGCCCGCTCCGGATCCAGGCGCAGAAGGACGCGGAAGCCTACTGCCAGGCCCGCGGGAAGCCCGTGCGCGTGCTGCGGTCGCGGGAGATTCCGTCCATCGGGCACTGGCCCGAGGCGGAGATCACCTTCGTCTGCGACTGACTGCCGCGCTGCCTAACGGTTGACCGCGCGCAACGCCAGGGGCGCGTAACGCTCGCCGGATGCCGCCCCCGAAGGAATGACCTGGTCGATGCGCGCGAGCTCCGCCGGCGTGAGCTCGACGTCCAGCGCGCGCACGTTCTCCTCCAGGTATTTCCTGCGCTTGGTGCCGGGGATGGGGACGATGTCGTCGCCTTGCGAGAGCACCCAGGCGAGCGCCAGTTGCGACGACGTGCAGCCCTTTTCGTCGGCGATCGCCTCGATCTCCTGCACGAGGAGGGTGTTCTTCTGGAAGTTCTCTCCCTGGAACCGCGGCGAATTGCGCCGATAGTCGTCGGGCTCCAGGTCCTCGATGCTCCGGATCTGTCCGGTGAGGAAGCCACGGCCAAGCGGACTGTACGGCACGAAGCCGATGCCGAGCTCCCGGACCGTGCGAAGAATCTCGTCTTCGGGTCCGCGGCTCCACAGTGAATATTCGGTCTGCAGCGCAGCGATCGGATGCACGGCGTGGGCGCGCCGGAGCGTCGCCGGTGCGGCCTCGGACAGCCCGAGCCAGCGCACCTTGCCTTCGCGCACCAGATCCGCCATCGCGCCCACCGTGTCCTCGATTGGCGTTTCAGGGTCGACGCGATGCTGGTAGTAGAGGTCGATCACGTCCACGCCAAGGCGTTTCAGGCTGCCTTCGCAACATTGGCGGACGTATTCCGGCTTGCCGTTGACGCCCTTGAACGTGCCGTCGGGGTTGCGCACGTTGCCGAACTTGGTGGCCACCTTCACCTTGTCTCGCTGTCCGCGAAGCGCGCGGCCTACGAGCTCCTCGTTGCGACCCGATCCGTACATGTCGGCGGTGTCGAAGAGTGTGATGCCGAGCTCCACTGCGCGATGAATCGTCGCGAGCGCCTCGTCGTCGTCGCGGCCGCCGTAGAAATCCGACATGCCCATGCAGCCGAGTCCCATTGCGGACACTTCAAGGCCCTGCCCCAGCTTTCTCGTTTCCAAATTCACCTCTTGGGATGTGATGCGACCGAACGGACGATTGGCGGCGAAGCGCCAACCGGACCCCATTTTACGACGCTCCCGCGGGCTTATCAGGCTAATATGCCGGCGGGCGCAAACTTCACGGGTGACGCGCATGCAAGGCTGGTTCACGGCGTGGCTCGCACTTCCGATTCCCGCCATCTTCGCGAGCCTCTTCGTCTTCTATCTCGCGACGGCGGCGTTTCTCGTGTGGCTGTCGTTCCGCTCGCCTCTCCGCGCCCACGTCCAGAGTCTGAAGGGCGTCGTCGCGCCGTTCTTCGGCTCGGTCGGCATCATCTTCGGACTGCTGATTGCGTTCCTGTCGAACGACATCTGGGATCGCAACAAGCAGGCCGAGCGCGTCGTGCTCACCGAAAGCGACACGCTCGTCGCGCTCTACAGCCTGGGCATGGCCAGCGGCGCCGACAGCGCCGCGCTGCGCTCGGCGATTCGTGGTTATGCCAGGGCAGTGGCGGAAGACGAGTGGCCGCGCCTGCAAACCGGCGAGCGGTCCGTCAAAACGGAGGCGGCGCTCAACATGCTTTTGCGCGAGGTCGCCTTGCCGGGCACGGTCAAGGATCCCGCGCTGCAGAGAACGATGCTGGACATGGCGCTCAGGATTCGCAGCGCACACGAAGACCGCCTGGAGATCGCCAACGACCGCACCGCCGCGACGAAATGGGGCGCAGTTCTGCTGCTCGCGCTGATCACGCAGATGGCGATCGCGGTGGTCCACCTCGAGCGGCCACGGCCGCAGGCCGCCGCCTTGTTCATTTTCACGCTGGCCGCCGTCTCGCTGCTGGGGCTGCTCGCGCTGCACGAGGCGCCCTACGAGCCGCCGGTCTTCATACCGCCCGGCCCGATCGTCGACGTGCTGCGGCAAGTGCCGACGTAGCGCAGGTTCCACGCGTTGCTCCCCGGTTCGCGCCCATTACGTAACATTCACTTCGTTCACGATTCGCGGGGCGCGACCAAGGGCGCGCCCTCGATCAATGGAGGATGCCATGACGATCACGGGCGGGTGCATCTGCCGCGCGATTCGATGGGAAAGCGCTGCGGCGCCGGTTGTCACGCGGGTGTGCTGGTGCAGGGACTGCCAGTATCTCGGCGCGGGAAGCGGAACGGTCAACGCCTGTTTCCTTACCGAAGCGTTCAAGGTGACGGGCAAGACCAGCGACTATCAAAGCAACTCCAGCAGCGGGAACCGCATGCACCGGCGCTTCTGCCCGGCGTGCGGGACGCCGCTGTTCAGCGAGGCGGAGCCGCGGCCTCACTTGATCTTCGTGCGCGTCGGCACGTTCGACGACCCGAACCTCGCCGATCCCGCGATCACCATATGGACGTCGTCGGCCCCGCGCTGGGCGTGCATCGACGCGGCGTTGCCGAAGCTGGAGAGGCAACCGCCGCCGGCGGCCTGATGCCCGCGCAGTCGATTCCATCAGCGATCGCATGACCGCCGAGCACAGGCGACTGACGTATGCGCTGCTCCTCTCGCTGCTGACACACGCGTTGCTTCTGGCGCTGACCTTCGGCGACGAAGGCTTCTGGCTCCCGGGGTTCCGATTGCCGTGGCAGGACGAGCGCACGGACGCTTCGGATCTCCGGCTGGTGTTGGTGCCGGAGCGCTTGCGGTCGGCAGAGCCCCCGCGCGCGCCCGTCGCCGAGGCTGCACGGCCCCCACGAAGCGCGACGCCGCCTGCGCGCGCACCCACAGCGGCGCCATCCCGCGCTCCGGCATCGCCCGAGCAGCAAAGCGCTGCTCCGTCCTCGCCCGCGCCAAAAGAGACGCCGGCGGTCGACGCCCGGACAGAGCCGCTGCCCCCGGCGGCGGCCCCGGCGGTCGAGGTGCCGATGGCCGCCGCACCTCCACCCGCGCCGCTGCCCGCAGAACGACCCGCGGCGACGGCGCCGGCCGCCAAGTCGGCGCCGGCCACGATCGCCGCCCTGACGCAAACCGAGGAGCCCACGTGGCCATTGCCCGCCTCCCCCGAGGCGCCACCGCCGGTCATCGAACGACCTCCTGCGCCGCCTGCGCCCGAGGTCGCGGCGCCGGCGCCCAGCGCGGAATCGCGTCGCCAGGAAGAACGCGCCGAGGCCGCGCGTCGGGACGCTGCGCGAGCGGAGGCAGCGACGGCAGAAGCAGCGCGGGTCGAAGCTGCAAGGGTCGAGGCTGCAAAGGTCGAGGCTGCAAAGGTCGAAGCCGCGAAGGCTGAAGCTGCGAAGGTTGAAGCTGCACGCGCCGAAGCCGCGCGGGCCGACGCAGCCCGAAGTGAAGCCGCGCGCGCAGAGGCTGCGCGGACGGAAGCCGCGCGAGCCGAAGCAGCGCGTGCCGACGCTGACCGTGCCGAGGCTGCGCGCGCAGAGGCCTCGCGAAGCGAAGCCGAACGCGCAGAAGCCGCGCGGGCCGACGCCGCGCGGAGCGAAGCACAACGTGTGGAGTCCGCGCGTGCCGAAGCTGCGCGTGCCGAAGCTGCGCGTGCCGAAGCTGCGCGTGCCGAAGCTGCGCGTGCCGAAGCTGCGCGTGCCGAAGCTGCGCGTGCCGAAGCAGCGCAGGCCGAAGCTGCTCGAACTGAAGCCGCACGTGCCGAGGCTGCGCGTGCCGAAGCCGCGCGTGCCGAGGCTGCGCGTGCCGAGGCTGCGCGTGCCGAAGCAGCGCGCGCCGAAGCGGCACGTGCCGACACCGAGCGGGTCGAGGCCGCTCGCCGGGCGATAGGGCGGCAACTGGACGAAGAGGCCGCCCGGCGTGACGCTGCCGCCTCCGCCGCACGCTCGTCACCCTCCTGGAGCACCGCACGGCGATACCGGCTCTTCGGCCGCACCGATCCCAACGCCGAGATCATCATTTACGCGGAGACTTGGGCGCGGAAAATCGAACTGAACATGACGATCGACATGGTGCGCGAGGCCGCGAAGCAGCCTCATACCGATCCGCTGGTCAACGTCGCGGTCCGAAGCGACGGCTCCGTGGAGTCCATCACGATTCTGCAATCGAGCGGCGTGCCTGCGCTCGACGAAGCGATACGCCGCGTCGTCCAGAGCCAGACGCCGTTCCCGGCGTTCCAGCCGGCCCTCGCCCGCGACTACGACGTGATCGAGATCCGCCGGACCTGGCACTTCGACATCGCGATCCGGCTTTTCTGAGCGGCCGGAGACAGAACGCTAGGTGCGCCCTCGCCCATCGCGGGGCTCGGGCTGCCACTCAAGGAGGTCGCCGGGCTGGCACTGCAGGACCTGACAGATCGCCTCGAGGGTGGAGAAGCGGACGGCGCGCGCCTTGCCCGTCTTGAGGATCGATAGATTGGCGAGCGTGATGTCGATCCTCGCGGCGAGCTCGGTCAGCGTCATCCGCCGATCGTGCAGAAGATCGTCGAGCTTGACGATGATCGGCACGTCAGACCGTCCCTTCGAGCTCTCGTCGCATGAGCGTGCCTTCGACGAACACGCGCGCGAGCACGAACGTGAGGATCA
>Ga0207648_10004897_pt1 | contig 13649 bp, 18 predicted proteins | sample KBSMisM32_FD_184310 | JGI IMG/M metagenome (GOLD analysis project Ga0207648, IMG submission 184310) | Miscanthus rhizosphere microbial communities from Kellogg Biological Station, Michigan, USA - KBS Miscanthus M3-2 (SPAdes) (version 2) | ecosystem: Host-associated > Plants > Roots >...
GCAGCCTAGCGTCGCGGGGACAACACCGCGTCTCATAAGGAGACTCCCCCATTGAAAAAGCTACTGTCGATCAACTAGTTGTATATCTGCTGAAGGCACCGATTGACTTTGAGCGAGATTTCCTGTTGGTACGTCTCCATAATCAACTTCATGCCCAAGAAGCAGAAGATCAACTTGGCGAAGGTGCATTGCCGGGTGGGCACGACGGACTTCAATCCTCACCACATGAGGCGATACCCCGCAACACAGTCAAGCGGGTTTGGTACTGAACCTGACTAATTGAGAGCGGAAACGAAACTCCGAGGGAATGGATTTGCTCTGGGTCAAAATCCTCGCGGCATCGGTTCGTAGTGCCCACCCTTCGAAAAGCGCAAACGGTGGGGCAGCCTAGGTTAGACTCGCTCAGGAGAGCGTGGGCCAATCCCCTACTTATAAATTCTCCTCACTACTTCTCTTTATTGCTTAACTGCCTTTCCATCCTTCATCACGAACTGGACTTTGCCGAGCTGCGTAATGTCGGTCAGGGGATCGCCGGGCACAGCGATAATGTCGGCGAAGGCGCCGGGGGCGATGACGCCGATCTCTCCGTCCATGTCGAGCATGACAGCAGCGCGCGAGGTCGCGCTCTTGATCGTCTCCATCGGTGACATGCCCAGCTTCACCATGCGCGGAAATTCCTGCGCCATCGGTTGGCTCCATGGGATACCACCCATGTCGGTCCCAAAAACTATCTTCACTCCCGCTTTCAGCGCTTTCCTGAACGAGTCTTCATGCGCCGAGGCGCGCAACCGGTCGCGTTTTCCGTTGGGCGTGTTTTCGGGCGCCCAGTCAAGGTAGTAGGGGCTAATGGTCGGACAATACCAGGTGCCCTGTTTGACCATCTGCGCGATTTGCGCATCGGACATCTGCAGGCCATGTTCAATCGAATCGCACCCGCCGTCGATCGCCCGCTGTAGACCGATGCCGCTGTAAGCATGGCAGGCAACTTTCTTACCCCATCCGTGAACTTCGTCGGTGATGGCTTTCAGTTCTTCCACAGTGAGTGTTGGCTGGGATGCCAGCTCGCCATTCTTTCCCACCCACGAGCGATGCGTCATGTAGACCTTAATCCAGTCGGCGCCATGATCGAGTTGCTCGCGCGCGGCCTTGCGAGCCTCGACTGGGCCGTCAACGATCTGCGCACCTTTCGGCATCACGAGTTCGGGGGCATAGCCTTCCAGTTGATAGCCTCCTGTGGTTGAGATCGCACGCGTCACCACGAACAACCGTGGTCCTGGAATATAACCTTCCTCAATCGCCTGCTTGATTCCGACATCGCCATAGCCGGCGCCCTCGGTTTCAACGTCGCGCAAAGTCGTAAAGCCTTGTTCGAGCGCGGTCTTCGCTGCAACCGTCGCCCGGGCGGCGCGATATCCGAGCGGCTGTTTCAGTATGTTGGCGTCGTATCCGCCCTCTGCCGGGTCCTCTCCTTGCAGAAAAATGTGAGTGTGCGAGTCGATGAGGCCAGGCAGAACCGTGGCTTTGGATAGATCGATGATGGTCTCGCCAGAGGGCGCGCCGGCTTCGCCCGCATCCGATACGCTCACGATGCGGTTCCCCTGAATGACGATGACCTGGTTGTGGCGCGGCGTGTCAGACTTGCCGTCAATCAGCGTGCCCGCCCGGATGACGACAGTGGCGGTGTGCGATGTCGATTGTTGCTGTGCCATCAAACCGACGTTGAAGATCAAGACGGCGAATAGGGAAAGTGTCTTCCAGATCATCCAATCCTCCGTACCAGGCTGCGAATTCTACTCTTAGTTGGAGGGCCGGGTGCCCCACCCTTCGCGCTTTTCGAAGGGTGGGCACGACGGACTTCAACCCTCACCACATGAGGAGATACCCCGCAACACAGTCAATCGGGTTTGGTACTAAACCTGACCGATTGAAGTGAATTGGATTATCGGCACTATGCCTGGAGAGTCTCGATCAGTCTTCGTCGATGAAAGGTCACCCATGCGCCAACCCAGGTTTCCGGTTATAAAATGCCAATTGCCGTGCACGATGCCAGACGGGCTTGTTCGCGTCAGTTTCACCATTTCAGGAGATCGAACATGAAGCCACGCCTCATATGCTCATTTGTCCTTTTAATAGTGGCTGTGCCGGTGTCGGCCGGCGTCCATAAGGAAATGTATAAGTATCCCTGCGCAAACGTCTGGGCTGCCGTCAAGGACACGCTCCGCAACTCGGGCAAGTACGGCATTCTAAGCATCAACAACGAAGAAATGGTCGCCTCTTATAAAATCAGCGGCAATTTCATGGTGAACCCGCGGACGAATTCTGTGATGCTGAATTCCAAGGGCGACCAATGCGAAATGCAGTTGCAGAGCGAATCCTCCGGATTGCCCACGGACGATCAGGGCAAATTCAAGAAGCGCGTGGATGAGTCGATGACGAAGTTGGGCTATGCCGCGAAGGACTCGGCGGCTCCATCAAGTGCACCCGCAAAATAACGCCTCCGCGAATCTGACGAAAATCAATATCCGCCACCAATCACGCAACAATCAAAAACTCTAACCTTGGTCTTCAACCTGCCTGTTCATTTGCCGGGGTCAGACAGGAGTCGCGTCGAACATCCGTAATCAGAGCCTTAAGTCCTTATTCCGGAATATTTTGCGCGTAAGTCCCTTGCTATCTAGATTTTGCCGGATATCTGTCCGTAACTTGATGATTTCAATAGATCACGGGGGGGAGGGGGAGGGGGGTATCTGTTAGTAGATGGTTAACATCGCAACAGCAATCTCTGCCGAACAGGGATCGACATCCGCCAGCAGTTTGTCACACGCCCATCCCAAAGGACCACAAGGATGGGCCGGCGGAATCCCACGTTTCGAAAGGCGCGAAACGTGGGGCACTGCCGCACCAGTCAATACGTTATCGATTTCCAATATACCACTTGACGATAATCGATAAATAGGTTATTGATAATCGATATGGTGAAAGGTGGTGGATCAATGTCAACTCCAGCCCCGTCGTTTGCTGCTCCGCCGGTTGCGTATGGCGTTTTGCGAATCTTGATCGTGCTGAACTGGGTGATGGGGGCCGCGATCCTGGCGCTGCTTGTGGTCATGCCGCACAAGCAGTGGATTATGGCGGCTTTCAAACTTACTTCGTCGCCCGACGCGGACCAGGTGATCATGGGCCTGCGCGCGGTGGCAGTGCTCGGGCTGGTCGCGATTCCGCTGAACTATATCGCCCTGAAGCGGATGCTGGCGATTGTTCTGACAGTTCGAGCGGGCGATCCGTTTGTCGCCGCGAACGCGCAACGTTTGCACGATATCGCGTGGGTGCTGCTCGCGCTGCAGCTGCTGAGCCTCGTGATTGGAGCGATCGGCAAGGCGGTTTCGAGTCCGGCGCATCCGGTTCACCTTGATGCGGGGTTTTCGATCAGCGGGTGGCTCGCGGTGATTCTGACGTTCGTGCTGGCGCGCGTGTTCGCGGAAGGCACACACATGCGAGAAGACCTCGAAGGGATCGTGTGATATGGCGATCTCCGTCAAGCTCGACGACCGGCTCCACGATCGGCGGATGACACTGACCGAGCTCGCGGATCGGGTGGGAATGACATTGGCCAACCTGTCGATTTTGAAGACTGGGAAGGCGCGGGCGATCCGGTTCTCGACGCTCGATGCGATTTGCGAGGCGTTGTCGTGCCAGCCGGGCGACATTCTCCAGTTTGAGGATGGAAAACGCGAGCAGCCGGCTGGGGCGGGAAAAGGCAGCGCGGGCCGGTGAATGGGACACCCTCTTACACTTCGGTAATGGTTCAGTTCTTTTCAGTGGGCTGGGCAGTTCTGTATCTTTAACTAATAGCCTGGGTGAGCGGGGCACGAAGCAAGGGGCGTTGTGATCGAGCAAAAGATCAATGAGTTTTTTGGAGATGCCGAGGCCACCGGCTTTGGAACGGGCTGGTGGAGTGGAATACTGTCGGCCTTCTTTGGATTTCTTTCGTTCGGCGGAGTTTTGTGCCTGCACTTTCCCCAACTGCTGAGCTCTCCTGAGCTGCGTCCGCATTATCCGATGCAGACCATGCGCGTGTTGATCCAATGCCTGATTGTGGGCGCGATTTTATTCGGAATCATTTCTTCGATCACGCGGAAGAAAAAGACGTTGGCATTGACGGGAATGCTGCTGGCGATTGCGGCAACGGCTTTGGGCGGATCGAGCGTGCAGATCAATAGTGACTTGCACAATGGTCCGGCCATTGGGCTGGATTGGTTTTTGCTTGATTTGCTTTTGATGGCGATCATCTATGTGCCGCTGGAGAGAGTGTGGCCGCAGTATCCGAAGCAGGGAACGTTTCGGAATGAGTGGACTCTGGATGTGGTGTACTTCATGTCCACTCATTTCCCAATTCAGATTTTATCTTTCCTGGTTCTATTGCCGGCTACGCAGGCCACTAAGTATTTAGGGGTGCCAGCGCTTCAACAATTGATCGCTCGAATGCCTTGGGTTTTGCAATTTTGTTTGGCGGTTGTGGTTGCAGACCTTGCGGAATATTTCATTCATCTGGCCTTACATAAGGTGCCGTTTCTTTGGCGCTTCCATGCCGTCCACCATTCTTCCAAGGCGCTTGATTGGATCGCGGGATCACGTTCGCACTTTGTGGACGACACGCTTGTGCGCGGATTCATCCTCGTTCCTCTCATGTTTGGATTTTCGCAATCGATCATTTTCGCGTACCTGATTTTTGTAACGCTTCACGCTACGTGGACGCATTGCAACTTCGGGCCGAGTGCGAAATGGCTCGAGAAGTATCTGGTTATGCCCAGATATCATCATTGGCACCATACTTCTCAAAAAGAGGGCATCGATAAGAACTTTGCCATTCATTTTCCGTGGATTGATAAGCTGTTTGGGACTTACTACTATCCTGATTACTGGCCGGAACAGTACGGACTGGACGGCGAAGAAATTGCGCCGGGCTTTTGGCTACAGACGATTCAGCCCTTCACGAAAAGAAAAAGTACACCTTAGAACTCCAGTGCGAACGGAACGTCCTTCGGCACCTCTTCGCCCGTTTTTGTTGCCTTCACCAAGCCAAGATATTTCATCACTTTGACAGTTAAGAATCCAAAGTCGTATTCCGATTTGTCGTGGCTCAGCCGGAGGAGACGCGGATAGTGGTGATGATTATTCTGCAGACAGGCGCTAAAGGTGGCCGTTATCGGTAGCCATTCGCCAATGTTCATGGCGTTGTCATCTTCGTCGTTATACCGTCGATATCCGAATCGCCGGGTGTGGGTCCAATAGTTCTGGATCATGTTTACCCATTGGGCGAAGATTCGGATGCCAATCCACATCGCGAGGACAAATTTCAGATCGCCGACTAGCTTCCAAAAAAGATAGAAACTAAGGGCTTGTGCGACGATTGCATAGAACGGATTGGCAACGATCCGAAAAGTTCGGGATCGTAAGATCTCGTCGCGCGCCAGGTTGTCATTGCATCGATACGGCATGACACAGAGATACATGGTGCGCCAGAAACCATCGTCTGAAAGTTTATTGGGATCGCCGGGATGGTCCGCATGTTTGTGATGCAATCGATGGCGGTTCACCCAGGCGATAGGATCGACATAGAGCCCGAAGGTGTTATTCACGACGGTGACGGCTTTGATGAACCATTCCTTGTAATCAAGCGAACGGTGGGCGATACCCAAATGGAGAAGGTCCGCCAAGTACAAGCCGCCAAGGAACCAACAAAAGATGAAATAAGCGGCGGCTATCAGTGCGCCAGTCCAAGGTCCCAAGTTCGGTGGGGCGAAATAGATGCAGACAAGCATGTAGGCAAGCATGATCAGATAGCCGGTGAGATTGTAGATTTTCATCAGTGCTCCGCGTCGGGTTATTCAAGCAGAAAAAACGCTAACGGGGAAGAGTCTGTGTGGTGCCGGAACTGCCCCACCCAAGCCAAAATCGGGCTTGAATGGGCCACTGTTAACGCGGGTTAGGACGATCTCTTTGAGATCAGGCGGCGGAGGAGGTGGCCTTTCCACATCCACAAACCTGTAAGGACCATGACAGGAAGGAAGACGTAGCGAGTTGGCGGGGCATAGTCGGGGAGTTTTTCGAAGGGGCTATAAATGTAGCCGAGTATCGGAATGGCAAAGATGATGTGGATCCAGCGAAAAATCGAACGTCTGGTGGAATCTTTCATGATTAGTCTTGTCCTCCCGCTATCGGAGTAATCGAATGGTGAACCAAGTGACAACAGTCTGGAGCCCATGGGCAGCGGACGCCTAAGACTTGAGAGTGTTCCCGCTACACCCTTAACAGGCCACGGAACGCTCTCGCCGCGTAATAAGACTCCGCGCCGTTGTGGTACAGAAAAACGGTGTTGTAGCGGCGATCACAAAAAAGGGCGCCGCCGAGTTTTCTGATATCCGAGGGTGTTTTCACCCAGCTCGACGTTTTCGAGTCAAAATTTCCGAGCTTCTGCAATTCTCGATATTCGTCTTCCGTTAAGAGCTCAATGCCCATGGCGGCTGCCAGATCGATCGCGCTGTTTTCCGGTTTATGTTCTTTCCTCGACTCCAGCGCTTGCCGGTCGTAACAAAGGCTTCTTCGGCCTTTGGGACTTTCGGCGGAGCAATCGTAGAAAATGTATTCGCCTGTGTTCTTGTCGTGACCAACAACGTCCGGCTCGCCGCCCGTTCTTTCCATTTCGTAGATTGACCACAGTTTTTCAGTATCAGCTGCGAGCCTTGCTTGTGCGTTATCCCATTCAAGGCCTTTGTGGCGGTTCATGTTTTTCTCAAAGCGGGCCTTCAATACTCCGAGCAATTCTTTTCGTTGTTCTGATCCCAGGTCTTTCTGATCCCTCTTCAGTGGTTGGTGCATTGCCTTGCGATCCACCTCGATTCAGGGGTTTTGTGCCTTGGGCGGCGGCCAGTTCAGCATTTCCACGCCGAACTGGTTTGAGTACTCGGCATACAACTGCTGCCAGCCGGAGACCTTCATCGCATCGGGTCCGACCATGCGGCCGATGGGCTGACCGCCGAGCAACCGGTCCAGCACGTCGAAACAAATGTGCCATCCGGCAGCGCCCATTGCGATGAAGCGATGACCGATGTTCGTCCACAAGGTCAGGCGAGTTCCACCAGAGACGGCCTCAAGCTCCCAGCGCATATCGAAGCCACCCCACTTATATTCAAGCGCCTTGGGAGCGTCGGCTCGCGTCACAGTTGTTTCGGTGATGAGCGGTGTGGGTGCTCCCACGGTGGTGAGCTTCACCGTGCTTCCTACGGTACCCAGGTTTCCGTCAGCGTCGAAAGGCGCCCACTCGCGCAGATGCGCCGGGTCAGTCAGCGCCTGCCAGACTTTTTCCGGCGAGTGACGCAGTTCACGGACGAGGATGAGCTGCCACATCTCACCGTCTTTTCGTATCTGCGCCCCGGTGGCGGGGCCCGGCGTGTATTGTGCGCGTTCGATCATCTTTTTCTCTTCTTCCCTTCGTTGATGTTGATGGTGCCTCATTCATGCGGTCGAGGTGGCGCTCGAGAGCATCCACGTGAGCGGACCAGAAGCGACGGAACTGAGCGAGCCACACATCCAGCTCTCGAAGTGGTTCAGGCTTCAGGCGGTAGAGACGGCGCTGCGCATCGACCGAGGATTCGACGAACCCGGCGTCGCGCAACACGCGCAGGTGCTTTGACACAGTCGGCTGCGACATACGAAGTTGACGCTCGATCTCTCCGACCGACTGTTCCGAGGAGACCAACAGGCTCAATATCGCGCGGCGGTTGGGCTCCGCAATGATTTCGAATAGCGAGTCCACTATCTGTATATACCCCATGAAGTATATACGTGTCAAGGCATAGAAGAAAAATACTTCTGATCAGGCCAACCGATTGGGCGCGACCTGCGATCGAAATGCTTCTTGAGTTTCGCGCGAGCGAAAGCGCTGCTGTCCTCGCAGGAGGCAGGACCGTGCAATCAGCATGGTAGAGTTTTTGCAATTGGGAGAATTTTAGATGAGCAAAGTGAAGGTTGCGGCATTCTCTGTTTCTATCGATGGGTTTGGCGCGGGGCCGCGGCAAGACATCAACAATCCGCTTGGAGTTCGGGGGATGGAATTGCATTCCTGGTTCATACAGACCAAAGCCTTCAAAACAACGCACGGTGAAAGCGGTGGTACCACAGGCGTCGACAACGATGTTGCTGCGCAGTCGCTCGAGAATCTGGGAGCGTGGATTTTAGGCCGCAATATGTTTGGGCCGGTTCGAGGGCCATGGAAGGATGATTCCTGGAAGGGGTGGTGGGGCGATACTCCTCCGTATCATGTGCCAGTGTTTGTGCTGACCCATCACGCGCGGCCTCCGCTTGAGATGAAGGGCGGCACTACGTTTTACTTCGTTACCGACGGTTTGGAGTCGGCTTTGAAACAAGCGAAAGAAGCGGCGAAAGGGAAAGATGTGCGAGTCGGCGGTGGAGTGTCGGTGATTCGCGGGTACTTGATGGCAGGTCAAATCGATGAGATGCATTTGGCATTTTCGCCGGTGCTTTTGGGAGAAGGAGAGAATTTATTTGCAGGAATCAATCTCGCTCAAGTCGGCTTCAGGCCGTTGCGCAGTGTTTATGGGGAAAATGCGGCACATGTGTTTATCAAGAAAGGGTAAGGGATGGACGGAGTCTTTCAAGATTGAGGGTGCTTATTTCCTGGGAAAGTTGCGCAGTGTGTTCATCTATGGAACTGCTCCACTCAAGCCAAAAGCGGGCTTGCAGGGCCACCTGGCTGATATATGGCTGACAATCGAGATCATGAATGCTTGATATGCGTGACCTGCGGGACGCAATATGCTCCTTCGGCCGAACCACCCTCGGAGTGTGCGATCTGCAGGGACGCGCGGCAATTTATTTCTCTCGATGGGCAGCGGTGGACAACGTTGCGGGAGTTATGGCGCGAGTATTCGAATCGAATTCAGGAAGAGGAACCAGGCCTTTTCTCGATTCACACGCAGCCGAGTTTTGCTATCAGCGAGCAAGCATTTCTTGTCCGAACGTCCGAAGGCAATATTTTGTGGGACTGTATCTCGCTGCTTGATGAACCGACGATTGCAGAGGTCAAGAAGCTGGGTGGGATCGCGGCGATTGCCATTTCGCATCCGCACTACTACACGACGATGGTGGAATGGAGCCTGGCCTATGACAACGCACCCATCTTTCTTCATGAAGCTGATCGGCAATGGGTGATGCGGCCTCATGAAAACGTCAGGTTCTGGTCGGGAGAGACGAAAGTATTTCCGGGTGGGGCGACGTTGGTCCACACGCCCGGCCATTTTGACGGATACCAAGTACTGCATTGGCCGAAGGGAGCGAGTGGGAAGGGAGCGCTACTGTGCGGAGATCAGCCCCAGGTGTGTATGGATCCGCGATGGCTGTCGTTCATGTACAGTTATCCGAACTTTATTCCGCTTGGTCCGCGGGCTGTAAAGGATATTGCACAAAGGCTCGATGGGTACGAGTTCGATCGCATCTACGGCGCGTTTCCGAAACGTAGTGTCCTCGCGGATGCGAAGTCGGTTCTGAAACGTTCGGTTGAGCGCTACCTGAAAGCCATCGAGGGTTGAGTGCCCCACACAACGAAAGTAGCGTTGTGTGGGACATCCGGCGACGACGCGTTTAGTGTTGACGCATGCGATCGCGGCCTTCCTGCTTCATCTGTTCCTGGAGCTCATCGTATTTTTTCTTTTGATCGTCGTTCAAAACGGCTTTGACCTGCGTCACGGTCTTTTCGTGAACATCGCGCATCTTGGCGAAGTTTTCGCGGCGGTTGCCGGAGGTATCGTTGCGGATGGCTTCCATCTGGGTACGCTGACTTTCAAGGATCGGCTTGATCTTGGTTTGCTGGTCGTCGGTCAGAGTGAGCGCCTTCGTGAGTTTCTGAAGCTGGTCGTCGACAGTTGGCATCTGGCGTCCGTCTGCGGGTGCGGCAGCATCGCCTGAACTCTGCGTATCCGCAGTCTGAGTAAGCGCGGCGCTAGAGCTGATAACGAGGGCGAGGATCGCGAACGAAAAGATTTTGAGCCAGCGTGACGGATTCGAGACGCGCCAACCAGCGCGAGTGTTTTGCGAAAGCATTTGTTGCCTCCAATGTGAATTTAGATGAGGCTCAAGAGTTTACCTGATGAGCGTCGTGCTTGTATTAGAAACACAAGGTGAACGGCGGCCGCGCAAATATTCAGTAAATCGAAGTAAAGGTGTGTAAAGGGGATGCGACGCTTCCAGAGGTTGCCGGTCATCTTTGAGATTTGTTCTGTTTCGATTGTCTTGTGATGTTGCGGAGAGGGCGGACTGAGGAGTCCGCCCTACTCGCGTTATGCGGCCAAATCGGTGGGGAGCGGGTTTCTCTGTTGGAACTGGCGCTGGTGCCAGTATGGATACGGGGGTACGACGGCGCTGGCGGCGTCCAATCGGGCAACTTGATCAGTTGTGAGATTCCATCCGGTGGCCGCGAGATTCTGCCGCAGTTGTTCTTCTGTACGCGCGCCGATGATGACATTCGCGACGGACGGACGTTGCAGCAGCCAGTTCAGCGCGATCTGCGGAATCGACTTTCCGGTTTCCTTGGCTACTTCATCGAGAGCATCGACGATTTTGAAAAGATACGCGTCCGCAACAGGAGGGCCTTGCTCGGCCGTGCTGTGCAACCGGCTTACTTTCGGCAGCGGTTGATTGCGCCGAATCTTTCCCGTGAGTCTTCCCCAACCGAGCGGGCTCCACACGATCGCGGCGACCTTCTGGTCGAGAGCGAGGGGCATGAGTTCCGATTCGTAGTCGCGTCCAATCAACGAATAGTAGACCTGGTGCGCAACGTAGCGGGACCATCCGAAGCGGTCAGACACAGAGAGAGACTTCATCAGGTGCCATCCGGAGAAGTTCGAGCACGCGATGTAACGGACCTTGCCGCTCGTGACCAGCGTGTCGAGAGTTTTGAGAACTTCCTCGACGGGAGTAAGCGCGTCGAATCCGTGCATGTGATAGATGTCGAGGTAGTCGGTATTGAGTCGTTTGAGACTCGCTTCGCAGGACTCGATCAGATGATGGCGAGATGACCCGAGATCGTTGGGGCCATCGCCCATGGCGAAGGTAGCCTTGGTGGAAATGAGTACGGAGCCGCGACGCTTGCCGATCGCTTTGCCGAGAATTTTCTCGGACTCGCCGCGCGAATAAATGTCAGCCGTGTCGAAGAGATTAACGCCTGCGTCGAGGCAAATGTCCAGGAGGCGGGTGGCTTCCTCTGTGTCGGTGCTGCCCCAAGCTTTGAAGAATTCGCCTTTGCCTCCGAATGTACCTGCGCCGAAACTGAGTACGGGAACTTTGAGTCCAGAATTGCCGAGTTGTCGATATTCCATAGGGGGGGTAGATGCGCGGGCGGGACGGAGCGATGCAGGCTGGTTTCCACAGGAGGGGATGGGACGAGGCGGCGCGCATGTGACGCTAAGTGACGATCAATCAATGGGATGAGTTACAGCGTGTTGGTAACTTGACCGTCTATTACCGCGGTACTAGATTGCAGAGAGAAATTACCGAGCCTGCTTCGCGGTTATTCGCGTCAAATGAAGCAAGCCAAAGTGAAACAAGTGCTTTGGTTGTTGTTCGGCCGCGCTGTAAGGGGGACCCATGTTTAAGTTTTCTGCCACGCTCTTTCTTCTAGTTGGTCTGGTCACGTCTGTTTCGTTTGCTCAAACGGTATCGCCTGACAAATCCCTTGGCGATTTTGCGCGGGAACAGAAGGCGCAGAAGGCTCTGCAGAAAAGCAATGGCGGCAAGGTGTTGAACCTTGTTGGTACGAGCGACGCATCGGCTGCAGGCAGTGATGCTGGGCCGTCCTCGAACAAACAGGGTGCGGATGAAGCTAAATCGCAGTGGAAATCTGCGCAAAAATCTAAGACGAGCGATGTATTCGACAATTCCCTGAGTGACAAGACTGAACCGTGGATTGTGCCCGCGGGAACGCAAATCAGAGTCGACCTGGTCGATGGCAAGGTGATCGTACCGGTCCGGGTCGGATTCGCGACGCCGATCCCGGCGCTTTCGAAGGTTGCAGTCCAAGTAGACCGAACCTACTATCCGACCGGGTTAGTCAACATCAGCGATCGTGTCGGTTATGTCGGATACGCGGACTACGCGACACTGACGGCGGTTACGGTGGGCGGAGTAACTTATCCGGTGGCTAGTAGTGCGATCCCGGTTGCGACACCCGGAAGCGGCGCGGTGACACTTGATAACACGATGGGGAGTTCGCCGCGCGATGCCACTTTCGTATTGAGCGAGCCGGTGGCGATCGAACGCTAGTAAAGGCCGTTGGCGCCGTCAGTTACTGCGGAGGACGTGCTGGGGTGTTGATTATCTGGCTCTTGACGATCTTGTCTAAGAGTTGATTTGCTGGCGAAGCCGAAAACTTCGTTACAGACGGCGCAACAATAGCTACGATGGTCTGTGAGTGTAGATACTGGTACTGTAGATGATGGTAAGTTGAGTTACTTCGTATCTCATGGTATGGTGCCCACCGCATGACTGACTCGTCGTTCGACGCCACGCCCCAATTTAGCAAGGCTGAGTACATCGGAGAAGCTGGGACCGACCGTTGCTCATCTTGTCGACAGCCCATCGCAGGATCCTATTACCGAGTGAGCGAAGCAATGACGTGCCCCACATGCGCGGCGGCTGCTCACTCAGCGTCCCCTCGAGATACGCACGCGGCGTTTGTGCGAGCGCTCCTGTTCGGAGCGGGAGGAGCAATCCTGGGCCTGATTTTGTATTCCGCGTTTGGCATCATTACTGGACTTGTCATCGGGTATCTATCGCTAGGCGTTGGCTACGTAGTGGGGAAAGCGATGATGTACGGATCGAAAGGAATTGGCGGGCGGCGCTACCAGATCGCCGCGGTCGGCTTTACCTACGCTGCGGTTGCGCTATCGGCAATTCCCATGGGCATCGCTTACATGTCGAAGCACCCGGAATCGCGCGGGACATCACAAAGTGAAAAGCGGGCGAACTCCGATCAGCCACGCGCACAACTTGATCAGGAGCAACGGCAGTTGGAACAGGAATTCGGTAAAAATCCACCAGCGCCCTCCAACTCTCCAGCTGTTGAGTCGAGCGACACTTCGGGTAAGCAGTCGGCCAACAATCCGGCCGAACAACGGCCGAAAATGAGTATAGGGAAAGCGATTGGGATGATGGCGCTGTACGGGCTGGCGTCCCCGTTCATCGAACTGCAAGATCCTCTGCACGGAGTGATTGGACTCGTTATTCTACTTGTAGGAATCCGGATCGCGTGGCAACTTACGGGGGCCAAGCGTCCGGAGATCACAGGTCCATTTCAAAACACTCCAGCCACCTAACCGGAGAGTAGCTTGTCCGTATCCGAACTGCCGCTGATCAGTGCGTGCAAACAGTGCGCTCAGCCGCTCGCGCCAGGGACCGTGGCTTGTCCGCAATGCCATGCGCTGGTTCATGCGGATCAACTCGAAAGGCTGTCGCAAACAGCTAGACAAATGGAAGCCAACCGGCAGCTGCATGAAGCGCATGAACAATGGGTCGAAGCGCTGCTGTTGCTCCCGGTTCACTCGAAGCAAGCCGACTGGATCAAGGGTCACCTGCGC
>Ga0207648_10004901_pt1 | contig 13633 bp, 8 predicted proteins | sample KBSMisM32_FD_184310 | JGI IMG/M metagenome (GOLD analysis project Ga0207648, IMG submission 184310) | Miscanthus rhizosphere microbial communities from Kellogg Biological Station, Michigan, USA - KBS Miscanthus M3-2 (SPAdes) (version 2) | ecosystem: Host-associated > Plants > Roots > Rhizosphere...
GAAAAGGTAACTGCCAATTATTTATCTATAGAGAATTTCGTTGATTGGAGGAGAACTGGTTTCCCAACGTTGACTGCCGTTCCAAATGCACTATCAGCAATACCCAGGAGACTGATCTATCCTCAATCTGAGATCATCGCCAACCCACAGACGGTGCAAAGTGCAAAGTTGACGGATAAGCTATGGTGGGATAATTAAGATTATTAAGAAACAGGACCGCCAAAGCGGTCCTGTTTCTTAATAATCTCTTCCACTATCTTTACTCCCATGAAACTACTCCTTGCCTGCCTGGCCTTTACGGCCCTCCTTAATTTGAATTTATCTGCACAATCAAATTCTACAGATATTCCCCAGCAATGGAATGCCTCGTGGATCAGTGTCCCTGGAATAAATCCAACTGGATACGGAGTATATTTATTTCGAAAAACCTTTAACCTGATTACAAAGCCGTCTGAATTTATTATACATGTATCAGGGGATAATCGCTACCGGTTATTTATTAATGGTAAAATGCTATCACAGGGGCCTGCCCGCGGCGATAATTATTTCTGGAATTATGAGACAGTTAATATTGCTTCAGAACTAAATTCAGGAAAAAATTATGTAATAGCAATGGTTTGGAATGAAGGGGAGCTAAGGCCGGAAGCACAAATTTCAAACCGGACTGCTTTTTTAATTCAGGGTCATACTTCAAGAGAAGACAGTATAAACACAAATGGTTCATGGAAATGTTATCCCATATCAGCGTATGCTCCATTACGTGGCATTGGATATAATACCTATTATGTAACCGGCCCCGGCGAGATCATTGATATGCATTCAATGCCCAACCACTTTGATGAAAAAGATTTTGATGATAGCCAATGGAAGAATGCCAGCAACATTGGCCGCGCTAATCCCAAGGGAAGAGGTGATATTTCAAACTGGATGCTGGTTCCATCTTCCCTGCCACAAATGGAACTTCGCCTTCAACGCTTTTCAGAAGCAAGGCGATCAACAGGAATTACAATTCCACCAGGATTTCCAGAAAAACCAGTTGCGTTAACTGTACCGGCCAATACCTCAGCTACGATTTTGCTGGATCAGTCTTTTTTAACTAATGCCTATCCATGGCTTCAATTCAGTAAGGGAAATGGAGCGACCATTTCTCTTGTGTATGCAGAATCGTTATTTAAAGAAATTCCCAATGGCCCCGGTAAATCATTTCATAAAGGGAACAGGGATGAAATTGAAGGCAAATTTATTGCAGGCCGGAAAGATAGTATTATAAGCGATGGTACAGATAAACAGTCATTCACTCCGCTAAATTACAGGACCTTCCGGTATTTAGAGATTCGAATTAATACAAAGGATGATCCATTGATAATCGACGATGTTAGTAATTATTTTACCGGGTATCCCTTTACGCTCAATGCCTCATTTGAAGCTGATGATAATCATCAATTGGAACAAATCCTGGATATAGGCTGGCGTACTGCACGTTCCTGCGCCATGGAAACCTATATGGATTGTCCCTATTATGAACAGCTCCAGTATATTGGTGACACAAGGATCCAGGCGCTGGTATCACTTTATAATAGTGGGGATGATCGGCTGGTAAGGAATGCAATCAATCAAATGGACCATTCACGTATTGCCGAAGGAATTACATTGAGTCGCCATCCTTCCTATTCTCCGCAACAAATACCCACTTTCTCCCTGTGGTATATAGGTATGCTACATGATTACTGGATGTATAGAGGTGATAGTGCCTTTATCCGGGATAAATTGCAAGGTATGCGTAATGTGTTATGGTTTTTCTCAAAGTATGAAGGAACAGATGGATCACTTCACAATCCACCTTACTGGGAATTTACAGACTGGGTGCATGATAGGAAAGGATGGAACGGAGGAACTGGTCCAATTGGCAAAGATGGGAGTTCATCCCTATTGGATCTTCAATTATTATGGGCTTATCAGATTGCAATATCACTGGAATCTCAATTAGGCTCAGCGGCCAATGCTCTTGCGTATAAACAAAAAGCCAGTCGATTGATGCAAACAATTAAAAGGAACTACTGGAATGCAGACAGAAAGCTTTTTGCAGATACACGGGAAAAGGATGTTTATTCCCAACATGCAAATACACTTGCAATACTTACCGGAGTAATCTCAGGAAACGAAGCAAAAGCAATGGCAGGCAAATTACTATCAGATAGTTCCCTGGCGCCTGCATCCATTTATTTTCAATATTATCTCAACCAGGCGCTCATCAAAGCTGGTTTTGGGAATGATTATCTGAAGTGGCTGGATAAATGGAGGGAAAATATCAGTATGGGCCTCACTACCTGGGCTGAGATATCTGAAATTGACCAGGCCCGTTCTGATTGTCATGCCTGGGGGGCCAGTCCAAACATTGAATTTTATCGAACTGTATTGGGCATTGATTCTGATGCCCCGGGTTTCAAAAGGATAAAGATAGAACCACATTTAGGAACATTGAAAAATCTAAACGGCAAAATCCCGCACCCAAATGGGGTTATTAGTGTGCGCTATGAACATATAAATAATAAATTGAAAGCACGCATTGAACTGCCCAGGGGAATAACAGGCCGCTTTATTTGGAATGGAAAGTCTTATCCACTTGTAAGTGGAGTTAATGAACGGGATATATAAGGATGGTCTTTTAAGCCAGATCATGTAAATTTGGTTAAACCCTCAGCCAGGTGAAATACCGGTTCAAATTATTGCTTGTTATATCGCTGATGGCCACGGCCATACTGGTCCTCCAATGCACTATGAGGATGCCATTGGTCGATTTCACCACACAGGTAAAACCTATTCTAAATAATCATTGCATAAGCTGCCATGGTGGTGTTCGTCAGAAAGGTGGATTTAGTTTATTATTCCGGGAAGAGGCATTAGCCAAAACAAAATCAGGCAAATATGGAATTGTTCCGGGAGATCCGGATCATAGTGAAATGATCAGGCGAATAACCCTGAATGATCCTGAGGATCGGATGCCCTATAAGCATGATCCGCTTTCCAAACAGGAAATTTCCACACTTAAAAGGTGGATCAAAGAGGGCGCACGTTGGGGAGACCATTGGGCTTATGTTCCCTTAAAGCCGGTATCTGTACCTCATGTTGGAGGTAGCTGGGCTAAAAATCCCATCGACAATTTTATTGAAGATAAATGGGCCCTTCAGGGATTAACCTCATCACCTGCAGCCAATAAACAAACATTATTGAGAAGGGTAGCGCTGGATATTATTGGTATGCCCGCTCCGGACCATCTGGCTAAACAATTCCTGGCAGATAATAGTGAAAAAGCATATCCCAACCTTGTGGATTCTTTACTGGCATCTCCTCATTACGGTGAGAAATGGGCCGCTATGTGGCTGGACCTTGCACGTTATGCAGATACCAAAGGATATGAACGGGACGATAGTCGCACAATCTGGCATTACCGCGACTGGTTAATTCATGCCTTTAATAAGGATATGCCCTATGATCAATTCCTGACAGAACAGATTGCAGGTGATCTCTTACCTGATCCAACGGATGATGATTTTATCGCAACAGCTTTTCATCGGAATACCATGACGAACGATGAAGGTGGAACTGATAATGAAGAATTCCGGACCGCTGCAGTAATGGACCGTGTCAATACCACCTGGCAGGCGCTTTTAGGGACAACCTTTGCCTGTGTTCAATGTCACAGCCATCCTTATGACCCTTTCCATCATGAAGAGTATTATAAATTCATGGCCTTTTTCAACAATTCAAGGGATGAAGATACGTTTGATGATTACCCCATACTAAGGCATTACAATGATTCATTGAAGCTTCAATTGAACCGGGTAGTGAACTGGGTTAAGAATAATGTATCTGCAAAGGAATCAAAGGAAGTGAGGCAATTCCTTCAAACCTGGCAGCCTTCTTATAATTCATTGACCTGTGATAGCTTTATCAATAGTGAATTGAGCGATACTAAATGGCTGGCGCTTCGTAATCACGCTCAGTGCCGCTTAAAGAATGTTAATCTCAACAACAGGGACCAACTCATCTTCCGTTATGCAGCGGGAACAGGCTCCGGGACCTGGAATATTCATTTGGATAAACCAGGAGGAGATATTATCGCATCTGTTCAGCTCCCTGCAACCAAAGGATGGGAAATTAACCAGATCAGGATTGGTAAGACCACTGGTATGCATGACCTCTATTTCAGTTATACCAATAATGGATTAAAGACCCCAGAAGAAAATGGAGCTGTATTCGACTGGTTTTATTTTACGGACGAATTTCCGGGAAAGGACAAACAGGGATATTCCGATATAAAGAATGAATACTGGAAGCTGGCCACTATGAAACTTTCATCAACTCCTGTTATGATGGATAATCCTGAAGCGATGCACCGTGGTACCTATGTTTTTGAAAGGGGCAACTGGCTGGTTAAAGGCGATAAGGTAGAACCGGATGTTCCTCATTCATTGAACCCATTGCCTGCCGGAGCACCTCATAACAGAATGGGGTTGGCGCAATGGATGATTGCGAAAGAAAATCCATTAACTGCAAGAACCATGGTGAACCGTATTTGGGAGCAGATATTTGGAAATGGCCTGGCAGAAACACTGGAAGATCTCGGTTCTCAGGGAATTGTTCCAACGCATCCTCAATTACTGGATTGGCTGAGTTATAATTTTATGACTGATGATAAATGGAGTGTAAAGAATCTTTTAAAGCTGATTGTTTTGAGTGCCACCTATCAGCAGGATTCAAAAGTAACTCCTGACATGCTGGAGAAAGATCCCTACAATAGGTATTATGCCCGTGGTGCAAGGGTTCGCCTGTCAGCTGAGCAAATACGTGACCAGGCTCTTTGTATCAGTGGTGTTTTTTGCGATTCCATGTACGGTCCCAGTGTATTTCCCTGGCAGCCTAAGGGAATATGGCTCTCTCCCTGGAATGGTGCTACCTGGCAACAAAGTAAAGGAGCACAGCAATATCGGAGAGCAATGTATACTTACTGGAAACGGTCTGCAGGCTATCCTTCCATGATCAATTTTGATGGAGTATCAAGGGAAGTATGTACATCCAGGCGCATCCGTACCAATACACCATTGCAGGCGCTGAACATGTTAAATGATTCTGTTTATATTGACCTTGCCAGGCACCTGGCAAAACGAATGGATGAAAGAGATATTCAAAAATCAATCAGCAAAGGATTTGAGTGGGCAACACTTCATTCTATTGATAATAAGAGTTTGCAGACTTTGACAGGATTGTATAATACAGCCCTGGAAGCATATAGACGTGAGCCGGAAAAATCAAAGCAGATACTTGGAGAAAGCAGTGAACCAAACCCTGCCATGGCTGCATTGACCATAGTGGCAAATGCGATTTTGAACCTGGATGAAGTAGTGACAAAAAATTAGTTTATTCTTGATAACGAAATGAGCATAATTACAGGATGACGCGAAAAGAATTATATGACCAACGATTGCTGAAAGAAGCGCAGCAGGCCGTTATGCGTATGCATACACGCAGGCATTTTCTAAAAGAAAGTGCAATGGGTTTGGGTGCACTGGCATTAGGTTCATTTTTTGGCGGATGCGGCAGAAAAGAGACAATGGCCAATAATATAATCTTTGATCCTGCGCATCCCTTATTACCAAAATTGTCACCTTTCCCCGGCAAGGCAAAATCTGTGATCTATCTGCATATGGCAGGTGCGCCATCACAATTGGAGCTTTTTGATTATAAACCTGAGCTGATGAAGATGGACGGACAGGATTGTCCGCCTTCCTTACTTGAAGGGAAAAGATTTGCCTTCATTCGTGGGGTTCCGAAGATGATGGGGCCACAGGCAAAATTTGCACAGCATGGCCAGAGTGGTGCATGGATAAGTGAGAACATGCCGCATCTTGCTACTATTGCTGATGAAATATGTTTTCTGAAAGCAGTTACCACTGATCAATTCAATCATGCACCTGCTCAATTGCTCGTGCATACCGGTTCTCCAAGAATGGGCCGTCCAAGTTTGGGATCATGGGTGACCTATGGATTAGGAACCGAGAATCAAAACCTTCCCGGCTTTGTGGTACTAACCAGCGGGGGAAAGAATCCTGATGCGGGTAAAAGTGTTTGGGGCAGCGGATTTCTTCCCAGCGTATACCAGGGAGTGCAATGCAGAAGCGAGGGTGATCCTGTATTATTTATGAATGATCCCGAAGGAATGGATCGTGATCTGCGGAAGGCTTCTATTGATGCTATTAATAAAGTGAATGAAGAGGAATACGGTAACTATAATGATCCCGAGATACTATCCCGCATTTCACAATATGAGATGGCATACAAGATGCAGATATCAGCACCCGAAGTGATGAATATAAATGATGAACCTGCCTATATTCATGAAATGTATGGAACCAAACCCGGTGAAGCCAGTTTTGCCAATAACGTATTACTGGCAAGAAGGCTGGTTGAAAAGGGAGTAAGGTTTGTACAATTATTTGACTGGGGATGGGACAGTCATGGCTCAGATGAAAGCCTCGCCATTGATTATGGATTTATCAATAAATGCCGGAAAGTAGATAAATGTATTACTGCTTTGATACTGGATCTGAAACAACGTGGCCTGCTGGAAGATACTTTAGTAGTTTGGGGCGGAGAGTTTGGCAGAACTCCGATGCAGGAAAACAGGGAGGGGAAGAAGATGCCTTTCAAAGGTAGAGACCATCATACTGAAGCATTCACCATCTGGATGGCGGGTGCTGGCATCAAAAAGGGATATAGTTATGGTGAGACCGATGAGATTGGCTATAGCGCCATTAGTGGTAAGGTTGAACCATTCGATATCCAGGCCACTATCCTTCACCAACTGGGATTTGATCATGAGAAATTTACCTATCAATTCCAGGGAAGGCCATTCCGATTAACTGATACGCGGGGCAGGGTAATTGAAGAGATCCTCGCCTGATCATAAAAAAACAACAATACCATTGAAAAGAAGAGATTTCCTCGTAAGTTCCGGCACCGCTGCAACTGCTCTTTTATTTTCAGCCGAAGCATTTCAATCATCTGCACCGGACCGTTTTCAAAATTCAAATATGGACTTCAAACTAAAACTGCTGGCTACCAACTGGGGCTTCCCCGGTACACTGGATGAATATCTTGCTAAAGTAAAGAAGGAGGGATATGATGGTATTGAAATTTGGTGGCCAAATGAAAAGAAAGACCAGGATGAATTATTTCAATTATTGAAGAAATATGAACTGGAGGTGGGCTTTCTTACTGCGGGACATGAATCTAATTTCAATGATAACTTTAATAGCTTCCGTAAAATGATCGATGCGGCAGCTAATAATAAGGTACAGAGACCTCTCTATATTAATTGCCATTCAGGAAAGGACTATTTCACCAGTGACCAGGGAAGGCAGATGATTGAACATACGCTGGCGCTTTCCAAATCAACGGGTATTAAAATATGTCATGAGACACACCGGTCACGATTATTGTATTCAGCTCCCATTGCCAGGCAGTACATGGAATCAATTCCTGGTCTTCGTATCACATTTGATGTATCACACTGGTGCAATGTGCATGAAAGTCTGTTGACGGATCAGCCGGAGACCCTGGCATTAGCCATACAGCGTGTGGATCATATTCATGCGCGGATCGGGCATCCTGAAGGTCCACAGGTTAATGATCCCCGTGCGCCAGAATGGGATACCGCCGTAAAAGCGCATCTGGCCTGGTGGGACCAGATCGTGAGCCTTAAAAAACAGAAAGGTGATACCCTTACTATCCTTACGGAATTTGGCCCCGCCGATTATATGCCCACACTTCCTTATACCCGGAGACCATTGTCTGATCAGTGGGCCATTAATGTATATATGATGCAATTATTAAGGCAGCGTTACCAGACTAAATGATAATCAGTGCTAGCATCTATTAATACATTTATTGGTCATTTTCATCCGGTGCTGGTACACCTGCCTATTGGGTTTATACTGGCAGGATTGCTTCTACTGTGGTTATCTCGTAAGTCTAAATATGCAGGTTTGCAGCCAGCAATTCCTGTAATATTATTTTGGGGTGCAGTAATGGCTACGCTTTCCTGTATCACAGGTTATCTTTTGTCAATAAGTGATGATTATGATGCCAACCTGGTAGGATGGCATCAATGGATGGGAATTGGAGTTGCCTTGCTTTCCTGGGTGTTATGGCTGAATCAAAAAAGAAAAGGAGATGGATTTGACAGAGCCCTTATCTCCATTGCATTATTTGGTTTGATCATAATTACCGGTCATCTGGGTGGTTCATTAACACATGGCTCCGGTTATCTTTCTTTCTCCAACATATACAGTAGCGATAGTGGATCGGTGGGATCTATAAAGCCTCTCCCCAATGTGCAGGAAGCCATGGCCTACCAGGATGTAGTAAAGCCGATCCTGGAAACGAAATGCTATAGCTGTCATGGCGCCAATAAGCAAAAAGGGAAACTGCGCATGGATGATTCCCTTGCATTGATGAAAGGAGGGAAGGATGGTGAGATTATCGAACCGGGAAATGCTGTAAACAGCGAAATGATCAAACGATTATTACTTCCGGTGGATAATGAAGACCATATGCCACCAAAAGAAAAACCTCAGCCAACGGAAAGCCAGATTGCGTTGCTTCATTGGTGGATCAATAACGGAGCGGCATTTAACGGTAAGGTGAAGGATTTTGAACAACCGGATAAAATAAAGCCAGTACTGCTGGCCTTGCAAAATGCCCCCGAAGTAAAAACTGTTGTGGTGGATGTGCCCTCAAAATCGGTTTCTCCAGGAGATATTAAAGCTATTGAACAATTAAAGAACAAGGGAATTGTTGTTATGCCAGTAGCTCAAAACAGCAATTACCTGATGGCAAATTTTGTAGTAAACAAAATGGTGAGTAAAGAGGATCTTCAAAACCTGTTTGCCCTGAGGGATCAATTGGTTTGGCTAAAAATGGGGAACACCAATCTTTCTGATAGCGGTATGGCAGTTATTGGTAAGCTGGAACAGCTTACGCGCTTAAGTATTGAGAATACTGCAATCACTGATAAAGGATTGACATTGCTAAAACCATTAAGGAAATTGCTCTACCTGAATTTGGTTGGTACAAAAGTGACTGTTACAGGGGTTACTACTTTAAAGGATATACCTGGGCTCAGCTCCATTTATTTATACCAGACGAACGTTGCAAAAGGAGATTATGCAGCTTTGCAAAAGGCTTTTCCAAAGACTACTATTGATTCAGGGGGGTATAAGGTTATGGACCTTCCTACAGATACTATAATTGTAAGATCAAAACAATAATCTCCCAGGCCCATGGGCCTATCACTACAAAAATCCCGATAGCTACATACAACAGCCATTCAGGTGTTTGTGCTGGCAGGCAGTATGAAAATCTCTCCACAGGCGGTTGATCTCAGAGCATGGATCTAATGCAGCCAGACCGCAACAGGGATATAATGTATTAAAAATATTCCGGGCAGTTCCTGTTAATTGCTTACACGACCTCGTAATATTTTCTAATAGCGAAGGATTTATAGATTGGGAGTTCACGCACATATTCCATGATTCCTCAACGGCTGAATAGAGATCAGTACGGCATTTAGTGATATTCCGGCTTGCCGCTTTCAGTTCGGCCAATACGGTCCTGGAAATATTTTTATTAAAATAAACTTCGCAAAGATCAAGGAACCGGATTGTCATGCCCGAAATATTCATTGCCAGTGTTGCTTCTGCAAAGGGCATAAAGGGATATTTGAAAATGGGTGAATCGATGACAGCATGTTCACTGTCGGGTATAAACAATCGATTCTCATTTACTTTCAATTGCTTTACTTCAAAAGCCTGGCTGGCTGTAGCAATCATCCCAACCACCTTCCAGTTATCATGAATGATCACTTCATTCCTGTGAAATAGAAATGGTCTGAACAGGGGTTCGCCATTTTCGCCTGACAGGGTTTTGCCGTTTTCTTCAATAATGCAGTTAGCCGTAAAGCCGGTGGTATGAGGAGCGCCGGTAGAGTAGTTCCAAAACCCGGTGATCTCATATCCATCTTTTGTTTTTTTCGCCACCCCACTGGCTTTCCCGCTTCCTCCTAAACATACTTTCTCATTAGACAAAACCTCATCGGCCAGTTGAGGATCCATAAATCCAATAAACCATCCGGCGCCTGCACAGAGCGTAACAGTCCAGCCTAATGATCCATCAACCCATGCAAGGGCTTCTTCCAGTTGTAATATTTCAGGAAGGGATAATTCAAGACCGCCCTTTGATTTTGGAACGAATAGTTGAAACCATTTTTCCTGGTATATGATCTCCAGTTGGGCAGGATGCAATTCTTTCAATTGCTCTGCCGCCATTCCATATTCACGGAGCTGAGCTACCTGTTCAGGAGGTATAATTGCAGAAGGGTGATTGACTTTCATCATTTGGCTGCTAAATTTTCCTGGCGAATGATCTTTTTCCATTCAAAATATCCAAAGATAGCAACGATGAACAAAAAGAGCGTTAAGGCTGCAAACAGTGGTAATTGTTTATATACCAGCAGGGGTATCGCGAAGATGTTGGAGATATTCAAAAGGATCCAGTTCTCCACTTTTCTTTTTGCAAGCAGCCACATCCCGGCCCAGGCTGTTGCACTTACCCATGCATCCCATACAGGCACAGTAGAAGGGGTAAATGTCTTAAGGGAATAATAAAGAATTCCAAAACCAATGACTACAATGGCAATCACAATCCACCAGTCTTTTCGGGTATTGTAAGTGATCTTTATGGCGGGCTGATCTTTTTTCTTTATCCAATACCACCAACCATAGGCACTCATTACTAAATAATAACCATTAAGAAGACATTCTGCATAAAGCCCGGACTCAAAAAGTATTAATGCTGAAAGGAGAATGCCTGCAATTCCAACCGGGTAAAGCCAAATCTTATTTGCCTTTGCGAAAAGCACTTCAGCTACGCCCAGCAGCACTGCTATCCATTGTATGGCGTCGGTTTCTTTGATCTGTTGCCAAAAAAGATTGGCCCATTCGGGAATGCTCATGATAGGGGGCCAAATATCCTTAATTCTAACTAACTAATGATATCTTCTGTTACAATTTTAGCTGCAGTTGCACAGAAATCCAGGCCAGAGAAGTCAGGGTTGAATCCACTGATAAATGGAGAGGCCAGCATGTAAATGCGTGGATTGATATGACCTTCATTGTCGATAGGAGAAAATGAATCAGTAATAGCTATTCCCGGTACGTGCAGGAACCAATTCTCACCATCCTGTTCAACTTTTTTATTTCCTTTTCCTTTTTCCTTCTTTCCTTCCTCGCCGGATCTGAATTTAATTCTTGCCTGGCTAAGGATATTTCCTTTTCTCAGGCTCCTAAAGGGAAAGTCTTCCAGGGAAAGTGGAGGTTGACCTGTGCAGTCGATATAGGTGAGATAGCGCTGATGATATTCATTGCCTGATTCGTCTTTATAATGATAAATAATACCACCTTCCTCACAGGCTTCCACCTTGCTGTCCTCATCAACAGAAACTATTTCCAGCCTTCCTGCATCATATAGAGCGATCAACTGTTCACAGGATTCCTGGGGAACAAATGCGATAATAATTGAAATGAGCGGCATCAGGACTTTTTGGAACCTGATCATATCCTCTGCGGAGAGATGTTTGGCGGGATAGTTAATTAGAAAATTAAATGCAGCAAGTAATTCCTTCCAATACACTGGTTTTTGCCGGCGTATGGACCGGTTTGCTTCCCTGTATTCAGCCTTAAAGAGCTGGAATGGGTCAGCCTGCTCCCGGATCTGCATTATTCCATTTACAAAATCTTCGAGCTTCTTATTCCTGATCTCCTGATAAAATTCAGGATCCCCGGACTTCATCGGCTCTTTGAAATTCTTTTCGAACAGATAATCCAGGGAAAGGAACCCGTCATTTTCTACTATATGCTTAAAAATATCTTTTTCAGAAAGAAGAATATCCTTCTTTAATTGAGGGTCATCCAGGTGAATGCGGATGGCTGGCAATAATGCCTGCAGGGAATGCATGACTATTTTGAATTCCGGTGTGTCTTCATTAGGTAGCCATGCCAGTTGCCCGGTATTATCCTTGCTGAATCTGCCATGGATCTTTGACAGGGTAACAATAGCATCAATAGCCGTTAATGAACTTCCTTTTAAGGCAATTAGGTGATTGAACTGCTTTAATAATTTTTGAGGTGGGTAGGGGGAATCATAGTAACCTTTTATTTTTCCCTCCTTGCTGCAGGGCCAACTGTGACCGGTACAAATGATCACAATATCGAACTCCCGGGATTCATGGGAAGCTGTTTCAACCATGATCTTATTGGAACCAGGTTTATCGATAATATCTTCAACCCTAGTACATGGATGTATATATATATCAGTTTGTTCTTTCTTAGCCTTTTCAAGCAATTGCTTAAATTGATCATTAAAGTACTGTCCCAGGATTAAACGCGGTATAACTTTGTATTCATGAAAAAGATCTTTGTCAATTCCAGCTTCTTCAAGGTATTTGGCGGGTAGGCTGTCAATATATTCGTTGAGTGGTGAGATCAATTCCGGAATTTCATTAGCAGATACATTAGAAATATGTTCCGCATTAGCGCCAGCCTTAGTGTAAGGCATACCGGAACCCAATTGTTGCCCCGCTTCGAATATGTCTATTGTATAATCCTTTTTCCCTCTTTTGGCAAATTCTTTAAACAGAAATAAGGCTGTTGGACCGCCACCAATTATCGCAATCTTTTTACGGTTGTTTATAGCTGGCGTGCTCATACGCCATATAATTCATAAACAATGCCGGAAATAATAAACTTTGCTATTTCCTGATCCAGTACATTCGGCCAGATGGTTCCCGGTTTGCGCCTTGTTGATCTGTTACCGAAAGAACCTTATTATCGGACATCCGCATTACCAGCACCTGGAAAAATTCTTTCTTTTCCTTAAAGCTTTGCTGAAATGCAAGATAGTTGCCGTCTGGGGACCATTCTGGTGTTACCTCAGTCAGGCCGGATTGGGTCAATTGGTGCAATCCACTGCCATCCATATTGATAAGCCAGATGCGATAATTCAGAGAGAATGCAATTTTCTTTTCATCAGGACTAATGGCTATGCCTTCAATATGGCCCGTTGGAATATTGGGAATAGTTCTCATGTTTTTTAACGAAGCGTCAGTGATAAAGATCCCCGGTTTATCAGGGTCGGCCATAGCCAAACGACCACTGGGAGCCCATACCGGATAAGTTGCACTTGTAAAGGAAGTAATTTCTTTTCCGTTCCTGTCAAGGATAGCTATTGCTGCCTGAGGAACAGTAGGAACGGATATGCCTCCATCGGTGTACATACTCTTTCGCATAATTCCACCTACTGCAATATAATTACCAGAAGGTGAGATCACAGTTTCCATACTACCACTGCCACCAACTGTATTATCTGGCAGTGCAGTAGCGGGAGCATTTAATACGTTTAACTGATTGCCATTAGGATCAGCCAGAACTATTCTTTGTGAACTATTGACGTAAGCAAATTCTCCTTTTTGATTTCGGGACACTCCATAACCATCAAAAAGCTCTTTTACTTTTCCATC
>Ga0207648_10004906_pt1 | contig 13620 bp, 13 predicted proteins | sample KBSMisM32_FD_184310 | JGI IMG/M metagenome (GOLD analysis project Ga0207648, IMG submission 184310) | Miscanthus rhizosphere microbial communities from Kellogg Biological Station, Michigan, USA - KBS Miscanthus M3-2 (SPAdes) (version 2) | ecosystem: Host-associated > Plants > Roots >...
CCCGATGAACACCACCCGATGACCGAGCACCGCAGTGGTTTCGTGTCCCTCGTGGGCCGCCCCAACGCCGGCAAGTCCACTCTCACCAACGCGCTCGTGGGCAGCAAGGTCGTGATCACCAGCTCAAAGCCCCAGACCACGCGCACCGTCGTCCGCGGCATCGTGCACCGCCCAGACGCCCAGCTGATCCTGGTCGACACTCCTGGCCTGCACCGGCCGCGCACGCTGCTCGGCGAACGCCTCAACGACCTCGTGAAGACCACGCTCGCGGAGGTCGACATCGTCGCGGTCTGCTTCCCGGCCGACGAGAAGGTCGGCCCCGGCGACCGGTTCATCGTCAACGAGATGGCGAAGGTACGACGCACCAGGAAGGTCGCGGTGGCCACCAAGACCGACCTTGCGACCGGCGAGCAGATCGGCAAGCACCTGCTCGACATCGCGGCACTGGGGCAGGCCACGGGCATCGAGTGGGCCGAGATCGTGCCGGTGTCGGCGCGGTCCGGCGACCAGGTGAAGCTGCTCGAGGACCTGCTGGTCGGCCTGCTCCCCGACGGGCCGCAGCTCTACCCCGACGGCGACCTGAGCGACGCCCCCGAGGAGGCGATCGTGGCCGAGCTGATCCGGGAGGCCGCCCTCGAGGGTGTCCGTGACGAGCTGCCGCACTCGATCGCCGTCGTCGTCGAGGAGATGGGTCTGCGGGAGGAGCGCCCCGCCGACAAGCCGTTGCTGGAGATCCACGCCAACCTGTTCGTGGAGCGGGACTCGCAGAAGGGCATCGTGATCGGCCACAAGGGCGCGCGGCTGCGCGAGGTGGGCACCGCCGCGCGCCACCAGATCGAGGCGCTGCTCGGCACCCCGGTCTACCTCGACCTGCGGGTCAAGATCGCCAAGGACTGGCAGCGCGACCCGCGCCAGCTCCGCCGCCTCGGGTTCTAGGGCGCAGCGCTCAGGCCTTGTCCGGCACCCAGCACAGCCCGTAGCGCTGGCCGGCGTCGAACGCCTCCTGGCTGGGCCACTGGAACGCCCACTTGATCTCCAGCGGGTCGGTCCCCTGCTGCTCGGCCTCGTCCTTGCACGCACGGTCCGCAGCCGCCTGCTGGGCGGCGCCCTCGTACCGGGCGCCTTCGGGGATGTCGACCACCGACACCGCCCGCCAGGTGTGGGGCTGGGCGCAGGGGATCGCCTCGAAGCGCTTCTTGTCCGCAGGTGTCGCGACGCTACAGGTCCCGAAGCGTTCCAGCCCGGCCGAGTCGTCGAGCGCCCCCTTGGTGGCTGTGATCGCGACGAAGGACTTCTCCCCACGTTTGGCGACCAGGTCGCAACGGAACCAGTCCGCACCCGCGTCGGACGCCGCGAGCGTCGGGCTGAACCAGGTGGCCTTGAACCGGCTCAGCCGCTGGTCCTCCTTCGACCCCCCTACCCAGTCGCCCACCTTGCTCGGGCAGAGCTTCGCGATCTGCGCCTGCACCTCCTCGGAGTCGACGGCGAGCAGGTGGCCGTCGACGATCGGGTCGAACTCGCCGACGTAGATCGTCACGGACGTGTGCTTGTCCTTGCAGGGCACCGGCTTCGCCTTGCTGGTGCCCCGCAGGCTCTCCTTGTAGGTGAGGTCGTAGCACTTGCCCACCTTCGGCGCCGGCGGCGGAGGACCAGGCGCCGACTGGGTGGCGGTGGCGCTCGCCTCGGCCTTGGCATCGACCTTCGCCGCTTTCAGCGCAGAGCCACAGCCCGACACCAGGAGGGTCGCCGCCACGGCAGCGACCAGCGCGCCCGCCGTACGTCGTGTCACGTGTCCGTCCTCGCCCAGCAGATCGACCGTCGGTTGCCAGCCTTCCATTCAGCCTCGTGGAACACCGTCACTCCGTAGTCGTAGTTGGTCGCCGGGTAGTTGAGCCAGGCCCCGACGGAGTCGGAGCAGTACTGCTGGCTCCGGATCTGCGCGATCCGGTCGCCGGGGTAGGCGTCGTCGGGCTGGCCGAGCTTGATCGTGGTGACTGCCCGCCAGTCGTGCTTCGTGGAGCATGGCACCTTCTCGGATCCGGCCACCCTGGCGCCCCGCGCGCAGAGCGTCCAGTCCTCGTCGGGCCGGGAGGACATGAACCCCCTGAGCGTGCGGGGCAGCGACCGGTACGACGAGGCGTCGATGGGGCCGCCCACCACGTCGCAGCGGTACCAGCGTGCATGCTCCTTCCACGCCTGCTCCGAGGGGCGGAACCACGCCCAGCTCAGCAGCGAGCGCATGGTCTCGGACTCGTCGCCGCCGAGGAACGCACGGAAGGCCTTGCCGCAGACCTCGAAGACGAAGCGGCCCAACGTCGCGTCGTCGTACGACGTGGACGCGAAGCGGTCGGGGAAGGTGCCGATCGCGAACGTCTCCGCCGTGTGGTCGCCGGAGCAGGAGACCGGCTGCGACGCGTCGCTGGGCTTCGCGACGTCCTGCGGGTCGAGCGCGTGGCACGTGCCCAGCTCCGGCGCCGTCACCCGGTCGGCCTCCGCCTTGCCCTTGGGCGACACCTTGTCTGCGCAGCCGGCGAGCAGCAGCAGCGCCAGCACCGCGCCCAGCGCGGGCAGCATCACGCGTCGGACGACGGGCGCGGTGGACACGGGGGTGACCTCGACGGGGTCGGAGCGGGCTGGTCCCGGCGATGGTACCCGCGGCCGGGGCGGCACTAGTGTCGCGCCATGGCACCCGCTCCCAAACGTCAGCAGCTCGTGATCGACGTCCTCGAGGAGGCGTTCGCGCCGCTCATGAAGGCGGACCCCGCGGCGTTCCGTGGAAAGTACCGGAAGATGGCCGCCGACCCGTTCGCGTTCTACCGCGGTACCGCCTGCCTCTTCGACCACGACGTGGCGAAGCGCCGGGACCCGTGGGCGGACGAGCGCACCGGCCGGGTCTGGATCCACGGGGACCTGCACGTCGAGAACTTCGGCACGTACATGAACTCCCACGGCGAGCTGATCTTCGACGTCAACGACTTCGATGAGGCCTACCTCGGCCCGTTCTCGTGGGACCTTCGGCGCTTCCTCGCCTCACTGGCACTGATGGGCTGGCAGAAGGCGCTGCCGGAGGAGGCGATCCGCGGGCTCTCGCAGGTCTACCTCGAGGCCTACCTGGGGCAGGTGCACGGGTACGTCGACGGCACGGCGGACGGCGAGTTCGCGCTGCGCCTGGACAACACGACCGGTGTCGTCAACGACGTGCTCAAGCAGGCGCGACTCTCCAGCCGGATCGAGATGCTCGACGGCGTCACGGAGATCGTGGACGACGAGCGCCGCTTCCGCGACGGGCCCGGCGTGCGGCGGCTGCCGAAGGCCGAGTTCGGGTCGGTCATGGCTGCGTTCCGGCGCTACCTGACCACGATCCCAGAGAACAAGCGTGTGGTCCGCGACCTGTTCTACGACGTCAAGGACATCGTCGGGAGCTCCGGCTTCGGCATCGGCAGCGCCGGGCTGCCGGCGTACAACCTGCTGCTGGAGGGGTACGACCAGGCGCTCGAGAACGACGTGGTGCTCTCCATGAAGCAGGCCAATGTGCCGGCGCTTTCGCGAGTGATCGACATTGCGGAGGCCCAGGATTACTTCGAGCACGAGGGTCACCGCACCACGATCAGCCAGCGTTCGCTGCAGGTGCACTCCGACCCGTTCCTCGGCTACACGACGCTGAAGGGGGTCGGCTACGTGGTCGACGAGCTGTCGCCCTACGAGTCCGACCTGGTCTGGGACGACATCAACGAGCCCGAGGACATGGAGGGCCTGCTCCGCGACCTGGGGCGGGCGACGGCGAAGATCCACTGCGCCTCCGACGCCGACAGCGACGAGTCGCTGGTCCGATTCCAGACCGAGTACGCGATCGCCGACGCGCTCGAGGGGCGTGAGGGGGAGTTCGTCGCCGATCTGGTCGACTTCTGCATCGCCTACGCCGGGCGCGTGCGCAAGGACCACGCGCTCTTCGTGGACGCCTTTCGGGAGGGTCGCATCGGCGGGGTCACGGCGACCCGAATCTGAGCGCATCCGACTCTCGACATCCGGCCGCTCCGGGCGCACGATCAGATCATGACGGGGATGTTGTTGACAGGGCGGCGGCCAGACCGGGCCGAACGACGACGGCTGGCGCAGCAGGACCGGGTGTCGGCCCGGCTGGCCGAGCTCAGCACGATCCAGACGATCCTGGCCGACGCGCAGGAGGTGCTGGGCGCCGGCTGGACCCAGGGCACCTGGGCGACGTACGACGGGGTCTGCCTGGTGACCTCGGTCCGTGACGCGGGCGGCGGCGGTCAGCGCACCGCCCGTGCCCTCGACCTGGTCTGGCACACGCTGTATCGCGACGAGGCGGGCATCCGCTGGGTAGCGCCGCCGGACGTCCGGCTGGCGCGGGTGCGCGACCTGGCCCGCTGGAACGACCGGGCGGAGCGCCGGCTGCCCGAGGTGCTCGCCCTCCTGGCCGAGGCGGTCGTGGTCGCCGGACGCGAACGCGTCCGGCTCTGGGCGTCTGCGAGCGGCGCCGCGAGCGTGCGCCCGAGCTTGTACCCGCGCTCCTTCTCCTCCTCGCCCATGTCGCCGACCACCGAGAGCACCTCCGCCGACTGCCGCCAGGCCAGTGACTGCACGATCGAGGTCACGGAGCGGATCGCACCCTCGGTGTCGTAGCGCCCGTGCACGTCGAGCCCGAACGGCTTCGCCGTCCTGGCGCCCTCGCTCGCGGACCCGTCGTTGGCCGGCCCAGGACTGCACCGTGGGCGTGGGGAAGTGGCGGACGACGCGCAGCGTTGCCATACGCCGAGCGTGACGTGGCATGAGTACTATCGCCACGGTGCAGTCGCCGACGGGCACACCGACCGAGGACACTCGAGCAACGAGGAGGTGTCGCCCATGCGGGTGCGATTCGTCTTGTTCAACGCCTACCTGGGCGGGGGCACCGTGCGCACCACGTTCCTCTTGGCCGGTGAGCTGACGCGCCGCGGGCACGACGTCGAGGTGGTCAGCGTGTATCGACACCTGGCCGAGCCGCAGATCCAGCTGCCCCCGGGTGTGCGGCTGCGCGCGCTCATGCCCTTCGCAGCTGCCGACGGGCCACCGCGAGGTGCAGGCGCGCGGCTGGCCCGGGTGCTCCTCGGTCTGCTGCGTCGGGTGCCCAGCGTGCTGAGCACCCGGCACGACGCGCGCTATTCGCAGTACTCGCTGGCCGGGGACCTGATGCTGTGGCGCTACCTGCGCACGCAAAGGGGCAGCGTCGTGGTGGGCACCCGGTGCGGCGTCAACCTCGCGCTGGCGCGATCCGCCCCCGCCGGCGTGAAACTCGTGCTCCAGGAGCACCTGCACCTCGGCCGCGCTGGACCCTCGCTGCGAAGGCTCTACCGCCGCTGGTATCCCCGCGCCGCGCTCGTGACGACCCTCACCCGAGTCGATGCGGAGCGTTACCGGGAGCTGCTGGGCCCGCTCGTCCCGGTACTCGCGCTGCCCAACCCGGCCGTCGCCCCGTCCGGCTCGAGGGGAGACGGGAGGCTGCCGGTGGTGGTGGCCGCCGGCCGGCTGAGCCGGCAGAAGGGCTTCGACCTGCTGATCCGGGCCTGGGTGCGGGTGCACCGGGCGCATCCCACCTGGACGTTGCAGATCTATGGCGCGGGTCCCCGACGGCCGCGGCTGGCGAGGATGATCGAGAACAGGGGACTGGCCTCGAGCGTGCGGCTCGAAGGATTCACCCCCCACCTGCAAGAGCGGCTGGCCGAGGCCGGCGTCTTCGTCCTCTCCTCGCGCTTCGAGGGCTTCCCGATGGTGCTGATCGAGGCGATGTCCGCAGGCACACCTGTGGTGGCGTACGACTGCCCGACCGGGCCGGCCGAGCTCGTGACCGACGACGTCGACGGTCTGCTGGTCCAGCCCCAGTCCGTGACGGGACTGGCGGAGGCGCTGTCGCGGTTGCTGGCCGATCCGGCGCAGCGGCAGCGTCTCGGCGACGCCGGCCGGGCTCGGGTCGCCGAGCTCGCCCTGGACCGCGTGGCCGCGCGATGGGAGCACGTGCTGGCCGGGCTTCCCGGCGGCTCCGACACACCGGCAGGCGTGGGCGAAGGGGCAGTCAGCTAGCCGGAGGCGCCGAACTGCTCCACCCGGATGGCGTCGGCGCGCATGCCGGACTCACCGAGCAGCCGCTGGGCGTACGACGCGAACCCGACCGAGCCGCACACGTAGGCGCGCTCGGTGCCCTCGACGAGCGGGGCCACCTCCTCCGGGTAGGGCGGGGCAGCCGCGCGGCCGTTCAGGTTCTCGCGGGTGAGAGCCACGAGCGCGCCGTACTCCCGGAGCTCGTCGGCGTAGGGGAGCGCGTCGAGGGTGCGGGCCACAGCGACCACGCGGAGCAGGTGCTCCAGGCCGAGCCGGCGCGCGTAGCGCATCATCGCGACGATCGGCACCACTCCGGAACCGCCGGCCACCGCGACCGCAGGCACCTCGCCGGACCACGTGAACCAGCCGCCGATCGGACCGCGCAGCTCGAACACGTCGCCCACCCGCGCCTCGTCGTGCATGAACCCCGAGACCTCGCCGTCGGGCAGGCACTCCACCATCAGCTCCAGCAGCGGGTCGTCCGGGTCAGAGGCAGCGGAGTAGGAACGCTGGGCGGTGTAGTCGTCCGGTGCGCGGAGCCGGAGCACGTAGTGCTGGCCGGGCAGGTGGTCCACCCGGTCGGCCACCTCGAACCGCAGCCGCACGAGACGGTCGGAGCGCTTGACCTCCGCGAGCGTGCCGGTGGTCCAGGCGCCGGCGGGGGCGTCCGTCACGGGGTCCCCGCCGAGGCGTGAGCGCAGCGAGCGACTTGGTGGGGTGGTACTCACGGGTCTCCCTGGTAGCGCTGCTCCAGCCACGGGTCACCGCGGTCGTGGTAGCCGTTCTGCTCCCAGAACCCAGGCCGGTCGCGGTCCATCAGCTCCAGCCGGGTGACCCACTTCGCCGACTTCCAGAAGTAGAGGTGCGGCACCAGCAGCCGCACCGGTCCACCGTGGTCGACCGGCAGCGGCCGCCCGTCGAACTCCCACACCACCCATGCCTTGCCGCCGGTGACGTCCTCGAGCGGCAGGTTGGTGGTGTAGCCGGTGGTCGCGTGCGCCATCACGTATGCCGCTTCGGGCAGCGGCTCGGCCTGCTCCAGCAGGGTGTCGACGCTGACCCCGGTGAACGTGGTGTCGAACTTGCTCCACGTCGTCACGCAGTGGATGTCGCCGTGGTACGTCGACCCCTCGAGCGCGTGGATCTCGCGCCAGTCCCAGGTCCGGGGCGTCCGCACCAGACCGTCGACGACCATCGTCCACTGCGCGGTGTCGAGCCGTGGCGTGGCCTCGGCGGTCAGGGCGGGCCAGTCCGTGCCGGCGTCGTACTGGCCCGGCGGCAGCCGGTCGGCGTGCCGCGCGCGGTCGGCCCGCCGCTTGCCGGTGAACCCTCGGGTGACAGGCATGGGCACATCTTGCCGGGCCGGACGTCATCCGAACCGGCCGCCCCCACGACCGGTTCGGATCCCGTTGCGCGTGCCCCGTGGTCAGCCCCCGGCGGTCGGGTCGCGGAAGTCGATGTACGCGTCGCTCATCCGCTTGGCCTGACCCGGCGTGAACATGTCCATGCAGGAGTCCTGCGTGTAGTCCATGAAGTTGTGGATCGGGTCCTTGCCCGGTGCGGTGCAGGTGTCCGCGTTGGTCGGGCAGTCGAACTGCGGGTGCGCCTCGCGCGGGGTGTCCGCGACGCCGTCACCGCTGGCCGAGCAACCACTCTGGAACGTGTGGTCGAGCATCAGCCAGTGGCCGACCTCGTGGGTCAGGGTGTCGCCCTGGCCGTACTTCCACGGCAGGCCGGTGTCCGGGTTGACCCCACCCGGCATCGACTCGTCGAGCATCACGACGCCGTCGATGAAGTCGCGTCCGTTGTTGTAGCCCTTGGGGAAGTACGACCAACCGAGCAGGCCACCACCGATGTTCGCCACGTAGACGTTGAGCGTCGTCGCGTCGCCCTGGTAGAGGGCCTTCTTCATGTCGCGCTCGACACCCGACTTGCCCGGCACCACCGTGTACCAGGTCGAGTTGACCGTGTGGGTGGTCCTGGTGAGCGTGAACCGGAACGGGGTGTCCGACGCGGCGCCGGCGGTCTTGCCGCTGTAGGAGTCGTTCAGCACCTGCATCTGGGCGCCGATCATCGTGTTCATCCGACTGTTCTCGGGCGAGGTGAGCGCGTGGTCGGAGATCACGTGGAAGATCGTCTTGATGTTCACCGAGCCGTTGGCCATCCGCGCGTGCGGCTTGATCACGCCGTACTTGTTGGCCTCGTTCTTGGCGAACAGGGCCGGCTCCTTGACCTTCGCGCCCTTCACGACCCGGGCCGCGGAGGTGGCAGAGGCCTCGCATCCGGGCGTCGAGCCGGAGGCTGCCGTCGGCGCCGAGGCCGCGGTCAGGCCGGCGCTGGACAGGAGAGCGACCGCGAGGGCGCCGGTCGTGGCCAGAAGTCGTCGTGCACGCATCAAACATCGCCTTTCGCGCGGGCCCGAGCGTCCCACCGCCCGGACAGTGGAGCCGGTGCGACCGGCTCGGGTCAAGGTCTGTGACCGGTTCGTCACCATGTTCAGCACCCGGTCACCGGGTTCACCCCGATTCGTCCGGGCGCTACGCTGAGGGGGTCATGACGCGCAGCCTCGTCCTTCGCTGCCGCAGCGAGGTCTAGCAACCGGGCCTCCTCGCTGCGGGGTTCCGTGATGCTCCGGCTCCGACCACCCAGCCAAGGACAGATCATGACCCTGCAGAGCGAGCGGTTCGTCTCGACCCAGCGTCCCGGTGGAATGCCGGTGCACCGCTACCGCGCGTTCCCGCCGATCGACCTTCCCGACCGCACCTGGCCGTCGCGAACCATCACCGAGGCCCCCCGCTGGCTGTCGACCGACCTGCGTGACGGCAACCAGGCGCTGATCGACCCGATGAGCCCGGCCCGCAAGATGATGATGTTCGACCTCCTGGTGCGCATGGGCTACAAGGAGATAGAGGTCGGCTTCCCCGCCGCCTCCGAGACCGACTTCGCGTTCGTGCGGCAGCTGGTCGAGCAGGACAAGGTGCCCGCGGACGTGACGATCTCGGTGCTCACCCAGGCCCGCGAGGACCTGATCGAGCGCTCCGTGCAGTCGCTGGTCGGCGTGCACCACGCGAACATCCACATGTACAACGCGCTGGCGCCGCTCTTCCGCCGGGTGGTCTTCCACGCCGGCAAGGACGAGATCAAGGACATCGCCGTGCGCGGCACCGAGCTGGTCATGAAGCACGCCGAGAACTGGCTCGACGCGACCGTGATCGGCTACGAGTACTCGCCCGAGATCTTCACCGGCACCGAGCTCCCGTTCTCGGTCGAGGTGTGCGAGGCGGTCTCCGACGTGTGGCAGCCCGAGGACGGGCGAGAGATCATCCTGAACCTGCCGGCCACGGTCGAGATGGCGACGCCCAACGTCTACGCCGATCAGATCGAGTGGTTCGGGCGCCAGCTGACCCGGCGCGAGAACACCGTGATCAGCCTGCATCCGCACAACGACCGAGGGACCGCTGTCGCGGCCACCGAGCTGGCGCAGATGGCCGGCGCCGACCGGGTCGAGGGTTGCCTGTTCGGCCACGGGGAGCGCACCGGCAACGTCGACCTGGTCACGCTCGGGCTGAACCTGTTCAGCCAGGGCGTGGAGCCGATGATCGACTTCTCCGACATCGACGAGATCCGGCGCACCGTCGAGTACTGCACCCAGCTCCCGGTCCACCCGCGGCACCCGTACGCCGGTGACCTCGTCTACACGGCGTTCTCCGGCAGCCACCAGGACGCGATCAAGAAGGGTCTCGAGGCGCTCGAGAAGGAGGCCGACGACGCCGGCCACCCGGTGGGCGAGCACCCGTGGGAGGCGCCGTACCTGCCGATCGACCCGAAGGACGTCGGCCGCACCTACGAGGCTGTGATCCGGGTCAACAGCCAGTCCGGCAAGGGCGGCGTGGCCTACATCTTGAAGGCCGAGCACAAGCTCGACCTGCCTCGCCGGCTGCAGATCGAGTTCTCCGGCGCCGTGCAGAGACACACCGACGGCGAGGGCGGGGAGATGTCCGCGGAGGCGATCTGGCAGGCGTTCCAGGCCGAGTACCTCAGCCGCACCGAGCCGCTCCGGCTCGACTCGGTGCACACCTCCTCCGCCGCCGGGGAGAAGGACGCGCTCACGGTCAACGTGTACGTCGATGGCGAGCTCCGGGTGCTCGAGGGCAGCGGCAACGGGCCGATCGCGGCGTTCGTCAACGCGATCAACGAGCTGGGCGACGAGCGGTTCGACGTGCGTGTCCTCGACTACGCCGAGCACGCGCTGTCGTCGGGCGGCGACGCGATCGCGGCGGCGTACGTCGAGTGCGTGGTCGGCGGCGACATCGTGTGGGGCGTCGGCCTCGACCCGAACATCGTCACCGCCTCGCTGAAGGCCGTGATCTCCGCGGTCAACCGCGTGGGCTGACGGCCTTCCACTGACAGGTCATGCAGTAAACCTCACCGCCCGGGGTCGGTGCCCTAACGGGTCACGTAGGGCAGCGAGCGGAGGCCGCGCTCGAGGTGCCAGGACAGGTACGCCGAGACCAGTCCCGCCGCCTCCTTGCGCGACCGCACGTCGGCGGTCTCGACGAGGGGCCAGTCACCGGCCAGCAGGGCGCCGAGCAGGATGACCGTCTCGGGCGCGGGGTGGGCCGAGCCGGGCAGCCGGCAACCGGGGCAGAGCATGCCGCCGTGGGCCGGGTTGAACGCCCGGTGCGGCCCCTCGAGCCCGCAGCGCGCGCACGCGTCGAACGAGGGTGCGTAGCCGGCGACCGCCAGCGAGCGCAGCAGGAACGAGTCGAGCACGTCGCCCGGACGACGCTCGCCGGCGGTCATGGCGCGGAGCCCGCCGACCAGCAGCAGGTACTGCTGCACCGACGGCTCGCGCTCCTCGGCGACCAGGTGCTCGGAGGTCTCGAGCATCACCGAGGCCGCGGTGTAGCGGTCGTAGTCGGCGCTGATCACGGCCCCGAACGGGTCCCGAGTGACCGCCTGGGTGACCGTGTCCAGGTTGCGGCCGACCGCGAGCTGGAGGTCGACGTGGGTGAACGGCTCGAGGCGGGAGCCGAACTTCGACGACGTACGACGGACACCCCGCGCGACCGCCCGCACCACGCCGTGCTGGCGGGTCAGCAGCGTGATGATCCGGTCGGCCTCCGCGAGCTTGCGCGTGCGGAGCACGATCGCTTCATCGCTGTAGAGGGGCACCCGGTCATTGTCCCCCGAGGCCTACGTCGAGCCGACCTGCCGCGCCTGGTCGGCTCGCTCGGCGCCGAAGCAGTCCGCGACGAAGCCGGCGGCGACGGCGTCGAGCCGGGCCGGGGCAAACCGCCACTCGAAGATGCTCCTCGCCTCCTCGAACCGCGAGGCGGGCATCTCCTCGGCGAGCATCGCGGCATCGGCGGCCGGGTGGATCGGGTCGCGCCGGTGGCCGACGATCAGCGCCGGCATGGTCAGCGTCTCGCGCAGCTTCGAGGGCGGGGCGATCCGGCCGAAGAACATCCCGTGCAGCGCCGCCGCCACCGGACCGGAGCGCTGGTTCAGCGTGTCGAGGAAGATGCCCGCCCAGAACGGCACCAGCCCGCGCGGCACGACCCGGGTGGCCAGCCGGATGCCGTCGATCGTGAACGGCAGGAAGCGGGCCGCGAACATCAGCGGCCCGAAGGCGAGCAGCCCGGCGTGGAGCGCGTTGTCGAGCACCGGCATCTCCACGATCAGCCCCCGCACCCGATCGGGGTCGAGGACCGCGACCTCGAGCGAGACGTTGGCCCCGAGCGAGGTGCCGCCGATCACGGCGTCCTCGGCGCCGAGCTCGTCGAGCAGGTGGACGACCTGCTCCGCGAACGCGGTCATCGAGTAGAGCAGCGGGTCGTCGGGCCGGTCGGACCGGCCGTGGCCGAGCAGGTCGAGGGTGACCACGTGGTTGCCGGCCTCGGCGAGGGCCCGGGCCAGGGGCTGCTGCATCCGGCGCGGCATCAGCTGCGCGTGCAGCAGGACCACCCAGCGGTGGTCGCCGTGGTGCGACCCGCCGTACTCCGTGTACTCCAGCCGGGCACCTTCGTGGAAGAACTGTCCGATCCGCTCCGACACGACCGTCATGACCCGCAAGATATCGGTCGCGAGGGCGGCGGGCCGGCTGCCACTCTTGCCGGCATGGTGGAGCTGCGCACGATCGGCCCCGACGACTGGGAGGACTGGAGGTCGATCCGGCTGCGCGCGCTCGCCGAGTCGCCGGCGGCGTTCGGGTCCGACCTCGCCCGGGAGAAGGCCTTCACCGAGGACGACTGGCGTGAGCGTGCCTGCAGTGGCTCGGTGCTCGTGTACGACCAGGGCCGGCCGGTGGCGATGGGCGCCGGCTTCGCGGAGCGCCCGGGGTTCCTGATGGTCGTCGCGATGTGGACCGAGCCGGAGCGCCGGGGCGAGGGCCTGGGGGGCCGGGTGCTCGACGCGATCGTGGACATGGCTCGGTCACTGGGGCTGCGGGCGCACCTGTTCGTGATGCTGGAGAACCCGGAGGCGGCCCGCCTCTACGAGCGACACGGCTTCGCGCGCAGCGGGCTCATCGAGGAGCACGGCGGTCGGCTGGCCGAGCAGCTGGTGTTTCAGGCCGAGCCGTAGCGGCGGTCGCGCTCGGCGTAGACCTCGATCGCACGCCACAGGTCGCGGCGGTCGACGTCGGGCCAGAGCACGTCGGTGAACACCATCTCGGAGTACGCCGCCTGCCACAGCATGAAGTTCGAGAGCCGCTGCTCGCCCGACGTACGCCAGACCATGTCGGCGTCGGGCTGCTCGGGAACGTACAGGTAGCGCTCGAACGTGTCCGCGGTGATCCGGTCCGGGTTGAGCCTTCCGGCCTGCGCGTCGCGCGCCATCGCGGCGGCGGCGTCGGCGAGCTCGGCGCGCCCGCCGTAGTTGACGCACATGGTGAGGGTGAGGACGTCGTTGTCCTTCGTCAGCTCCTCGGCGACCTGGAGCTCCTTGATCACCGACCGCCAGAGCCGCGGTGCGCGACCGGCCCAGCGCACCTTCACACCCAGCTCGTTCATCTCGTCGCGGCGGCGCCGGATCACGTCGCGGTTGAACCCCATCAGGAACCTCACCTCGGCGGGCGAGCGGGTCCAGTTCTCCGTCGAGAACGCGTACGCCGAGATCGCCTTGACCCCGATCTCGATCGCGCCCTCGACCACGTCGAACAGGCTGCTCTCGCCCTGCTCGTGCCCGACCGTGCGCGGCTGACCCCGAGCCTTCGCCCAACGCCCGTTGCCGTCCATGATGATCGCGACGTGCGCCGGGACCAGGTCCTTCGGGACCGCCGGGGGCCGCACGCCCGACGGGTGCGGGTGGGGCGGACGCACCGGCAGGGTCCTCGGCGTACGGCGGGGCACGGGGGCGACTCTAGTGGCGGGCGGGGGTGCCGGGGATCTGCGCATTTGCGGAGTTGTGGGGGTGCGCGGGTCCGGCGTGGCCCCGACAACTCCGCAAATGCGTGGTCCCCGGGCCCGAAACCGCGGCCCGCCCCCTCAACCGCACGCCGGGCAGGTGCCGAAAAGCTCC
>Ga0207648_10004908_pt1 | contig 13619 bp, 17 predicted proteins | sample KBSMisM32_FD_184310 | JGI IMG/M metagenome (GOLD analysis project Ga0207648, IMG submission 184310) | Miscanthus rhizosphere microbial communities from Kellogg Biological Station, Michigan, USA - KBS Miscanthus M3-2 (SPAdes) (version 2) | ecosystem: Host-associated > Plants > Roots >...
CTCCGCCGAGGGCGGTGGGACTGTCACCCCCACCCTGGGTGGGGAATTCGGGTTCTCGCGTGAACAAGAAGCGGCCGCGGGTCTGCGCGAAAGGCGTCGCGCGTGAGTCACAACACGCTGCTCGTCTTCGAGCTGACGATTCTCGTGCTCGCGATCTTCCTCGGTTTCGAGGTGATCTCGAAGGTGCCGACGCTGCTGCACACGCCGCTGATGTCGGGCACGAACGCGATCCACGGGATCGTCGTTGTCGGAGCCATGGTCGTGCTCGGCGCGCCGAACAAGGACACGTTCGACTGGATCGTCGGCTTCCTCGCCGTCGTGCTCGGCTCCGCCAACGTCGTCGGCGGCTTCGTCGTCACCGATCGCATGCTCGAGATGTTCAAGCGGCGCGAGCCTGCGAAAGAGGCAGACGCCTCGCGCGACGGCCAGAACGGCCCATGAGCACGAACCTCGCGAACCTGCTCTACCTGATCCCGATCGTCTCGTTCATTCTCGCGCTGCGCTTTCTCTCCAACCCGGCGCACGCAAGACGCGGGAACCAGATCGGCGCAGTCGGGATGCTCGTCGCCGTCGTCGTCACCTGGGTCAAGATCGGCACGACGAGCTGGTGGGCGATCGCGGTCGGAATGCTGATCGGCGGCGCCTTCGGAGCGGTCGCGGCGCGTCGCGTGAAGATGACTGCGATGCCGCAGATGGTGGCGCTGTTCAACGGCGTCGGCGGTGGGGCGGCCGCGCTGATCGCCCTCGCGGAGGTGCATCGGGTCCTCCCCGAGCCTGGCGCGCCGAAGGTCGACATCTCGCTCGCGATCGTGCTCTCGGCCCTGATCGGCGCGATCTCGTTCGCCGGCTCATTGGTGGCGTTCGCGAAGCTGCAGGAGCTGATCGGCGGCCGGCCGATCACGTACGCGGGCCAGCAGTTCGTGAACGGTGTGGTCTTGCTGGTCGCGGTCGGCTCGGGGGTTGCGCTCGTCAGCGGAGTCCAGGACGAGTGGCTGCTGTGGACACTCGTCGCCGCCGCGCTGCTGCTCGGGGTTCTCTTCGTGCTCCCCATCGGCGGCGCCGACATGCCGGTTGTGATCTCGCTGCTGAACGCCTTCACCGGCCTCGCGGTAGCAGCGAGCGGGTTCGAGCTCGAGAACAACGTCCTGATCGTGGCCGGGATGCTCGTCGGCGCCTCGGGCACCCTGCTGACGGTGCTGATGGGCCGCGCGATGAACCGCTCGATCGCGAATGTCCTCTTCGGGGCGTTCGGACAGGTGAGCGAGTCGGCGGCGGCGGTTGCCGCGGGGACCGACGGGGGCTCGGTTCGCTCGGCCAACGCCGAGGACGTGGCCGTGATGCTCGCTTTCGCGCACAAGGTCGTCTTCGTGCCGGGCTACGGACTGGCCGTCGCGCAGGCTCAGCACGACGTCCGGCAGCTAGCCGACCTGCTCGAGGAGAAAGGGGTCGAGGTCACGTACGCCATCCACCCCGTCGCGGGCCGCATGCCCGGGCACATGAACGTGCTGCTCGCCGAAGCAAACGTGCCGTACCCGCAGCTGAAGGAGATGGACGAGGCGAACCCCGAGTTCGGCCGCACGGACGTGGTGCTCGTCGTCGGCGCGAACGACGTCGTAAACCCCGACGCCCGCAACAACGAAGGCAGCCCGATCTACGGCATGCCGATCCTGAACGTCGACCAGGCGCAGACCGTGGTCGTGCTCAAGCGGAGCATGAATCCCGGTTTCGCAGGCATCGAGAACCCGCTCTTCTACAACCCGAAGACGGTGATGTTGTTCGGCGACGCGAAGGACTCGATCGACAAGCTGATCGCGGACGTCAAGGACCTCTAGTGGTTCCCTTCTTCTCGGGCCGCGACGTCGAGGCGGCCGTGCCGCCGCAGCGGGCGCTCGAGGCCGTTCACGACGCCTTCATCGCCTACGCGCGCGGTGAATGGTCGATGCCGCCGAAGGTCTACGTGCCGGCATATCCCGCGGGCGACTTCCGAGCAATGCCCGCGCTCGGCGGCGGCTACGCGGCGCTGAAGTGGGTGACGTCGTTCCCCGGCAATCCGGCACGTGGCCTGCCGACGGTCACTGGCCTCGTGCTGCTCTCGGATGCGAGTGACGGCTCGCTCGTCGCCGTTTTCGAGGCCGGCGCGGTGACGGCGCTGCGAACCGGTGCCGCAGCCGTTCTGGCGTCGGAGACGCTCGGCAGAGCGGGGGCGGGAGTCGCGGTTGTGGGCACCGGGGTGAACGGGCGCGCGGCCGCACGCACATTCGTGGCTCGCGGCCACGACGTCACGCTCTGGGACGTCGACGAGGGTCGCGCCCGTCAGGCTGCCGAGGAACTCGGCGCCAAGGTGGCGGGCTCGCAGGAAGAGGCTCTAGGCACGGACGTCGTGGTGACCGTGACGCCGGGCCACGAGGTGCTGTTCCCGGCGGGTTCGCTCCGAGAGGGCCAGCACGTGAGCCTGATGGGGGCAGATGGCCCAGGCAAGGCCGAGATCGCGGTGGAGGAAATCGTCCGCACGCACGTCTTCTGCGACGACTGGGAGCAGGCGAGCCACAACGGAGAGCTGGCGCACGCCGTCGAGGCCGACGCGCTCTCGCGTGAGGGGGTGACCGAGCTCGGCGCGGTGCTCACCCGCGAGGCGGTGGGAAGGCGGTCACCAGACGACATCACCATCTTCGACAGCACCGGGCTGGCGATCCAGGATCTCGCGATCGCACTGGCGGCGATGGAGCGTGCCGCCGAGCTGGACCTGCCGACGATCGATCTCTAAACCGGAACGTGTTTAGCGCCGCGAGATCGCGGCTATGCTGGAACCAGCGCGTTTGCGCTAGTTGTTGAAGCCGTCGAGGCTCTGCACGCTCCTCTCCGACTGTGACCCCTGGCGCGACCTGCGCAGTGCGCTCATTCGGGCGTCCTGCCCTTGCAGCAGCACAGAGGAGTCACATGCGAAACATGCTCAACATCGGTGGATTCGTTGCCGCCGCCGTCCTGATCGCGTTCGGTATCGGCGCGATCGTGATGGGCGTCAACGGGCGCCACACAGTGCAAAACAGCCTTGCGCAGGAGCACATCGTCGGTTCGCCCGACATGACGCCCTCGGCGATCAAGGCCGAGGCGACGAAGGCCGGCCTACCGCCGACGATCAGCCTGCCGACCGCCAGCGTCGCCGGTCAGACGATCGACACCGGCGCGAAAGCCCGCGCATTCGCCAGCTACATGCGGATCCACGCGCTCGAGGCCTCGGGTGGCCTGACCTACTCCCAGATGCCGCGCTTCGCAACCCAGGACGGCAAGGGCACGAACGACCCGACGAAGGCCCTCCAGGTCAACGGGCGCCCGGCCGACAATGCTGCGCGCAACCTCTGGGTGACCGAGACGGCGCTCAGCACCGCTCTCAACACGAGCTACATGGCCGAATCGCTCTCGCTGTTCGGCATCGTGGTGGGCATCGCCCTGCTGCTCTCCGGCATCGGCTTCGGGATCCTCGCTGCCGGCGGTGCGTTGAGAGGCGTCGACGCGGGTTTTCACTTCTTCGGCAAGAGCACGCCGAAGACGGTCGCCGCCCCGGTTCCGACCGTCTAGCTTCCTGCCCATCGACACCGGGGCTGCCCAGGTAGCCCCGGTGTTACGGCCAAGCCATGAGAGGAGCAGCCATGACGGATCGCACCGACGAGACCGAGAACGAGCGCGGCCCGAACCAACGGCTGGCGGTGGTCGCCAGTCTCCGACCGGGCTCGCGCGACGAAGCCGCCGAGCTTGTGGCCAAGGGGCCGCCGTACGATCTCCGCGAAGCCGGGTTCGAACGTCACAGTGTCTTTCTCGCCGCCGACACCGCGGTCTTCCTCTTCGAGGGACCGGGAATCGAAGGCCTTGCCCGCGATCTCGTCAACGATCCCGCCCGCTCCGCGGCATTCAGCGCCTGGGGGCCACTACTCGATCGCGCCCCGACGGTCGCTCGTGAGGAGTTCTACTGGGAAGGCGCTACCGGCTGAATCCGCTTCCTCGCCGATTGCCCAGGTGCCGCGGTAGGCTGATCCGGTCGACCAAAGGAGGCGCTGAATGGACGGGCAGCTGGTGCATTTCGAGCTTCCGGCGCAGGACGCGGGCCGGGCGCAGCAGTTCTGGAAGTCGCTCTTCGGCTGGAAGTTCCAGGCGTATGACGGGCCGGTCGAGTACCACATGCTTGAGGGGAACGAGCCCGGCGGGGCGATCTATCCGGATCCCGACACCGCCGGCTCCGGGCCGATCGTCTACTTCGGCACCTCGGACATCGACGCGTCGATTGCGAAGGCGCGCGAGCTCGGAGGGTCGGCCGACGACAAGCAGCCGATCCCGAGCATCGGCTGGTTCGCTCGCTGCGTGGACACCGAGGGCAACCGCTTCTCGCTCTTCCAGGCCGACGAGTCGGTGCCGGCGCCGGGCGAGGGCTAGCCGCCGAGCAGGCGCGCCGGATCGAGCAGGTCGAGCTCCGGCGCGGGAGCGCCGCCGCGCAGGGCGAAGCCGCCGTTGTCGCTCGCTCCGCCGGCGATCTCCCGGGCCTCGAACGGGCGCACCCGCTTGCCCGCCTCCGCGAGCTTGAGCGCGCAGGCGCAGCCGGTCACGCCGCCGCCCACGATCGCAACGTCGACCGGTCCGGTCGACCGGTCGGCCAGCGCCACAAGGGGCGAATGCGGCTCTGAAAGCCAATACGAGCGCGTCTCGATGTCGGCGATCTAGCCCTGCGGCCTCACCCCCCTGTAGAGACCGTCCGCCTCGGCAACCGCTCCGAGGAGCTCGAGCTCGGCAAGAGCCGTGGCGACAGCTGCGGCGTCGAGCCCGGTTTCGCGGATCAGGCCGTCGACGCCGCTCGGCTCGCGAGCGAGCGCCTCGAGCACGCGGGCGGGCGTCTCGTCGAGCTTCGGTGAGGTCGTCGCCGCAGGGTCGATGCCCAGCGCCTCGAGCACGTCGGCCGAGCAGGTGAGCGGTGTCGCTCCCAGCCGCAGGAGCGCATTCGTGCCCGCCGAGAGCGCGGAGGTGATCTCCCCGGGCACGGCGAAGACCTCGCGGCCGGCCTCGAGCGCGAAGTCGGCGGTGATCAGGGCGCCGCTGCGCTCGCGGGCCTCGACCACGACCGTGGCCGCTGCGAGCCCGGCGATGATCCGGTTGCGGGCCGGGAACCGCCAGGGCGCCGGCTCGACACCCGGCGCGTACTCCGAGACGACGAGACCGTGTTCCGAGATGCGGGCCGCCAGCTGCGCGTGGGCGGCCGGATAGTCGCGGTCGACACCGCAGCCGAGCACCGCGACGGTCTGGCCGCCGGATTCGAGCGCGCCGCGGTGTGCCTCGCCGTCGATGCCCCGCGCGAGGCCGCTGACCACTACGAGCCCTGCCGCCGCGAGCTCGCGCCCGAGCAAGCGCGCGACCTGCGATCCGTACGACGAGCAGGCCCGCGCGCCGACGATTGCGACTGCACGTTGCACCAGCACGTCGACCGAGCCGGAGCCGCGCAGGAACAACCCAGGCGGCGGGTCGTGGAGCTCGCGCAACAGGGCCGGGTACGCAGCCTCACTGCGCCCGACGAACCGCAGTCCGCGCGCCGCCAGCGCCGCGCGGAACGCTGCCTCGTCGAAGCTCTGCCGGAAGCGCTCGAAGCGCCGTGCACGCGGCTCTTCGACCACGTGAGCGCCGGTCTCCGCAGCGAAGGCCGCCAGCACGAGATCGCTCACGGCGTTCCGAGCTCCGTGGGCGAGCGGTACGAGAGCGCTTCCGCGACCTGGGCGGTGCCGACCTCCTTCGCGCCGGCGAGCAACGCGATCGTCCGCGCCACCCGCGCGACCCTCGCGCGCCCACGGGCGGACAGCGGCAACCGCTCGACCGCGCGGCTCAACAGCTCGTTTGCCTCACGGGACCGCCGCAGCGGCTCCTCCCGCGCTCGCTCGCGGGCGGCCGTGACGCGCTCCCGCACGGCGTCCGACCGTTCGCCCGGAGCGCCTTCGAGCTCACAGGCACGCGGACGGGGCACCGTAACCACGAGGTCGAACCGGTCGAGCAGCGCGCGCGAGAGCTTGTCCCGGTACGCGGCCAACCGGGCCATGGAGCACGAGCACTCGGCCGCGGGATCGCCGCGCGCTCCGCACGGACAGAGGTTCATGGTCCCGACGAGCTGGAAACGCGCCGGGAAGACGATCTTGCCGCCGACCCGCGCGATCGAGATCGCCCCGTCCTCCAACGGCTGGCGCAGAGCCTCGAGTGCGTTGCGCGGGAACTCGGCCAGCTCGTCGAGAAACAGCACGCCACGGTGCGCCAGCGACGCCTCGCCGGGACGCGGCGACGAGCCACCGCCGACGATGGACGCCACCGAGGCCGTGTGGTGCGGCGCTCGAAACGGCGGCACGGAGACGAGCGGCCGGCCCGGCGGGAGCAACCCCGCGACGGAGTGGATTCGCGTCACCTCCAGCGCCTCGTCCGGCGGCAACCGCGGCAAGATCCCCGGCAGCCGCCGCGCGAGCATCGTCTTGCCCGTGCCCGGTGGCCCGCCGAGCAGCAGGTTGTGACCGCCCGCCGCCGCCAGCTCGAGCGCCCGCCGTGCGCGTTCCTGCCCGCGCACCTCGGCGAGATCGGGCCCTGCCGGCTCGGAGCCGTTCAGCGGTAACGGCGCGAGCTCGTCGGGCGGAGGCGGCTGCCACTCGCCGCGTAAGTAGGCCACCGCCTCCGCCAGGTGATGCACCGGCACGGGCTCGATGCCGGCCAGCGCCGCCTCCGCCGCGCACTCGGCAGCGCACACCAGCCGCGAGAGCCCGGACTGCCGCGCACCCTCGGCCGCCGCGAGCACCCCGCCGACCGGCCGCAGGCGACCGTCCAGCGCGAGCTCGCCGACCGCCGCGTGCCCGCCGAGCGCCTCGGGCGGCACCTGCCGCGAGGCGGCGAGCACGGCCAGCGCGATCGGCAGGTCGAACCCCGAGCCTTCCTTGCGCAGCTCGGCCGGCGCAAGGTTGACCGTGATCCGCCGCACCGGCCACTCGAGCTCGGCCGAGGCGATTCCGGAACGAACGCGTTCCTTCGCCTCCTGGCAGGCGCGGTCGGCGAGGCCGACGATCGCGAACGCCGGCACGCCGAGCTGCAGGTGGGCCTCGACCTCGACGCGGCGGGCGTCGAGCCCTACGAGGGCGTGCGTGACGGTGCGAGCGAGCACACGTCCAAGCTAGGCGGCAACCTGTGACGTGTCTGTGACGGCTCTGTGCCGGGAGTGGGACTTCTAGGCCCGCGCGACGAGCACGTCTTCGAAGAACTCGCCCGCGCGCCGGCCCGTGCGGCGGTTCACGTGCCGCCGGTAGCGCTCCTCCAGCCGCAACCCCGCCAGCTCCAGGATCTCCGGGTAGAGCTCGCGCCGGTCGTTGATCACGATCACGACCGGTGCGCCCGGCCGCAGCGCACCGCGCACGTTCGCCAGCACCGCGGCCACGCCTTCGACGTAGGCGGACAGCGCGGCCCGGGACGAGCCCTTGCCGAGCTCGAGCTCGCGGAACTCCTCCAGCCCGAGCAGCTCGTAGGCGTAGCGGTGCTGCTCGTGGTAGTCGATCAAGCCCGGATACGGCGGTGAGGTGACGACGCCGGCGAACCCGGAGCCGAAGTCGAGCTCGCGCGCGTCGCCGTGCAGCACGAGCGCCTCCCGCCCACGCGCCCGTACCCGCGCGAACTCCTTCACCCGCGTGAGCGTGTCCAGGGCGTAGCGGCGCAGGAACCTCCGCGCCTCACCCACGGGCTTGCACTCGCGCCGGTGCTTGTGGCACCAGTACGGCGTCTTCTGCGGCCGCCGCGGGAAGTCGAGGTCGAAGTGCGTCGTCCGCCGGGCCGAGCGCGCCGCCCGCGCGAGCACGACGCGCAGCACGTCGGCGTGCTCGTAGTCCTCGACGAGCGAGCGGAAGAAGAGCAGCTCGGCAGCCGCGCGTGGCGCGTACCAGTCGCGCACGAACCGCGAGACCGTCCCTTCGGCCCGCGGGCCGTCGAAGCCGTCGAGCCGGGCGAGTACGTCGCGCAGCTCGTGCTCGAGCACGAACGGGTTGTACTCCCGCGTCTTCACGCGCATCAACAGGCAGTTAAACGGTGCCACGTCCGCGCCGGTCGCGTCGTAGCCGGACTCGAGCGCCTGGACGAGGGTCGTTCCCGAGCCCGCGAACGGGTCGAGCACGCTCCCGCCGCCCGGCACGTGGCGCGTGAGCAGTGCCTCGACCAGCTGCGGGATGAACTTGCCGAGGTACGGGTGCAGGCGGTTGACGTGCTTCGTCCGCTCCCGCTCGGGGAGATCGGACTCGGACCACGAGAGGTCGAGGTCGATGCGCCGGTAGAGCGCGTCCTGGGTCGAGGCCACCCGGCGCAGTTCGCCGGAGGCGGAAACCCTCCTCGTCACCCGGCGTTCGCTGTAGCGTTTTCGCCATGGCCAAGCCGAGCGGCGAGGAGATGTGGCGGCAGATGCTGACCGGCGACTACCCGGGTCTCCAGCGGATGCGCCGGATGTGGGGCGCGTTGCCCTCGGACCCGCGCTGCAAGCTCTGCAATGCGCCGTTCCGTGGTCCGGGCGGCGTGCTGATGCGGATGCTGGCGTTCGGGCCGTCGCCGTTGAACCGGCGCCTCTGCAGATGGTGCATCCGCTCGATCCACAAGCATCCGGGCGGTGCCGAGATCGAGGTCACGGTGCTCTTCGTCGACGTGCGCGGCTCGACCACGATCGCCGAGGAGCTGCCGCCCGGTGAGTACTCCAAGCTGCTCGCCCGCTTCTACGGCGTGGCGGCCGAGGCGATCGACGAGCACAACGGGATCGTCGACAAGTTCGTCGGCGACGGCGCGCTGGCACTCTTCATCCCGGGCTTCGCGGGCAGCGAGCACGCGGCTGCCGCGATCAGCGCCGCCCGTGACCTGATGGACCGAACCGGGAGCGACGGGCCCGACCCCTGGGTCCCGATCGGGATCGGCATCCATACCGGGCAATCCTTCGTCGGCAGCGTCGGCGAGGGAGACGCCCTGGACTTCACCGCGCTCGGCGACACCGTCAACGTCGCCTCGCGGCTGACCGGGCTCGCCGCCGCGGGCGAGACCCTCGTCAGCGCCGGAGCCGCCGAGGCAGGGCACCTCGAGACGGCAAGGCTCGAGCGCCGGACGCTGGAGCTGCGCGGGCGCGATCGCCCGCTCGACGCGTGGGTCGCCGTTGCGCCGGTCGAAGCGCCGGTCTAGAACGCGTTCGTGAGACGAGCCAGACGGCCGTCGCGGACGGCGACGACGTCGAACCTCGCCTCGAGGCCCGCGCACTCCGGGTGCGACGCGAGCCACGCGTCGGCTGTTCGGCGCAGGCGGCGCTGCTTCTCCGCGGTCACCATCTCGAGCGGGTCGCCGAGCCCCGCGCCGCTCTTCGCCTTCACCTCGACGAACGCGAGCCGGCGCCCGCGGCGGACGACGAGGTCGAGCTCGTAGCCGCCGATCCACACGTTCGTGCCGAGGATCCGATAGCCGCGCAGCCGGTAGTGCCTAAGCGCTTTCTGCTCGAACGAGTTCCGCAAGCTCGTTGTCGGTCATGTACGCCCGCGCGCGCCACGAGCGGCGATGGATCTCCGACGGGCCGACCTCGCGCACGACGGCGGTGTGGCTCGGCGTGATGTAGCCGACGTGCGAGCGGAAGCCGTAGGCCGGGTAGAGCGCGTCGATCCGCCGCATCATCCGGTCGCGCGTCACCTTCGCCACGATCGAGGCGGCGGCGATCGCGGCGCTCTTCTCGTCGCCGTCGACGACGGCGCGATGCTCGGGTGCTTCCTTGCCGAGCCGGAAGCCGTCGACCAGGCAGACCTCGGCCGGCGGGGCCAGCTCGGCCAGCACCCCGCGGAGCCCGGCGAGGTTCGACCGGTGCAGGCCCTCACGATCGATCTGCGTCGCCGGCACGGCCCGCACGACGACGCGCTCGGCGCAGCCGATCACCGCCCGGTAGAGCTCCTCGCGCTGGGCCTCGGTGCACTGCTTCGAGTCGTTCAGACAGGCGAGCGGGCGGACCTTGTGATCGCGCAGCTTCGCGTAGTCGAGCAGCACGCCCGCCACGAGCAGAGGCCCCGCGAGCGGCCCGCGCCCCGCCTCGTCGGCGCCGGCCACGAAGCGCGCACCGAGCTTGCGGTCGAACTGGAGAAGCTTGCGTCCGGTGCGGCGGGCCACGGGCGCGAGGATAGCGCCGCGCTCAGCCGGCGAGCGGCACGCGTGACGCTTTCGTCACTCCTTCGCGGCAGGTTCGCCGTCGGCCTCGGCCTCGGCCGGCTCTTCGACCGGCTCTGGCTCGGGCTCGACCGCCGACTCGGGCTCAGGCTCCTCCGCGGCAGGCTCCTCGGCGGCGGGCTCCTCGGCGGCGGGCTCCTCGACGGGAGCCTCCTCCACTTCGGCGGCCTCGGCGGCCTCGGCGAGGATCTCCTCGTCGACCTCCTCGCCCTCGGCCGGCATCGCCCCAGCGCTCGTCAGCAGCTCCGACTCCGGCAGCGCCACCCCGCGGCGAGCCCGCACGCGTGCCCGCTTGCCGACCTTGCCGCGCAGGTAGTAGAGCTTCGCGCGGTTGACGTCGCCGATCGCGGTCACCTCGATCCGCTCGATCTTCGGCGAGTGCACCGGGAAGGTTCGCTCGACGCCGACGCCGAACGACTGCTTGCGCACGGTGAACGTCTCGCGCACACCGGCGCCCTGGCGCTTGAGCACGATCCCCTCGAAGACCTGCACGCGGCGGCGCTGGCCCTCGATCACCTGGAAGTGGACCCGGACCGTGTCGCCGGCCTTGAACGGCGGCAGGTTCGTCCGCAGCTGCTGCTGCTCGAGGCTGTCGATCACTTTGCTCATAGAAAGAGGCCCGGCGGGCCGACGCGGAATGCTAGCGGAGCGTGATTCGGTTCGGAGGCCAGTAGGTGGCAAAGACCGGACCGATCAGGTTCTTGCGCGGCACAGCGCCCCAGCGCCGCGAGTCGCACGAGTCACCGCGGTTGTCGCCCATGAAGAAGTACTGCCCGGACGGAACGTGCCAGGTCTCCTCGAGGTTGGCGGTGTCGGCTTCACGCCGCTTCGGCTTGATGTACGGCTCGTCGAGCTTCTTGTGGTTGATCCAGATGAAGCCCTTTTCGTCCTCGTGGACGAGATCGCCGGGCAGGCCGATCAGCCGCTTGACGAAGACGCCGCCCTCGCCGCAGTCCTGCTTCGCGGCCGGCGGTGTGTTGAAGACGACGATCTCGCCGCGGTGCGGGTTGCGGAAGCGGTAGATGAAGCGGTTGGCGAGCACGCGGTCGGAGAAGCGCGACTCGCAGCCCACGCCCGGCCGGGCGCAGTGCAGCGTCGGCTCCATCGAGGCCGACGGGATCTTGTAGGGGTTGACCACCCAGGTCTTGATCGCGAGCACGATCGCGATCGCCGCCCCGATCGTCACGATCCAGTCGATCGCGATCCGCCAGGACCTCGGCAGGCCCGCGGTCAGCCGGTCGATCGGGTTTCTCAGTGGAGCGAGATGCGGTTCGGCGGCCAGTACGTGGCGAACACCTTGCCGATCAGGTTCTTGCGCGGCACGGAGCCCCAGCGGCGGGAATCGCACGACTCGCCGCGGTTGTCGCCCATGAAGAAGTAGCTCCCCTTCGGCACGCGCCATGAACCGGTGGTCGAGTCGCGGGCGCGCCGCTCGGGCTTGATGTAGGGCTCGTTCAGCCGCTTGCCGTTGATGTAGACGAACCCGCCGTCGCGCTCGGTCACCGTTTCGCCGGGCAGGCCGATCAGCCGCTTGACGAAGGTGCCGCTCGCGCCGCACATCTCCTGCGCGGCGGGTGGCGTGTTGAAGACCACGATCTCGCCGCGCTTCGGGTCGCGGAAGTGGTAGATGAAGCGATTCGCCAGCACACGGTCGGAGAGACGTGCCTCGCAACCCTGGCCCGGCCGCGCGCAGTGCAGCGTCGGCTCCATCGAGGAGGACGGGATCCGGTACGGGTTGACCACCCAGGCCTTGATCGCGAGCACGATCGCGATCGCGCCGGCGATGGTCACGATCCAGTCGATCGCGATCCGCCACGGGCGCGGCAGGCCGGCGGTCAGCCGGTCGAGCGGGTTGTGCGAGTGCTGTTCCTGCTGGGAGGGCTGCAGCAGCGGCGGGTAGCTCGGCGTCGGGTACTCCGAGCGGTAATCGTCGGTCGGCCGGTCGTCGCCGCTCACGACGCGCTCCTCAGTCGGCTCTGTTCCATCCGCCACTCGTCGATTCTCCTGTGGTCCCCCGATAGCAAGACGTCCGGCACCCGCCAGCCTCGGAACTCGGACGGGCGCGTGTAGTGAGGGTACTCGAGCCCACCGTCGAGCTCCGCGGAGAAGCTCTCGACCAGGCCGGACTCCTCGCTGCCGAGCGCGCCTGGAAGACGGCGCACGACCGCGTCGAGCAGCACCATCGCGGGCAGCTCGCCGCCTGAGAGGACGTACGGGCCGATCGAGATCGCGTCCGAGGCCAGGTGGATCCCGACGCGCTCGTCGAAGCCCTCGAAGCGGGCCGAGAGCAGCGTCAGCCGCTCCTCCTGCGCGAGCTCCTCGACCACGTCCTGCGTCAGCTGGCGACCCTGCGGTGTGAGGGCGACCACCCGGTGCCCGGGCGCGCCGCCGTAGACGGCGTCCAGCGCGGCCGCAACCACGTCCACGCGCAGCACCATCCCCGCCCCGCCGCCGTAGGGCTCGTCGTCGACCTGGCCGTTGGCGAGCGGCGTGTAGTCGCGGTAGTTGAGCAGGCGCAGCTCGAGCTCCTCGCCGAGCACGGCAGCGACCGGACGCTGCTCCGTGAGCCAGGCGAACGCATGTGGGAGGAGAGTGAAGACGTCGAGCTGCACAGGGGCGGTCAATCAGCCTAGCTGGGGGCGGCGAAGCCTCGCGCCACCAGGATTCGGCCCGCGTCGAGGTCGACCTGCAGCACACACGCGGCCACGAGCGGCAGCAGCAGCCCGGTGTCGAGCTCGAGCGCGTCGTTGGCCGGGCCCGGGTGAAGCGAGGTGACCCGGCCGAGCGGCCGGCCGCCTTCCTCCTCGACGGTCAGACCGAGGAGCTGGAACTCGTAGTACTCGTCCTCGCCGGTCGGCGGCAGCTCGGCGCGCGGAACCGTGAGCTCGGCGCCGCGCGGCGGCTCGCGGTCGAGCCGGATCACGGGGCGACCGCGCGAGCGCTTCGAGGCGACGACCTTCGCCGGCTCGCCGTCGACGTGCAGGGTCGCGCCCTTGGCGAAGCGCGCCTCGTCCTCGCTCGCGTGCTCGACGAAGAACGAGCCGTCGAGCCCGTGCGGCTTGCCGACGCGGCCGACCTTGATCAGATCGCCGTGGTTGTGGACCAGGATGCGCGCGGTGACGGTGCGCGCCGCCGGGTCGAGCTGGCGGCCGATCGTCTCGATGGCGCCTTCGAACAGCTCGGTGGGGTACGCGTTCAGGCGCACGTCGGCGGCGGCGCCGACCTGCACGCGGGCCAGATCCTTCTCGAACAGGCGCCCGAGGAAATAGGCCCGCTCGAGATCTCCGACGACGGCGATGACGTGCTCGGGCCCGACGGTCTGGCCCTGAACGCCGTCGCGGCTGAGCACGAAGCCGCCGAGCGGGCTGCGGATGGTCACGCGCGCGGTGCCGCCGCCG
>Ga0207648_10004910_pt1 | contig 13618 bp, 12 predicted proteins | sample KBSMisM32_FD_184310 | JGI IMG/M metagenome (GOLD analysis project Ga0207648, IMG submission 184310) | Miscanthus rhizosphere microbial communities from Kellogg Biological Station, Michigan, USA - KBS Miscanthus M3-2 (SPAdes) (version 2) | ecosystem: Host-associated > Plants > Roots >...
CGCTACGACGAGCAACTGGCGGCGTTCGTGCCCGGCGACGCATTGCAGGCCTGCCGCTCGGCGGGCAGCGCCAACGGAGCCATGACATTCGCCGCGTGTCTCGCCGAAGGACTTGCCGCCGGCGCCGCGGCGGCCCACGCTGCGGGTCACGGCGACGGCATACCGCCGGCGCCGCCGCTGGCATCGCCGGGAAATAACGCTCCGCTCAAACCGCTGTGGCAGGTGCGCACCGGCACGCGCGCCAAATGTTTCGTCGATTTCCAGAACGACGTGACTGCCGCCGACATCGGGCTCGCCGCACGCGAAGGCTATGCATCGGTCGAGCATTTGAAACGCTATACGACGCTCGGGATGGGCACCGACCAAGGCAAGCTATCTAACATCAACGGCCTCGCGATTCAGGCGCAGTTGCTCAACGCCAATATTCCGGATGTCGGCACGACGACGTTTCGTCCGCCCTATACACCAGTCACTCTGGGCGCGATCGCCGGCGCCGAGCGCGGGCCGCACGTCGCGCCGCTGCGCCTGTCGGCGATGGATGCGTGGCACGTCGAGGCCGGCGCTACTTTCATCAACGCGGGCCTGTGGCGGCGGCCGCAATTCTATCGGCGCGCGGGCGAATCCGATCTTGAAGCGGTCAACCGCGAGGTGGACGCGGTGCGCCAGCGCGTAGGCCTGGTCGACGTGTCCACGCTCGGCAAGATCGATATCAAAGGCCGCGATGCGGTTACGCTCCTCGAGCGCGTGTACATCAACAACTGGAGCAATCTCGCGGTCGGCAAAGTCCGCTATGGCGTGATGCTGCGCGAAGACGGCATGGTGTTCGACGACGGCACGACGGCGCGTTTAGGCGACGAGCATTTTGTGATGACCACGACCACCGCCAATGCCGTCAAGGTGATGTCGACGCTCGAGTATCTTTTGCAAGTCGAGTGGCGCGGCCTGAAGGTGTATCTGACTTCGGTTACGGAGCAATGGGCGGCGATGGCGCTTGCGGGCCCCGATGCGCGCCGCGTGCTGCGGGAGATTGCACCGGAACAAGACTGGAACGACGCGGCGCTGCCGTACATGGGCTGTTGCGCGGCGACGCTCGCCGGAATTCCGGCCCGCATTTTTCGCATCAGCTTCTCGGGCGAGTTGTCGTTCGAAATCAACGTCCCCGCGGACTACGGACGCGCTATGTGGGAAAAACTCATGGCGGCCGGCGCGCCGTTCGGCATCAGTCCTTACGGCACGGAAGCGATGGGCGTGCTGCGCATCGAAAAAGGGCACGTCGCCGGGATGGAACTCGACGGCCGCACCACGCCCGACGATCTCGGGCTGGGCCAGCTCGTAAGTACGCGCAAGGATTGCATCGGCAAGCGGTCGCTCAAGCGGCCCGCCTTGGCTGCCGCCAACCGTAAGCAGCTCGTCGGCCTGCTGCCTGCCGACGGCAAAACGCCGATTCCGCGCGGCGCGCAACTCGTCGTCGACGCGAACGCGCCTTTGCCCAATCCGATCGTCGGCCACGTAACGGCTACCTGTTACAGCCCGACGCTGCGCCGGCCAATTGCGCTGGCGCTGTTGCGCGATGGCCGCGCATTTATAGGCAAATCGTTGCACGCCGTGTCACCGCTCGCCGGCAAAAGCGTGCCCGTGACCGTGACTGGCAACGTGTTCTTCGATCCCGTGGGAGCGCACGTCCGTGGCTGACACTTTAGATCGCGCTCTCGCCTGCCCGGACTCAGCACGCCGTGGCCGGTTTGGCGCGCCCGCCGCGCACGCTGGCGTCACATTTGCCGCACGCGCAATACTGACACTCATCGATTTGCGCGGCGATCCGCAGGACCCGGCGTTACTTGCGAGCGCCCGCGCCGCACTCGGCGCCGGCCTGCCGCTCACACCCAATACGACCGCTGCTGGCGCAAACTGCGAGGTGCTATGGCTAGGCCCAGACGAATGGCTGCTCGTCGGCGCGGCGCCAACACCGGTCGACGAACGGCTTCCCATCGAGCACGGGTTTCTGACCGATGTCAGTCACGGCCGCGCCGGTTGGCGGATCAGCGGGCCGCGCGCGCTCGATTTGTTGGACAAGGGCTGCAGCCTCGACCTGCATCCGCGCATATTCCCCGTCGGAAGTTGCGCGCAGACCGCGCTTGCGCACGTGGCCGTGCTGCTGCATCGGCGGGACATCGCAACTTTCGAACTCTACTGTGCGCGCAGCTATGCGCAACACCTGTGGCACTGGCTTACCGAAGCTGCGGCGGAATTCGGTTACGAGGTCGCAGCGCCGGTCGAGGCGTAACGCCGCCCGACTACCACCTCTCCCGGCGCTGTTTCGCGCATTCGGCGCACCCGTCGGACCGCCCTGCTAAAATCGGCGGGCACGAGGGGCGCAGTATGACTGAGCAGCAACGACCGCCATTCCTGGGTTTGTCGGAACAGGACATCGCCGCACTGTCGCGGCGCGCGGTGACGCGCGCGTTCCCCAAAAACACCATCATCCTCAACGAAGGCGATCAGACCGATTCGCTGTACATCATCCTGTCCGGCCGGGTGAAAGTGTTCCTCGCCAACGAGGAAGGCAAAGAGATCGTCCTCGACACGCAGGGGCCCGGCGAATACTTTGGCGAAATGGTACTCGACGAAGGGCCGCGCTCGGCATCGGTGATGACGCTCGAGCCCTGCCGCTTTCAGCTGATCCCCAAGGAGGACGTCAAAGCCCTGCTGCAAAGCCATCCCGACTTTGCGATGCATCTCGTGCGCAAGCTCATCTATCGCGGCCGCGTGCTGACCGAGCACGTCAAGAGCCTGGCGCTCCAGAACGTCTACGGCCGGTTCGCGAAGCTGCTCAACGAGATGGCAGTGCCTCAGGATGGCAAGCGCGTGCTTCAGGAAAAGCTGTCCCAGCAGGAATTAGCCAACCGCGTCGGCGCCTCCCGCGAAATGATCAACCGCATCGTCAAAGACCTCACCACCGGCGGCTATATCAGCGTCGACGGCCAGCGGATCGTCATCCACAAGCCCCTGCCCGCGAACTGGTAGCCTTGAAGCCGAGAGGCGGGAGGAGGAGAGGCGACAGGCGAACCAGCATTACCCCCCCCTCTCTCCTGTCGCCTATCCCCTATCCTTCTTCCTCTCCCTTCCCCGCCGCCGGCCCGGCGCGCCGCCCGGGGGTGTGAATAAGTCACAACTTTCGGGTGCCTTTTCCAGTGGTGGCTGGGGCGCCGGACAACTACAGTTGTTACATGCCGGTTTACCCTGTCCGGCCGGTCCTAAAACAGGGTCTACGAGGAGGCGACCATGCTCGAATACCTGATCAGCAGCGCGAATATTCTGGGTCTGGCGGGATGTTTCTACGCGGCTTATGTGATCGTGCGCGCATGTGCCGCACGCGCCCAAAATTCGAATTACAAAAGCTCGCGCGGCTACACAGATCACGAACTATTGTTTCGCAAACCGTGCGCCGACTACTATATCTGATGTGACCGGCATATCATTGCCAGCTTAATCAACCAAATATACCGCGGTCGAATCCGGCGTCACGACGCGGTCGTCGCTCCCGCGGCGAAGGGGAGCACGGTCATCGAATGAACACGCGACGCAATATCCTGTTGGCCCTATCCGCGGGCGCACTTATGCCGTTGCGCGCGCTCGCGCAACCGGCGAAGGTTCTGCGCGTCGGCTGGCTTTCCAACGACGCCCCAACGAATTCGCCCTTCTTCGAAGCATTTCGCAACGGCATGCGCGAGCTTGGCTACGTCGAAGGCCGCAATCTCGTCATCGAAGCAAGATTCGCCGCGGGCTCTGCCGAGCGCCTCGACCAACTGGCAGTCGAAATCGTCCAGATCAATCCGCAAATCCTCGTCACCCAGGGCGGACCCGCGACGTATCCCGCCTTGCGCGTCAAGCCCACCATGCCTGTCGTGTTTGGGTTCAGCGGCGATCCGGTCGAAGGCAAGATCGTGCAAAGTTTCGCCCACCCCGGCGGCAACGCAACGGGAATGTCGCACATGTCATTCGACTTGGTGGGCAAACGAATGGAAATGCTGAGAGAAACGATGCCGGGCACCAAACGCGTCGCAATTATCGCTAATCCGCACCATCCCGGCGAACAGGGCGAGCTTCGCGTCTCCACGGCCGCGGCAAAATCTCTCGGCCTCGCCATTGATTATCACGAGGTGCGCAACGAGGTGGAGCTCGATAACGCATTTGCAGCAATCCTGAAATCACACTGTGACGCGATCGACGCGTTCCCCGACGCGTTCACCATGCGCCATAGCGACAAGATCGCGACGTTTACCGTAAAGACCAGGATTCCCGCCATATCCGGCTGGGCGCAATTCGCGGAGCGCGGCAACCTTATGAGCTACGGCCCTAATTTGCGCGACGCCTACCGGAGGCTGGCCAACTTTGTGGACAAAATCGCCCGCGGCGCGAAGCCCGCGGATCTGCCCGTCGAATTGCCGACCAGCGTCGAGATGGTCGTCAATATGAAAACCGCCAAGGCCATCGGCATTAATATCCCCAATTCGATCCTAGTGCGAGCGGACAGGGTTATTGAATGACTACGCGTCGCGAAGTACTTTTAACCCTCGCCTCCTCGCTGGTCCTGCCGCGTTACGCATTTTCCCAGGAAAAACTTCGCCGCGTCGCCTGGTTCGGGGCGGGGAACTCCGGCGCGCCGTCGCCGTTTTTATCCGCGCTGCAGGCGGGCTTTCGCGAGCTCAACTGGCATGAAGGCCGCAATCTCGCACTCAGCCTGCATTTGACCGAGGGCACGCCCGAAGAAGCCGACCAGGCGGCGCGCCAGATGCTCGCAACGAATCCCGAGCTGATCATGTCCTATGGCCGCGACGTTTTTTCGGTCCACAAGCTGCAAACTCAAATACCCGTGGTGTTTGGCTTCAGCGGCAATCCGGTCGACGCGGGTTTCGTGCACAGCCTGGCACGGCCGGGTACCAACATGACCGGTATCAGCCTGATGTCGCTCGACCTCGCCGGCAAGCGCATCGAACTGCTCAAGGAACTTGCGCCGAACGTGCGCAGGATGGGCGTGCTGACACGCGTGGAACATCCGGGCGAGCCGCGCGAACGCGCCGCTTCGGAAGAAATCGCGCACAAGGCCGGGCTGACGCTCGTCTATGCGCCAATCCGGACCGCCGGCGATCTGGACGAAGCGTTTCGCACTCTCGCGCTGCAGCGCTGCGATTCATTGCTGGTGTTTCCCGACGGAGTGATGGTCGCGAACGCAGCCCGCATAGCCCGATTCGCGGCGGAACGCCGGATCGCATCGGTGTCCGGCTGGGGCAACTTCGTCGAAAATGGCTTTCTGCTCAGTTATGGTCCCAACCTGAAAGACTCTTACAAAGACCTCGCCCGCTTTGCCGACCGGATCCTGCGCGGCGCCAAGCCGGCGGATCTTCCTGTAGAGCTTCCGCGAACGGTCGAGCTGGTCGTCAATAGTCGCACGGCAAACGCGTTGGGCTTGAAAATTCCGCAGTCGATCGCGTTGCGCGCAGACCGCGTGATCGCGTGACCCGGCGACTTTCGCCGTGAATTCGCACCATTAAGCAGCCTCTCGGCAGTGCGGAAGACTTAAAGCTTTGCCATTCCACCGTTACAATTGATCATGGTAGGCAAAGCGATCGAAATGATTACACGCCGAAAACTTTTGCTCGCTATGGGAATAGCGGCTGTCGCACCAGCATCTGCGTTCGCTCAACCCAAGCCGGCGCGCGTCGCGCGCATCGGCCTGCTCTCTTACCTCACCGAGCCGGACGTTGCACTGGCCATGCTGAACAAGGGCCTCGCCGAGCTGGGATATGTGGAGGGTAAATCCTATGTGATCGTCGCTCGCTACGCGAACGGCGACTTCACCCGGCTGCCCAAGCTCGTGGGCGAGCTCGAGGCGGAAAAAATCGACGTCCTGGTATCGAGGGGGCCTTCGGTAGATTTCACCAAGGCGATACGCGCCCGCATTCCGGTGGTGTTTGCATACAGCGGCGATCCGGTCGAATCCGGCTTTGGCGACAGCCTGCGCAGGCCGGGGCGCAACATGACCGGCATCACGTTCATGGCAATGGAGCTGTCGGCCAAGCGCGTGGAGGTTCTCAAGGAGCTGGTGCCGAAGGCCGCGCGCATTGCATTGCTATCCAACCCGGAGCACTCCGGTGAGCTGGGCGAATACCGCGTCACGGAAGACGCCGCCAAGCGCCTCGGTGCGACGATTACGCGCCACCTCGTGCGCAATCCGCAGGAACTCAACGCCGCATTTTCTGCGATCCGCGCGAGCCCCGCCGACGCCATGATCGTGTTTCCCGATTCCCTTACGCTCGTGCGCCGCAAGGAAATCGCGGATTTCGCCGCTCAGGCGAAAATTCCCTGCATGTACGGGTGGACCGAATTCGCGGACGCCGGCGGGCTGATCAGCTACGGCCCGAGCATCATTGAGAGTTTCAAGTTGATGGCGACATACGTCGACAAGGTCCTCAAAGCCGGCAGTGCCGACAACATCCCAATCGAGCAAGTCAGCGCGATCAAGCTCACGGTGAATTTCGGCGCAGCGAAAGCGCTCGGGCTTAATGTCCCGAACTCGATTCTCGCTCGCGCGGACAAGGTCATCGAATGACCCGGCGGGCGGATGCGCGGACGCGTCACCCAGCCCGTGATTTTCCGCTCGAATGTCTACCTAGCAATCTGCTGGGGCGCGGTATCGATTATTTCGCACAATATCGGCGCTCCGATTATTATGTCGACTGCATATCCGGGGGTGGGCGTGGGGCCGGCGTTCCTCTTGTTGAACGAGCCACCGAGTTCAAATTTATAATCGATATGAAATCTGCCACCGCCCTCAGGATCAGCTCTCAATCGACTTTAATGCAGGCGACGCGAATGATCGAATGAGCGAACGCCGAAAAATATTGATCGCTCTCGGCGCGGGCGCACTCGCTGCCCCGCTGTTTGCTTTCGCCCAGCAACAAAGCAAAATCTGGCGTGTTGGATTCCTGCACGTCGGTTACGACCACGAGCCGCCGTCTTACCGCCCATTGATGGCCGGCATGCGTGAGCTGGGTTATGAGGACGGACGCAATATCCACTACGATTTTCGAAATGCAGCGGATGATGCCGATGCGCTGCAACTCGCTCGCGCACTGATCCAGGCGCGCGCGGACGTGATCGTTGCATTCGACAATGAAGCATGTGCCGCTGCACGGAAAGCGACGTCTTCGCTGCCCATCGTGATGATCAATGCAAGCAACCCGATCGCGGCCGGATTTGCGCAAAGTCTCGCGCGGCCCGGCGGCAACATGACCGGTTTCGCCGGGCGCGCCGAACTACCGGCGAAGGAACTTGAATTTCTGCGCGATATCGTGCCGAAGTTGACCCGCATTCTGCTGCTGTTCGATTCGCGCGAACCTGCTTCGACAGCCTGGCGCGCCGATGCGCGCATCGCCGCGAAAAGCCTCAAGTTCACGCTGATCGAGCGCGACGTCACGAATGCCGAGGAAATTACGCAGGTATTCGATCAGTTGAAGCCCGGTTCGGCCGAGGCGCTGATGTTCGCCTCGCCCGGACTGCGTCACCGCCACATGAAACTCGGGCTTACGTTCGCCTTGGCGCATCGCCTGCTTGTCGTGGCCAATCGCAAAGACCTGGTCGAGCAAGGCGCGTTGTTCGCCTATAGCTATGATTTTGCCAAAGTCGGGCGCATGGCCGCGGGACGCTATGTGGACCGCGTGTTGAAAGGCACGCCGCCGCGGGATTTGCCGATCGAGGAGGTCACCGAGCATGAACTCACGCTCAATGCCGGGGCCTTAAAGCGCGTCGGATTGCCGTTGCCGCAATCCATCCGCGTTCGCGCAGACAAGGTTATCGAATGACGCATCGCCGTCAATTTCTCGTCTCCGTCAGCGCATGCGCGCTCGCTGCCCCGCTGTCTGCCTTCGCCCAGCAACAAAGTAAAATCTGGCGTGTCGGATTTCTCGGCACTGCGTCGGCGTCCGGCTACGTCAAGGAAATCGATGCGATCCGCACAGAGCTGCGCAAGCTCGGCTATGTGGAAAACAGGAATATTCACATTGAATACCGCTGGGCTGAGAGCGATTCCACGCGATTGAAGGAAATGGCGGCAGAGCTTGTCGCACTGAAAGTCGATGTGATCATTACCCATTCAACTCTGGGCGTACGTGCCGCCGCGGATGCTACGAAGACGATTCCCATCATCATAGCGGACGCGCCGGACCCGGTTGCACTCGGTTTCGTAGCTTCCCTGGCTCGCCCCGGCGGCAACATCACCGGCTCGACCGGGTTCCAGACTGAACTCGCAGCCAAACGCCTGGAACTGTTGAAGGAAGTCATACCACGCGTGAAACGCGTATCGGTCCTGATAAGCGCGCTAAATGACAGGATCGGCATCGTTATCGACGCAATGCAGGCAGCTGCGAAATCGATGCAAATCGAACTCGTGCAGTTTCCGGTCAAGTCGACTGCCGAGTTTCCCGACGCGTTTTCGGCGATGACAAAAAAGCGGCTCGAGGCGGCCGTGATTAGCGAAGATCCCATGCTAAATGCCAACCTCGGCAACATAGCTGCACTAGCCGCGGCGAGCCGGCTCCCCGCGAGCGGCCTCACCACCTTCGCCGACGCGGGCGGCCTGCTCGGTTATGGTGCGAATCGCCCTCTGCTGTATGCACGCTCGGCGGTATTTGTCGACAAGATCCTCAAAGGCGCAAAACCCGGCGACCTGCCGATCGAGCGCGCAACCAAATTTGACCTCATCATCAACCTGAAGACTGCGAAGGCGCTGGGAATCAAGATTCCACAATCGCTGCTGCAGCGCGCGGACCGGGTGATCGAATGAATCCACGCCGAAGATTCGTGGCTGCATTGGGCGCTGGCTGGCTTGCTGTGCCGCTTCGCCTGCACGCTCAATCCCAGGGCAAAGTCTGGCGCATCGGATTTCTCGGTGCCGCTTCCGCCGCGGGCTACGTCAAGGAAACCGACGCGATACGCGCCGGGCTGCGCGATCTGGGTTACGTGGAAGGCAGAAACGTCGTCATCGAATATCGCTGGGCGGAAAACGATCCCGACCGCTTGAAGCAATTGGCGGCGGAGCTGGTAGCTCTCAAGCCGGATGTAATCATCACTCACGCCCTTCCCGCCACCCGCGTTCTGGCGCAGGCCACCAGCACGATTCCTATCATCATGGCGGACGGCCAGGATCCCGCGGTTGCGGGTCTGGTCGCAAGCCTTTCGCGGCCGGGCGGCAATATTACCGGGTCGACTTCGTTCCAGCCGGAGATCGCCGCCAAGCGCCTCGAGTTGCTGAAGGACGTGTTACCCCAGATGAAGCGCGTCTCGGTCATCTTCAATGGTGCGAATCCCAACTCCGCGGATCCCCTGCGCGAACTCGACGTCGCGGCCAAACGGCTAAAGGTGGAGTTGCTTCACTTCGGCCTGAAAGAGTTCGAAGAGCTCCCGGGTACGTTCAACTCGATGGCGAAAGCCCGAGTGGAAGCAGTCGTAGTCGGTGAAGATCCCTTGCTTAACTCCCATGCGGGATCAATTGCGACGCTGGCAGTGGCAAATCGCATTCCCGCCAGTGGATTCACCAATTTCGCCGACGCCGGTGGATTGCTGGGCTACGGCGCGAACCGTCCGCTCGTATATGGCCGCGCCGCCTATTTCGTCGACCGAATATTCAAGGGCTCAAAGCCGGGGGACCTGCCGATCGAACGCGCGACCACGTTCGAGCTTATTGTGAATCTGAAAATAGCAAAAGTTCTCGGCATCACGATCCCACAGGAGTTGCTGCAGCGTGCAAACAAGGTGATCAAATGATCAACCGTCGCAGACTTATCATTGCATTTGCCGCCGGCCTCGCGACCGCTGCGCGGGTAAGCCTTGCGCAGCCGACGCGTAAAGTCCCGCAAGTAGGCTATGTGGGCAACGCTTCGCCCTCGCTGGAGACGGCGCTCGTCGAAGGCTTCCGTCTGGGGCTGCGCGAGCGTGGGTATGTCGAAGGCAAGACTATAGATATCCAATACCGCTGGGCGAATGGAAAAATCAATGCCCTCCCTGCTCTGATTGCGGAGCTGATTGCGCTCAAAGTCGACGTCCTTGTCACCGCCGGGACACCGGCGGCGCTGGCCGCGAAGAAAGCGACTGCCACGGTGCCGATCGTAATGGCGGCGGTGGGAGATGCTGTAGACAGCGGCATTGTGCCCAGTCTCGCGCGGCCCGGCGGCAACATTACGGGGCTCTCGACTTTGTACACTCAACTCGAAGGCAAGCGTATTCAGATACTGCACGAGCTCGTGCCGAAACTGAAGAACATTGCGCTACTCGCCAATCCCGCGAATCCGTTTACCACCCACATGTTGAAATCCGCGCTCGCCGCGACCAATTCGCGACACCTTACCACCCATGTATATGAGGTTAGCGCCGTGGGCGATTTCGATAAAGTATTCGCGGCGATCGCGAAATCGAAGTCCGACGCGATGGCCGTCCTCGCCGACCGGCCGTTTCTCGTATCCAATCGGCAGCGCATCGTGGAATTCGCCGCGCAAAACCGCCTGCCCGCGATGTATCCATTCTCTGAATTTATGGACGACGGCGGCCTCGTTTTTTACGGGCCGAATTTCCCCGAAATGTTCCGCCGTTCCGCAACCTATGTGGACAAAATCATCAAAGGCGCTAAACCGGCGGATTTGCCGCTCGAGCAGCCGACACGGTTCGAATTCATCGTTAACGCCAAAACCGCTAAGGCGCTGGGACTGACCATTCCGCAGTCACTCCTGATCAGCGCGAACAAGGTGATCGAGTGAGTAGGCGACGACAAATTCTGATTGCTCTTGGCTCGGGCGCATTCCTCACGCCGTATGCGTCTTTTGCACAGCAAACAAATAAACTTCGTCGAATAGGATTTCTCGTCGCGGCCGCGCGCCCGCCGTCTATCGACGCTCATTATATGGGCACGTTCATACGCGGCTTGCGGGACTTGGGATATGTCGAAGGCAAGAATTTCGTAATCGAATGGCGCTTCGCGGACGGCAATTATCAGCGCCTGCCCGCGCTCGCCGGGGAACTCGTCGGCCTGAACGTGGATGTGCTGGTGACTGGCGGAACCGCGGCGAACGGCGCGCTGCAAAAAGCGACTACGACAATTCCGATCGTCAATGCAACGATGTCCGACCCTGTCGGCAATGGCTTTGCGAAGAGTCTCACCCACCCGGGTGGCAATATCACCGGCCTCGCCCTCGCCACAACCGACATGAGCCCGAAGCATGTCGAACTGTTGAGGCTGATAGTGCCCAAACTTACGTCTCTCGGCGTGCTGGTCAACCTCGGCAACTCCGCGCATCCGGCAGTCGCAAAGAGCATCACGACAAACGCCCAAAGGCTGGGCATTAAAGTGAGGATCCTGGACGCCCGCAATGCTGACGGGCTCACACGTAATTTCTCCATCATGAAACAGGAGCGCACCGAGGCAGTGATCGCCGTAGTAGACGCATTTTTCATCAGTCAACGCCGGGAGATCGCCGAGCTCGCCCTGAAAAACAATCTGCCGTCGATGTTCTCGGCGCAGGAACACGTCGAGGCCGGCGGGCTAATGAGTTATGGCCAAAACCTCGCGGACCACTACCGGCGCGCCGCCGCCTACGTTGACAAGATTTTCAAAGGCGCAAAGCCAGGCAACCTGCCGATCGAGCAGCCAGCAGTGTTCTCGCTCACGATCAATAGCAAAACCGCCAAGGCGCTCGGACTCGCGATTCCGCAGGAACTGCTGTTACGCGCGGACAAGGTGATCGAGTGAGCACACGCCGCCGTCTTCTCGTTGCGGTTTGCGCGGTACCGCTGCTGTCGCGGTTGCCCGGTGTGCAGGCACAAACCTCCTCTTCCATCCGACGCGTCGGCATACTCAGCGCTGGCAGCCGCGAGACCACCCGATATCTATATGCCGGTTTTGAAGCGGGGTTGCGCGAACTCGGGTACATCGAGGGCAAAAATTTAATGCTGGACTATCGTTTCGCCGATGGGAAATTCGACCGGCTGCCAGCGCTTGCGGCCGAGTTCGCCCAACGCAAGCCAGACGTCCTGCTGGCGCAGTCTACGCCGTCAGTAGCGGCGGCCAAGGCCGCCATCACGGAAATACCCGTCGTCATGGTCGGTGTCGCGGACCCGGTGGGCGCGGGACTCGTCTCCAATCTCGCTCGACCGGGCGGAAACATAACCGGTTTCACGAACATCTCGGCTGATCTCGCGGGAAAACGGCTCGCGATTCTCAAGGAAATTGTACCGCGCCTGTCTCGTGTGGCTGTGATCTTCAATCCGGACGATCCCAATGCGCGAATTCAGATGACCAACGTGGAGGAGGCGGCGCAATCGCTGGGCATCCAATTAAGTCCCGTACTCGCGCTGCATAAAGCGGACGATCTCGCGAGCGTTTTCGCGGCCGCCGCCAAAGCGCGGACAGCAGCCGCGATCAGAATGGTCGATCCCCTAGTCACGTCGTTGCGCAAAGGTTTCGTCGATCAAGCTGCAAAGCACAAGTTGCCGGTGATTTATCCATTCCGCGAGGACGTCGAGGCCGGAGGACTGATTTCGTACGGGGCCAGCCTTGTCGACCAGTTCCGACGAGCTGCGACGTACGTCGACAAGATTTTAAAGGGGACCAAACCAGGCGACTTGCCGGTCGAGCAGCCCACTAAGTTTGAGCTGGTGATCAATCGAAAAACCGCCCACAGTTTAGGTTTGACCATTCCGCAGTCACTGCTGGTCAGCGCCGACAAGGTGATCGAATGAAGCAGGTTTTCTGCGAGCGGCCCGCCAGATGGAACTGCCGCCTTGCAGCGGATACAGAAATCCGTCCGGATCCCAAAATTCTCGAGGCCGGAGCTCTTCGCCACGTCGGAGCAGATAACATCCACAGTTCAACGCGGCGAACTCTGCTCGCCGCTCTGGGCGCAAGCGCGCTTGCCGGGTCACTGTCATCTTTAGCGCAGCAACCTGCAAAAATCTATCGCGTGGGCTTTCTTGGCGCGCTCTCGCCCGCAGCTTACTCCAGCTACACGGACGCGCTGCGTGCCGGCTTACGCGAACTGGGCTACGTTGAAGGCCGCAATCTCGTGTTTGAATATCGTTGGGCCCAGCAGAAATACGAGCGGCTGCCCGCACTTGCTGCCGAATTGGTGCATCTGAACGTCGACGTCATCGTGACGCATGCGACGCCCCCGACTCGCGCAGCAATGCAGGCGACTTCGACAATCCCGATCGTCATGGGGACAACCTCGGATCCGGTCGCCAATAAACTTGTCGCGAGTCTCGCGCGGCCGGGCGGCAATGTAACGGGATCGTCCTTCTTCGTGCCGGAATTGAGCGCGAAGCGCATTGAACTGATCAAAGAAATTCTGCCGCACAGTGGACACGTCGGCGTATTGACCAACCTCGACAATGCCGGATTGAAGGCGAGCCTGGATGCGATGAAAACTACGGCGCAATCGCTCAAAGTCGAGTTGCAGGAGTTCGGTGTGCGCAATCCGCGTGATTTCGAGAGCGCATTCGCGGCAATCCGCAAAAGCGCCGTTGAAGCGGTTGTCGTAAGCGAAGATCCGATGCTTGACGCCAACGTATCGGC